>Ga0315280_10008744_pt1 | contig 13201 bp, 9 predicted proteins | sample YL17G06_40_MG_FD_203697 | JGI IMG/M metagenome (GOLD analysis project Ga0315280, IMG submission 203697) | Sediment microbial communities from Yellowstone Lake, YNP, Wyoming, USA - YL17G06_40 | ecosystem: Environmental > Aquatic > Freshwater > Lake > Sediment | place: USA: Wyoming | collected...
ATACTATGTTGATGCATATTGTCAACCCCTAAAAACCGTACTCAATTCTCTTTACTGTAACGAACTACCGCCTATCAGGGCGACATAGTTATAAGAAAAGGCCGGGATTTTAGGTTCTGGGCAAGCTGGGCTATAGCCCGAAAATCGTGACCGGCGGCGAGGAGGCGTTGGCGGCCTATCGTCAGGCCCTGCAGGACGGAGAACCCTTTGCCGTGGTCATCATGGACCTGACCATCCCCGGAGGCCTGGGGGGCAAGGAGACGATCCAGCGCCTCTTGGCCATGGATCCCGAGGCGGTGGCCATCATCGCCAGCGGCTACTCCAACGACCCGGTCATGGCCCACTGCGCCGAATATGGATTCAAAGGAGTGGTCGGCAAGCCCTTCAGCGCCCAGCGGTTGAGCGAAGTGCTGCACAAAGCCCTGCGAAACGGCAGTTCCGGCGAGCGATAACCGCTCGCGAGGCGCGGCAATTCACCGCGGCAGGGGGCGCTACAGCAGTTTCCGTATCCGCTCGACGACGGCGGCCGGGGTGAAGCCGAAGTGTTCGGCCAGTTTCTGCCACGGCCCCGATTCGCCGAATCGTTCGATGCTGATGGTGTCGACTCCTTCCTCGAACAGACCGGTCCAGCCCTGCCTCACGCCGGCCTCGATCACCAGCTTACGGGCCCGGGCGGGCACCAGGGAACGGCGCCACTCCACGTCCTGCCGGGCGAATTCCTCCCGGCACATCATCGAGATCACGCGGATCCGGCGCTCGGCCAGCTCGCCCGCCGCCGCCAGGGCCAGCGAGACTTCGCTCCCGCTGGCCACAACAACCAGCTCCGGCTCGCCGGCGCACTCCTTAGCGATGTAGGCCCCCCGGCGCACGGTCTGCCGCCAGGCGGCGTCGGACTTCGGGAACACCGGCAGGTTCTGGCGGGTCAGGATCAGGGCGGTCGGCCCGTCGAGCCGCTGGCAGGCGATCAGCCAGGCCTGGGTGGTCTCCTCCGCGTCGGCGGGGCGCAGCACCAGCAGGCTCGGGATGCAGCGCAGCGCCGCCAGATGCTCTACCGGTTCGTGGGTCGGGCCGTCCTCGCCGACGAAGAAAGAGTCGTGGGTGAGCACATAGATCGCCGGAAGCTTAGCCAACGCAGCTATCCGGATGGAAGGCCGCATGTAGTCGGAGAACACCAGGAAGGTGGCGCAGTAGGGGCGCAGGCCTCCGTGGTAGGCGATGCCATTGCAGATGGCGCCCATGCCGTGCTCCCGGATGCCGAAGTGGAAGTTGCGCCCCCGCCGGTTCTTGCGGGAGTAGTCACCCTGGTCTTTCAGATAGGTGTTGTTGGAAGGGGCCAGGTCGGCGCTCCCCCCCACCAGGTTGCCCGCTGCCTGAGCCAGCGCGGTCAGGGTTTTTCCCGAGGCCACCCGGGTGGCCAGCGCCTCGCCCTGCTTGTACTGGGGCAGGATGGCAGCGCTTAGGTTCATGCTCCCGGACATCCAGCCATCCCACTCCTTGGCCGCGTCGGGATTCTCCGCCCGCCAGGCGGCGAACTCCTTTTGCCAGGAATCGTAGCGGGCGGCCCAGTTCTTCCGGCGCCCGACGAAATATTCCAGGGCCTGGGAGAAGATGTAGAACTGGGCATCCTCGGCAATGCCCAGAGCGGCCTTGGCGCGTTTGCATTCCTCGGCACCCAAGGGGGTCCCGTGGGTTTCGTGCTTGCCGGCCAGCGTCGGCGCCCCTTTGCCGATCACCGATTCCAGGCGAATCACGGTCGGCCGGTCGGGGGATTTGCGGGCCTCAGTCACCAGCGCGGCCAGACCGGGCAGGTCATAGGCGCTTCCGCTCAAGGTCCGCCATCCGTAGCCTTCGAATCTCTTCAGCACGTCCTCGCTGAAGGCCAGCTCGGTGCTGCCTTCGATGGTGATGCGGTTGGAATCGTAGAACACGATCAGCTTGTTCAATCCCAGGTGTCCCGCCAGGCTGGCGGCCTCGCTGGCCACCCCCTCCATCATGTCCCCATCGCTGGCGATGACATAGGTACAGTGGTCTATAATGGCGTGCTTCGAAGTGTTGAACCGGGCGGCCAGTATGGTCTCGGCGATGGCCATGCCCACCGCATTGGCCAGCCCCTGCCCGAGAGGTCCACCGGTCACCTCCACGCCCGGCGTGACCCCGAACTCGGGGTGTCCGGGGGTTTTCGAGCCGAGCTGGCGGAACGAGCGCAGGTCATCCAGGCTCAAGGAGTAGCCGCTCAGGTGCAGCAGGGAATACAGGAGCATGCATCCGTGTCCCGCGGACAGCACCAGCCGGTCGCGGTTGGCCCATTTCGGGTCCTGGGGGTGATGGTTCAGTATCTCTCCGTAGAGCAGCGCCCCGAGCTCGGCCAGCCCCAGGGGCAGCCCCGGGTGGCCGGATTTGGCCTTTTCCACTGCGTCCATGGAAAGGGTGCGCACCGAATTGGCTACCGCCTGCAGAGACCTCACGTCCATTGGTTCCTCCGGTCAGCATGACTTGAGTGATTCCCTCGATGTGTACACCTTTTTCGTCGGTAACGCAAGCGATGTCATAGGCGCCGGAATCCGATACTGTTGTGGAGAGCGGCCGGCTCTAGAGGAGGCATGGTATGAAAGAGGACAGCTCGTCTTCACCGCTTTCGGGACAGGTGGCGTTGGTCACCGGGTCAGCCAGAGGCATCGGCCGGGCATGCGCGCTGGCGCTCGCCCAGGCAGGGGCCGACGTGGTGCTGGGGCTGAGGGACAGGGAATCGGGGGGTGAGCTTGCGCGGCAAATACAGGCGTTGGGACGCAAAGCCTTATGCGTTCAGATGGACGTATCCCGGCTGCCGCAGATCGCCGAGGCCGTAGACGAGGCTGTGCGGCAACTGGCTCGCATCGACGTTCTGGTGAACAATGCCGGGATGGGCGCGCCGAGCCCGGCCGAGAAGGTGACGGAGGGCGACTTCGATGCGACCATCGCGATCAACCTCAAGGGGACCTTCTTTGTTTCCCAGGCGGTCGCCAAGGTGATGATCGGGCAGGGAGGGGGAAGGATCATCAACATCAGCTCGCAGGCCGGATTCGTCGCTCTGCCGACCGAATCGATCTACTGCATGACCAAGGCGGCCATCGCCCACCTCACGAAGTGCCTGGCTCTCGAATGGGCCGCATTTCACATCAACGTCAACGCCGTCGCTCCCACGTTCATCAAGACCCCGGGAACCAAGAAATGGCTCGACGATGCGAGCTTCCGCGAATCGGTCGTGAAGCGGATTCCCTTGGGTAGGATCGGCAACCCGGAAGAGGTGGCGGCCCCCGTGGTTTTCCTCGCTTCGCCCGCCGCTTCCCTCATCACGGGCGCCACGCTCATGGTGGACGGCGGCTGGACGATCCAGTAACGGGAGGCGCCATTGCCGAAGTTCTCCGGATTGCCAGAGCCCAACCCATCCCAGGACCGTCAGTTTGTCTGTTCCGCGCGATATTCGGCGAGAAAATGCCGAAAATTGACTATTGAGGGCTGTCGGTATACATTTCGGTTTCAAAGGTGAGTCATGAGCAAGATCCGGGACATTTTCCAGTTCATATTGGTCATCGGAACCGTTTTGCTTCTTGTGGTATTGGGCTGGCACGTTACGAGCATGATGAGGAATGCGATCACCCGGTCGGCAATCGACGCATATCAGCAGACCGAGATGGAGGTGGTGCGCAGCGTAGCGCGCAGCGCCGAGTACTACGCGTCCAGGGCTATCGAGTCGGGGAGCAGCGATGCCGAGGCGATCGACCGCATCGAGCAGGAGATCTTCTCGACCTTCGTCGAACCCGTACGACTATTGGAAAACGGGGATGCCTGGATCTACGCGCCGGATCACGTGGTGTACGACAAGAGCAGCGACTTTCCCGAAGCCTATCGGGGCAAGAGCATGGGCGAAATCTTCGAGATGCAGAAGCTCGAGGGTGCTTCGCACTATTCCGAGATGGCCGACGATGTGAAGAACGGACGCGCCGGAGTCGGCTGGTACGTCTGGTTGCCGGAGAAGGGAAAGGAAATCGCGGCGTGGACGCCGGTGCGCGCGGGGAAATCCCTATGGGTCATCGGCCTTTCCACCCCCCTGCCGGAGATCCTCCAGTCCACGGGCGCCTCCAGCCAAATACGCTCGACGTGGATCCTCATGGCCGCGATGACCGTGCTCGCCCTCGCGCTGCTCGTCGTGTGGACCGTAACGGAAATCCGCCGCAGGCGGATGGAAGAAGCCCTTCGCGAGAACGAGAGGCGGTTCGAGTCCGTCGTGGACACGGCGGCCGATGCCATCGTCACGGTAGATCCCTCGGGCAGGATCGTCTCCTGGAACGGAGCCGCCGAACGTCAGTTCGGGTGTCCTTCCCGCAACGCGCTGGGCGCCACTCTCGATGCGTTTCTGTTGACTGAGAACGGAGAGCGTCCGGTCAGTTGGGGTTCGGCGAGCGGAGAAGCCGTGCGCTACCTGGGGGTTCGCGCCAATGGAATCCGCTTTCCGGCCGACGTCTCCTCCGCGGCATGGAGCGCCCATGGGGGCTTTTACACCACCCACATCATCCGCGACATGAGCCTGCACGAGGACGCGGAAAGGCAGCGATGGGACCTGGAGCAGAAGCTGCAGCGCGCGCAACGCATGGAATCCCTGGGAATCCTCGCGGGGGGGGTGGCGCACGACCTGAACAACATGCTGACGCCAATAGTCGGGTACGCCGATATCCTGGCCCAGGACGTGCCCGCCGACAGCCCTCTTCGCAACCCGCTCATCGAGCTGCAGCGATCCGGCAAGAAGGCGGGTGCCATAGTCCAGGACCTTTTGACCCTCGGAAGGCGGGGCTCTTACGAGATGGCGCCCCTCGACTTGAGCGAGATCGCGCGGGAGTTCCTCCGCTCGGCGCAGTTCATCGACGCCAGGCAGCGCAATCCGAACGTAATCGTCGAAGACCGTCTCGACGCTGAATGCAAGCCCATCATGGGCTCTGCGCCGCACCTGACGACGGTCCTCCTGAACCTCGCACTCAATGCGTTCGAGGCCATGCCGAAGGGAGGGCGCATGCTCATCGGCACCTCCCACAGGTTCCTCGAAGCTCCATACTTGGGATATGAGAAGATCGTGGAAGGGGAGTACACGGTGCTGGAGGTGGAGGACACGGGCATTGGAATCGAGGCCCAGGACCTGGAGCGGATCTTCGAGCCGTTCTATACGAAAAAAAAGATGGGCAGGAGTGGTTCGGGCCTCGGGCTGGCTGTCGTTTATGGGGTCGTGCAAGACCATCACGGCAGGGTAGACCTGCGCTCCGAGCCCGGCAAGTCGACCCGTTTCTCCCTCTGGTTTCCCTGTTCCGAGGAGAAGCCCGCGCTGGCGAGGCCGGAGCCGCGCGATCTGCGGGGAACAGAGGCCGTATTCGTTGTGGACGATCAGGTCGAGCAGAGGACCGTCGCCTCCATGCTCCTGTCGCGATACGGCTATTCGGTGGCGACTGCCGAGCACGGGCGGGCCGCCGTGGCATACCTGAGGGATCACTCACCGGACATTCTCGTCCTGGATATGATCATGCAAGAGGATTTCGACGGCTTGGACTGCTGGCGGGAGATCGTGAGGATACGGCCGGATCAGAAGGCTATCATCGTGAGCGGCTTTGCGGAGACCGAGCGAGTAAAAGAAGCGAAGCGCCTGGGGGCCGGAGAGTTCGTGCGAAAGCCATACACCGCCGAGGAACTCGCCGCGGCGATCAGGCGGGAGCTGGCCAGGTCGAAGCGGGCTTGATGCTGGATTCGAGGTTACACATGATTCAGGACCATGGGCTAGGCTTTGGGCTTTCCACGATTCCGATAATTACAAACGGGCAAAGCAGGTCGATCAACGCCGAGAATCCGCGAGGCGAGAAGGCTGCCGCCTGCAAAGCAGCGAGCAATCTGGGCGTGGGGCGAAAGGGCCGGCCGTGTATTGACCTTCCCGCTGGAGAAACCGTCACGCTGGCAGGCATCGAAGGAACAGGGGTCATCCAACACATTTGGATCACGGTCGCGGATAAAACCCCGAAAGGCAACTTCGTGCTCAGGGACCTGGTCCTGCGGATGCACTGGGATGGAGAGGATCGGCCTTCCGTCGTCGTGCCTCTAGGCGACTTCTTCTGTAACGGCTTTGGCCGGCGTTGCGAGGTGCAATCCCTCCCAATCGTGGTGAATCCATGGGGGGGAATGAACTGTTATTTCCCGATGCCGTTTCGCAAGGCAGCGAGGATATCGATCGAGAACCAACATGAAGGCGAGGTTCAGTATCTATTCTATCAGATCAACTATACCTTAGTCGATGAGGTCCCGCAAAATGCCGCTTCGTTTCATGCCCAGTGGCGAAGGGAACCGGTGACGAGAATCGGTCAGGACTATACCATTTTGGATGGAGTGCGGGGGAGGGGGCACTTTGTCGGCACCTATCTTTGCTTGACGGCTCTCGAAAGGTATTGGTGGGGAGAAGGCGAAATGAAGTTCTACATCGATGGTGATGTGGAGTTTCCGACCATGTCCAGCACTGGAACCGAGGATTACTTCGGCGGCGCATGGGCATTCAGCAAGAAAAAGGATGGAAGGCTTGTTGAGACAACCTACAACACTCCCTTCTTGGGCTACCCTTATTACTCGAGCAGTGACGAGACTCTGCCGGAAAGCTTTATGAGCGATTGCGCTCCCATGCATGGATTGTACAGATGGCATGTGATGGATCCCATCCGCTTCAGCCGAGATTTGCGGGTCACTATTCAACAGATCGGCGTCTCAAACCTCGGCTTGTTCGAGAGGCAAGACGACGTATCCTCCGTCGCTTATTGGTACCAAGCCGAGCCTCACGCGGAGTTCCCAAAGTTGCCGCCTAAAGAAAAAAGATGGCCAAGGTAAGGATGTTGCCGCGGAGTTACTGCTCCGCATTCACGTGCATACGGACAAACAACTGGCGAAAAGCGTTGGGCGTCATCCCTTGGTATCTTTTGAAGATCCTATTGAAATAGTTGGGGTATTTGAATCCGCATTCGAAAGCGATTTCCTTGATGGTGTAGTTGCTGTTTAGCAGAAGGTTCCTGGCATAGTGGATGCGTCTTTTATGAAGATAACAGGTTAGCGACTCGCCATAGGAAGCGTGGAAAATTCGGCTTAAATAGTCGGGATTGCATTTCAAATGATCGGCTATGAACGAAGTCCCTATTTCCTCATGGAAATGAACCCGAATGAACTGCTGGGCGCGGTTCACCATGACGTTGTCATTTCTGTGTGAACGAGCATCCTTATGCTCTGATTCGGACAACTCATTGAGCATTTGGAGAGCCAACAAGCTGCCTCGAAAAGAGGTCAACAAGCCCGACTCCTGGTCGTCGAGAAAAAGCCTGAATAGCTCTATGAGCCGTTCGGTTTTCCGCATGAACGCCCGTTTCGGGATGGAAAGATTCAATGTCGAAACCCTTGGTGATGCATCCGTCAAGGCGAAATGGATCCAATAAAAAGAGGTTTGCTTGCTGTATGTATCGATTCCTCCATGCTTGACGCCGGGTGACAGAATGAGGGTTTCTCCTGGCTTGAGATAATATTCTTCTTTGCCCTCCCAGATGTTTAATTGACCCGTTTGAACGAAAATAAGCTGGTAGGATGTGATTGTCCTGGCAGGATGCTTTCCCCGCCCGCGCGAAACAAACAACCCGGCGTTAAACGCGCGCACGGGTAAAAAAACAGGAACATTAAGCAGCTCTTCGCTCACCTGACGGCTCCTCCGGCTAGTAAGTTTTGTATCCTTTATTTACAATTTTGTATACTCGGCTGCTATTTCAAAGCTTCCCAGCATGGATAAAATCGGGGTTAAGAAACCGAGGAGGAACGAAATGAAGCGAAGGAAAGCAATTCTTGCAGTGCTCATCTTTCTGACCTGCCTTGCCGGAACGCTGAACGCCGCGCCAAAAATATCCCTGGTGTGGTATTTCTGGTGGTATGCGGATCCCATTCGGGCGGCGAGCGTGGACTACGAAATCGCCGAGTTCATCAGGCAGAACCCGAATGTCGAGATCAAGCCCGTCACCATCAGCAACGAAGCGTACTGGGACAGACTTGCCCGCGACATTGCCACCAATACGGAAGGCGACATCGTTACGATCGACACGGGTGGGGGAGTCAATGCCTACTATAATATCCGAGAAGGCGGGTCGTTCATAAGTCTGGATAAGTACATCAAGGGATACAAACTGCCTGACGGCACATCCCTGGAAAAAGATCTGATGCTGATGGATCAAATGAAGCGTGATGGCCGCACGATCGCGCTGCCGTTTATCTGGTTTTGCGCCCCGAATATCGCCTATCGGAAGTCTCACTTGAAAGATGCCGGGGTCAATCCGGACACTCTCAAGACCTGGGACGCCTTCAGAAATGCGGCGGAAAAGATGACGGTCGACCGCAACGGTGACGGCACGATCGACAGGTATGGATTCGGACACCCGACGTACGCGGAAGATCTGAGCAGGTGGTGGCACATGAACTGGCTCTGGACGGCGGGCGGGGGAATCTTCCCCAAGGAGCTGCCGCCCTATACACCCGATAAATTGATATTCAACTCTCCGGAAAACCTGTTTGCGGTCGAGTACCTGGCCGGCATGACCAAAAAAACAAGCCCTCAGGGCGATCAAAAGGTATTCACGCTGCTGCCCATGTTCTATGAAGGAAGCCTGTCGATGATGGCGATTCATATCTGGACAGTCGCGTTGATCGAGAAGGATATGAAGCCCGAAGGGAGCTATAAATCGGATTTTGGACTAATGCCTTTCCCGGCTGCCGTGTACAAAGGCGCCACCAAACCGCCTGTTTATGTATTCTGGAGCAATCCCGTCGCGATATCCACGCGCTGCAAGAATCCGGATGCCGCATTCAAGTTCATCGCCTTCCTGCACGGGGAAGAGGTTCAAAAGAAAGAAGGGGTTACCAATGCCCCGACGAACAAGAGAGTGTTTGACTGGTACAAGGCCAATTTCCCGGATCAGGCCCGTTTCGTGGAGATATCGCAAAGGTATGAATCCCGCATAACTCCCGATATCCCGCAATGGAACCAGGTTACGCACATCATTCAGGAATCGGTGAAGGATTCACTGCTCGGTCTGAGGACCCCCAAAGCGGCCCTGGACTGGGCGCAGGCTGAAATGGTCAAGGTCCTGAAATAGCTCATGAGAATGTCAGGTGAAGGGTTTGAGAGTATTTTCTTTCAAACCCTTCTCTAAATTATGCGCGAAGTCTCGTATAACACCTCAAGAAGCAAAGCTGCCTATCTTTTCATCGCGCCCGGTTCGGCCATCGTCATTTGCCTGATTCTCTATCCGATAGTTCAAACGGCCATCATGAGCTTCACCTATTGGTACCTGGTCATGCCGAAAAAAGGGCACCCCTTCGTGGGGTTCGACAACTACAAGGATTTTTTCGGTTTGACCCAGTTCCCCCAAATGGTGAAAGTCACTTTGATCTACATAGTCGCCGGCGTGCTGGGGAAAATGGGCGCAGGGTTGGGCACCGCTCTACTGTTGAACAGAAAGTTCTGGGGCCGCGCTGTGGTTCGGGCCATCATGATAATTCCTTGGGCCATGCCGACGGTCGTAGTCTGCGTACTATTTATGGTGGCTCTCGACCCGACCTACGGTATGGTGAACGCGATCCTGTTGGATCTAAGGGTCATCAGCAAGCCGATCCCGTTTTTCTTGAAGCCCGATTTGGCGCTGGTGGCGGTTATTTTCGTCGAAATCTGGCGATATTTTCCATTTATCGCGGTGATGCTTCTGGCGGCTCTGCAGGGCATTCCCCAGGAGCTCTATGACGCGGCTTCCTTGGATGGGGCCGGCGTCTTTCGAAAATTCGCCCGCATCACCTGGCCGTGGATTACTCCCGTCTGGTACATCGTTCTTATCCTCCAATTGGTGTGGACGGTTCAGGAATTCGAGCTCGTATACCTGATAACGCGTGGAGGGCCCAATTTCGGGACCCAAATCATCGGTGTTGATGTCTATCTCAATGCGTTCCGCTTTTTCAAGATGGGCACCGCCAGCGCCGAAGGAATGTTCCTGGTCTTGTTTTCACTCATTTTCGCGGTCGTCTATTTCGGATTCATCCAAAAGAGACAAGAAACTGTATGAGCAGAAGGAAGGTGATCAAGAGAATCCTTTTTTACCTTGTGTTAGTCATTGTGTGTTTCGTCATCCTCTTTCCTTTTCTTCTGCTTTTTTCGTATTCATTGCGGACGAGCAATGAAATATTCTCTTTGAAAATTAAATTCATCCCCAGAAATCCGACCCTCCAGGCATACAAAAACGCCCTTCTTACCTATGCCGTCGGAGGCTCCACGTTCCGAACGTGGATTCTCAACAGCCTCATGGTTTGCGGTTTTGCCACGGTCAGTTCGGTATTCATCTCGTCCTTATGCGGATATGGAATATCCCGATTCAGGTTCTTCGGTAAAAAGCCGTTATTGTTCATCATTTTCCTGACTCAGACCGTGCCCTGGGTGGTCGTCTCGCTTCCCTTTTACATTATGATCAGTCGGATAGGCATGGTGGATCGGTTGAGCAGCCTCGCTATCACCTATTTGGCCATTCTCACGCCGGTAAGCACCTGGCTGTTCACCGGTTTCTTCAAAAATATACCTTTGGAAACCGAAGAAGCCGCGCGGATAGACGGTTGCAGTCATCTTGGCGTCTACTACAGGATAATTCTTCCCCTTTCCGTACCCGGAATAAGCGCTATCGCCCTCTTTGCCTTTGTTCTCGGCTGGAGCGATTACCTTCTTGCTTCGATCATTCTGAAAAGCGTGGAGAACTGGACGATACCTCTCGGTCTTACGAGTTTTCAGGGAGAACACCATATCCTCTGGGCGGAAATAATGGCCATGTCGACCATCGTCACGATTCCTATTGTCGTGCTGTTTCTCTATCTCCAGCGCTATTTGATCAATCTGATGGCCGGCGGGCTCAAGTAGCGGGGATCGATTATGCCCGAGCTAGAAAACGAATACCTCAGGCTCGCCGTGGCCGGAAACGGTCAGCTCGACTCTATCGAGGATGTCGCAGCCCATGAGCGATATGTGGCGAGCCACGACGTTTTCGCCGTCGAAACGGACTTCGGCCGATTCGACAACACTCGCATGTCGGTTCTGGGAGCCGCGGTCTCATCTGCCTCGATCACCGTGAATCTGGAGGCGGCCGGCGTCTTCACGGCAGTCCTCGAATACAAGCTCAAGCCCGGATGCCGCTATTTCACGCGCGCCGCAAAGCTCGTGGTGCTCAAGCCGAAAATGACGCTGGCGCGCATCGTCCTCGGGCAGACAAGGTTCGTCGCTCCCCCTCGAGAATGCCTCAGGTATGACACCTTCTGGAACGCTCCGACCGCCTGTTTTCTTCGCTGGCAGCGAGGCGGATTGTTCTGTGGGATAGAAAATCCGTTCTTCCAAGCCTCTTTCCTTCCCGATGGAATCGAGCTTTCCTATGAACCTTCGTTGTATCTGGAAAAGGGAACCGAAATCGAGACGGAACCGCAGTTCATGGGCATATACCGGAATACAGGCCGCCTGGTTTCGAATCAACTGCCGAAGACAAGCAACAATGCCAACGGCAGGTATCACCCTCGCTTCCGCAACCCTATGGGTCACATTCCGCTCGACCTGGCGGAAATCGATGCCATGAAGGCCTTTGCGGCGGATTATCTCGACCTCCGCGTGCAGGAGTTCTATTTTATCCTCTACTGCTTCTGGCTGCCCATGCGACAGCTCCCGCGTTCGGATTCGGAGGCCGCCGAATACTACCGAATCATCGACAACTTCAAGGAGCTGGGAGGGGATCTAGTCCTGTTTGCGCCTCTGGTCAAACATGCGGTGCCAACCAGCGATCCTTCGAGCTTCTGGGAGTTGGCGCCGAGCGGTTCGACGGCTGAAAAGATCCTCGACTACACGCGGTCGAAAGGGATCCGGTATGGAATCTATATGGGATCGGCGGGACAGAACCTTGCCTACTGCAACAGCTCGATGACCCCTTATGCGCTGGATGACCGCAGGCAGTGGAAGAAGATCGGTTTCGACGGCCGGAGAGGCACGGAAAACTGCATAGCGTGCGATGAATACGCGGAGTGGTTCTTCCAGGTCCAGAAAAACACCATCGATAAATATCAGCTCGCGATCTGGGACTGGGATCCAGGTCCTGGAAACGGCTTTTTCTGCTATTCCAACCGGCATGGCCATATCCCGGGAAAGGGGGCTTATAAAGGCTGGAGAAACTCAACCGAGCTCATCCGTCGGTTGAAGGACACGTTTTCGAAACTCTACCTTCAGGGTTTCTATGGCCGTAAAGAATACGGTCTGTGGGGTTTTCGATATTTCGACCAGCATGAATCCTACTGGGAGCAATTCGTCAAAGACCAGGCGAGCATACACCCCGATCTGCATCCCGACCGGCAGAACGCGAGCGGAATCAGGCTGCAAAACTACTGGAACGAAAGTTTCCGCTTTCTTCCCGCGGTCATCAATCACTCGCTGACCCATCGGATGCTTCAGCTCAACGACAGCGATCCGCATTTGAAAGAGGCCTGGGACCACCAGGGGTGGCAGTATGCCGTCATGTCGTCCCTGGCCACGGGCGGGAGCCTGACGGCCGGGATCCTGCCCGCCAACCTCGACCAGGTGCGTTGCGGTGATATCCGCGCCTTCTACCGGAAATGGCTCTCCTGGGCCCGGCGGACGTTCCCGTACGTGCGCTACAACAAACCGTTTGGCGAGCAGGTGCGGACCGGCGGCATCGATGGATACGCGCGTATCGCCGGCAGGCACGGTTTCATCTTCCTTTGCAACCCTGCGCCTCGAGCCGCCAGAACCAGTTTCCGGCTCGACGACGAGGTGGGCCTCGAGGAGAAGGGAACATACCTGCTGAAGGAGCTCTATCCGCACGGGGAGCGCTTCTTCTTCGATGAAACGCGCGGGACGGGGCTCTTCCAACAGGGCGATTCGGTGACGATTGTGGTGCCGGCGTATCAGGTCGTGCTCCTGGAACTCCTGGAACAGGCGAACGATAAGTCTCCGGTTCTATTCCAACTCCAGGGATCCATAGCGATAGACGGCCAGACGGTAGTCATATCCGAGGCCACAGCGGAAGAGGGAGCCACGGAGAGCTTCAGGGTACTTCTTTCCGCGGGCACGAGCCCCAAGAAATGCACG
>Ga0315280_10008745_pt1 | contig 13199 bp, 15 predicted proteins | sample YL17G06_40_MG_FD_203697 | JGI IMG/M metagenome (GOLD analysis project Ga0315280, IMG submission 203697) | Sediment microbial communities from Yellowstone Lake, YNP, Wyoming, USA - YL17G06_40 | ecosystem: Environmental > Aquatic > Freshwater > Lake > Sediment | place: USA: Wyoming | collected...
GTGGGCAAGGGTCGAACGGCGCCAGGCGAGCCGGCGTGACGCCGACTGGAAGCCGGCGCTACACCAGTTCTTCCATCACCTCGTCGAGCACCTGCTTGGGTGGCCGGACGCGGGATTCGGGCAGCGTCGCGAGCGGCTCGTCCACGACGTTGAGCTGGTCCAAGAAGTTTTCGCGCTTCGTATCCACGTAGAAAAGCCCTGTCACAACCTCGCCCTTGTCGTGCGCCTCGGTCAGCACGCGCAGCGCCTCGACCTTGTTTGTCGGGTCGTAATCCGCGCCGAACTTTTTGAGAATCACTCGCGAGCCGTCGTGCATGGTGATTTCGGTGGCGGTGCCGGGCTCGTAGTCCACGGTGATGTCCTGAAAGAACGGCACGAAGCTGATATCGGCGAGCGGCTCGTCGTGGTCCTTGACGTAACTGTAGCTCTTCGTCGAGCCCTCGTGGTCGTTGAAGGTGACGCAGGGGGAGATCACGTCGAGCATCGCCGTGCCGCGATGGACGACGGCCCCTTCGAGCAGCGCCAGCAGTTGCCGTTTATCCCCGGAAAACGACCTCGCGACGTAGGTGGCGCCGAGCATAATCGCCAGCGCGCAGGTATCGATAGGGGGGAGGTCGTTCACCACGCCGGTCTTGAGCTTCGAGCCGATGTCGGCGGTGGCGGAGAACTGGCCCTTGGTCAGGCCGTAGACGCCGTTGTCTTCAATGATGTAAATGACCGGCAGGTTGCGGCGCATCAGGTGCACGAACTGGCCGATGCCGATCGAGGCCGAATCGCCGTCGCCGCTCACGCCGATGGCAACCAGCGTCCGGTTGGCGAGCATCGTGCCTGTGGCGATCGAGGGCATTCTTCCGTGGACGGCGTTGAAGCCATACGAACTCCCCAGAAAATACGCCGGACTTTTCGATGAGCAGCCAATGCCGGAGAGTTTCGCCACGCGATGCGGCTCCACCCCCAGCTCGTAGAATGCCTCGATGATGCGCTCGGAGATGGCGTTGTGCCCGCAGCCGGCGCAGAGCGTGCTCTTGCTCCCCTTGTAGGTCCCGATTTCGAGTCCGATGCGGTTGACCTTTTTCGGCGGGGCCGGAGGCGTTGCAGTCGTGAACATGGTTATTTCACCTCTTCCTGGGTAACGACGGCATCCGTCACGCTGCGCGCGTCGAGCGGCAGTCCGTTGTAATGGCGGACGCTGCGTAGCTTCTTGACATCCTCGGCGTCCAAGTCAAGGCGCAGCAACTGGCACATTTGTGCGTCCCGGTTCTGATCAACCACATACACGCGCCGGTGGCGGCGGATGAATTCCTTGACGTCTTCGCTGAAGGGGAAAGCGCGCAGGCGGCAATAGCTTGGGTCGATGTCGTATTCCTGTTGGAGCTGGTCGAGCGCTTCGACGATCGCCCAGTGGCTGGTTCCGTAGGCGATGATGCCGACCTCGGGTTTTGCGGTTTCGCGGATGACAGGGCCGGGGACGCGACGCCGTGCCACTTCGAACTTATGGGCCAGGCGGTCCATATTGTTTACGTAGTCGCCGGGCCGCTCCGTGTAGTGGGCCTTCTCGTTGTGCCCGCTGCCGCGCGTGAAGTAGCCCGCCGCCGGGTGATCGGTTCCGGGCAGCGTGCGGTACCCAACGCCGTCGCCATCGATGTCGCGATAACGCTCAAAGTGGCCCAAGCGCTCGATATCTTCCTTGCTCAGGACCTTGCCGCGCACCATGGGCTTTTCTGGATACGGGAAGGGGTCCGCCATCCAGTTGTTCATTCCGAGGTCGAGGTCGCTCATGACGAAGATGGGCGTCTGAAGCTCCTCGGCCAGATCAAAAGCCTCGATCGCCATGGTGTAGCACTCTTCGACCGAGCAAGGGAACAGCATCGGGTGCTTGGTGTCGCCGTGCGAGAGATACGCGGTCGAGAGGATGTCGCCCTGCGCCGTGCGGGTGGGCAGGCCCGTCGAGGGGCCCACGCGCTGGATGTCGAAAATGACCGCGGGAATCTCCGCGTAATAGCCCAAGCCCACAAGCTCCGACATGAGCGAGATGCCCGGTCCGGAAGTCGAGGTCATCGAACGCGCGCCCGCCCAGCCCGCGCCCAGCACCATGCCGATTGCCGCCAGTTCATCCTCGGCCTGCACGATGGCGAAGGTCGCCTTCTTGGTTTCGGGATCGATGCGGTAGCGTTTCATGTACTCGATCAAAGTCTCGCAGAGCGAAGAGGACGGCGTGATGGGGTACCAGGTGACCACCGTGACGCCCGCGAACATCGCGCCCAGGGCCGCGGCCGAGTTGCCGTCGATAATGATCTTGCCGCGCGTCGCGTCCATGCGCGCCAGATAGAAACGGTCGGCTTTCTGCAGATTCTTTTCCGCGAATTCGTAGCCGGCTCGCACCGCGTTCCAGTTGAGTTCCGCGGCCTTCGCCTTCTTGCGGAATTGTTTTTGCAGGGCCTTCTGGATCTCCTCCATCTCGATGCCCAGGAGTCTGGCGAGCACCCCGTCATAGATCATGTTGCGCACCAGCTTGCGGAGCTTCGCGTCCGGACAGACGGGCGCCACGAGCTGATCAAACGGCACGGGATAAAACGTCAGATCGCTGCGCAGGCGATTCAGGCTCAGGCGCTCGTCGTAAACCACCGCCGAGTCCGGTCGTAGTTCGCGGACATCCTCGTCCGCCGTCTCCGGATTCATGGCCACGAGGAAATCAATCTCTTTGCGCCGTGCGATGTAGCCTTGCTTTGAAGCGCGGATCGTGAACCAGGTCGGCAGGCCGGCAATGTTGGAGGGAAAGAGATTCTTGCCCGACACCGGGATTCCCATCTGGAAAATGGCGCGTAAGAGAACGGTATTTGCGGTCTGACTGCCTGAACCGTTGACGGTCGCAACCTGGATGCTGAGATCGTTGACGACGCGCTGCGGCTCGACGGCTGTTTCTGTTTCCTGAGCGGCGACATGAGTGGTTGCCATAAGGTCCCTCGATAAACCCTTTTCAGTAATAGGTTCGGGCGGGGCTCGCGCCCACCCTACGACCTAAGTCATCACCGGGAGTGTCAGCCCCAGGGGGTGCCGCCGCGAGCGGCCCGGAGGTCAGAAGGATGCGGGAAAGCCAGCCCAAAAGAGTATCGCTCCCAGTTTGCGCGGGAGCCCCCTTCGTTGTTCGCGCAGGAAGCAAATAACCCTTTCCCCTACACGAAACATTATATCAAACCTAGCGCACGTCCGAGGCCTCGGGATGGACCCGCAGGCCATCCTGGTGCAACCGCGCGGATGTCGTCCCGCGACATCCCCACCCAGAGCAGCGCTCGGGATTGGCTATTTTTTTGCGGCGGGGCCGAATAGAGGTGTGACGGGAATGTCGGCCGGGGGGGTAAGGACCGTGGAAAGAATGGCGGCCACACGCGCGCGCAGCGCCTGCTCGGTGGATTGCAGCACCTGTTCCTGACGTGCGGCCAGTTCGTCGTTCAAGCCGGACCGAAACGTTTCAAGAGCTGTCTCAAGCTCCGCGAAGGCTTTATCAGTGCTCGCAGTGATTCGTTTGTCAACCTCTGCCGCCATCGAGGCCAAGCGCTGCCGGAACGTCTCCAGCGCCGGCTCAAACTCTGCCAAAGGTCCTTCCGCGCGCTGGTTGACTCGGGTCTCAGACTCCAGGGAAACCGCTCCGGTCCGCTCGCTGATGGCCTTCAGGGCGGCGTCTGCGTCGGCGATCGCCCTGTCGGCGCGCCGGGAGACTCGGGTCTCGGCCTCCGCCGCAGTTGCTTCCACACGCTGGCCATAGCTCTCCAGCGCTGCATGGAGGTCGCCGAGGGCCTTGTCCATATGGTGCGTGATACGAGTGTCGGCCTCTGATGTAGCGACGCCCAGGCGCTGCTGGAAAGTTTCAAGTGTTGAGGCAGTCTCTGCGGAGAGCGCCCGCTTCAACTCGGCGATGCGAGCTTCAGATTCTGTGGACGTTGCCCTCGATCGTTGTTCCATCGCCTCCAGAGTCGCCGCGAGCTGAGACGAAACCTGGTCGGCGTGCTGCGCGATTCGAGCTTCACTCGCGGTCACGGGCCCCTGGATCTGCTGCTGAAAGTCTTGCACGGTGTCGTGCACGATTTCGGCCATCGCCTCGGTCCGGATTGTCTCGAGAGTCGTCGCCAGCTCGGCTGCGGCTTGGTCCACCCGCAGTGAAATACGCCCCTCGGCATTGGCCACGAGTGCCTCGACGCGTTGCTCGAAATTAGCCAGGGCGTCGCGGACGGCGACGCTGGCCTGCATGCGCAGCGTTTCCAGGACGGAATCGATCAGCCGCGACGCCCGCTGCTCCAGGTCCGCCAGTTGGACTTGGCTCGCTGGCCGGCCTGTGACGACGGGAGGAAGTGGACTGACAACCGGCGGTCCAGGCACCGGCAGAGGCCTTGCCGGTCCGGCAACCGGAGCAGGGCCGCCCAGTTCGCGGGCTACGCTCTCCCAGTCTGCAGGGGGATTCTCAACACCCCAAATGTTGCCGGGCTGAATCAGTTGCAACGCGATTTCATGCAGCGGCTGGCCTGGCAGCGGTTCGAACACCTGGACACACACGGCCTTTCCGGTCTCGCCAGTGCGCACACTCTCAATGGTGACCAGCATCCCCACCAGCACCGGCCGGCTGGTGCGGACCTTGGCTCCGTGGAAGTTGACGGTCAAGGTCACGGTTTCCTCGCGGAAGGACTGTCCCGCGGCATCGCGTCCTGACAGGACGATGGGAGCTTCGAAATCGATCCGCGTGCTGCGTCGCCGGTTGGGCCGCCCCTGCGGGAAGAGGTCCTTCTTGGCAAATGGACTCTGTCCCATCCCTTTGACCTTTCATCCACGGAAACTGGCCCTAGGAATAGCTTCCGAGGGTCGCCAGAGACGCATACTTCGGGCGTAGGTGGAGAACTGCACAGGCGGCAAGGCGCAACGCCATCCTCAGAGACTGCGCGTATTCTACACAGCGATAACCGCACATGCAACTGGCTTTTACCTAAATTTGGCGGGACGCCCCAGCCGCCCTCGTCCCATGCGGTCCCCAGAAGGCGCCCAGGCTAGCCCCTTCCTGAGGGCGCAGGGGATGCGAAAGGCCAATCGCGTTTCTTCCATGCCAGGATGAAATAGGCGAGCAGGCCGCTGATAATAGTCCCGAATGCGTAAAGCATGTATTTCCAGCCGCCCGGCTGGAATGCGGGGCTCGAAAAGACGTAAAGCCAACCTACGAGGGCTAATATGGCCGGGACAGGATACAGCCACATTTTGAACGGCAGGTGGACTTCGGGGCGATAGCGGCGAACGATCATCAACCCAATGATCTGGCCGATGAACTGCACCAGGATACGCGCCACCATCAGGCCGGCGATGATATCACCCAATTCGAAGAGGCTGGCAATGAGACAGAGGCCGCCGATCAAAAGTAGCGAACGATGGGGGAACTCGCCTTTGGGGTGCAAGGTTCCGAACCAGCGGAAGAAAGCGCCGTCCTGGGCGGCGGCATAAGGAATGCGGGAGTACCCGAGCATCAAAGCAAAGACCGAGGCGAAGGCGGTGAAGAGAATCATGACCGTAATGGTGACGGCACCCCAGTCCCCATAAACCCTTCCCATGAAAACAGACGCCACGGCGCGGTAAGCTAAGGTTCCCTCCTGCACCATCTCCCGCCACGGAACCACGGAAACAAAACTGAACGACAGGAGAAAATCGATCACGGTCACGGCGAGGATGGAGAGGATCACCGCGTAGGGGATGGTGCGTTCCGGCTTCTTGACCTCCCCGCCGAGGTAGCAGACCTGGTAGTAGCCCAGATAGTTATAGAAGACCAGGACCGTTCCGTTGCCGAGCCCGATCAGAAACGCCCAGTTGAGTTCGAAGGCTGCCGGGGGGAAGTCGAAAGCGAGCTGGGGGTTCATTTTCACCAGCCCGGTGACGATGACCCAGCCGGTGGTGACGAGCGTCGCAATCCACAGCACGAGCATCAGTTTGGCCACGTCGTGGATTTTCCGGTAGAGAGCGAACATCACCAACCCCGCCACTCCCGCCGCCATGAGCTTCATGCCCCAAGGGTGTTTCCCCAGGCCCACCCAGAGGAAACTCAGGTATTGCGTCATGCCGATGGTGCCGGAGGCGATTTCCAGCGTGCCGCTGAAAAGAAACTGCCAGATAAACATCCAGGCCATCAGCTTGCCCCAGCGCAAGCGGCCGAAGCTGTCGCGGAGAAAAACGTAGGAGCCACCCGAGCCGGGCAGCGCCGCGCCGAGTTCCGCCACCACCAGGCCGTCGGCGATGGCCAGAACTGCACCCACGAACCAGCTCAGCAGAGCCTGTGGCCCGCCCATCGAAGCCAGAATTAGCGGGACCGTGATGAACGGCCCAATGCCGATCATGTTCGACATGTTGATGGACGTGGCGTTCAGAATCCCCAGCTTGCGTTGAAGCTGAGGTTGAGCCAGCTCAGGGCCGCTCTTGCTGCCGTCTGTGACTCCGCTCATTGCGCTCGCTTTCAGTCAGGGACTTACAGAGAGCGCGCAGAATACGTCACTCGGCGCGGGTAAGCAAGGGACGGCGGGCGGCCAAAGAGGGCGAAAGACGTCGCAGGGAAGACGAAAGTGTGGGATTCCGAATCCGTAGCGGCTGGGTAGGCCCGGAAGACCCTCCCCTCCTCCGCTTCGACGCGTCGAAAGATTCCGGGATCACTGGACCAGGACTATCCGCAGCAAGTTGGGCAATGAGCTCTGGCGGCACCCGCGAGCGCCGAACCCTTGGCGGTGGTCCCTCGGATGCGTGCAGGGGAAGAGGGGGAGACTTTTCGTCCGCTCTCACGTCCGCCAGCTTGGCCCTTTATCTGCTCAGCCATATATGTGGAGGGTGATATGCCACAACTTGCCGGATTCTTCAAAGCCCTGGCCGACCCCAACCGTTTGCGAATTGTGAACATATTGTCCCACCGTAGCCTGTGCGTTTGCGACCTGCAAGATATTCTTGACTTGAGTCAGCCCTTTATTTCCCGCCACTTGGCCTACTTGCGCCGGGTCGGCCTGGTACGGGACCGCCGCGAAGGCGCCCGTGTCTGCTACTCGCTGGCGCTCGAAACACCCATTGCCCGGGCACTCCACTCCTTCCTTCGTGAGACGCTGGCATTCTCGCCCACTCTCCAGGACGATGTGAATAGGCTATCTGAAGCAAGCGCGACCGGGCGGCTCAAGTCCTACGTCTCGATGACAGATCGCCGAGAGCAGGAGTCGCAGGCGGCATAAATTTCATTCTGGAGGACGACGTTGAAAATCAAAATCCTGCTGTGCAACTGCAAGGGCCTCTGCCCGTCATTTAAGGACGCCGATATGAACACGCTCCCATTCCAGGTGGAGTCCGAACTGGACGTGACTTACAGTTTCGTCCATCCGCAGCTCTGCGGCCAGGGCGGCAACGAGGTCGTCGCCGACATCATGCGGGAAGCGGCAGCTGACCCGGAGACCTACCTCATTAGCGGTGCCTGCGCAGCGGAAGCGCAACATAAGCTGTTCCGGCGCGTCATGCGGCACACCGGCTTCGACGAGAGCCGTTTCATTCCAATCGACATCCGCGGGGCGGATAACGAAGGCATCCTGGCACGCCTGCGCGAAGCGGTTGAAGCCCTCCTCCAGAAAAAGGAAGCGGAGAAGGCTGCTTCGCCTGTCGCCCCTGCCGCCTGAGCACCACGGTGCGAGCGGTCCCGCGTCGAGAGGAGTCCCCAATGTCGAGCGTGAAGATCCCGAGAGAAAAGATCCCGTGGTTTCCGACGATCGATCCCGATCTCTGCATCGGCGAGGGGGACTGTATCAACTTCTGCAAGAACGAGGTCCTGGCCTTCGACGAGGACGGCTTCAAGGCGATCGTAGTCAACCCTTATAACTGCGTAGTGGGGTGCGATGCGTGCTCGCAGATCTGCCCGCAGGAAGCCATCAAGTTCCCGGACAAAGAGGAATTTCGAGCCACGTTGCGACGTCTGCGGACAGAAGCGGGAGCCCAGGCTGCGGTCGTGGCGCCAGGGACGGATTCAACGGCGCCGTAGCCCGCTTCCGCGCCGTCAATATCAGGATTCAAGGGGGAGGAAGAAATGATCCCGATGAGGCTCGATATTCTCGGTCCAGGATGCGGCAATTGCCAGAAACTGGCCGCCAACGTTGAGGCGGCGGCACGAGAACTGGGCCTGGAGTACAAGTTGGAGAAGCTTACCGACATCGCCGTCATTCTTCGCTACGGCGTCATGCGCACGCCGGCGCTCGCGGTGGACGGCGAGGTCAAAATCCAGGGCCAAATCCCCTCGATTGAGGAAGTCAAGAAGATCCTCGAATCCGAAGCGACGGCCTATGGTCCGGGCCTCGGTTGCTCCTGCTCACAAGGCTGACCGGCGTGCGGCGAGCCATTCCGAAAAGGAGGATTTCATGCTGCAACATCGCACGCTCATAAAACTTCTGCTGGTGGTTGCCGTCGCAGCCCTCGTGACCGTCGCGGTCGTCCGGGAAATGCGTAACGAAGCGGCGACGGCAACGGTCCTGGCGGCATCGGCGGAAACTCCGCAAAAGTCGCCCCAGGTCATCGCGTACTACTTCCATGCGACCTACCGCTGCGCGACCTGCCGCAAAATCGAGGCTTTCTCGCGCGAAGCCATCGAGCAAGGGTTCGCCAACGCGCTGAAGGAAGGGAAGCTGGAGTTGCGCGTCGTCAACATCGATGAGGAGGCCAACCGCCACTTTGCTCGCGACTACCAGCTCTTTACGAAGTCACTCATCCTCGTGAAGGTCAAGGACGGCAAGCAGGCAGAATGGAAGAACCTGCGTCGCGTCTGGGAGCTGGTCAACCGCAAGGATGCTTTCCTGAGCTACGTGCAGGACGAAGTGCGGTCTTACTTGGAGGCGTCGTGAACGAGGGAGGGCTGATCTTGGCATCGGCGACGGCGCTCTGGCTGGGGATTCTCACCTCGATCAGTCCCTGCCCGCTGGCGACGAACATTGCGGCGATTTCCTTCATCGCGCGCGGCGTGGGCAGCGCGCGACGTGTGCTGGCCACAGGCGTCCTCTACACGCTCGGCCGGACCTTGACTTATCTCATCCTGGGCGCGTTGCTGATCTCCAGCCTCCTCTCGATTCCGGAAGTTGCGATGTTCCTTCAGACCTACATGAACAAGGCCCTGGGTCCGCTGCTGGTCGTGGTGGGGCTGATACTTCTGGACGTGATCCCACTTCGCTTTTCAACCTCCGTCGGCGGCGCGCGATTGGAACGCTGGGCGCAATCGGCGGGAATCTGGGGGAGCCTGCCGCTTGGGATGGTATTTGCGCTGGCCTTTTGCCCGGTCTCTGCGGCGCTGTTTTTCGGCAGCTTGATCCCGCTCGCGCTGAACGCGGGCTCACGGGTTGCGCTGCCGGCACTTTACGGCATCGGAACGGGTCTGCCGGTTTTTGTCTTTGCGGTCCTTGTCGGTTTGGGTGTGCAGTGGATGGCCAAGGCGTTCGATAAACTGACGCAAGTTGAGACGTGGGCGCGCCGCCTGACGGGAGCGATCTTCGTCGTGGTCGGGATTTACTTCACGCTGGCATTCCTGCTGGGCGTTCTGTCATGAAGTCACGGGAGTCGCCGCAAACCAGTGAGCTGCATAGCGAGGAATCAAGATGAGTCCATCCTGCTGTGGCATGCGAAGCGTCCGGATTATCCAAGTGGGTAATTCCCGGGCTGGTGTGACCGGTTTGGATCAGCTTCTCGAGCAGATTTCCCTCGAAGGATGGGCGCCGGATGACGAGGGCCTGGCAAAACGGCTGGTCGGGGGTTTGCGCACCGCAGGTAATTATGTGGCGCAGACGGCGGAAGCAGCCTACGCCCAATCGCTGCTCGATCTCTATCGCGCATACGCAACGGGAACACAGAAGCCGGAATCCCGGTGCGCTTCCGAAGTTTCCGTGAAGAGGTGAATTCTGTGCGCTATCCAGGCATCCCCCGTGAAAAACTCCCTTGGTACCCGACGATCAATCCCGACGTGTGCCTGCGCGACCTCGACTGCCTCAATTTCTGCCCGCATGAAGTTTTCGGCTATGACGAGGAGACCGGGCGGCCCATGGTCGCCCACCCGTACAACTGCGTGCCAGGCTGCGACAGTTGCGCCCAGGCGTGCCGGACGGGAGCGATCACTTTCCCGAGCCGAGAAGACTTCCGCGCCATTCTCCGCCGCTTGCGCGCCGAGGTTCGCGGCGAGCGTCCTCTGATCGGCGGAACATGAATCTCACGCGGTGGGCGGCAGGACTGCGGCCCGGATTGGTAGACCGTGGAGACGCACAGTTGTGCGCTGCGGTCGCCGCTGGCCAGGTCCAGAATTGCTACAGTGTCCGGCCAACCGAACCCGGGCGCCACGCAAATCATCTGAACAATTGTGAGGCCCGGGAAGCAGGGGCGCGTGGCTGTGCGCCGCTGCACGTGTTACTCATCAGGAGGTTCTCATGGAACCGAAGAAAGCCTACAAAGTCTTCCGCTATCAGGCCGATGTTTTCTGGAAATCCGGGCGCCGGGCGGTCATCTCTTCGGAGGGCAAGCCGGACATTGAGGTGTCCAGCCCGCCGGAGTTCAAGGGCGAGGCGGGCTTCTGGACTCCGGAAGATATGTTCGTGGCCTCGGTGAATCTTTGCACCTTGATGACCTTCGTGGCCTTCGCCCAACGCAAAGAGCTGGATTTTGTGAGCTACAAGAGCGCCGCCGAAGGCGTGCTCGAATTCGTGGACGGTAAGTACCGCTTCACGGAGATCATCCTGCACCCGCACTTGGTGCTGAAATCGGAGTCCGACATCGGGCGCGCGCAACAGATTCTCGACGACGCCCACAAGGGATGCCTGGTTTCGAATTCCATCACCGCGGCCGTGAAGGTCTTCCCCGAAGTGCGCATCGCCGCGGCGGCCGCCTGAGCGGAACGCCGCGTCAACCGTCATCACCGGGCGTTACTCGATACTGAGGTCAGAACCCGCGCCCCAATGACCTTGACAGGCAAACCGGGAAGTGCTATATGATTATGAGGAGTGAGTGATGGCTACACCGATTATCCCGGGCATATGACGGTTTCTTTCGCTTGGCTCAGGTACTCCTTCACCTGATCGGGCAGTTTCTCGCGCCCGGGCTCCCGCCGACATTCTTCTGCTAGGGACTGAAGCACGGACAAGGTGTCGGCATCCCCGTGAAGCGGTTCACGCCGCCCGTACCAGAACTCGTAGGGCCGATTCATCTCATATTCAAGTACCACTGCGAACGCGGCGAGGTACGAGATCGCGCGGTTGCACTTCTCCGAAGGGAGCCACGCCGTGAAGTCGTTCCAAGCCTGCTGGAAAACCTCAGCAGAGACCCCTTCAGCGCGACGATCGAGTTTGTCCAAAAACGAAGCAAATGTTTCACTCAAATCTATGTAATTCAAGACCCCGCTGAAGGACCGCACCACGCGCTCGTTTTCCCAGCTGTAAAGGTTCCTAAACCTGTCATGGCACCGAGCAGCCAATAACTCGCCAATACGATCCTTGAAATAGAACCCGCCCTCAGAATTAGACAGGTGACGCATTCTGCGCTCCAACAACACCAAATAAAAAAAGGCCCGACGGGATGCCTCAACCGACGCAGGTCCCCCACTTTCCTTGGCATCTTCCTCCCGGTAGCGCCGAATGAAATCGACCGCCGCTCTAGCCGCGGCTTCCACAGGCATGTAGAAGCGAGTCACCAGCCGGTGGGTCTCGGGGAGCATGCTGTTCCACGTTTCAGCTAGCTGGGTGCGCAGCCTCTCGTGTTCGAGTTTAGCCCGCTCTCGCTTCTTCTCCCATAAGTTGAAGACCATCCCGAGACCAATCAAGACCAGGGGTAAGGCGAAATCCTTGAAGAAATCCCAAACTATCGACTGCCGCGGATCCCATCCGCTTTGGACGGTCGCCTCTCCCAGCGGAACAGCAACCTGGGATTGAACTTTTTCATTGCTCGTCCACCCTACAACCGCTCTCAGGCTTTGCCTGTCGCTGGGTTCCTGCGCTCTGAGGTCGCCCCAGATGGTCATGCTTTGCCCCGCCTTCAGCTCAATGGCTATGGGGCTACAGCGTGAGAAGTTAACAGGCCGCGAATCTCTGATTGACTCGCCGCCGGCACCAGAAGCGCGAGACCAACAGGAAGCGCCTCTATCGCCCAACCAACTGAAGGAGCGGGCTTGAAACCCAGCAGCGTCCAATTCAAGCAAACGAACTTCGAATACGCTTTGCGAAGACATGTTCTGAAGTGTTAGTCAAAAGCGAATGAGTTCACCCACCCGTACCACACCCCTGGATGTCGCTCCTTCAACTACGAGTCTTTGGGACTTACCGACGTCTAGGCCGGCTTCTGGCAAGGGCTTTCGGCTGCCCGCTCCCTTGACTACCGGGAGCAACAGCGCTACGCCCAGCAGCATGAGCCCCGCCATGCAAAGACCCGGTCTTGCGGCTATCATTGCCTTCCTCCGACAAGCACTTCCAGCGAGAATGGTTGTCCACGGACCAAGTCAGGCGGATAGGATATCACCGGCAGCACGCAAGAAGAACACTCGATTCCCCAAATCGTCCGTATAGGGCGTCTGGGACCTCCACGGCGTGCGGCGTCCACGTCCCGACAGGAACATGAAGTCATCCCCAAAGTTTGGAGTGCACGGGAGACAAAAGGAGCCAATGGTCTGGCGCAATATACGCGCAAGAGGGCCTCGCGGACTTGCGATCGGAAATCGCCTCGCTACCACCGCGGGGGCCTCCGAGTTGCTGGACCCAAGCACGGCGGGTGGAGACCTGCTGTCCGGACGTAACGGAATCACACCTTCGTCGGTTCGGCGGAGGCGAGGGGGACAGCCCGGGGTGGGGCCGATTCAGGTTTGGATTTAGGTTCCACTTTCCAGAAATGCAGGATGGTTTCGGGCCGCCTATCGAGGATTTCGCGCGGGCGGCCCTTGAGAACTACCACAGAAAGGTCTTGCCCATGAGGTATTGATCGAGGGCGCGGGCGGCCTTGCGGCCTTCGCTGATGGCCCAGACGACGAGCGATTGGCCGCGGCGCATATCGCCTGCGGCGAAGATGCCGGGAACAAAAGTCATGGAGTTCTCATCCGTATCGACGTTGCCGCGCGCGTCGATTCTGAGCCCCAGTTGCTCGATCATGCCGTTTCTCACCGGCCCCAGGAAGCCCATGGCGAGCAGCACCAGATCGACGTCGAG
>Ga0315280_10008746_pt1 | contig 13198 bp, 13 predicted proteins | sample YL17G06_40_MG_FD_203697 | JGI IMG/M metagenome (GOLD analysis project Ga0315280, IMG submission 203697) | Sediment microbial communities from Yellowstone Lake, YNP, Wyoming, USA - YL17G06_40 | ecosystem: Environmental > Aquatic > Freshwater > Lake > Sediment | place: USA: Wyoming | collected...
CTTTTGCCATAGGGTTCGTGATAGGGCAGATTTTTGAGACTAAAGACCCTGAAATTCTTGAAGAGGTCGAATCGATCAAGAAAAGATTAAAAAAGGGAAATTACCTTCCGTATTTTCCTAAAGAGAAAAAATCACCAAACCTCACCAAAAGGGATCTAAAGGGGGTTAAAAGGGGGTCAGGATAGGCCAGGAGGGGGGTATTCCTAAAGGTCAATGGTTCTGTATGGGTTTCTTAAAATAATTGTTCCTGATAAGGTAGGATAAGGGAAAATGGTATAGAAAGGAGGTAATCTGAATGTCGATCTATCAACGGGGAGAAAACTGGTACATTGATTTTAGCTTTAAGGGACAGAGGATCCGGGAGAGCATTGGCCCATCACGGAAGAGCGCGGAGAAGGTCATAGCGAAGCGGAAAACCGAGATCGTGGAAAACAAGTATCTTGATGTGAGGAAGGAACCGGAGCCGATTGAATTCCATTCTTTCGCTGTGGATTATCTGAAGTCGGTCAAGCCCAAAAGGAAAAAAGAAAATTACAGAAGAACCGTTTCTCTCATGAGACAATTGAGCAAGGCGTTTGACTCAAAGAATCTTCACAAGATAACTCAAAAAGAGATTGAAGAATATCAGGGTAACAGAAGAGAGAAAGTCAAACCCGCAACGGTCAACCGTGAGATCGCTCTATTAAAAACAATGTTTACAAAAGCGATAGAATGGGGTAAGTTGAGAGAGAATCCGGCGAAGAAAGTCAAGTTATTGGAGGGCGAAATAAAAAGAGTTAGATTCTTGATACCGAGTGAGATTCAAAATCTTCTCTCAAATTGCGCTGAACACCTTAAGCCGATTGTAACGGTGGCGGTTCATACCGGGATGAGGAAAAGCGAACTCTTAAACCTTAAGAGAGAGCAAGTGAACTTTGAGCAAGGCTTCATCACATTGACAGAGACGAAGAATAACGAGCGCCGGGATATACCGATTGACGAAACTGTGAAGGCGACTTTAGAAAGCATGAAAAGCAACGGGTCTTATTTCTTCGCTGATAAAAACGGAAAGCCGTTCGGAGATGTGAAAACAGGTTTTTCGATGGCACTGAAGAGAACGGGCATCAAAGACTTTCGTTTCCATGATCTTCGTCACAGTTTTGCTTCTAATCTTGTAATGGCAGGGGTCGAATTAAACGTGGTGGGCGAACTGTTAGGACACAAGACTTCGGTCATGACGAAACGTTACTCTCATCTATCCCCGGTTTACAAGAAAAGAGTCGTGAGTATTCTGGACTCTATCATGAACCCGAAAGAATCAGAAATAAACATGGCACAAAATCCACCCCAATCTGAATTGGTTCAAAAAGGTATCTCTTTAATGTCTTGAAAAGATTAAATATGCCCACGTAGCTCAACGGTAGAGCTGCTGATTTGTAATCAGCGGGTTGGCGGTTCAAATCCGTCCGTGGGCTCCATAATTTCAATAGCTTAGACACTTTGACCAATCTCTATAACCCCTGATTGTGACTGATTTGTGACTGAATCCTTCTTCGTTTCTGCTCCATCCAGTTTTAGAACGGCGTCTCTTAGATTCTCAGCAGCCAGATGAGCATAGCGCTGAGTCATCTTACCATCCTTGTGCCCCATCAACTTCTGGACCTGATAAAGATCTACGCCTCGTTGAACCAATGCTGAAGCAAAGCAATGGCGAAGGTCATGGAACCTGAAGTCTTCAATCTCGGCCTCCCGTAAGGCCGCTTGAAAGGACGTCTTAACCTCAATAAATCTTTTTCCATTCTTGTGACAGAGGACATAGGATGATTTGATATGCCTCACCTTGGAGAGTCGCTTGAACAACCCCATCATGGTGTCATTCAATGGGATACCCAATCTTTCGTCATTCTTGGTATGCTCTAGATAGATTACCCTTCTAAACAAATCCACCTGTTCCCATCTCAGAGACAAGATATTCTCTTTTCTCATGCCAGTGTGTCTGGCTATTAGAACGATGGGCTTTAACCAATCAGGACAGGCATTATGGAGCCTTTCAAATTCCTGATCGGTCAAATATCTAACCCTGTCTTTAGGTTCTTTCTCCATCGGGATCCTTGTGACAGGATTTTCCCTGACCCACCCCCATTGTTTCAAAGCGATGTTGAAAGCGTTCTTTAAAATCGCCAGTTCTCGATTGATTGAAGCGGGTCCAACCCCATCTTTCCGTCTCTTCATTTTATATTCATTAACCACTGACGGAGTAATCTCCGAGAGTAGATGGTCACCAAAGAATGGACGTAGATTCTTAATGTACCCTTTGTACTGTCTCATCGAACGCTTCTGTGATACGTGTTCAGCCTCGTATTTGTCCATCATCTCCCCAAAAGTCTTATCCTCGCATGGCAACTTTGGAATCCATCTGTTTTCTGCAATCTGGCCCTTGATCGTATCGTAAATTCTTTTGGCCAGCTTACGGTCTTCGGTTTCCGTTGACTTTCGATAGTGTTTTCCCCGATAGACAAAAGACATCCACCAGACCTGGCCTCTTTTATAGAGTCCCATCTTCGACCTCCTTTCTGCGGCCCTTGACTTGGTCTGGTCTCCCGTAATTGGGAGTATACTTCAATCCTCTGCTCTCATCAATAGCCTTTTTCACAATTTCATCAACGTCCACCTTCTTTCCGGCAATATTTTCGATGAGCCACGATGCCTTACTATCAACATCGACAATCTCGCACTTAAAACCTTCTGTCCAGCGTTCAACATCAACCCTTTTAAATCGTATCAGACGGCCAAACCGATAAAAGGGAATCTCGTGTTTTTCTACTTTGAGATACAAGGTAGACCTTTTAATTCCCAAATACTTACTAACATCATCAATGCTAAGGAATTCTTTGTCCATTTAGGGATACCTTTTTGGTTAGTGTAGTGAATAGTATAATGATTGCACTATCCGGCTTGAGTAAATTTTCCAATAATATAAAGGAGTTATAATGTTTAAAGATTCCATTGATCCCCCGACTTATTTAGCATTTTAGTATCAAATTGAAGAATTCCTTGGCTGTTTGACCAAACTCCATGATTACTACTTTTATATTTTTGAGAAAAAATTGATTCAACTTCAGAATTATCTTCTTGATCGGCGTAGGGAGAATTGAGATTGCAATCACATAACCAGCCATCAAGAGAATGAGGACAAGCGTAAATTCCACGATTAAAATAACTACCTCTCTTTTGAGTAAGAGAAAAAACAATTTTCCAAGTAAGAAAACGCCGATACACAATATAGTGATGATGAGGATCTTCAATAAATAGAGACCCCAGGGTCTTCGACCAACCGTCTCTGTTAAGTCCATTGAGCCACAGGTGCCACAATACTGAGCATTTGAAGGATTTTCATGACCTCTGGGGCAAAGCCTTACATACCAGGTCCGGCCGCAATAATGACAGATCACTGGATAGCTGGGGTTCAATCTCCGACAATGAGGGCAGTACCGCATTGGCTAATTCTCCAAGAGGTGGAAGAAGCCTTCCTTCCTGGGCCTCTGCCAGATCCGGTCAAAAAGCCCATTGGGGTCCAAACTGCTTATTGTGGCAAACCAGAATATTTTGTCGGTCAACGCTTCGGTGGCAGCCTTAAGGTTGCGGAGTCTTTCGGTGGTTTTGGTCAAAACAAGAACCCGGAAAAATTTGAGGCCGTATCTTTGGAGGTAGAGCCCGGACTGGGCGTATTCAATATAGGTTCTCACTTTCGATTGAAAACGGCTGTTGCTCATGGTCGAGCGGTCCACTTCCAAGAAACATCCATAAAGTTTATCATTTTGATAGTATCGAAAGTATCCATCAGGTCTGAAGACCTTTCTAAATTCTCGATTCGGCTTAGGATTGAAGATCTGGTATTCATGAAGGCAATCTATGGAGCCTATCCATTTATCAAGCTTCAAGCTGTTATGATTTTCCATAGCTTGATAGAAGGCAATCCTTACTTCGTTTACCAGCAGATCATGTTCAAAAAATAACTCCCTCCTTTGAAAATTCTGCTTCTGCCTTCTTTTAATCTCCAGGGAATCTACTCCACATTTTTCAGAGACCAGGGCTATTCCCTTAGGCCCAAGCAAATAGATAGCTTTTGATGAGCCTCTGGTTGTGGGCAAGAATCGCCTTGAGAGATAACCATGGTCAAACAGCTTTCTCAGTCTGATGTTGGCTCTCGTGGTGCAGTTAATCCCGAAAAGATTCTGGATCTGCTCTCTAGTGAGAAAACCAAACTCATATACCGAAGTAATAATTTTTTGATCCCTTGTCTGGATAATCAGAGGCTCTGGATTTTTGACTCTTAGCCACGTCTTCTTTTTTTCACCATTCACTCTGGCCCTCCTCAAAGAGACCTTCAGGAGCGAATGGAAGATAATCCTTGACGGATCTCATTCTGGATTCCCTTAAAGGGGATCTATTCATAATTCCTTCAGAGACCCAGAGATTTCTCCTCTCCTCAATCTCTCTTTCGACCTCATTGACCGACCTGGCCCAGTTCCGGAAAGAAGCTAACCTTATCCTTTCAATAGCATCTTCTGAAATTTCTACCGGAGGAACGAAAGGAGTTTTGAGAAGTCTTGGTTTTTGACCTTTGATTTTGAGATAAGCCTCTCTTACCTTAAGATCGATCAATCTCCTCTCAATCAGATGCCTCTCCTTCTGATCCATCTCTGAAGAGATCTGAGCAGCATCGTGATGGGAAAGCCTGAAAAAGATCTCTGTCCCTACGTTGCCCAAGATGGCAGATCTGAGCTCTCTTGGCAGTTGGTCAAGATTCTGATGAGCTATGGTCAAGCCGAGCCTAAACTTTCGTGCCTCAGAGAGGATCTCCTCAAAGTTCTCCCCAACAAAGTGCTGAAACTCATCCACAAAGAGAAAGAATGGCCTTCGATTTATTTCTGGAGTGTCGATCCTTGAAAGGGCAGCCTGCTTGATCTTGGTCAGCAAAAGGGTTCCAAGAAGCCTGATATTCTCTCTAAGGTGCCCTTTGCTGAGATTTATAAAAATCCACTTTCCTTGATCCATGGATTGTCTGAAGTTAATCGTGCTTCGACTTTGACAGACGATTCGATAAATTGAGGGATCGGTGATAAAAGCTGAAATTTTATTTAAGACCGGCTCCCGATAAATGGTCTGCATCCTTTCAGAGAGGGAACCGTACCGATAAATCCAGTAATCCCTGACCTCAGGATAAGAAATATTTTGAATCAATCTCTGCCTGAAATCATGATGAGCCAGAAGAGGTCTTGCCTCTAGGAGAGTTAGGTTGTTTTGACAAAGGGTAATGATCGTATGCCGGAGCAATTCGTCCATTCTTGGCCCCCAATAGTGGCTGCTCCAGAATCGTTTTAGAATCTCTACAATCTCCAGCATGGCAGGGAAATGGCCATTGACAGCTTCTAAAGGATTGAAGCCTATGGCCCAGTTCCGGTTGAAGGGTTCGATCAGAATGAATTTTCTTCCCAATTTTTCCAGCTGAGATGGTTGAAAATTTTCTGCCAAATAAGAAAAGAGGCTCTGAATTAAATCACCGTGCGGATCAATGAGACAAAACCCGTTTTGGCTCATCATGTCCTGTCTGACCAGTGACTCGATGAATTTAGTCTTGCCTGAACCAGTGCTCCCCAAAATGTACAAATGATGCAAGCGCGATCTGGTATCAAGTATCACCTGCTCCCACCTGTTATGATTAAAGGGTTGGATGGCCGTACCAAGCACAATCTGGGGCGAAAGTTCCCCCTCAAGGTTATTTCCTCTTGGAGAGAAATGATCTACTCCTTCAAATCCTTTAATGATAGCCCATTCAAGCATCTTCAAGATCATAACCGGCCTCCTCTGTTGCTAGAGTGGTTAAATTAAAATCTTCTAGGACTTTTTCCTGTGAAAGACCGATATCTTCCTCCTTAAAATCTTCGACTTCAAACTCCTCTGGCAAAGGGAATTTTTTACCTTTTTCCTCATAATCAGGCATTGGCTCCAAATCCCCTAAACCAAGAACCCCTCCTTCAGCACTGCAAATGGGGCAGTCATCTTTTGGTTGAACATCCAGAGAAAGCAGCTCACCTTTGAGCTCATCATATGTCAAATACCTTCGGATAGGCTTATAAGGAAAAATAAAATTGTGGATTTCGGCAGTAGCCAAAGAAGAAATCACTCCATTCAGATGATAAACTGCAGGAGCGGGGGTATCTTTGACATACCCCCTTTCCTTCAATGTCTCTCTCAATTCCTCACCGGCAAGCTCCCATCCCGCAAGCTGGGTATCAATAATCCCGGCACACTGAAGGCACCATTCCCCAAGCGATGGCAAGACATATTCCCCGCTTATATCAGTAATCTTCTGGTCTCCATCTACATCGATATTGACTCCAACGTGGATTAAAGGGATGAGGTATTGGGCCGAGAGGCGATTGGCAATCAATCGGCTGCTGTGGTTATCGGTAGCAACGACCAAAAGATCACAGGATTTCAGCGCCTGAAGGGCTTTCGGATTTGATACCGAGCAAGGGAAAACCCTTACCTTGGCATAGGGATTGACCCTGGTAATATTTCTTCGGGCAACATTTACCTTGAGGACTTGATGATAGACATCTTTGGGAGTGGATCCAGGGAGTCGGTTGAGATTAGATGTCTCGACGATATCATCATCAACCAATACCCAGTCATCTGCGCCCAGCCTTGCAAGCATTTCAATTATGATCCCGCCAATTCCTCCTGCTCCGATTATACCGATTCGGCACTTTCTCAATCTCTCTTGAAGGCCAATGCCAAAGGCCAGGACCTGGCGGGAGAACTGGTCATCAATACCTTCTGGCCTATTAATGAAATTTCTCTTTTTTACAGAACAAGGCTTGTCGTCATTTAACCCTCCCCATCGTATGGAATCGGCCGGGATTGATTGAAGCTTACGGTCAGCTGCCTCCCATACTCTGGCATCAAAGGCATTTTTATTCATGACCACTGACCCATAAAACGTCCCCGGTATTTTCTCATTGAGATATTGAGATAGTCTTTTCTCGTGGTGGTCATCAATTCCTGAAAAACTGATGTTAGGACTGTCGCCAGGATGACTGTGCCAATCAATCTGAGAGAGACCTTCAGAAGCAGCAAGCATCAGAACGTATGATTGGATTTCTTTTGAGACTTCAAGGTAAGCTGAAGACTGCTTCGTAAATGCCTCTGAAGGTAAGAGGATGAGATGCCGGTCAAGAAGCCTAATCTCATCCTCGAGATAATTAATGCCACAGAGGGTGATGGCCATCTGTTCTTTGCTCCGGTCAGAGAGGATATGATTCTTGAGTTCATCCGCCATCTTTGGAGTAAGAATAATTTTGTATCTCATCCTGGTCTCCCTTTTAAAAATCATTAGTTAGGCTTTCTCGGATCATGTTTAAAAAGGTAAAGAGATTGTCCGGCTGTCGATAATCGGCTGAGGGCTGCCAGCCACCAGGGCCATTCTGAATGGTTACACAATACCAGTACCACCCAGCCCTCAAAAGATCAGGGGCTCCATGATAGGCTCGACCGGTGGCGTGGACGTCAGAGCCACCTCCTTTTAGATGAAATTTTCTGTTTAGGTAGAAACCAATAGGTGGTATGCTGGGATAGTCTTGAGGTGGAACAATAAGGAGCTTACACCACCTCTCTCGCCATCTCTCAGGAAGAGGATATCTGGGGATCATTATCCAGTCGAAGTTCTGCTCGTCATAAAAAATTCCGCCGCTGTTGGCAAACCTTGAACCTATCATCAAGATTTCATTTAAAAGCCTTTCATTCCGAAAGGATGGTGAAGGAGTGGTAATCTTTCTAATCATAGTTGGCTGGACGCGAGTCCTTTCATTGGCTTGATCTACAGATGTATCTCCAAATAAAATCCTTACGAGTGAATTGATAAACTCTCCCATTGTCACTCTCCTTTCCTTGAAAGAGGGTTAGACTATGCTAACCCCCTTTTCATCCATTAACCTTTGATCCTTGACGGTGCATCAATGAAAACGTCACCATCTTTGACATCCACTTTCGATCCCCGGGGGATAACAAAATTCCCATATCTGTCCCGCCTGATCAGAGTGCGACCAGATTTTATGTCACCCACCTGCCGGATCTCCTCATCAGATGCTGTGCCCGGGATCTGCACCCTCCTGCCGTTGATGATTGCCTGTGCCATTCGTTATCACCTCCTCTCTCTGGAGAGATATCTCTTCACCTCTCCTCTGTATTTCTTGGATTGCCTCAAAAAGATCGATATAGCCATTGGCTTCCTCTCTCAAAGTCTGTGAAAGCGTACTTGAAACGGCAGCAACTTCAATCCTCAGACCTCGAAGTCTTAACCAGGTTGCTAGGGGTGTAAAATCACCATCCCCTGAAACCAAAACTACAATGTCAGGTTTTACCTTCTCAACATAGTCGACAATGTCCAAAGCGAGCTCGATATCGAAGTCACATTTCAGACTTCCATCCGGCCTTACCTTGGCTGGTTTCGTTCTGACCATGAATCCATTCATTCTGAGAAACTGGTGGAAATTCTGGCTACCATTGTGGTTATTGGGATTGAATCCGATGTAGACGAATGTCTCAAGAAGCCAGCGACCTTCAGATAGGTAATCACGCAGAGAAAGAATGTCTACTTGGTGGCCCTCATTTCTAAGAGAGGCTTCTAGGTTGTGGTAGTCAACAAAGATTGCCAGCCTATCCTGAAAATTTTGTAAAAATTGCCTTTCCATCTCCATACCTTCCTCCTTTGGTGAAATTTGGTCTTCGCTCCCTATGACGATTGAGCGAGAAAAATTTCCGGAAAAGAGTTTCAAAAATGAAAAAGGCTGATCCTTATTTGAATCAGCCTAAATAAATATACTTGCGAAATTAAGGAATTATTAACAATCCTTTTTCATGAAGGATTTTATTTTTTTGTACTCCTCACGAGAGACTTTAAACCAGTCTCCTTTGAATCCCTCAAAGGTCAACTTGCCCTTAAAGAACTTCTTCACCAATTTCCTCCTCTCTTCTAAAAGGGTTGGATCTTCGATGAAAAATCCGGAAAGAATGAGCATGGTTTCAAACTCCATTCGGGCTCTGAGACTCAGCCTCTTTCGGCAGAAAGGGCAGCGGATGAGATGGGCTTCAAACATGAATTTCTCTTCGATAGATAACCTCTTTGCTTTAGCAGGTAGGCTGGCATCTTCGTTATACTCTCCGATCCTTTTACCGATTTTAGGTTCAACACACGATTTCCTTTTTGTCATAGCAATCACCTCCTTAGGGCACGCCCTTTTGGTAGAAAAGAACTAAAAATCCGTATTTTTGGGATGGGTTTTGGATGGTTAGAGCTTTATGGGATAGGGATAGTTAGGGGTTTTGATCAGGGAATGATACTTGGTAGTAAAAAGAGATTAGTTTAGTGATACAAGACTATGTCGGGCAAGGATCTTATTAAGGCGAGAGAGTTGGTGGCGGAATCCAAATTCTTTGGCCTTTTTTTCAGCTTCTTTGGCATGTTGAAAAGCCTGTTCGATTTCATTTGAAGAAAAGAAGAGATCAACAAGGGCGATCTCGGTTTGAAGGTGATGGAGAGCTCTGTAAGGTGGAGAATGTTTTATGCTCTCTTGAAGAGTATCATAAGCCTTATCAAATTGTTTAAGCCTGATCTCTATCTCACCGCACTTGCGCAAAGCGGCATAATATGATTCCCGGTGGTCAGCGTCTTCCAATATCCTGAGACTTTTTTCGATGTGCAATTTTGCCAACTTAATTTCGCCCAGATTGGTATAAATAGAGCCCATGTCTCTTTCCAGATCTCCGTAGAGACGCTTCGTATGTGAATCGACACCGCCATAATCTTCTTTTACTTCATCTAAGATCCCCAGTGCTTCCTCATATTTGCCGCTGATGTTATTACAGAGGGCAATCATGTGGTTGGCGTAGGAGGCCATTGTCTTATCCTTCAGATTCTCCCAGACTTTTTGCGATCTAAGCAAGAAATCAATCGACTCATTGACTCGGCCTAACACCTGATGGATATCTCCGAGCCGAGTTAAGGCTAAGGCTAAAAGGTATCTCTTTTCTTTAGAGGCTTCGTCTGGTTTGAAATCGGAAGCGATGATTATTAATTTGCCTTTCGCTTCATTAAAATTCGATTCAGCCCAATCGTAATTAGCCTCTTCAAGGATCCATCTGGCTTTTGCAATTTCAATTTTTTCAGCGCAAGAGCTCTTTTTGAGATTTTTCAAAGGAGCTATTTCTTGGAGAGTAAGACCGTAGAGATAATGTAATTTGAGAAGTCCGAGTTCCTCTTGATCTAATGTGTTACTAATCCTCTCGATCCTCTCTTTATGTTCAATAGCCTCTTCTGCTTTTTTGAATTCTTCGCGGCTGTCTCTTCCAAAGCCTTGAGAATCAAAAATATTCTGAGTCTCAGAACCCTCCTCAATTTCGCTTTCATCTTTTAAAAGAACGGGTTTTTTCTTTTTTAAAAAATCTTTGCAGAGATTTTGAGTAATTAATCTCACCCATGAAGGATAAGCGTGTGGATTTCTCAAGCCGGGTAACTCTTCAATGATCGTTAACTTAACTTCTTGTACAATGTCCTTAGTCTCTGAGCCCAGAAAGAAATCAGACGAAGCGTTCCAGATCAATTTGTCGCTTTTGATAAGGAGATCTTCTAAGGCTGCCTGATCGCCTTTTTGGGCTCTCTTGACCAATTCCACCGGAATGGTGACTTTAATCTTCATGCCAAAGGCCCGATCAACCTTCAATTATTCTTCCATAATTTTATATATTTAGCAAGCTTTGTACGGCAGCTTTGTACGGCACAAAAGAAGATGGTGAATAAATCATATCTAAATTTTATCAAGTTAAAACTTAGGCCATTTTAGAATTATTCCGACATAAGTGAAGCTAAGCGCCAACGCATCAAACATATTCTGGGGACTCTTTCCTCGGAAAGGATGAGAAAGGCTGGGGAAACCAATGATGGCTGTACTCCTTTATTGTTCTTTGCCATTAGCATTTTTCTCGATAAGAACCTTTTGGAATCTCTCATTAAAGGTAATCAAAAAGGGAAGGAAGAAGTTATTCCTTCCCAAGATGTTAAAGGAGACCTCAAGCTCCGAGGAGAAGGCAATGTAGCAGTTGAACCTCTCTTGGTTGATCCTTACCGGAACTTGATGAAGGTAGCCCAGAATCCTGCTCTTTATCCCCTGGAAATAAAGACTCTGACCATCCCTAACACGGACTCCTAAATAACTGGCAATCTCAGGCCGAAAGATTGAAAAGGTGGCCCCTGAATCGACCAGAGCTTTAACTACCAGGCTTCGTTTCGGCCCGATCAGTTCTAAATCTATTAACGGATAGGCCTGGTCTCTTTTTCTCAGGTAAGAGAATTCCTTCTTCATTAAACATAAGGCCTCTCGCTTTTCTTGGGCACAAGCAAAACCGAAGGCTTCCTATTGAGCCTTTTCAGCTTGTTTACTTTTTCCATCAGCCTTTTGAGAGTGCTTCGGTGGGCGACGACCTTTCCATTAGCAAAGGCTACCCATTCCCCGGAATATTTATCGAGGGGGATAGTTTTACTCTTTGCTCTGATTGAAATTTTGGACTTTTTCATTTTATGGTTCTAAAGTATCAAAGGATCGATCTCTAACAAGGCAGGAAAATTTGCCTGAAAAGACAAACTTCAAAGAATTTCTCTGGATAGAGTGGAAAATTGATATCTAAAATTCTCCTCTTTGGAGCCCTAATGTAGTTAAAAAAATCCTCCAATAATTTTCAATAAGAGTATATAATTACTCAACGAGATTTGGGGGAATTTAGATGGTTATCATCTCCGGTCTTCTCGAAAGGATCACCTACTGCAACGAAGAGAACGATTTTGTGGTGGCAAAACTCCAGGAGAAGGGAAAGAAGGAGCTTACCACCATTATCGGGAATCTCTCTGGGATCAATCCGGGTGAATCAATGAAACTTACAGGGAGATGGGTCCATAACAAAAGGTTTGGAGAGCAGTTTAAGGTTGAGAGGTTTGAGGTCACCGTGCCAGCTACCGTCCACGGCATCCAGAAATATCTGGGTTCTGGATTGATCAAAGGCATTGGCCCGATCATGGCAGAGAGAATTGTTAAGAAATTTGGTCTTAATACCTTAGAGATTATCGAAAAGACATCGGAACGACTTTCTGAAGTTGACGGCATCGGCCCAAAAAGAATTGCCATGATCACTGGAGCCTGGGAAGAACAAAAAGAGATCAAAGAGATTATGATCTTTCTTCAAGGGCATGGTGTGAGCGCTGCTTACTCGGCAAAGATTTACAAACAGTATGGAAACCGATCAATTGAAGTGGTTAAAGAGAATCCCTACCGTCTTGCCCGTGATATTCACGGCATTGGCTTTATCACGGCAGACAAAATTGCCCAAAATATAGGGATTGATCCCAATTCCCTTATCAGGGCCAAGGCAGGAGTTATCTATGTCTTGAATCAACTGACTGAAGATGGTCATGTCTACTACCCTGAAAAAGATTTAATCCGGAAATCCAAAGAGATATTGAAGGTTGATGAGGAGATTATTGTCAAAGCCATTATGGAACTCCAAATGGAAAAGGAGATTTTCATTGAGAATATAAATATTGGAGAGAATCACAAAGCTGTTTATCTTGCCCCCTTCTATGTGGCAGAAACAGGGATTGCTCAAAGGTTAAGGGCATTAAAAGAATCTCCCTCAAATATCAGACCAATTAATCCTGAAAAGGCAATTGAATGGGTTCAGAAAAAACTGAATATTGAACTTGCTGAGAAGCAAAAGGAAGCGATCGTCCTGGCAGCAACTTCAAAAGTTTTGATTATCACCGGTGGCCCAGGAACTGGGAAAACGACCATCATCACAGCGATATTGAGGATATTTCAACAATTGAAACTAAGGATTCTTCTTGCTGCACCAACCGGCAGAGCAGCCAAAAGGATGAATGAGGCAACAGGCTGGGAGGCAAAGACGATTCATCGCCTGCTTGAATACTCTCCTCAGAAGGGCGGCTTTAAGAAAGATCAGGATGAGCCTCTTGAGGCAGATGTTGTCATCATAGATGAGGCCTCAATGGTTGATACTCTTTTAATGTATCACCTACTCAAAGCCATTCCATTCCAAGCTCATCTGATTCTGGTGGGAGATGTGGATCAACTTCCCTCGGTCGGTCCAG
>Ga0315280_10008748_pt1 | contig 13195 bp, 12 predicted proteins | sample YL17G06_40_MG_FD_203697 | JGI IMG/M metagenome (GOLD analysis project Ga0315280, IMG submission 203697) | Sediment microbial communities from Yellowstone Lake, YNP, Wyoming, USA - YL17G06_40 | ecosystem: Environmental > Aquatic > Freshwater > Lake > Sediment | place: USA: Wyoming | collected...
TTTCCTCCACCCGGTAGAGCTTGAAGAAGCAGGGTTTCAGGCTTTCACCCGGGTCGAACATGTAGGTGAGCTCCCAAAAAACCTGGGGGGCGACGGCGAACAGCCGGCCGAGCACCTCCTTGAGCCGCTCGAGGTACTCTGGGGAGGGCCGGCTCTGGCGGATATCGTGGTGGATGGGAAGGTGGGGCACCTCGTACTCCTGGTCGAGAAGGAGGAAGAACTCCTCGAGCTGGTTGTAATGGCGGGAGAAGGATTCAGGGCGCGGGGCGATCCGGCTCAGGAGGTCGTTGATCTCCTTGTCCGTGTAGACCATCCTGATGTCGTTGGTGATCTGTTCCACTTCTACAGTGTACTTTTAAACTCGCCGCGTTTGCAAGACGAGCCGCCCGCCCGGAACTGCGGGTCCGGGCCATCCCCGCCCTCTCAGGGCTCCTGGGCACCCGGAAGGGTCTCCAGCCCATAGATCACCCAATCCCCCCTGTCCTTCTTGAGTGTGAGCCGGTCGGTGACGCGGAGGCTTTCCGGCGGTGGGGCAGGGGAAGGGGTGGGCTCCTGTTGGGCGGCGGGGACCCATTTGAGGTAGGAGGCGATGAACTGCGGTTGCGGAGCCTCACGGAGGCTGCGGATCGCCAGGTCGGTGATGCCGAAGACGGTCTGGGGAGGCGTCAGAGGCGGCTTTCCCTGCTCAACCCAGCGGTCCGCCGGGATCAGATGCGACTTGCCCTCGTAGCCCATGGCCACCCGGGAGATCACGAACAGGTTGGTCACCTGGTCGATGAGCGGCTTGCCCGCCTTCCCGACCACGCAATCCTGCATGCGGGCGTGATCCAGGCTGTTGACGCTGCGGTAGAAGGTCTCCACCACCAGGAGGGGGGTGTATCCCCGGGTGCTCCTCGGCTTGAGGAGGTTTTTCAGATAGGAGCCTCCCAACCAGGCGGCCCCACCGGCCAGGAGGAAGGCGAGGGCGTACGTTTTCCAGTGCTTTTCCCAATAGCGCCGGCGCCGGTAGGCACCCAGGCCATCCTGGCGGGCCTTGAGGCCTTCCTGGAGCAGGGCCTGCTTCTGTTCCTCCATGAGCGGGCGGGTGAAGCCTTCACGCCTCCAGGTCTCCAGGGCCGCGCGCCACTGCTCCAGGGACGGCGGTTTTCCGCCCGCCTGGAGGCAGCTCAGGATGAGCGCGGAGGCCTCGGGCTTCAGCTCGGGTGCGAGCTGGTGGGGGGGCGGGACCTTCAGCCCCCTCTGCAGGTTGTGGATCTCCTCCTCCGTGTCGGCCTGGAAGGGATAGGCACCGGTGAGGATCCGGTAGGCCAGAACCCCGAGGCTGTAAGGGATCCCCTCTTCCCAGCCCTTGAGCTGGGGGTGATTGATGATCTCGTAGACCGCCAGCCTGTACTCCGGAGGACGTATCTCCGTGAGCCTGGCCATCAGCTGCGGAGGCAGGAAGAGGACGCCCCCGACGGAGGTGAAATAGACCGCATCGGTCTGCAGGGCAAAGGGAGCCATGCCCGCCTCTTTCAGCCGCATCAGGGCCTGGACGAGCCGCTCCAGGTAAGGAAGGGCTTGTGCGGCTGTGAAAGCGAGGATCTCTTCCAACAGGAGCCCCTCTTTATAGGGCCCGTAGAAGAAGACTCCCCCGGCCTCTTCCTCAAACCCGCTGATGGTCCAGGGCTCCAGCCGTCCGCCCTCCACGAGATGGCCGGGAAGGCTCCTCATGGAGGACACCCGGGTAAAGGCGAAGCTTTTGGCGCTTTCCCCCGCCGGTATGCCCAGAAACTCGCCTTCCGGCCGGCTGATCTTCACCGGTAGAAGGCTCTTCATGCCTGGAGTTCTTTCTCGCCGAAGACGATGGCGCTGAAGATCTCGATCTGGGTGCGGCTGTCCCGCCAGCAGTCCCCGGCCAGGCCCGCCTTCTGGCAGGTGTGGCTGAGAAAGGTTTCCCGGTCCCAGCCGTACTCCGTGGCCACCTGGGGCAGGAGCAGGCCGGAGCGGAAACCCTGGCGGAGCATGATGCCATGGGTGCCGACCTGGATATCTTCGATGCTCTTGACGGGCTCGAGGGGTGAGAGGACGGAGATTTCGATTTCGATTCTCTCCAGCTCCTCGCTTTGCAGGGGAGGGAAGCGAGGATCCCGCAAGGCGCTGGCCACGGCCACTTCCCGGACCGTTTCCATCAGGGGCTTGGAGGCCGTGACCTGGCCGATGCAACCCCGCAGCTTACCCTGCTTGTGCAGGGTAACGAACGCGCCGCAGTTCACCCGCAGGGTGGGTGTCGGCTCGGGAAAGCTCAGGCCGCGGGCGCCCAGCTTCTCCCGGATCGCCGTGCGGGCCGCGGCGAGGAGAATCCTCTTCTCATCCGCTGTCAGGGTGAAGTCCATGCGATGCTCCCTCCTCCCGGGTAACAGAGACGGCGGCGTAGTGAACTACGTTTCTATCCTCGGGGGCCGCCGAGGCGGAGTTCCCCCGCTTGAGGACGCGAACGCTCTTACCCAGAAGCTCGCTCAGGGCCAGTATAACAGCGATGCATCCCGTGCCACAAGGGGCTATGGGCCCCCGCTCGGTCTCGGCCAACAGCTCCTGCCAGTCCCTGCGGACCATGAGCTCCAGCAGGCGCTCCACCGCGGCGGGCTCCACTTTCCTGTCGGAGAGAGGGCTCATGTTGGAAGTGGCGATGAACAGGGTGCTTTCCAGCCTGGGGGAGAAGGTGAGCTGGAGGGCGTTGGCCAGCAGTTTCACGTTCTTGGCCTCGGAGTTTCCCATCAGGACGGGAACGATCTCCGCCTCCGGGTGCAGGTGCTGGAGGAAGGGAAGCTGGACCTCGAGGCAGTGCTCTTCCAGGTGGGGGATATCGTTGCAGCAGATCCCCGTGCTGCAGGACAGCAGCGCCTCTATGGAGGGCAGGTGCACGGGGACCAGGCCCAGGGGGGTCTGGAAGAAGCGGGACTCCGGCAGGAGGATTCCCTCCGCCGGTTCGCGGTGCACGGGGCCGATCAGGACCGCCAGCTCCACCTGCCTTCCGGCCGCCGCCTTGTAGGCGCAGGCCGCTACGGCGCCGGAGTATGGGTAGGCCGCATGGGGGGTGATGATGGCCGAGGCTCTTCCCGGATTCCCGGGGGCTTGGTCGATCAGCTTCGCCACCAGCTGCCGCAGGTCTCGGGCTTCCGCCGGGTAAAAGATGCCGTCCACGGTGGAGGCCCGGGTTTTCACTTCCAGAGTCGATGCATCACCCATACGCTTAAGTATTGTAAAAGAGCCCTCGTAAATCAATAGAACGCTACAGGATGTCCTGCGGCTTTTTCAGCGCTTCGATGCTTTCGGCCTCCAGCCTGATGAAGAGGTTCTTTTCCCGCGTGGGGAGCACCAGGCCCAGAGGCCCGTTCTTGACCCGCCTCAGGTACTTGACCTGGGTGTAATACACATCCCCCTGAGCGGAGTTCTTCCCCTTGCTGTAGTGGAGGGCCAGGCTGCCCGCGGTCAGAAGGACCTCGGGAGGGACGCTCTTTCCGGGCAGGGTCTTGATAAACACGTAGGCGCCCGGATAATCCCGGGCGTGGAGCCAGACATCGTTTCCCTTCACGCCCCTGCGCAACAGCTCGTCGTTCTCCTTGGCCGTTCTACCCACCAGGATCTTGAAAGCGGCGGCCCGGAAGGAGAGTCCGGGGAGGGAGGCTTTATCCCTGGCTGCGGGCTTCTTGGGCAGGGAGCGGGCCTGGCTCCTCAGCGCCGGCAGGTCCTGAAGAGCGGGAATCCGGGCCAGCTTCTCCCGCAGGAGGGCCAGGACGGCCTCCTGCTCCCGGATCTCACGCCCGAGCTTTCCGTACCCGCTTTTGGCTTTACGGAACTTCTCGTAGTAGCTTTCCGCGTTCTGGGCCGGGGAGAGGCGGGAGTCCAGCTCCACCTCGATCCTCCGTTCGGGATCTGCGAAGTCCGCGGCGCAGAGCCAGCGGTCCCCGCTCCCGATTTCAGCCAGGTGGCTGAGGATCAGGTCCCCGCATTTTTTCAGCTGCTCGTAGGGAGCGTAGGCCGCCAGCTTGCCCCGCAGCAGCTCCAGGTTGGCCAGGAGGCGGTTCTCCCGCTGGCCGAGCTTCTGTGTCAGGGCCGAGGTCAACCTCTCCCGCTCTCGCCTCTGCTCCAGCTCGGCGTAGTAGCGTTCCAGCCGCTCGTTGAAGCTCCCTTCCCCAGGCAGGCTGCGCACGGTGTAGCGGTCCCCCTCCGCCTGCCCCGCAGGGACGGCTGCCTGCGGGTGGTAGGAACCGCCGGCCAGCTCCCCCCGCCCCGGCCGGCGGTTGAAAACCTCCAGGATTCTGCCCTCCGCATCCGTGGCGATCAGGTTGGGGGCCCCACCCCACAGGCGCACCCAGAGGAGGATCTCCTCCTGGGCCCTGGCGATTCTAAGCTTGACGATCCTTTCCCCGCCCAGCTGTCCGGCCTGGAGGATGTGGCCGCCGCGGACGTGAGCGCGCAGGAAGGAGACGAAGCGTGGCGGCTTGGAGGGGCTGGGAAGGCTGTGGCTGACCAGGTGCAAGCGGCAGTCCGTGTTGTCCAGCCGGACGAGGAGCCGGTAGTTGCCGCCCCGGTTATAGAGGGAGAAGACGAGGGACTGGTGGCTGGGCTGGTGGATCTCCCGGATGATGCTCCCTTCCAGGGGGATCTCGGCCAGCACGCAGTCGATCTCTCTCCAGTTCAGGGACAAGGGCTCACTCCTCTTCCGGGATGGATTGGAGAAATACGGCGGCATCCTCCGGGGAGAAGAAGACGAAGATCACCGTTTCCGGCAGCTCGTGGGCGCGCAGGTATTCCCTGACCGCCTCGTAGCTCACCCGGGCGGCCCTGTCCTTGGGGTAGCCGTACACGCCGGTGGAGACGGCGGGAAAGGCGACCGTCCGCAGCTTCAGCCCGGAGGCTTCCTCCAGGCAACGCCTGTAGCAGCGGGCCAGCAGCTCCGCCTCCCCGGCGCCGCCCCCGCGCCAGACTGGCCCCACGGTGTGGATGACGCAGGAGGCGGGCAGCCGGCCCGCCACCGTGGCCACCGCCTCTCCGGTGGGCAGGCCGTCGGGGTAACGGGTCCTGCGGATTTCCCGGCAGGAGGCCAGGATCTCGGGCCCCCCCCGCCGGTGGATGGCGCCGTCCACGCCTCCTCCTCCCAGCAAGGAGGAGTTGGCGGCGTTCACGATGGCCTCGGCCCTCTCCCGGGTGATGTCCCCGCTTCGCACCAGCAGGCGGCCGCCAAGCAGAGCTTTCTCTTCCATGTCGCAACCCTCGTCAGTTTCCCGGTCTGGGATTGTCCAGCAGCAGGCGGGCGAGCCCCGTGCCCTGGGCGACCAGGATCAGGAACAAATTGAGCAAAGGAAGAAGCCAGGGGAGCTCTCTACCTTTGCGCAGCAGGATCCTTCCGGCGCTCACCAGCGGTATGGAGGCCAGGGGCAGGAGCCCGGCCAGGGGGTGGGGAAAAAAGGGGATACCCCGGGAGCCCTGGGCGAAGAACCCCGTGGCGGCCGTGAGGGGCAGGAGCGCCTGGGCGGCGAAGCGGGCCACACGGTCGAAGCCCTGGGGCTTTCCGCCCCCGCGGGCCAGGATGAAACCCCGGGTGATGAAACCCAGGTGGGCAATGAGGAGCAGCCCCGCGCACACCCCGTGAAGGATTTTTCCCATGTTCCGGGAATACTATAGTCCGGCTCAGGGAGCTTGTCCACGCAGGCGGAAGCTCCTCTTGATCTCCCCGGCCAGGTAGAAGGAACCGGTGACCAGGAGGGGGCGCCTGCCCCGGGCCAGGGCCAGGGCCTCCCGCAGGGCCTCCTGGGGTGCGGGGATCAGGCGGGCGCGGGGGTTCAGGGCCCGGAAGGCCTGGAGGACCTCCAGCGGCCTGCTCTCCTTGAAGCCGCCCGGGGTGGTGATGATCACCTCCTCGAAGGCAGGGGCCAGGATAAGAGCCATTTCGGCGATCCGCTTCCCCGCCACCGCGCCGAACAGCAGCACCCCCTGCGGGCCGAAGAGCCGGCGGAAGGAGTCGAGCACCCGCGCCACCGAACGCGGGGTGTGGGCCGCATCCAGGATCAGCGGAGGACTGGCGCTGAGCAGTTCCAGCCGGGCGGGAAGCGCGGCGCGGCGGAAACCGAGCCGGTAGGCCTGCTCGGGAATCGGCAGGCTGCGGCTCAGGGCCAGGTAGGCCAGGGCGGCGTTCTCCGCCTGGAACTCCCCCAGCAGGGAGAGGGAGAAGCTCCGCTCCGGGTCTCCCCGCAGCTTGAGGCGAACCTGGGTGCCGCTGGGGCTGCAGGTGGCGCCCAGCCGCTCCAGCTCGTCTTGAAGAAAGAGGATTTCGGCCTCCCGCTCGCGTCCGACTTCGGCCAGGACCTCCCTCACCTCCGCCTCCTGGAAGCCGCAGAAGGCCGGCCTGCCCGGCTTGATGATTCCCCCCTTCTCACGGGTGATGTGCCGCAGGGTGGGGCCCAGCACCTCCGTGTGCTCCAGCTCGATGGGGGTGATCACCGCGCACAGGGGGCTCACCACGTTGGTGGCGTCCAGCCTGCCTCCTATGCCCGTTTCGATCACCGCGTGGCTGCAGCCTGCCTCCCGAAAGCAGAGGAAGGCGAGCAGGGTCAGAGCCTCGAAGGTGGTCGGTTGCAGCGCGTTCGTTCCCGCGCCTCCAGGCAGGGATTCGATCTCCCGCCTTATGCGGTTGCCCAGCTTCAGCAGCAGGCCCTCCTCGGGCGGGAGACCGTTCACCTGGATCCTCTCCAGATAGCTTTCCACGTGGGGGGAGGTGTACAGCCCCGTTTTCCACCCCCGGGCCGTCAGCACGGCGGCGATCAGGGCGGCGGTGGAGCCCTTTCCCTTGGAGCCGGCCACGTGGATGACCTGGGGAGCCTCCTGGGGGTCGCCGAAGCGCGCCAGCCAGGCGCGGATCCGCTCCAGGCGGTAGGTCTCCTGCCGGTAGAGGGATTCAGCCTTCTCCAGGTTGGTGAAGGATTCGATATAGGAGAAAAGCTCCCCTGTAGTCCTGAGTTCCATGGTCAATCCGCGGGTTGGATTTCCTCCCGCGCCCTCAGAGCCAGGGCGTGGGCTGAGAAACCCTCGTACTCCGCCAGGCTCAGCGCCGGGTCCTGTAAAGCCTGGCGGCCTTGGGGAGTGACCTGGATGATGGTCGAGGATTTCAGGAAATCCCGCACCGAAAGGGGCGAGTGGGTGCGGGCCGCCCCGCCCGTGGGCAGGACATGGTTGGCCCCGACCGCGTAGTTGGCCAGAGAGAAAGGGGCCTCCTGGCCGAGCAGGATCTCTCCGGCGTGCCGGAGGCGGGGCAGCAGGGCTAAGGGATCGCGGCAGGCGATCTGAACGTGCTCCGGGGCGTAGGCGTTGACGAACTCCACGGCCTCTTGCATGGAGGGGGTGATCACGACGCCTCCGAAGCCGGCCAGCACGTCCCGGACGTAGCCGGCCCGGACCGGCTCCAACCGGGCCAGAAGCTGCGGCAGGAGCCCCACCACTTCTTCGGCCAGAGCGGAGCTGGGGGTGACCAGGTAGGCGGAGGAGTCGGAGCCGTGCTCCGCCTCGATCATCAGGTCCAGGGCCGCCCGGACGGGGTCCGCCGACTCGTCGGCCAGGATCAGGGCTTCCGAGGGTCCGGCCGGAAGGCCGATATCCACCGTTGCCTGGAGCAGTCTCTGGGCCGTCGAGACGGCGAGGCTGCCGGGCCCGCAGATCTTGTCCACCCGGGGGATGCTCTGTGTGCCGTAGGCCAGGGCGGCGATCCCCTGGGCTCCGCCCACCCGGTACAGCTCCCCGACCCCGCAAAGGCGGGCCGTGTAGAGGGTGGCCGGATCGATCCTGCCCCCGGGTCCCGGGGGAGTGGCGGCGGCGATCCGTCCCACTCCGGCGATGGCGGCTGGAACCGCCAGCATGTACATGACCGAAGGAAAGCTGCCCCGGCCCCGGGGCACGTAGAGGCCGACGGAGGCAATGGGGGTGAACCGTTCTCCCACCCTCACTCCCGGCCTGGTCTCGAACAGAGGCCGAAAGGCCGCGCTCGTCAGGGTATTCGCGTCCGTCAGGGTAGCCGCCTGCTGCCGGTGGTAGCTCTGCACGTTGGCCACGCAGAAGGCGATGGCCTCCTTCAGCTGGGGGGGCAGCAGGCGCTCGGCCTCTTCGAGCTCCTCATCCTTGACCCTCAGGCTCAGGCCGGACAGGTCGACCCCGTCGTATTGGGCCGTGTACGCCAGCAGGGCCCGGTCCCCCTGGGCCTTCACCGCGGCGAGGATCTCGGCCACGGATTGCTGCAGGCCTCCCAGATCCGCCTCCGCCCTGCGCAACAGGGAAAGCTTCTCCTCCTGGCTCAGGCTCTCCCAATGGTAGATTTTAACGGTCATGTTTCCTCCTGCGAGGTCGTGGGCAGGAGGCTCCAATGCGCCCATTCGCTGTATACCCGGGTGAAGTCCCCCGCGAAGCGGTTGTCCAGGCGGAAGTGGCAGATGCCGCAGTTGGCCACCGGGAAGAGGGGCATCCAGGTTCGCTGTCCCAGGGTGACCTTGATGATCCACTGCAGGATGCCGGAGTGGGTGACGGATAGGATATTACTCTTGCCGGAATCCAGCAGCCGCAGCAGGTGGCCCCAGGTGCGCTCGCAGCGCTCGGCCAGCTGGGCGATCCGCTCCGCCCCCGGCACCCCTTCCCAGCTTTCTTGCTGAAAACGCCGCCACGGCTCGGGGAAAGCCGCCTGGAGCTCCTCCATGGGCAGGCCGGTAAAGATGCCCGTATCCAGCTCGGTCAGATCCTCGTGGACCTCCGCCCCAGCCAGGCCGAGGGTCTCGGCGACGATCCGGGCCGTTTCCCGGGCTCTGGCCAGGGGAGAGGTGAGCACGAGCTCGATCCCCTGGCCCTTGAACCATTCCGCCGCCCGCAGGGACTGCTCGCCGCCCTTGTCCGACAGGGGATAATCCCCGCGCCCCTGGATGATGCGGGAGTGGTTGCCCTGGCTCTGACCGTGACGCAGGAAAAAGAGGCTGCCGCGGGCCTTGAGGCTGGCTAGATCAAGCATGGTTGCCCTGAAGGTAGTGAATCGCGCCGCTTTTGTCCAGCTTAGGGGCAGCCGCGTTGGATCAGGTCCCGGTACCAGGAGGCGCTGCGGCGCCAGGTCCTTTCCAGGCTGCCGAAGTCCACCCGCAGCAGGCCAAAGCGCATCGCATAGCCCAGATCCCACTCGAAGTTATCTAGCAGGGACCAGACGAAGTAGCCTTTCAGGTTGGCTCCCTCCTGCCGGGCCTGCAGGGCGGCGCGGATGTGCTCGGACAGGTACTCGATGCGCTCCCCGTCCTCCAGGGGATCCCGGCCGGGGGTCTCGGGCAGGGGGTAACCGTTCTCGGTGATGTAGCAGGGGGGATTCCCGTACTCCTCTTTGAGGCGCAGGAGCAGGAGCCTTAGTCCCTGCGGCCATACCTCCCACATGGCGCTGCGCCGCGCCTGCGGCGTGGGGGTTTCCCGGGCCTGGGTGTAGGGAGCGAACAGGCTGTGCCGGTAACTCTTGCCCGTGTAGTAGTTCAAGCCCACGAAGTCCAGGCTGGAGACCATCTCCCCCAGGTCGGCTTCGAAGCCCCGGGGCAGGAAGCGGCCGAACCTGCGTAGGATCTTTTCCGGATAGGCGCCGCGCAGGAGGGGATCGAGGTAGAAACGGTTCAGGAGGAGGTCCATGGTCTCCGCGACCCGGAGGTCCCCCTCTTTCTCCGGCCTGGCGGGCTGCACCCAGACCTGGTGCTCGGCGATACCGATCTCTCCACCGCGGACCTCTTCGCGGAAGATCCTCGCCAGCCGTCCGTGAGCCAGGAGGAGGTGGTGGGAGGCATGGAACATGGCCTTGAGGTCGTTCCTCCGGCCCGGGGCATGCTGTCCCAGCACGTAGCCGGAGACGGCGAAGCTCATCGGTTCGTTGATGGTGATCCAGCGCTTGACCCGGTCCCCCAGAGCCTTAAAGAGGGCGCTTCCGTACGCGCAGAAGCGCTCCACGGAGGACCTGCGGAGAAACCCGCCCTCCTGCTCGAGCCAGAGCGGGGCGTCCCAGTGGAAAATGGTGAGTAAGGGTTCGATGCCCCGCTCCAGGAGCCCGTCCACCAGGGCCCGGTAGAAATCGAGGCCTTGGGGGTTGAGCCGCCCGGGCTCGGGGAAGATCCGGGGCCAGGCCACGGAGAAGCGGTAAGCCTTCAGGCCCAGGCGGGACATCTGCTCCAGGTCCTCCCGCCAGCGATGGTAGTGATCGCAGGCCAGGTCCCCGTTGTCGCCGTTGTTTACCTTGCCGGGCAGGTGGCTGAAGCGGTGCCAGATGGAGGGCCCCGCCCCGTCGGCGAGAGGATGCCCCTCTATCTGGTAGGAGGCCGTGGCCGCCCCCCAGAGGAAACCCTCGGGCACCCGCGGGCTCTGTTCGCCGCTCATCCGCTTTGCTCCCCTTTAGAGAAGGTTCTGCTCAAAACCATGCTACCGGCTTTCGCGGGCTGAGGCAAGCCGGGCCAACGGCGGCGATGTTTTTTTCGCTCCTTCGATTGTAAACCTCCCTGCTGGGGGATATGATGGGGGTTGGAAAAATCAACACCCGATTCTATAAAAGGAGCGCCAGTATGAACTTTATCGAGGTCATGCACAAGCGGGCCAAGGAAAACCCGCGCAAACTAGTGCTTCCCGAGGGCAGCGAGCCCCGTACCATCAAGGCCGCCCGCATCCTGGTGGACCAGAAATTGGCCGCCTCTGTAACCTTGCTGGGAAACCCGCGGCAGATCGAAGAGGCCGCCTTGAAGGAGAAGACGGACTTGAGCGGCGTGCTGACGGAAGATCCGCAGACCTCCCAGGCTCGGAGCGATTTCGTGGCCGAGTATTACAACCTGCGCAAGCACAAGGGCATTTCCCGGGAAGACGCCGAGAAAGCCATGCGGGATGGCCTGCATTGGGGGGCGATGATGGTGCGTAAAGGCCTGGCGGACGCCATGGTGGGAGGGGCCGACAACTCCACCGCCAATGTACTGCGCGCAGCGCTCACCATCATCCAGACCAAGCCGGGCACCAGGGTGGCCTCCTCCTGCTTCGTGATGTACCTGGCCGGCTCCCAGTGGGGGGTGGACGGTCACCTGATCTTCTCCGACTGCGCCACCGTCCCCGATCCGGATTCCGAGCAGCTGGCGGAGATCGCCATCGCTGCCGCCGCTTCCTGCCGCACCTTCCTGCAGGCCGAGCCGATCGTGGCCCTGCTTTCATTCTCCACCTACGGCAGCGCCAGCCATCCGTTGGTGGACAAGGTGGCCAGGGCGGTGGCCGTGATACGCCGGAAGAGGCCGGAGATGAAGGTGGATGGTGAGATGCAAGCCGACGCCGCCCTGGTGGCCTCGGTGGCCCAGAAGAAGGCCCCCGGCTCCGCGGTGGCGGGGAAGGCCAATGTGCTCGTGTTCCCGGACCTGAACGCGGGAAACATCGGCTACAAGCTGGTGCAGCGCTTCGCCGGCGCCGAGGCCTACGGACCCTTCCTCCAGGGTTTCGCTAAACCGGTGAGCGACCTCTCCCGGGGCTGCTCGGTGATGGACATTGTCAACACCTCGGCGGTGACCCTGGTCCAGTCCCTGGCTCGGTAGAGGCCTGCCCCTGGGCCAGGGGCGCGTACGGCTTCCTGGCGCTTACGTTGCGGTAAGCCGGACGGATGATCCGGCCTCCGCTCACGATCTCCTCGATGCGGTGGGCGCACCAGCCGGCGATGCGGCCGATGGCGAAGATCGGCGTGTACAGCTCGCGGGGGATGTCCAGCATCTGGTAAACGAAGCCGGAGTAGAAGTCCACGTTGGCTGCGATCACCTTGTGGGATTTTTTCTCCTCGTTGATCAGGCGAGGGGTGAGCCGTTCGATCAGCTCGTGGAGTTCGTATTCCCCCTGCAGGGATTTTTCCCGGGCCAGCTCTGCGGCTTTGCCTTTCAGCAGGATTCCCCGGGGGTCGGATTTCGTGTACACGGCGTGCCCGATGCCGTAGATCAGGCCGGTGCGGTCGAAGGTCTCTTTGCGCAGAATCTTGACCAGGTAGGCTTTCACCTCCTCCTCATCCTTCCAATCCTTCACCTGGGCCATGATGTCCTCCATCATGGCGATCACCTTGATGTTGGCCCCACCGTGCTTCGGGCCCTTGAGGGAGCCCAGGCCGGCGGCGATCGCCGCATAGGTGTCCGTGTCGGTTGAGCTGACCACGTGCACGGTGAAGGTGGAGTTGTTCCCTCCTCCATGCTCGGCGTGGAGCACCAGGGCCAGGTCGAGGGTCTCGGCCTCCAGCCTCGTGAACTTGCTGTCCGCGCGGAACATATGGAGCAGGTTTTCCGCCGTGCTCAGGCCCTTCTTGGGCCGGTGGATGAACAGGCTCTTTTTGTCGTAGTAGTGGGACTTGGCCTGGTAGCCGTAGGCGGCGAAGGCGGGGAAGCGGGCGATCAGCTCGATGCTCTGGCGCAGGACGTTGCGGATGCTGATCTCGTCCGGGTTCTTGTCGTAGGAGTAACTGACCAGCACGCTTCTGGCCAGCTTGTTCATGATGTCGGAGCTGGGGGCCTTGAGGATCATGTTCTCGATGAAGCCCTCCGGAAGCTCCCGGTGCTCGTCCAGGAGCTCCTCGAACTCCTCCAGGCGCTGGCGGTTGGGAAGCTCGCCGAAGAGCAGAAGATAGGCCGCCTCCTCGAAGCCGAACCTGCCGTCCTCCTGGAAACCCTTTACGATCTCCTCGATGTTTATCCCCCGGTACATGAGCCGGCCCTCTTCGGGGATCCTTTCCCCCTCGTCGAAGATGTAGCCGTGGACGTCCCCGATCTCGGTCAGGCCGACCAGAACCCCGGATTCGTCGCTGTTGCGCAGCCCCCGCTTGACGTTGTATTTGTGGTAGAGGGCCGGGTCAAACCTGTTGTTCCTTTCGGCCAGAGCGCCCAGCTCCGAGATGAGTCCAGCCGACTTCTCCTTATTTTCTGACATGGCAAACCCCCGCTTCCCGATAGGAATAGAATTGTATAAATATACAAGTAGCTGAGTATATATGTAATATGAGGTTTTGACAACCCCTGGCGGGAAATATTTTTGAACCCGGCTGCTCCTCCCCCTGGCCCCTTTCAAAACTAAGATATAACTAAAAGTTATTAAAATAATGAAATTAATTATGTTGACAGGTGAATGCTCCTCCTCTAAACTCTAATGGTTTCTCCCGGTTTTC
>Ga0315280_10008749_pt1 | contig 13194 bp, 12 predicted proteins | sample YL17G06_40_MG_FD_203697 | JGI IMG/M metagenome (GOLD analysis project Ga0315280, IMG submission 203697) | Sediment microbial communities from Yellowstone Lake, YNP, Wyoming, USA - YL17G06_40 | ecosystem: Environmental > Aquatic > Freshwater > Lake > Sediment | place: USA: Wyoming | collected...
TCGCCTTATGGTAGGAATGGATGGAGAACGCGTTCGAGACGTTGGCGATGAGGTATTTCATGAGCATTTTCAGGAAGGCGACGTTGCGGACTCCGTAGCGCTCTACGAGGTCCCTGTAGATCATGAGTTCAAAATACTCTCGGAGGATCTTCGCCCGGAGGTTCTCCGGGGCCAGAACGACCTCGGGGAATCCCCCGTGAACGAGGAATTCGCCGAGGAGTTTTTTGACGGCGAAGCGCTCCTTGCCGTGCTCGAACCCGGGCCCCGCTTCGACGCCCCGGAACCTCAGGAATTCGCGAAAGCTGAGGGGGTGCAGGGGACTTGTATTATGGCCTTGTTCAGAAGTCAATTAATATAATATATTGGCCTTTCATAAGGGGCCAAATATGGACCCCTCATTTGATATTTCTTGCTATTAGGTTACAAATATTGTAACCTAATAGCACAATGCAAACGCTGACCGAAAAAGTCTTCCGTCTCTCGCCGCCCGGCGGATTCTTCGATGAAACGGTTATCCGGAATCTTCTCCCCGACCGGCGAAAGCCTGGATGAGGTTTGCGAGAGCCTCCGGGACCGCCGAACCACGGATTATCTCAGGGGATGGTACCGGGAGCTCGAGAAATGATCAAACAGGTCCTCGAAGAAAAAATCAAAGAATACTCGATCACCAGCGTGATCGACCAGGAGAATGTTCTGCAGGAGCTCGTTCAGCAGTATGTCTTGGCCAGCCTCTCCCGAGCCGGGTTCTTTTCAAATCCGGGAACAGGAAACCCTATTATTTTTGCGGGTCAGGTCTTGCATTGTGACAAAGGGTTAAGTTTCTGATTTAAGATAACCCTTTTCTTTTAAATAAGAGCTGATCTTGAGGAGCACGCTCTCCGCCTCCTTTTTTAATTCTATGAAATCTTCATTGGTGAATATATACGATGGATTGTAATCAGCTTCTTCTCTATACTTCATGAGCTTTGAGAATATGTGAGAGTCCTTTGCTTCAAAGATTCCCCGCTTTACGAAATGCAAACCAAAGAACCGGAGTGCGCCCTCGTGGCTTTTTGGTTCAAATCCTTTTGTCAGGAGCAGCGCTCTAATTGTGTAGAGGAAAGCGTAATAGAGTTTTGCTACCGCGTCTTTAACAAAGTTGTTCTCGAAGGGTAATGTCAAGCATTTTGTGTGAAATCCAGCAAGGGCACTCTTTGGAAGATCGGTAGATTATAGGCTACTTTTCCTATAGGATTTCTTTTCCAATGCATCTCCATCTTTAAACTGATGAACGCCAAAAGGCGATAACAGGCGTTCTCCCCCGCGACGATCTCCATGCTATTAGTCCGGCGTTTGAACTCCTTATTGAGCCGCTCAATGATGTTCGTCGTCCGCAGCGCCTGCCATTCCTCCGGCGGAAACTTGAAAAATGTCAAACACGCCTCCAGGGAGTTCTCCAGGCATTTAACCGCCGAGGGAACCTCCTTCTCCCAACGTTCCTTGAACTCGGCAAAAAACTCATTGGCCTTTTCTTTGGACGAGGCATAAAAGATCGACCGCATGCCATCCGCCACCCCCTGTTTGAGCTTCTGCGGGACCTTGGCCAACACGTTGCGCGCCACATGGACCTGGCAGCGCTGGACTTGGGCGTTCCCAAACTCTTCTTTAAAGACGATTTCCAAGCCCGCAAGCCCATCCATGACGCCCAGCGTCACGCCCTCGCCGCGAAGTCCTCGACTCTTCAGGTCCTTGAAGAACTCCCGCCAGTTGGCAGCTGATTCCTTGTCGCCGGCCTGCAGGCCCAGCACCAGGCGTGTGCCGTCTTCTCTCACCCCGATCGCCACCAAGACCGGCACCGTTTCTACGCTGCGGCCGGCCCGCATCGCAAAATTCACCCCGTCCACGAGCAGATACTTGATCTTCTCTCCCTCTAAGCTCCGCGTCCGCCACTGTTCTACGGCCTCCATGAGCTCCTGGTTCGCCCGGCTCACTTCTCCCGCCGAGATCTTCCGCCCCAACAACTGTTTCGAGATCATCGATAACGTCCGCGTGCTCACCCCCGTCAAGTACATCAGACAGACATCTTTCCTCAGTTCGTCCTCATATCGTTTGCTCCGCGGCAGGACATCGCTTCGAAACTCGCCCTCCCGGTCCCGAGGGACCTCGACCGTCACCTCCCCGAACCGCTTCATGGCAAATCGCTGCTCATAGGACCCGTTGCGATGGTTGGTCTCACCCTCTTTTCGCTCATAGGGCTCCCGGCCCAAAAAATGACTCAACTCCGCTCTCATCAGTTCCGTCAGATACTCACCGACGCCTTGGCTCATCTCCGTCCGCATCATCTCCAAGATCCGCTCCGGCTGGGCTTGAATCTCCTTGAAAACTTTAGTCAGCTCTGTTACGCTAAGAGAGATTTTCATGGGCTCTTTCTCCTTTCATAAGAATGTCGCTTTTAATCCTTATAAAGGAAAAGAGCCTTTTCTTCTACTTCTCTCTTTCCAATTTCACACATAAAAGTTTACACTACCTACAGAACACTTCATGCCCGTTATTAATAAGTTGTTTTACGGTAACGTACTTAAGACTTTCTGATATTTACTGGTTCTTTAAAATCCAAATGCATTAGAAGATAAATCCCTTTGAACATATCATCAATAATAGTTGTGGGGTGAGCCCACTTATTTTTTAGTCGATATGTACCATTCAATCGTTTTCCTTAATCCTTCCTCGAAATTTGTTTTCGCTTTGAAGCCAAACTCTATTTCTGCTTTTGAAGTATCGAGCATTCTTCGTGGCTGACCATCGGGTTTCGTGGCGTACCAGGTGATCTTTCCATGAAAGCCAGTCAGTTTAACAATCAGCTCAGCTAAATCCTTGATTTTTATCTCAAAGCCGGCGCCGAGGTTGACCGTGTCAGGTTTATCATATTTTTCTGTTGCCAGGATAATGCCTTCGGCCGCGTCTTCCACGTAAAGGAATTCCCGAGAGGCATTTGCTTTGCCCCAGACGACGATGTAGTCGACTCCTCTTTCTTTAGCTTCTATGCATTTTCTTATCAAAGCGGGAATGACATGGGATGTTTTTGGGTCAAAATTATCGCCAGGGCCGTAAAGATTGACGGGCATGAGAAATATGGCATTGAGGCCGTACTGCTGACGGTAAGCCCGGGCCTGGACGAGAAGCATCTTTTTTGCAAGACCATAAGGAGCATTGGTCTCTTCCGGATAGCCATCCCAGAGGTTTTCCTCTTTAAAAGGGACAGGAGTATGTTTCGGGTAACAACAGATCGTTCCAAGAGCTACGAATTTTTCAATTTTTTTTAGGTAAGCTTCATGCATCAATTGAATGCCTATGATGGCGTTATCGTAGAAAAATCGGCCAGGGTTTTCCCTGTTTGCACCGATTCCTTCGACGACGGCGGCGAGATGAATGACAATGTCAGGATTTTGATCGTCGTGCATTTTTTTATGTCTTCGAGTTTTCGCAGATCATATTCAGGAAGATCGGCAATGAAGACATTTTGACAACCTCGATCCTCTTTGAGTTTTCTGATGAGATGAGTGCCGAGGAAACCTTTCCCTTCGGTCACCGTGATTCTTTTAGTTTTCAAATCAATCATTTTAGTTGTTGAAGTTGCTTGGTTTTGTGACAGCGTCATATAAAGAAGGTCTATTAATATTTTTAGAGATTTTTATACGGGTGCTTGAACTCGAAAATCTGGCAAGCCTTGATCAATTCACCGATGCCTTCATCGACTGTTTTAGAGGCTTTAAAGCCGAGGGCGTTAATCTTTTCATGCAAGATGCAGTAGTTTCTTTTGTCTTCATCCTCGCCGATATCGGCGAAATGGAGGTAATAATCGATTCTATCTTTTATTTTTAAGGTGATATCTTCTTTGCTGAAATTGTTGGCATTGTCGCCGACATTAAAGACCTGATGCTGCATTTGGTCATAATTCTCGATAGCGAAGAGGATGGCGCGGCAGATGTCCTGGACATGGACAAAAGTCCGTTTGTAGGATTTTTCAAAAAGGATGAGAAATCTATTCACATAAGCTTGATAAACAAAATCATTGATGAAGAGGTCAAGCCTCATCCGGGGGGATACGCCGAATGCTGTGGCAAAGCGAAAGCATACGGAATTATGAGAGTTGTCAAGGACCAGTTTTTCGGCCTCTGTTTTGGTGCGGGAATAATGGGAAAGGGGAATGAGCGATGATTGTTCTGCGCAGATATCACCGGTCGAGGCATAGATTAGGCGTTTGGAGGGCGAGAAGTTTTCGACGACATTCTTTGTGTCTTTGACATTGATGGAAAAGGCAAGATATGGGTTTTTTATTGCAGGCGGAGAGGCCAACGACGGCGGCAAGGTGGATGATGAGGTCGTGGGATTTGATGGCTTGGTTAAGAGCTGATTTATCGCGTATATCGCCTTTAATGAATGTGAAATCGGGGTTTGAGATGAAAGGGAGGAGGCTGGAGCCGAGGCAGAGGAATGAGTCATAGACAGTGACGTCGAATCCATGCTGAAGGAACATAGGAATGAGGAGCAAGCCGATATAACCTGCACCGCCGGTAATGAGGATTTTCATGATGTTAATGTAAGAGCTGTTTTACGAGAATGTCAATTATCCTCAAACTGGCTTTCCCATCACCGTATGGATTGGCTGTGGTGGCCATTCGATTGTAGAGGGATTCATTTTGGAGCAGGCCTTTTACTGAGGTAAAAATATTTTCACTGTCTGTTCCAGTAAGTATAGCAGTTCCGGCTTCAATCCCTTCAGGCCTCTCTGTGGTTTTCCGCATGACGAGGACGGGCTTTCCCAGGGAGGGCGCTTCTTCCTGGATTCCGCCGGAATCGGTGAGGATGAGGTAAGATCGGTTCATCAGCCAGATAAAGGAAAAATAGTCCAGGGGCTCGAGGAGATGGATGTTTCTGACATTGTTCAGAATTTTTCTCACGGGGCGCCGGACGTTGGGGTTGAGATGGACAGGATAGATGATCTTGATGTCCTGAAAATGCCCGGCGATTTGTTTGAGGCCACGGCAAATATTCTCGAACTCCTTGCCGAAGCTTTCCCTGCGGTGGCCGGTGACCAGAATGATCCTGTGGTTATCGAGAGAAATCCCGTGCCGCCCTTGAAACTCCTGGGCAAGTTCACATTGGATTCTCTCATCTCTCTGTTTTTCCACAATCATGAGAAGAGCGTCTATGACGGTATTTCCCGTGACATAAATTTTCGCCTCGTCAACGCCTTCCCGGAGCAGATTTTCCCGTGCTCCGGCGGTCGGAGCAAAATAATAATCGGCCAGGCTGTCCGTAAGCCTCCGGTTCATCTCTTCGGGGAAGGGGTTGTATCTGTCGGAAGTCCTGAGCCCGGCCTCGACGTGGCCGATTTTGGTTTTGAGATAATAAGCGGCAAGGCCGGCGATGAAACTCGTTGTCGTATCGCCCTGGACGAGCACGAGATCGGGTTTTTCTTTTTTTAGGACAGGTTCGAGTTTTTGAAGGGCGCTTGCGGAGACGTCAAAGAGGTTTTGATTGCGGGTCATGATGTTGAGGTCGTAGTCGGGCACGATATCGAAAATTTTAAGGACCTGGTCGAGCAACTCCCGGTGCTGGGCTGTGACACAGATAACCGGCCTCAGCTTTTAATTCGAATTGTTAAATTTCTTAATGAGAGGGGCCAGCTTAATAGCCTCCGGCCGGGTGCCAAAAATGATCATCACTTTTTGCATAATGTTTTTGATTTACCGTGCGCGTTTGAAAAGAGCGCGCAGTCCGAAAAGGACAAGCCGGGGCTGCCTGAACAGGAGATGCCGGACCATCCGCGCAGCATCATCCCGGGGAATCCGTTTCAGAACCTCTTTGGCGGGCTTGTTCAAGAGGCCCAAGAGCCTGACATAATCCTCCTGACTAAAACGATGGAGCAGTTTCCGGAGCCAGCAATGAATCGTGAGCTCCAGGCGCAATACGCGAAGCCTTTGGCTATCTCCTCCATTCAACACGACTTCCGCCACGCCTAATGCTCCGAGGAATCCGCTGACAACGCCGCCCACTGTTGTCACTTTCACGTGGCCGGCCGCATCGCCGACAAGATAGACTTCGCCGTCGCCCATTTTTTTGCTGACGGGAAGCCATTCGGACCATAGAGGGACCTGCGCTTCCTGGAATTCCAGCGGCTTGAGATTTTTCTTCTCCAAAAAATGCTCGAGCGAGGCGCGGCTTGTTTCTTGATCATTCCCGATCAACCCCAGAACTCCACTCTGCCTTGACTCCGGGATGAGCCAGAAAAAATAGGGCGTCTCATCCGGAATGAACCAGATCTTTGTCAGATCAGAAGCATATTTTTTCGGGAGGTTGACGACCGCCTGAGTGAGATGCGCCAGGCGAAGCGCCGGCCATCCGGCGCTTTCCGCGACTTTGCTCGTCGCCCCATCAGCGCCGATGACAACCCGTGCCGTCATCTCCTCCTCGTTGGGATTCCCATTTTTCCGGACAGAAAAGCTCAATCCTTTGCCATTCGATCCGTTGAAGCGGAGGAACTTATGCCCCATATGGATTTCGGCCCCTTCAGCCTTCGCCATCGAAGCCAGGGACCGGATGACGAGCGACCGGTCAATGACAAGATCCGGATACACAAAGGGGATCGTTGCCATCTTTCCGTCCGCAAAGAGTTCGAATCCACGAATCTCGTTGATGACGGCGCGGTTTTGAAGCGGGAAACAAAGCTCTTTTAGCTTGCTGGTCACAATAAGGGTGCGTGAGGCTGGGGTGAGTTCCTCGGCCGAATCAAAAACCTGGACGCTTGTTCCTTTTCGCGCCAGCTCATAAGCGGCAAGCAGCCCTGCGGCTGAGCATCCAACGACTGCGACATCCTTCTTCATCTTTCCTTCTCCAATGCTATCCACTGATGTTTTAGGGCTTTAATTAATTGAGTGCAAACAATCTACGCCTTATATTACCAGTTACTCAGTTTGGAATGGGCACTTTGAACGGGACGTTCGTCACATCTTCCGTTATAGCTCGAGGCCAGATCCGACATTTTGAATAAGCTACCGCCCTTGGTTTTTTCTGATCATATATATGTTATGAATCCAGCTTTATTATTATGCTGTTTTTTTCCCGCCCGCTTAGTTTTTCTGCCTGAGGAATCCGCGCTGATAGGGCCCGGCTTTTTTGACAGAGAAATTGCCCTCGAACGATTCGATGGCGAAATGGGCGAACTCGGTGAACCGGAATAATTGGAGAAAAATGCGAAAGGTGACGATGAAGCCGGGGATGAAGGAGCCGCTAGTGTTGCGTCTCGCAAATATCTTTACATGTTTTTCAGGCGAAATCAGGCCGGAATTTATGAAAGGAAATAATGAGACGCTAGTTGAAGTTTTACAGCGTTTTTGCTTCTTCCCCATCTTTATTCGTTTCAGCAGCTACGCCAAGAAATAAAGTAAATTCTGTTCAAATAATATTCATGAGTCGCGTCAATGTCAACAGGAAGAATCCGGGGAGGAATCCGGCGGATTGGGCAGGTCGGGGGGGTGGATGGGCTTATCTTCAGCTTTCTCATTTTCGTCCTTGAAGGCGCCCGCCCATTTTCCCGCCTCGAAGACAAGGCTGTTCCAGCCGAAACCAAACCCGAAGGCCGTGGCAAACAGTTTAAAAGCGGCTTCGAGCCCGGGCCCGGCCGATTCGGCGCTGAACTGGGGAAATATGAGCAGGGTGATGATAAATCCGATGATAAAGGATCCGATGGCCGAGACGAGGTATCGCCTGTTGAAACGCGCGACTTTGCCTTCTTTGAGCTTGCGCAGCCAGGGGAAAAGCGTTCGGGTGAGCACGCCGAGAAAAATTCCGATGAGTTTGACCCAGAAATCAACAGCCATCGTTTAAGCTCAAGCTTGCAGCGCCCGGGGTGCTTTCAATTCCCCTCCCTAGTTCTGCCTAATCTATCGGGCAAATTTTAAGACTTAATACTCCCGCAGCCAATTCTATTGACTTATTGAATTGCTGTCAACAGGGAGAAAAAAAATGGCTGGGTTGATTCCTGGGAAGGCCGTATGGTACAGTTTTAGGGAAGAACAGTGCTATCCGGAAAAATCGTGTGCCGCCTCCCCACGCTTATCGGGATAGCTCTATTTTTCTTGCCGAGCCTGTGGGCCGTGCCCGCGGGCCCAGGCTTCGCCCAGGAGAAGACCGATCTCATCATCAGGGCACAGACAAGGTGGTACGAGAAGGATCGCATCATCGCCACGGGCAACGTCGAAATCGAATACGGCGACCTCAAGCTCTTTGCCGATCGCGTCGAGCTCGACACCAAGACAAAAGATGTTTTCGCCATGGGCATCGACCGCAATGTGATCCTCCAGCTGCCGGATGAAGTGATCATCTTCAAGAGCGTTTCGTTCAACCTCAACACCCGCCAGGGGAAATTTGACGAGGCGGTCGGGTTTCTCGAACCCTCCATCCGCTACGAGGCGGCGTCCATCGATCGCAAAGAAGAGAACCTCTACAGCTTCGGCCGGAGCCAGTTCACTTCATGCGCTCAGCCCGTCCCCCGCTGGAACTTTTCCTGCGCCAGGGCAAATTTCAAGAAGAACGATTACATAGAAATGTGGGGCGCGGTCTTTTCGATCAAGAAAATTCCCATCTTCTATCTCCCCTACATGCGCTATCCACTCAACCGGGAGAGGGCCACGGGGTTTTTGATGCCGCAGCTGGGGTTCTCGGGGGCCAAGGGGGTTTCCTATACGCAGGGTTTCTACTGGGCGATCGCCCGGAACATGGATGCCGCTTTTAGCCTGGATTATTACTCCAAGAGGGGGGCCGGAGCAGGGGCTGAGTACAGGTATATATTTTCGGGCGGCACGGGCGGGTCGTTGGACCTTTTTTATTTTAGGTTCAAGTCGGGAGAGGGGCCGACGGGGAGCACGATAAGCGCGGGCTCATCGAATGCCTATCTCATCCGGTGGAAGCACAACCAGCCCCTGCCCTTTGGGTTCAGCCTCGTAGCTAACGTGGATTACCAGAGCAGCTACGAGTTTTTGCGGGAATTTGACAACAATTTCCAGCGGGCGACGGTCTCGAACCGGAGCTCGCAAATCTATCTTTCGAAGTCTTGGTCGGGATTCAACTTAGCCCTAAGGGCATCACGGTTCGAGACGAATTTTCCGGGAACGGGAGGGGGCGGAGATTCGATTGTCACGTATTATCTGCCCCAGATCACCCTGAATTCGTTCAAAATGAAGCTGTTCAACCCGGTCTATTTTTCGTTGGCGGGCTCGTTCAACCGGTGGCAGTACGGCTGGCAGTCGGATTATGATGCGGGCCGGGAAATGCACTCGCAGACCCTGGCTCTTAATCCGGTGATCAGCGTGCCGTTTGCGGGCATTCCGTGGCTGACGACGAACGTGGCCGTGTCCGGGAATCTGAATTATTACTGGCAGAGCTATAAGCTCGTGGGAACGGGCGGTGGGCAGCGTACGATCGTCGATGAGCCCATCTTTGCTCGCAATTTCAGCCTCAGCCTCGATTTCATCGGCCCGGTGTTTTACCGGATCTATGATTTCGGGGGGACGGATGGAAAAAGCAAGAACGCGGCCAAGGACGCTCAAAAAAAAGAATCAAAGCAGCCCGCGGCCCAGGATGCGCAAGTAGGGGGAGCGAGTCAAAGCTCCGGGCCCGGCGCCCTATCCGGCCAGAAGAGCACGGCTCTCCGCATTAAACACATCATAGAGCCGACAATCTCTTACCGATATGAAAGTCCGGTGGCGGACAGGGACCGGATTATCGCGCCGTACGGATTTTTTCGCTACCACCAGATTAGCTACGGCATTGCCAATCGCGTGCTGGTTAAGCAAGGCGAGATGCCCAAGGAGGTCTTTACCTGGATTTTGAGTCAGACTTATTATCTGGCACCCGAAGAAAGTCCGAACAGCTGGTATCGGGTGGACGGCAAGATCCCTGAATTCTCGGAGATCAGCAGCTATTTGAGGTTTTATCCCTCCGGCAAATACAGCATTGATTTCACGGCCAACTACAACCCCTATCACAAGACGCTGTCCAGCGTGCGGCTCGGCGCGCAGCTGGGGACCGATGCAGACCCGATGTTCCTCCATGTCAGCTGGTTCAAGAGCGTCAACGCCTGGCTGCAGACCGGGAACGAAATTATTTATTCCCTATGGGACCGGCATCAGATCAATTTTTTCGGGGGAGTGAAGATCCCCAGGTGGTCGCTGGAGGCGCAGGGTGAGGTGGATTTCAATATCTTCGAGCGGAAAATGCTCTACGCGGCCGCCAACGTCTCCTACCATTACCAATGCCTTGATTTGAAGACGGAGATACGGGTTTATTATTTCCGGGAGCGGCCCGAGACGCAATTCCGGATATCGTTCGGGCTGGGGAATATCGGCAAGACCACGGATATCCTGGGCGGAACGGGGTTTTGAGACAGGGATTGGCTCTAAAGCGATAGGCTTCCTTTTTGGATCGGGACACTGACTTCTCCCGGCAGAATAAGTCTTCGCACAGAGGCATTCATAAACTCCACACTGACCGGCTCACTATCATCGCCGTAGCTTACGATGACGCCTCCTGGTTCCTCAATGGCATCAACCGGAGGCTCTTCCCGAAGGACAATAAGAAGAATATCCGATTCAGAGTCATATCGAATTTTCATTCGTTTTCTCCCTCCAGTATTTTACCATTCTGCTTGTCCAATAAACAGTGATCGCCTTTCGGCCTTCTTCCGTTTCTTTAAAAGGTGGCGAAATCTCAAAGGATTGATTCTGAGGTTTGTGATGTGCTAAAGTTGGCCTGGAATTGGGCATGGGCAAAATCTTCGAAAGGAACGTGTCATGAAAGGACTGATTCTCAGCGGAGGGAAGGGAACGCGGCTGCGGCCGCTGACCTTCACCCAGGCCAAGCAGCTGGTGCCGGTGGCCAACAAGCCCGTCTTGTTTTATGGCATCGAGGCCCTGCGGGATGCCGGCGTGAAAGAGATCGGGATCGTGGTCGGCGATACGAAAGAAGAGATCATGGCGGCGGTGGGAGACGGGTCGGCCTGGGGCATCAAGATCAGCTATATCGAACAGGAGGCGCCGCTGGGGTTGGCGCATGCGGTCAAGATATCGGAGGGCTTTCTGAGGGGCGAGCCGTTTGTTATGTACTTGGGCGACAATATTTTGAAGAGCGGGATCGTGTCGCTGGTCAAAGAGTTTGAGCTAAAGAAGCCGAACTCCATGATCTTGTTGACGGAGGTGCCGAACCCGCAGATGTTCGGCGTGGCCGAGCTCCGGGACGGGCGCGTGGTGAAGCTCGTCGAGAAGCCCAAAAAGCCCGTGAGCCGTCTGGCGCTGGTGGGCGTGTATCTTTTCGACAGCCACATCTTCGAGGCCGTGAAGGCCATCCGGCCGTCGGGGCGGGGAGAGCTGGAGATCACGGACGCCATCCAGTATCTGGTGGAGAAAGGGTTCAATGTCCAACCGCACCTCGTCTCGGGATGGTGGAAAGACACCGGGAAGATCGAGGATATCCTGGAGGCCAACCGCTTGATCCTGGAAGGGATCAATGGAAAATGCGAAGGGACGGTCGACGCGGGGTCGCGGATCAACGGGCAGGTGGTGATCGAGAAGGGTGTGATCCTGAAAAACAGCGTCATCCGGGGGCCGGCGATCATCGGCGAGGGGACCCGGGTCACCGATTCCTATATCGGGCCCTTTACGGCGATCGGAAAAAACTGCGCGATCGTGGGAACGGAGATCGAGCACAGCATCGTCCTGGAGGGGAGCGAGATCCGGGATATCGGGAGCCGGATCGACGAAAGCTTGATCGGGAGGGACGTCCGAATCTACAAGTGTCCGCCCAAGCCTTCGGTGTTCCGATTTATGGTGGGCGACAAAAGCGAGATCGGCATCAAATAAAAGGGAACGTTTCCGGAATAGTCCCGGAAATGCCCCCTCTTATATTGCGAGATTGCCTCGCCAAGAGGCCGGCGATGACATTTCTTGTATTGTCATCGAGAGGAGCGAAGCGACGTGGCGATCCCACAATTGAATAGGAGAGCAATATGATCGAGGGCGTCAAGACAAAGAAGCTGAGGGTGATTCCGGACGAACGGGGGCGGCTGATGGAGATTCTGCGCAACGACGATGAATTTTTCACGAAATTCGGCCAGGTCTACATGACGACGACCTATCCGGGGGTCGTCAAGGCCTGGCACAAGCACGAAAAACAGGCGGACAATATCTGCTGCCTCAGGGGCATGATCAAAATGGCGCTCTACGACGGACGGAAGAATTCGCCCACGTCGAAAGAGATCAACGAATTTTATCTGGGCACCCACAATCCTCTGCTTGTGCATGTGCCGGCGGGCGTCTATCACGGTTGGACGTGCGTCAGCCGCGAGGAGGCTGTGGTCGTCAATGTCCCCACCGAGGCTTATAACCGCGCGAGCCCCGACGAGCAGCGCCTCGACCCACACAAAAGCGAAATCCCGTATGATTGGCGCCGCAAGGACGGCTGATCTTTCTGAGGGACGCTCCAGGAAAGTCACTTTTACTGTCCCAAAGCAATTTTCTTCCCGAGTTGAAGAAGGTGGATAGAGAGGCGCCTAAATTTCGAGATGAATCCGGACAGCTTGCTTGACTTCGGCCAATTTATCGGGGGGAAGCTCGCCCATCAGCTTAACCAGCCTTTTTTTATCGACGGTCCGGATTTGATTCGCTTTGGCTTTTGAATCCTGAGCCGGATGCGTTTCGGCTTGAGACAAAAAAACTTCAATATGTCCGCGTCTTATCCCAGCCTTCGAGGGTGGCCTTTTCCCAATCTTTATCGAGGGCTTTGTCTTCTTCTTTGGTCGCCTGATACCCTTCGCAGAGCAGGGCGTCCAGTTTTTGCTTTTTTTCTTTTTCCATTTTTTCCTTTAGAGCGGCGGCAATATAGCGGCTTTTATTGGGAATAGAAACAAGATTCTTCGCAATCTCATCCGGAAGGGTGATATTTAATCTTTTCATTTGATGTCGATATGTATATATTATGCGCATAATAATCTGTATTGCCAATACACGTTTTTTGAGTGAGGAATTCGAAGCCAATTTGGAGGGGAAGACCCCTTCCAACGGGCGCCGGGAAGACCCGGCCGCCCTGCCTCCCCTTCTTGGGCGGGGCATGAAACCCCGCCCTGCGACCAAGGGGGCGACTCCCCCTTGGAACCCTCTC
>Ga0315280_10008750_pt1 | contig 13194 bp, 10 predicted proteins | sample YL17G06_40_MG_FD_203697 | JGI IMG/M metagenome (GOLD analysis project Ga0315280, IMG submission 203697) | Sediment microbial communities from Yellowstone Lake, YNP, Wyoming, USA - YL17G06_40 | ecosystem: Environmental > Aquatic > Freshwater > Lake > Sediment | place: USA: Wyoming | collected...
TTTTTAAGGATTATTACCAAAATGCGCTAACATACTCATTCCAGAAAAGCGTTTTGTTAGATCAAGATGTCGATGTTCAGTCTAGTGTAATCCAGTTATCCCAAGATGATAATTCAATCTTCTTAAGGGCTTATTTTGATGATGAATGGCACAATGTTTTGAAAATGACTTTTAAGGATCAAGATATGCGAGATTTCATTTACCTTGCAATAGACAACTTCATAACGCAAAGAGAAACCTCAGTAGCTTGGCGAAAAGGCAGAATAATTGAAAATGTCATTCTGGGCATAGAAATTCCGAGACTCGAGACAAATCATGAGGAAAACAGAAAAAGAATACACATGATTATATCAGAACTAAGATCTGTAACTGGTACTTCAGATTTGGGTAAAATCACAGAAAGAACACGGACTCTTGATAAGCAAGTAAATGAAATCATCTATAGTCTTTATGATCTTGATGAAAACGAAAAAAGAATAATTGAAAATTCCACAGATTACCAGAGACCTTACTTAAGGTATTGACTTCTGCGCCTTAGATTCAAATCTTGTTTTACATCATCTAGCGTCGTTGTTTCTTTGCATGCATGCATTGATTTGTCTCTCAAAGAGGTCGAGCCGCCATTGCCAGAACGTTGTAAATCGCGGGAAGCGTTGTCATCTGATTTTTATCCTGTTCGTCAAGTCTTTTCTTAGACACCTTTTCCCATTCCTTGATCTCAGTCAACATCGCCGACAGCACCTCACCATAGTCCTTGGTGCAAAAGACATACTTCCACTCCGCAGTGTCGACAGGAAGCGCAATTTCCGGAAGTACTGAAAAAAGAATCTTGCTTGCTGCAACATTACCAACCAGACTATTACCACCCCGTTTGTTTCTGACCTTAATGTCTGACAACTGTTGAAATAGGCGAGAAGTCGTCTTGAGAGTATGCTCTTCCGATTCTGATGAAAGCTCGACTAATACCCTGCTACGTTTGGTCAAAACATTCTTCCCCACGTATTTCTTCAGATGGCACAATTCCTTTTCGACCGATTTCCAGCACAAATCGACCACGTGAAACTTGTCTTTCCTCAGTGCACCAGTCTTGTCTATCATTATGCCTTGAAAAGCACCTGCTCGCGTCATTTTGAAAGAACGTAGCAATTCTGCAACATTGAGTCTGAAAGTCTTTTCGTCTAATCCGTCGCGCGTTCTCTTTATTACTTCTCTAACAACCCTCCAATATCCTCTAGGGAACGCTAGTAGAGACCTTTCTATGCAACGATATTCCATTGGGTCTCCGTTTTCATAGAAAAGAATGTTCAGGGGTTTCCGCATGTCCTCTCTTCTCTGGCACAAGTATCTGAGAGTCGCGTCCTTATTACACTAGTGGACACTTGTTTATCGTAGAAAACTGTCGCGCGCTAGTGGATTGAAGGATAATGAGCACACAGAAGTTATCCAAGACAACGCTGGTATCGAGGCTGGCACTGATATTTGCGGTAATATTCGTTGTGGTTTTCGGAACGCTTTCTCTTCTTAGTTTTCTGGGTTTGGAATCTTATGGCTCCCCAGTTGCAGGTGCTGTTGCAGGCGTAGCTTCTGTAGTAGTGAACCTCATACTTAATAGGCGTCGTAATCAAGGCGCAAAATCATAAATTAGCTCCCCAAGCAATAAGCGCCGCAAAGCTTTTCAGGTGGAAAATTGTCAGGATCTATCCGATACCTTGCCCCCTGACAGTTTTAAACGACAGTATAAACCTAACCCCCCGCACTTCTTTCGTTTTAGTGATTTAAAACTGTCAAAAAAATGAAAAGCAAGAATGGATATCGTCATATTCACTCATAATTGCCAGAATTGTTGCGTTCCTCAGCTCTTCACTTCTTTTTCCAATTCACCTTTGATATTCTTAAGACATTGTTGAATTTCGCCTTTTATGTTCTCGGATTCTTGCGCAATCTTCTTTGAGGCGTTATCGATGTTTCTGCATTGTGTTCTTATGTTGTTAAAAGAGGTCAACTGTTTTTTTATCTCTTCAAGATTAGAATCAATCATATCAAAATCAACTTTTTCTGCTTTGGTAGTCTTCTTTAATAGTTGCGTTCTAGCCCAGCAATATGCGACGTGCAATATTTCTTGATGAATGATTTCATCGTCTTTGCTTCCAAGGCCGCATACGATTCGGTCGTTGTTATAGCAATTGAAGCAGCCAACACTGTTAGGCAAGGCTTCTATCCATTTCGTTACGAAAATGCCGAATTTTGCTGTTCTGTTTTCCAAAGCCTCATCAACCTCCTTATGAATTTTGGGCAAAGAAATATTATCCCAGTCCTTTGCTTCAATGACAATTCTGTATTCTGCCTTCGAATCGACGTCAATCACGAAATCGCCTTTCTTGCTGTTAGTAACTGCACCAACGACATCTGAAGTGCGGGTCAAGATGTCACCCATGTTTGTCTTAACCATGTCTGCCAATAGTGTCTCCAAAACATCTTCGAATTCTGCTCCTTTTATGGTCATTTTTTGCTTTTGTTCTTCTAGGGCTTCTTCAATTCCAATAGTCTGTCCAAGGCGGTTCAATTCATCTGTTATTAGATTTTTCAATTGATTAATGGGCGTGCCTTCTTTCATTGGGTCAAAAAGCTCTTTCACTATTAATCCATCTTTTCCGAAGTATTTCTCAATCATCTCTGAAACCGTTCCTTTTTCTCCGAAGTGGGCAGCCATCAAAGAATCAACTTTCCCATTTTCTCCAAAAATGTCAGTAAACTTTTGTGAAAGCTCATCAGATGTTTCTTTGAGAATTTCAGCGAACTTGCTATTCAAGTTGTTGAATTTTTTCTCTATATAGTCGACTCTTTCAGTCGTGCCTATGGTTTTAAGCGCTACGACACCCACTTTGAGAGAAGAAACAAATCGATTTTCAATATTTTCTGGCTTAACATCTTTAAAAAATCCTACAATTTCTTCATCATCTATTCCAAAGTCAGAAACAAGAAGTTTTCCATCTTTAATCAAGATACACGGTGTCAATCTTGCACCCAAAGAGAGCCTCTGTGTTGTCTTTTATATAAAACTATTAGAGTTATAATCAGTATTTTCACTCACCCACGAAAATTAAATTGAGCAACTTTATGGAAGAGGGTCGTCCATCAATATTGCCAAAGAAGATTTAACCATTGAAATGATCCTTGACAGTTTTGAACGACAGAATAAACCTAACCCCCTCGCACCACCATGCTGAAGAATCCGGAGGATTTACGCCATTGCCTCCATTCTGAAGGCTTTGTATGTAGTTCGGACTTGAACCCGTTTGGGCATAGGGCCGATAGAAGCTCGAACCATTTCAGGTACTTATCCTCACATAAATGGGGTAGCTTCAAACTCTCGGTTCAAGCATTTTGTTGAGTAGAAAAGGTGTTTGTCAGTTCAATCATCATGGTTTGCTAAGCTCATCTATAATGTCGGAAATTATCTTGGCTCCAAGAATTATGCCAAATATTACTAGGGCTCCTTTTAATAGATTTTCAATATTCACATTTGGCTGTTCGGCTTCTCTCTGTGCAATTGACCTCAAAGTGTTATAATTACTAGCAAATTGCTCTGCTTGGAGGCGGTTTTGAAGGTCATTTAGCCCGAAGGATTTCAAAATTTTTACGCTTCGTTTTCCACCTACATTAACGTATTCAACGACCTGTAGATAGCTTCTTCCAGCCACATTTATTGTCCTAACTGATGCCGCCATTTCAGGTCTCACAAGCTATACTAATTTAGTACGACTATTTAAATAATTGCATACTAATATTCGGAAGCCTTATATTCAAGCTTGCTTCCTATGAACAGGGATAACGATGCAAACATACTCTTTGAAAACTCCTACGCCTCCTATACTTAGCATTATAGACTGGGTGGCTGAAGAGCCTAAAAATGCCGCCAGAGTAGGTGCTAGTTTAATAGTTGTAGGCGTAGCAATCCTTGTTCTCGTTGCTATCTTTAGTTCCTGAGTCACCACAGCAAAGAAGATTCAGAGTACTAAAGAGTAGCGAGAGCATTCTTTATACCTAGTTGCCATTTTTTGCGCGCGTGACAGATTTTAGGATTGCAAGTTGACCTAGTTTTCGAAACCTATGATTTTGGCGTGTTTGAGGAAATAATTGAAGGCCTCTTCCAGCTTATCCGCTCTGTCCCTTATGGACATCTTAGAATCGGCGGCCTGTATTACTCTACTTTGATAGTTGACAAGAAAGCGATTTGTTGCATCTATTCCTAGTCTGGTTTGTTCTTGAATGTTCTTCAGAAATTCTAGGTAGAATCTCTTCACGATCGCCTCCTTGTCTGCCAATTTGCCCTCAATGTGCATCTTCTCCACGAACAGGTAGATCGTAACTGCTCCCGCCCGGTTTCTAATCTCAGAGGCCTCTTCTGGAAAAATCTCGTTGAGTCTATCTAAGATATGCATCATGCCCTTTGCTTCAGGAGATTCAAAATCGAAATCTGCATATTGTCTGTACAGGTTCTCCAAGTCCTCGTATTTTGAGTTCCTGAAATCTCCCGTCTTGTTCAAGTAGACCGAGTTGTTACAGATCTGTGCGCAAACTTGCTCCTTTGCAAATCTTCTAACAGGTATGCTGAGTCTTCTAATAAATGGAGTCGCGACCATCAATTTGACAAAATCCCCAAGCTTGCTCATGATTGCATTGAGCCTTTCACCGGAGTTTATGGGGATACCAAGCTGTAATCTAATGAACAACTCTCTGACTTCTTCATCGGTGATCTCCTCGACTTCAGTGATAGTCAGAGGGTAGTTTTCGATTGTGGCTTTCTCAGATTCGCTCAGTTCTGGAAAAGTTCGACCATCGTCATCCGTAACTTCCTCGTCAAAGAAGCCCACGATCGCTCTAATTCTCTGCTGACCGTCTATGACATCCCATCCCTCAGAGGTCTTATAGAAATAGAACTTTGGTATGTCGATACCTCTCAACATAGAGTCTATTAAATGACTTTTTTGCTTATCCGACCATATGTTTCCTCGCTGGAAAACTGGGAAATTTATAACCTCCCTTCTCTTGTATAAGTCCAATGCTTCCCAAATTTTTGTGACGTATTTCATCTCATTTCTCTCCATACAACATCTCGTTTACCAGTTCATCCTCGCCAATTGAAGGATCTCTTCCCTCTATCTCTCGCGCTTTGATGATCAACCACTGAAAGAACGTGTTGGCACCTAACATGTTAACGTCAAATACTGGCAAGGCACTTAGAGATTTCATTCTCCCCAGGAAAGGTAGTCTTTGCATGATGCTGTTCGGGTGCTCATCATCTCCTTTGGCAGTCAATTCAGACACTATCAATTCAATGTCAAACGCCTTCTTGCTTAATATTCTGCTTGTGAATATCAGAGATATCAAACACAAATCTTCACTTCTCAGGGACGAACCAATGACTCTGAGTATGTCACACTCAGTCAGCAATTCGCTCGCCTTGTCCCAAATACACTCAAAAATCCTCTCGGACGGTTTCTTGTAGACCGAAGGTGGAATCCATCCGGTATAGTCGTCCTCACTATCAACGCTCTCAAAGTCTCTTGAAATCTGTAGTTCTCCATCATGGATCCTCCAGTTGAAAGATCCATGCAGTTTGAGCAGGAATGGAATCTTTCCGTTGAATTTGTAGTCTTTGGATTTGAAATCGAACCCAAGATTCAAACCTTCGTACATTCTTGAAAAAGCTTCCTCGATCAGACTATCATAATTGGTTGTCAAAACTCCAAGCATTTCTTCGCCATCACTCTCCATATGTTGCTGGTACCTATTATTGAAATGAAGGAGGCTTATCATCAATCTGGGTTCTATTCTTCTTTGCGTGATTTCGCTGATCAAACACCTGCGAACTAGTTTTCTAAGCTCTGCATGTATGGCAACGAAGTCCTTGCGACGTTTTTCTGAAAAACTCTCGAGCAAGCTCATCATTAGTTCAACGTCTTGATATTGCGGAATTGGATGATGTTGTGTCAGTCTAAAGTACTCTCCGTTGCACTCCTCTGACATCTTGTAGACTCTTTCGTTTAGTCCGGTCATTGTAGCATCTGAATGGATGCCTTGGTGTGCTATTTCCGCCTGCACTACTCCTGAACCGAAGAGGTATACGATCCTTTTCATAGAAGCGACCTACGTCTTCGTTCCTGCAAAGTCTGACTGAACATGCCCGATTCTTCGTAATCTATTCCTGCCCTTAACACTTGCGTTTAATGCAGGAAACCTTAGGCATGCGCGCTACATCACCGGTGAATCCCCTCTTTCATGTTTTACAAATATCCATGAACAGTACACAAGATAATGAAACCACCAGCTTTTTCTTCATCCGCTGACCAATACGATATTAGAGAGAGAACATGAAAGCAGAAATTGCAAAAGCAGCAATCGCTTTGTTCATCGTAGGCTTTCTATTGTCTGCAATATTGCAGGGTCTAGCTGTAAGAGCTGAAACTCAGCCTGAATATACTTGCGACATTCGAGACGAGTTCTCCTATTATAGCGCGTGCAATCTCACTGGTGAATATGAAAAGACGCTGGAAGGTCACATTGTCGACGTCCAGTTCATGAACGTTGGCACAGGAAATCATGAAATAACGATAGTCTTGACGACTAAGGAAAAACTCATTTTCATAAGGCCGTTGAGTGGAATTGAAGAATCCCCGACCAACAGTAGTCAAGCTAAGAAGATTTTCATAACCGCAAAGTCAAATGGCGATTACATCTGGCTTCAAATAGGGTTAAACAATACCGAAAACCCATTTGACCCGATCAGCGTTGCAACCCTGCCAATAGGGCAAAGCGAACATCCTTTGAACTCGCAAGGGCAGCTCAGTTTCGAGTTGGCGATCAACAACTCGGAACCGATAGATTCCTGTAATTTTGCATTTTCACCGTTAACATACGGTGATTTCAGTATTGAGAATCTGAGACTAGTCAGCACAGATTTGCAATTTGGAGGCATAGATTATTCTGGCTACTATGGTGCTTTTTGCTCGTTGGAGAATGTCTCGAAGGGAAACGGTCGAATAAGGTTCGACGCCTCTATCAACGGTCTATCAGGTACTGTTAATGTTGAGGTGACTGCGGCCCAACGGAGACTCCACACTCCAGTAGAATGCCACTTTGATGGTAGCAGTGTGAATGCAAGCGAATACACACAGGCCACATATTCGACGGGTAATTACATGTTCCATCTGCAACAAGGCCTGACCTACTATTATGGAGATGAGGCGCAATACTGTCTAAATTTCACAGCCCCCCAGACCTTTCAACTGAGAATAGATGCAGAAAATAGAGAAGAAATCGACTACCTCGTGTTAAATGCGCTCCCAAACAGCTTTTCGGTTTCCCAAGTGGATTTTTTGGGGGATGAACCTTGCTATGAGTTTACTTTCAACATGAACCCTAATTCAAAATGCTTGTTGGGGCTTGATTTGAAAAGCAAAGGGTGGTTCTTGGATCCAGAAAATATGAGTCTCGCTGAAATTCCGGTTGACATCAAAGAAAAATACCTGAATCCCTCAGCTTCATCTGACGGCCAATATTTTGACACAAATGATACATATGTGCAAGAGTGGGCTAGTCAGGTGTCAAGAAACCAAACAAACCCGTTCATTATCGCTGATTGCATTTTTCAAAACATTACTGGAACTTTGCATGTTCCCCCGAACTGGCAAGAACTCAAAGGGCAAGTGTTTAATGAGAGCGTAACTCAGATCCTGAATGCTCGAACTGGGGTCTGCAGACATTTCGCACGAGCATATGCCGCCTTATGTATCTGTTCTGGACTGCCTGCCCGAACAGTCGTCGGAACTGCTTTCGGCTATCTTAACGAAACCTACAAGAAGAATCACGAATGGGTCGAAGTTTACATGCCAGGGTATGGGTGGATAACAATGGATCCTACTTGGGGCCAAGAATTCCTGCTTGACGATAAACATGCAAGCGTCACGTTTTGGAACTATGTAGAGGACAGTCTGAATGTTAGTTCTGCTAATACAACACTCAGCGCGCAAGCCAAATTGGACAGCAAGTCTGTGATGACGTATCTCTTGAAATCTTGTGAACAATTGGTCAACAACTCACAAAACAGCCAGAAAGCAGAAATTCTCATTGACCAAGCAAAGCTCTTGGAAGACGAAGGCGAAATACACGATGCATTGATTAACATCGCAAGAGCGTATATTCTCGCTTCAAACAGCCCACCAACCCAACTAACGCCCCCTGATGGATTGATTGTGGCGATTTTAGTTTCTTTATCCGTGGTTGCCGTCGTAATTGTCTTGTACAAATCCAAGAAAATGCGTGGCGGCATTCTACGCAAGAAGAGCGTTGATACTACAGCTACTCCTTAACCTGAATGAGCTTGTCTCTAATCGCCTCTGCTACAAACTCGGCTCGACTGCGGTATCCGGGACCAGAGAAACCTATGGCATAGAAATATGGAAAATCACCAGCCTGTATTTGCAGATTTCTTATCTTATCCTACGTTTGCCAGCGTCTCTATTTTACTAACTTTTTCACGTATATCACGAGCCATCATTTGAAAAGCAGGAGTCCTAAATGGACTATCTTGCCAGAAACCCTTACTGATTGATGGAAGACACACTTAGGCTCGGAGTGGCAAAGGATTCATTCTGAGCTTCTAGACACAGTCGGTAACCTGACATTTGTAGCGGGGCCAATAAATCCCTCGCTTTCGAATTTACCTTTTCCAGAAAAGAAAAAATGGTTCATGAAAACCAAAGTGGAATTAAGCGTTTATTTCCAGTCTTTAGAGAATTGGACAAGGGCAGAGATAGTTGAAAGGGCGAAGGTCTTGTCAAGTAAAGCTCTTCAGATATGGAAACACCCGAAGTAAACACACGTCACTAACAAACGTAATGTTTTGCATGAATTATATCATCAAATCGTTTATGTTAATGGCTTGGACATACCTAAGAGAACAGAGGAAAGAGATGCTGAAAGTTATGCGAGATTTTCTAAATCAACATTCTGTCGGTCACTGATTAATGAAGAGGCTTTACTGCTAGCAATGTATCTTAGAAATGAAAGAGAATCGTGGAACCCCAGGGTTGCCAATTTGTCCTAGTATTCTCTAATCGCCTAGAACAGATGCGCAACGACATAAGCCTACTATTCTTCCCCAACCTTGAAGGTTCTCGCCAGTTGTATGAACATTTCATGCAATTTTGGGCCATTTTCGTAATATTCATGCGCTATATGACCTTCTATTTCACTTTCTGGATGGTCCATGTCAAATATCGGGAATCTCGATAAGCTTTCTTCGATTCCTGATGTCACAAAAGCTCGTAGGACTTCTCTTGTCATCGAGTCAGCAATGAATACTAGGAAGTCTAATCGATTCCTGAAATTCTTTACCATGTACTTTTTGACCAAGGGATGTTTATAGTATACCTCTAGGGTCCCCTCGTCTTTTATGAACGCACAAATCCTTTCCGTGTCTTTCGCAGAGAGGCGAATATCCCTGAACAGTCCTGTAATGTAGGGTTCGGGCACAACTGTTACATTCAAATTGCCAGCTTTGTCTTCATACGACGCTTTTACATTTCCTTTTTCCCCTATACGATCCGTGCCCTTGACTTTGATCGGAATTTCTATTTTCACTATGTTCTTAACGACATATTTCTGCAAGTTCTCTTCCTTTTCCGGCAACAACCATTCACCTGGACAATTTATTGGGTCTGATGAGACAAGGGCTATTTTTCGTAGTTCCTTGATCGCACCCCTATCAATACATAATCCGACTTTCTTTTCACCGCCATCCACTATAGTAGTTTTGTCAGGAACAAAAGCAAATCCGTTTGCGGGCGAGAACATCGGATTTTCCAGAACTTCTACACCCATTTTTTCAGAGTCTAAGGAATGGGGAAACCTCGTTGCAATTATTTCGCCTTTTGCCCCTGTCTTTTCAGAATACAGTTCGATCTGTTTTATGATAAATTTCTCTCTCGGTTTCTCCTCAATTTTAATGGTTTTTGGCCTTCTTATGGTTATGTCCGAGTTTGTGCTCTGGAGAGAAATCTCGAACTCGTCTGAAACTATGGAAGAGTTAATAATCAAGGAGATTAGCCTAGATTCATACTCCTTTATGGAAACATATACTGGGTAGAATGCAAAAGTTGCTGGCTTGATTGGAGGTTCTAATAGACCAGAACCTCTAATCTCTTTGTATATTTTGTTAAGCTCCCTGAGAATATCCTTCTTTGTATCCTCATCAAACGAGTATTTGGACGCTTCTTCTTTTTCCTGAATCTCTCTTAGTCTTTGATTTATTTCGTCGAAGAGCTTTCTGTTAAAGGGATGTTCTGGGTCCAATCCTCTTCTTTTTTCGTCTACAAGAGGAGACTCAGTCGGGTCTCTGATAATTGCCTCGACCTCCATTTTCACTTCTCCGAAATACCTAGAAAACGAGAGGTCTCTTTCAAAGCGGCATAGCGTAAAATCTACCACTGAATACTCGCCATAGAAGAAAAGAAGACCGGATTCGCCAAGTGGCTTGCCTTGGGGCAATCCTTCAGTACTTTTGTTTATCAGCGAATGTATCTTGTACTTTTTTTTTGTTGTATTCGATTTCGAAAGTCTCTTTAAGTATTTGTTTTTCTATTTTAGGAGAAACGTGCTGTAAGAGCATCTTCTCATTGGTGTTGCCATCAATTGCATAGATTTTGTATTTTGAATTCTCAAGCAGTTTTCGCATAAGGAAGTGTTGTTGAAGGCGTTCACAGATAGTCGCAAATTTATTTGCATGAAAGTACTCAGGAAGCTTCCCGATTACTACCGTTCCATTGTTTTGTATTCTTAGTTCCGTTCTTTCTGGTTCTGTAACTGGTTCGTCTTCCTTGCCAATTCCTGTAGTAAAATCTAGATGCTTATTGCGTTCGTTTACTAGACCATTTCTTATTGTAATCAGCCAATTGCCTTCCAATGCCATCATTGCATCTTTTAGTCCTATCCCTTTTTCGGCACTTGTAATGGCCTCCGTGTCTTCCCCCATGCTCGTTTGGGTTCCATATTTCAATGCTTCCTTCAATTTCTTGGAATCCATGCCTTCCGCATTATCTAGCACTTCGATTGACGGTGGGCTTTTCTTCCGACAACACAACTTAACATATATCTCAAATGAAGGTTCCGCATTTTCGCTTTTTTCCAGTCGTGTATAGCTGTCTGCGGCGTTTTTGACCAATTCGATTGCTATTCGAAAAGGGTCATTCTTGAATGCTTCTCTGACTGTTCTTTCCCAGAATTTTCCGTGTACTTCTCCTGCCTCAGTTCTGCGTTCCTCAGGCATTGTTATCACCTTTCAGTTTGCCCTCGGCGAATCGGAGAAATTCCACTACAGAAGATTCGTTTACTCTATTGGCATATTCCAAATATTTCTTTAGATGAGCTTGTATCAGGCTTTTCGCATTTGGCGGAATCCTCAAAGCTTCTAGAATTTCGGACCTATCAATTGCTTCTTTTTTGCTTTGTACATACTTCTTGTAAGCATTTGTCTTCTTGAGTATTGTGATGAATGTAGTCTCTTTTCTTCTAGGGATAACTTGATGGGTTCTAGTCAGCTTAATCTTGCCTTCTAACATTTTTTTGGTTTCATCCAAAAAATACTTGCCCCGTTCTGTAACCTTGAAACCGCTTTGAACGTTGCCGAAAAGCCATTTTTTGTCCAACGTACAATGATTGTATGCACAATAGTAGATTGTTCTGCCGTCGGGGTATTCTGCAAAACCTATAAGCGAAAATTTCTTTGGGAAAAGTCTAAACGTTGTGACAACAATTTTGTCAAAAGTCGGCTCAATTTTCTTGGATTCCAACAACCCAACAGCAAATAGAACCAATCTATCCTTGTCTAAAGACAGATAGTCCCCTTCATATTCCGCTACTCCCCTAATGATGTCCTCATCTTTCTTCAGGTCTGTTTGTTCCATCGTTACACCTCAGCCTACATATTTTTAACGTCCTTGGCAATCATATTCTCAAGCCACCTTTTCTTGGGAAGATTGGTCTCTTTGGTTTCGTAGATATTCAAGAGTATTTTCAAGGAAATATTGAGTTGATATTTCAGAAGGTCTGTTTCTGTTTGACCTAAGTATTCCTTCGACTAGTTTCTTCTGTTCCTCAACGGTAAGTTTCGGGTTCTGCAAAGCATCTACGAAGGGTTTGTAGATAGCACATTTTTGGCCCTTTGAATTAGTGATTCTTGCGACTACTTCCCATCCCCTGGTTTTCATTCTATTACGTTTTCGTCGAGCTCTTCTCTTTTTTTGAGTTTGGTTCTCGAGTAACTGTGAGGCTAGTTCTTTTTGAGGAGCTTCATCGCTAAAGTATAGAGCAAGAGCGTCTTCCTCAATACGAAAGTCGCTAAGAACTTTGGGGAGAACATGCCTGGTTCTTATCCATTCCTCAATTTCCGTTATTGGTATTTTAACAAGGGTCAATACTTGCTCCGTCATATAATCACTTATATCCTATTATATGAGTATATAATTATATAAAGCTTGTTATATCTCAGATATAATGAAATTATATGCGGAAAACATGGTTTCTGTAAATGATTAAACTCATTGCTTTGCTTCTTTAGCTTGAGGTTTTCTTGATTCCACTTGAAAGAGCTATGATGACGAAGACTATTCCTACTCCAGCAAATGATTCTTACACTTCTGTTGGTTGGTTGGATAAAACTTTACCCCAACTACCGCTGAACCGAGAGTTTGAACGTCGACCTGACTAGGCCTGATGGTAGCCCGGGGGAGTTTCGAACTCTCGCCCACATGCCAGTCTTGGAAGGGAGGCGGACCTGAACCCGTTTGGGTATTGGTACGGGCAGGTCTACCAGATTTATCGTGTTTTTGCCGATAAACACGCATGCTACGCATATTCATTGCGGGCGATTTTGGAAAGCGTCTTTAGGGCGTTGAGGTCAAGGTTTACCTGGCGCGCATTCGACCAGTTCGCAAGCGCCATGCAAAAACTGTATCTTCAACATTGCACAGACCCACGTAGAACATATGTATAATAGGGGCTGTGCAGGTTCCAAGAGATTTTGTGAAGGAGATGGCTGAGTGAGGCTGTGGTTTGAATGATTCCGGTTGAAATCTCTTCTGTCAAAAAGTCGTATGGCGATGTGAAGGCGGTTGATGGAGTTTCCTTTTCGGT
>Ga0315280_10008752_pt1 | contig 13192 bp, 14 predicted proteins | sample YL17G06_40_MG_FD_203697 | JGI IMG/M metagenome (GOLD analysis project Ga0315280, IMG submission 203697) | Sediment microbial communities from Yellowstone Lake, YNP, Wyoming, USA - YL17G06_40 | ecosystem: Environmental > Aquatic > Freshwater > Lake > Sediment | place: USA: Wyoming | collected...
GGCTCAAAGCTTTCATCGAAGAGACCGACCTGGGAAGAATCAAACTCGGGCAGAAAGTTTCCGTGACCACGGACAGTTATCCGGGGAAGGTCTACCCGGGCATGATCAGCTTCATCGCCTCTGAGGCGGAGTTTACCCCCAAAAACGTGCAGACGGCTAAGGAAAGAGTGAAGCTCGTCTACCGCATCAAGGTGAGCCTGGCAAATCCCCATAAAGAGCTCAAGCCGGGAATGCCCGCGGATGCCAAGATCCATCTAAAAGAGGGTTAGCCACTCACCGCGGAGAGCTCAAAGATGGAAATAAAAGCAAAATGAAAGGGTAATTTTTTTTGCATCTTTGATTTTTGAAAATATTTATTCTCCGCGTCCTCTGTGGTGAAGATTTATTAAGATGCTGGCCATCAAAGCTGAAAATTTAAGCAAAGCCTTCGGTCCGCTGATCGCAGTCAACCGGTTGAACCTGAACGTGGAAAGGGGGGAGATTTTTGGCTTGGTCGGCCCCGACGGATCTGGAAAGACTACCATCATGCGCATGTTCAGCGGCATTTTGCACCCCACAGATGGGGACGCCTGGGTCCTGGATTACCACATTGTCAGGGAGGCTGAGTCCCTAAAGGAAAAAATTGGCTACATGTCCCAGCGGTTTGGCCTCTATGGAGATCTTACAGTCATTGAGAATATCCATTTTTATGCGGATCTTTATGATGTCCCCAAAAAAGAACGTCCGGCGCGCATCCAGCGTCTCCTGACATTTAGTAATTTAACCCCTTTCAAGAACCGACTGGCCCAGAATCTTTCCGGGGGCATGAAGCAGAAGCTGGGCTTAGCCTGCGCTCTGGTGCACACTCCCCAGGTCCTTTTCCTCGACGAGCCCACCAACGGTGTGGACCCTGTCTCCCGCAGGGATTTTTGGCGGATCCTCTACGACCTTCTCAAAGAGGGCGTAACGATCTTTCTCTCCACGGCCTACCTTGACGAAGCCGAGCGATGCCACAGAATCGGACTGTTGCGCAAAGGAAACCTCCTTTCCGTCGGCACACCCGAGGAGGTTAAGAGCTTGATGAAAGGAGAGCTCTGGGAGGTGCGCTGCCAGCAGAGAATGAAAGCCCGGGAGATGCTTCAGAATCTTGAGGGAATCAAAAGCGTGGGGATTTTCGGGGACAGGATCCACGCCGTTTTGGAAAACGGCGAAACAACCAGAGTGAAGATGGAAAGGTTCCTGCGGGAATCGGGCTGCGAAATCCTTTCCCTGAAGAGGATTGCCCCTTCCTTGGAAGATGTCTTTATCGCCGCCGTGCCGGTCAGCGATGGGGAAGGAAGCCAATAGATGGACGGCAGGACCGATCAGAAGTGGGCCGTAGAAACCGAGGACTTAGTGAAGACCTTCGGCTCCTTTACGGCCGTTGACCATGTCTCCCTTAAGGTCAAGACGGGAGAGATCTTCGGGTTCCTCGGGCCCAATGGAGCCGGCAAATCCACCACCATCCGCATGCTCTGTGGCATCCTCATGCCCACTGCCGGGAAGGGGAGGGTCGGCGGTTTTGACATCTTCAAGGAGGCCGAAAAGATCAAGCAGAACATCGGCTATATGTCCCAAAAATTCTCCCTCTACGAAGACCTGACCGTTGAAGAGAACATCGATTTTTACTCCGGGATTTACGGCATTCCCAGAGAAATCAAGAAGAGGCGTAAGGAATGGGCCCTGCAAATGGCCGGCCTTACGGGCCGGCGAGAGAGCCTGACCAGCACCCTGGCCGGCGGGTGGAAGCAGCGCTTAGCTTTGGGCTGTGCCATTCTCCACGAGCCGGCGATTCTTTTTCTCGATGAACCTACCTCGGGCGTGGACCCTCTTTCCCGTCGTCGCTTCTGGGATTTGATCTACGAACTGGCCGGAAAGGGGGTAACGATTTTCGTCACCACTCATTACATGGACGAGGCGGAGTACTGCGGCCGTCTGGCCCTGATCTACCGAGGAAGGGTGATCGCCCTGGGGACACCCGCCGAGTTGAAGACCGAACACATGCCCGAGGCGGTCTGGGAATTGGAAACGGATAAACTCGTTGCCTCCCTCGAAGTTTTGCAAGAGAACCGGAAGATCAGCGAGGTGGCTGTCTTCGGGAAGAATCTGCACCTCGTGGCCAAGAAGGAAGACGATCTTTCTTCTTTCATCCCGGCGTTGCTTTGGCGTCAGAACATCACCATCCAGCGCCTGGAGCAAATCGAGCCGTCCTTAGAAGACGTCTTTGTCTCCCTGATTGAATCCCAGGACCGGGAAGCTATGAGGGAAGAGCTGAAAGTTGATCGCTGATCGCTGGCTTCTTATTTTTAAAACCTTATGAAACTTGTCCGCCTGAAAGCCATTGCCCTGAAAGAATTTCTCCAGATCCGCCGCGACCCGAGGAGCTTGGCCCTGACCGTCTCCATTCCCGTGCTGCTCCTTCTCCTCTTCGGCTACGCCCTGACCCTCGACGTGGATCACATTCCCACGGTCGTCTATGACTTAAACCGCACTCCCCAGAGCCGTGACCTCTGCGATCGCTTCCTGCGCTCGAAGTATTTCCAACTCCAGGCTTCTGCCCGCAATTATCCTCACTTGCAGGAGATGCTGGACAGCGGCCAGGCACTCATGGGCCTGGTCATCCCGGCAAATTTCTCCCGCGACCTGGAATCAGACCGGGAAGCGACGATCCAGGTCCTCATGGATGGAACAGACGCCAACACCGCCACCATCGCTCTCGGATACGCCTCGGCCATTACCCTCCTCTATTCCCAAGAACTCCTGCAGCAGAAAATGAACCGCCTGGGGGTGAGCAAAATATCTCCGCCGGTCGAGCCCCGAATTCGCATCTGGTTCAACCCCGATTTAGAATCCAAGAATTTTATCGTCCCGGGCCTGATCGCGGTCATCATGGCCATCCTGGCCGCCATCCTCACCTCCGGGACTATCTCCCGCGAGTGGGAGAGAGGAGCCATGGAACAGCTCATTTCCACACCCATCCGCAACGCCGAGCTGATCCTGGGAAAACTGATTCCCTACTTTGTTATCGGGATGATTGACCTCTTCCTCTCTGTGGCCATGGGAAAGTTCCTTTTCGGCGTTCCTTTACGGGGAAATGGACTGCTTCTCTTTTCTTTGGCCAGCCTGTTCCTGTTAGGGGCGATCTGTCAGGGGGTGGTCGTCTCCATTATCACCAAGAACCAGCTCCTTTCCAGCCAGATCTCCATCATTCTTTCTTACCTGCCAACGTTCATCCTTTCGGGGTTCATTTATCCCATTGCCAACATGCCGCAGCTCATCCAATTCATCACCTATGTTGTCCCGGGCCGATATTTTGTCTCTATCCTCAAAGGAATCTATTCCAAGGGAATCGGGATAGAGATCCTCTGGGTGGAAGGGCTTCTTCTGGCCCTCTATGCTTCGGCCATGATCTTCTGGGCTTATAAAAGATTTGAAAAGAGGATCGGCTGATGTTCGAGCGGATCAAGCATATGCTCATCAAAGAATTCATCCAGGTCTTCCGCGATCCCCGGATGCGGATCATCCTTTTTCTCCCCCCTCTGATCCAGATGACCGTCTTCGGGTACGCGGCCAACACCGACATCCGCAACATCTCCCTGGCCGTCTATGACCTAGACCGAACGCCCAAAAGCCGGGAGATGATGGAGCGCTTTGCCCCCTCGGGTTATTTCCGTATTGCCCGCAGGGCCAAAAGCCCCCAGGAGATTCGCCGCTGGATCGATGAAGGGAAAATCAGCGCCGCCTTGCAGATCAACCCCGGTTTCTCCCAGCAGTCCCGCCGGAAGCAGGGAACGGTTGTTCAGATCATCGTGGACGGCACGGATTCAAACACCGCATCTGTGGTCATGGCCTATGCCCAGCGGATTGTCGCGGAATATTCCCGGCAGATTTTGCTGGAACGCATCCGCAACCTTCCGGACATCCCCCCCACCCTGAAAAAGCCTTTTTTTACGAAGGGGGGTATCGAAGTCCAATCGCGGGCTTTCTTCAACCCGAACCTGGAGAGCCGCAATTTTTACGTCCCCGGGATCATCGCTTTCCTCATCATGCTGGTCACCCTCATCCTGACCTGCATGGCCATCGTGCGCGAGCGGGAAATCGGCACCATGGAGCAACTTATCGTCTCCCCCATTCGGCCGGTGGAGCTCATCCTGGGCAAAACCATCCCTTTCGCCTTGATCGGGTACATCGACGTGCTCTTAGTCACGATCGTGGGCGTGTTCTGGTTCGAAGTCCCCATCCGCGGCTCCCTCCCCCTCCTTCTAACAGCCACCACCCTTTATCTCCTCAGCACCCTGGGCATTGGCCTTTTCATCTCCACCATTTCCCGCACCCAGCAGCAGGCCATGATGACCATGTTCTTTTTCTTCGTGCCGGCCATCCTCCTTTCCGGCTTTGTTTTCCCCATCGCCAACATGCCCAAAGTGGTACAATACCTATCCTACGCCGACCCCCTGCGTTACTTTCTGATCATCATTCGGGGAATATTTCTCAAAGGGAATGGCCTCGACGTGTTGTGGCCCCAGATGCTCGCCCTGGCCATCCTGGGCGCGACCGTCTTCACCTTCAGTTCTTTAAGATTCAGAAAACGGTTGGAATAGAGAAAGGTGCATCTGGGGGGGAGTATCCCTGCACCGGGAAGAGCGCCGGGGACCGCGAAGCGCCCCGGGTTCCCGGACCCACGAGCCCATCGAATGTTACGCCAAATTTTGCAAGTTGGTACTAGGCCGTTTTCCTGGCCCAGGCGGGAGGGCCTTCTTCCCGCGTTTCGCGGGATGCTCTGCGGTGAACGGTTACCGCGGAGGTGAATCGGCCTCAGAACTTTATGATTCGTTTTTCAACTGCGGCATAGAGGAGAAGGCCAGCAAGATATGCCACCCCCATGTTCCACATGGCCAAGCCCGCTGTGACCAGCATGATGGAAACATCCGACCGCTTGCTGCCGATGTCCCTGACGATGGAGGCCAGTTCCAGGCCGGTGAAGAAGAGGATCACGCCGAGGATGGAGGGGGGAAACATCTTAAAAATCGTGGCCACGGAGTCGCTGAAGAAAAGTCCGGTGAGGAGGACGATGATGCCCATGATGACCAGCGCGCCGCCCGTGCGGGCGCCGAAGCGTACGTGGCCAGCCATTCCCCCCGCCCCATGGCAGAGAGGAACCCCGCCAACGGCCGCGCTGAAGATATTCATAAACCCATGATCAACGGCGATGGTTTTGACTTTCACCGGGCGGTCCGGGAAAAGCTCGTTGTTCTCCTCGACTGTGCCGATAATGGCATTTCCCAGAGTCAGAGGGGCCTGGGGCAAGCCCAGGATAAGAGTCCCGGCAACCAGATCCTGCCAACCGATCTTTCCCAACGAGATTTCCGGAATGCGCAAGCGAGCAGAGATCCGGATGACCTCGGAAAAAAGCGAGGGGTTAGAAAGCATGGCCACACCAATCCCGAAAGCCAAGAGGATGAGCATGGCCGGAATCTTCTCTTTGGAGAGCAAAAAGAAAGTCAGCGCCAGGGCGATCACGGCCACGACCGGTTGTCCTTTCATCATCCCGATGCCTTCCATCACAAAGCTAAGGCCCAGACCCAACATGATGCCCCGGATGACCGGCTTGGAAGTGATCCTGTGCAGCCAGGAGACTGCCCCTGTTAAACCCATTACCAGCCAGAAAATGGCCGTGAAGATGCCCGATCCCCAGATCATCCCCTGGGTGATACTCCCCGGGTGGGCGATGGCCATCCCCCCGATGGCTTTCATGGGCTGGACAGGGACGGGGGTCTTGAAGTAAAGCCCCACGAGAACCTTAAAAACCCCGAAGGAAAGGAAAATGCCCAGAGGGTCAATCTTGTTCAGGGTGATATAAGCCGCCACAAAAGGGATGAAAGTACCCAGATCGCCGAAGGCCCCGGCGAACTCCATACGGTTGTATTCGTTGCCCCAGATGCGCATGAATTTATTTAAAAGCCGCCTTAAATTTTTTCTCGATCATATCGTCGAGACCATCCCGGAAAGTTAAATATTTTTTCAGGAAATCTTTGCCCTGAAGGGTTAACTGCGCACCCCCTCCATCCTTTCCGCCGATCTGGGTGTCCACGAACCTGATCCCCGAGCGCTTTTCAATTTTTTGAATAAATCCCCAGGCATGCCGGTAGGACATCCCCATTTTGTCAGCCGCCCTCTGGATCGAACCCATTTCATCGATCATCTTCAGGAGAGAAATCTTCCCGTTCCCCACAACTACTTCCCCATCCATTTCTACCCAAACCTTGGATTTGATGTTCATCTTCTCCTCCCTATACTCCTCAAAACCGATATGCTTTTATAAACCGATCGACTAAAAATGTCAACTGCAAAAATTCGCCGCTGCCCATTCCGACCTTGGGGGAATATTTCTCTTCGATCGGGGTTTCAATGGGTAGGCACATAATCTCCTTGCAGGTTTTCCTTGATTTCGAGTAAAATATTTTTTTATCTCTAACCTGAAGAAAAAAGGAGGATTAAGAAATGAGACGTTGGAAAATCGCTTTGTTATTCATTGGATTTTTGTTTTGCACTTCTTCGGCCTTCGCCCAGACGAAACCCATTGAACTTTCTTACTCGATCTTTTTTCCTACCTCTCATAAGCATGCAGTCCTGGCTACTGAATGGGCAAAGGAAATTGGGGAAAGGACGAATGGAAGGGTGAAGATTACCCTGTTCCCCAGCGGCACCCTCACCCCCGCGGACAAATGTTATGATGGCGTGGTCAAGGGGATTTCCGATGTCGGCATGTCCGTCTTTGGTTATACGAGGGGGAAATTTCCTCTGACCGAAGTGATCGACCTGCCTCTGGGGTACAAAAGTGGTGCGGCGGCCACAAAGTTGATCAATGAATACTACAAAAAATTCAAACCCCGGGAACTGGATGAAGTAAAAGTCATGTACCTCCATGCCCATGGACCGGGATTCCTCCATACCAAGAAGGCTGTTTATAAACTTGAGGATCTCAAGGGAATGAAGATCCGTTCTACAGGTCTAAGTGCCAAGGTGGTCTCTGCCCTGGGAGCAACCCCTGTGGCCATGCCCATGGGGGAGAGCTATGATTCGTTGAGCCGGGGGGTGGTCGAAGGCTCCATGGCCCCCACGGAAGCTCTGGAAGGGTGGAAATGGGGAGAGGTGGTCAAATTCACCACCCAAAGTTATGGTTCTGCTTACAGTACAGGGTTCTTTGTAGTCATGAATAGTGAAAAGTGGAAGGCATTGCCCCCGGATATTCAGAAGGTCATCGAAAAGGTTAACGGGGAATGGATAGATAAGACGGGGAAATTGTGGGATGACATTGAAAAATCGGGAAGGGATTTTTCTCTGAAGTTAGGGAATAAAATCATTCCTCTTCCAAAGGAAGAAGACGAGAGATGGTCAAAGGCTGTCCGGCCCATCCTCGATGATTATGTGAATCAGATGAAGGGGAAAGGCCTGCCCGGGGCAGAAGCCTTGAAATTCTGTTTGGAGCAATTGAAAAAACGCCCGTAGCCCCTCCTTCCCTTGAGAAGGGAATGCGAAATGGGCAGGAGCGATCCGTGGACAGATTTTTAAGTAAGATAAAGGAACTGAGTTGCTTCATGAATATCCTTGCCGGGCTCAGCCTTACGTTCATGATGTTTCTCACAGTTGCCGATGTCATTTTAAGATCTTTTCGCAGACCGGTCGTCGGAACCTATGAACTCGTGGCCCTGTCAGGGGCAATCGTGATCGGCTTTTCGGTCCCCTATACTTCTTGGGTCAGAGGGCATATCTATGTAGATTTTTTTATCTCCAGATTTTCTCAAGGGGTAAGAAATATCTTCCATATTGTTACCCGGTGTCTGGGGATGGCTTTATTCCTCATGATCGGCTGGAATCTCCTCAAAATGGGGATGGATTTATATAAATCTGGTGAGGTCTCCCTCACTTTACAGTTGCCTTTCTATCCGGTCGCTTGGGGAGTGGGAATTTGCTGCTTTCTCCAGTGCCTTGTGCTCCTCTGCGACATCCTCAAGGTCGCTGGAGGAAAGTATGAATGAGGTGATCATCGGAATCTGCGGCCTGGCCCTGGTTCTGCTCTTATTCTTCACCGGCATTGAGTTGGGATTTGCCATGGCCTTAGTCGGGTTTTTGGGTTTCAGCTATGTCGTATCTGTAAAGGCGGCTTTAAATCTTTTAGCCAAGGATGTATTCGATGTCTTCGCCTCCTACGGCTTCACCGTCATCCCCTTATTTGTCTTCATGGGTCAGGTGGCCTTTAACGCGGGGATTGCCAAGAGGATGTATGATGCCGCCTATAAGTTTATCGGACACATTCCCGGGGGACTTGCCATGGCCACTGTGGCCGGAGCAACCGCCTTCAAGGCCATCTGTGGATCCTCCCCGGCCACGGCCGCAACCTTTGCCAGCGTGGCCGTTCCTGAGATGGACCGATACGGGTATAGCAAAAAACTATCTACGGGGATCGTTGCCAGCGTGGGAACTCTCGGGATTCTCATGCCGCCAAGTGTCACCCTCATTGTTTTTGGGATCATCACCGAACAGTCGATCGGGGCACTATTTTTGGCGGGTTTGATTCCGGGACTGATCATCGCCGCATTTTTTATATGCATTATTTACGGATGGTGCAAGATCAATCCATCCCTGGGCCCTCAGGGGGAAAGATCGACCTGGAAGGAAAGGATAGCCTCCCTCCCGGAGGTTGCTTGGGTGGGGGTCATTTTCTTGCTGGTGATCGGAGGGCTGATCAAGGGTTTCTTCACCCCCACAGAGGCCGGGAGTGTTGGGACATTCGCCGTATTGCTATTGTCAATTTTGAAAAAGGACCTTAATTTTAAAGGTTTTGTAAAATCCCTGGCAGAATCTCTGCGGACGGCCTGCATGGTCATTTTGTTAATCGCCGGTTCCACCATCCTCGGCCATTTCCTGGCGGTGACAAAGATTCCCATGATCGTGGCGGATTGGGTCATGACGCTCCCGTTTCCCAAACATCTCATTATGATCCTCATTTCCCTGATCTATCTTCTGGGAGGCTCTTTTATCGATGACCTGGCGTTTATGGTCCTGGCCACTCCCATCTTCTATCCGGTCATTCTCAAGCTGGGTTTCAATCCGATATGGTTTGGCATGATCATCGGGATTACCGTGATGATTGGGGTGGTCATCCCTCCGGTGGCCATCAATGTCTTTGTAGTAAAAAATATCACGAAGGTTCCATTTGGGGTCATTTATGGCGGGGTATATCCTTTTTTGTTAAGTCTTATCGTTTGTGCACTTTTGCTGTTTCTATTTCCCCAGATCGCCCTTTTCCTTCCCTCTCTGTTCATGAGGTAGAGGAAGGGAATCTACCCGAACAGGCATAGCAAACGCCTTGACTCTAAAAATAAAAAAGGGTATTCTTTTTATGGAGCCTGGGAACTTTTTTTGCCCAGGACTTGAGTAACTCCTAAGATTGCCGTCATCAAGCTGCAAAAATCTTCGCCCAAAATTTTTCAAAGAGATTAAAGATTATTTAAATCCCCCTTTTCTTGGTAACCGGAGAACTAAGGAAATGGACATGTCAGCCGTCTCATTGTTGTACAGCGATGAAAAATTTGAGGTCTGGGTGGACGCGGAAAAAGACAACATCACGCTTTGCATGACCGACCGGGGCGTGACTTTACTGTTTACCAAAGAGGAGTGGCTGGAGTTTCAAGAGGTCATCGGCAATATCATGCTCGAAGAACAGGAAAAGGAAGAGGCCCCTTGAATCAAAGCCCCAGAGGGGTGATCGAGGTACCCGGATGGTTGATAAACGGCAACTGCTAAACACAGTGATCTACGCCCGGAATATCCGGGAGCAGATCATCGCCTCTTCTTTAATGCCCAAATCCGATTTTTATTGCATCAAGTGCCGGCAGAAGCGCCCCTTTGGGGGCGACCTGGCCATCCAATATTATGGCAGCCCTGGCGTCACGCTATTCTGTAACGAGTGCCTGGAAGAGTTCGAACAGAAGCTGCGCCAGGATTTGGGTTGGGGGTTTTGATCCCGCGAGCGAGACATTTTCCACCTTGACAGCCTGCGAGAAAAATGGTAACAAAGAATACAAAAAAACCGGGCCATTAGCTCAACTGGTAGAGCAACTGACTCTTAATCAGTAGGTCGGAGGTTCGATCCCTCCATGGCCCACCAAAATCAAAAGCTTCCCTTTCTGGCCTCTTCCGAGAGGCCATTTTTTTACCTTCTGTAACAACTTTCCCTCATGCTCTTCCTTTTTTTACAAGCCTCTTTTGAGAAGCGGGTCAAGGGATTTTTGCTCTCCGAAAATAATGTGTTTCAGAACCTACATCCCCTTTGCTGGTGAGGAAAACCCGGAGCCACCCCCCGCGCTATTCTTGCCATGTCCCAAGCTTAATCTTATCTCCATAGTTAGGCAATAATTAAGTATGGTGTCCCCGGAATTACCAGCTCACAGCCTTGCTCAGCTCAACACCAGTAATGGGAGAGACTATCCCTCCACAAAGTCCCCGCCGCTAATCTGTCGGTCTGTCAATCGACGCTGAACGTCGAACGTCAGCCTCACCTCGATGGGCCGGAAGCAACTCTGTTTACCCATTAACACCTTCCGGCAGAAGTAACCGGTTGTGCCCCCGTCTTCAGCGTAGTCTATGCTCAAGTCGTCGTTCAAGTTAATCCGTGTTTGGATGACCTCGCCACAGCGGTTGCACCGCACGGTAAGCAAGTATGAATTGGCATCACGCTTCTGGGCAGGAGAGGCGCCAAGGCCGAAGAGTCTCTTGAGGAAATTCACAGCGGATGCGCTCCTTACATAGCCGACAGTGGGAAATAGGGACGCCCCTAAATAAATAAGCAACTTACTGGAACGCCAAAGTAAGCTGACCTTGGCATAATCCTTTGGTTCTCATGCCAGCCCACTCTATGCGAACTGAATTACTTAAGGGCGTCCCCATTTATTAAAAAAAATTTCAACCCTTTTTTCTCGGGGCCCCTTGCGGCCTCGGAGGTGACAATCTCACGATCACCTTTTGAAGCCGCCTTGGGGCAGCGTCCAGATGCTTGCTCACTATTGCTTTGGGATAACCTCTCCTGTTTGCGGATTTAAATACCCGCCATCAACTTTGGGCAGGACAGCCCCTGTTTTAGGGTTGATAACGCCCCCAAATGTCCCGGGATAGAATTCACCCGTTCGCGGATTCGTAATCCCCGGCTCCGGTGCGTTTTTTGAGGGAGTTACCGGGCTTGGAGGAGGTGATGGCGGATTTGCCACGGGAGAATAAGGCTGAGGCCCTGTTGGGGTTGGTGGATAAAAAGGCTGAGGTGAAGAGGGTAGAGATGGCCCGAACCGCAAATTCTGGGCCACCTTCAGGATTCGCGCACCAGAGTTTGCATCTGCATCTTTTGCTGAGCCCGCCTCTCGGGGGACTGAAATCTGTTTTCTTCCACTAATTCCCCCCTCCCTTTGATTCGACGAGCCTGCAGCAACTGAGACCCCTAGCAACAGCAACGCAAGTGATATAACTGAAATAATTAAGTCTTTTTTATTATAGCCCACTTTTGCTATCCCTTAATATTATAGATCTCCCTAAATAATATCACAATTCTCCAGAGAAGGTGCACATTGATCATATGGCCAATTATATCGCCGCAACCTGCCTCCAATTTGCAACCCCTTGTTTCTACAAGATAAACCTACGATTACGACTGGATTCAATTTTTGGCTTGAAAATTCGTTACTCCAGCTGACTTGTTCAATTTGCTTGATGTTCCCGTTAAGATGGTGATATACGAGCGGTAAGGGATTCCTTAGAGAGGGGGAGGCAGGACGTCCCGCTCCCTCCCCTCATGCTCTTCCTTTTTTTACAAGCCTCTTTCTGGAAGCGGGACAAAGGATTTTTGCTCTCCGAAAATAATGTGTTTCAGAACCTACGTCCCCTTTGCCCCAAACCCAACGCAGCGTTTCATAAACATCTCATAAAAAGAGGAGGTGTTCCATGGCAGATGAGAATCTACTTTTTAACAAGGGGAAAGGCATCGCCATCGTAACCCTGAACCGTCCGGAAAAACTGAATGCCATAACCCACCCCATGCTGCAGAGACTGCATGGGATCATTGAGGAGATCCGGAGGGATGACGGAATCAGGGTGATAATCCTAACGGGAAACGGACGTGCTTTCTGTGCTGGTACAGATATCTCAGATTCAGTGCCCCTCACCGCGGAGGTAGAAATCCGCGCCATGAAGGAAAAAACATCAACAGAGTACCGTCAGTCGCACTGGTTTTTCAACAGCATTCCTAAGCCGGTAATCTGTGCAATCAACGGGCCCGCAGTAGGAATTGGGGCTGAATTTACCCTCCACTGTGACATTCGCATTGCCTCTCAAAATGCCAGATGGGGACAGGTGTTCGTTTTGAGAGGCATGGTCCCCGATACAGGGGCGGGGACCTACCTTCTTCCACGGATTGTCGGTCTATCCAAGGCCTGTGAGCTGGTATTTTCCGGGGAGATTATCGATGCCCAAGAGATGTTGCGCATAGGGTTAGTGGAGAAGGTCGTGCCGGAGGATCAGCTGATGCCCACAGCCAGAGAAATGGCGAAGAAATTAATGAGAGGGGCTCCTCTGGCCGTGCAAATGTGTAAGCAACTTATGTACATGGGTCTGGAGAGGACCATTGAGGCCCACCAAGAAGCTGAGCAGTACTGCTTCCAATTGAGCGTAAAGACGGAAGATTTCCAGGAAGGCATTAAATCCTTTTTTGAAAAGCGAGAACCTCGCTGGGTGGGAAAATAAGATTTTAGGCCAGATTTTCATCTATGAATCAGCATTTAAGAAAGGAGGAAAGATGAAATTTAAAGAGATTCTTTACACAATAGAAGGACCGGTTGCCATGATCACCCTAAACCGGCCGGAGAGGATGAATGCCTTAACGATGACCACCCATCAAGAGTTGGATCAGGCAATTCACCTTGCCGACAAAGACGATCAGATCAAAGTAATTGTGATCACAGGCACAGGCAAAGGTTTTTGTTCCGGAGATGATGTAAAAGAAATATTCTATGACGATGAGGATCGAGAGAATTTTCTCTTCCGGGTTGGGCAGTTGGTGAAGAGAACGGGAGATCGAATTCTGGCCTGGTCGCTCCTGAGCAATCATGCTCATTTATTACTTTTCAGC
>Ga0315280_10008753_pt1 | contig 13192 bp, 12 predicted proteins | sample YL17G06_40_MG_FD_203697 | JGI IMG/M metagenome (GOLD analysis project Ga0315280, IMG submission 203697) | Sediment microbial communities from Yellowstone Lake, YNP, Wyoming, USA - YL17G06_40 | ecosystem: Environmental > Aquatic > Freshwater > Lake > Sediment | place: USA: Wyoming | collected...
TCCAAAATTTATTCACATTGCTCATCCATAATGTGATCCAAAAGCAGTACGGTGAAAACAAAAGTTTTTATTGGATGAACAAGAGGAGGGAAATGACAATGAAAAAGAAGCAAATGAGTTTAACAAATGGGCTCTTCAGGGATTTGTGTGGATTAAAAGCTCTCTCCCTTAAGGGGGGAGAGAATAATATTTAATCCCTCCCCCTTGAGGGGGGAGGGTATGGGAGAGGGTGACTGAGAGTTGACGGAAAGGCTGATTGTATACGCGAAAGACCTCAGAAGCGGCTCCACCCTCCCCTTCATCCCCTCCCCTCAAGGGAGGGGGAAAGAAAGAATGGCTCCCCTCATCCGCTCACAGGCAGACTCGCCGAGACGAGAAGGAATATGAAAAGTTACCACAGGATTCCCAGAAGAACCAACAAAGAAGAGCGTGTGTTTATCTATCATCATCTCGTTTCTTTTAGTCCCGCTCATCTCTCTTGCGGACAAACAGGATAAAAAAATCCTGATCGTCTACTATTCACGGTCAGGCAAAACAAAGGTTATCTGCGAGACGTTACAGAAGAACCTTGATGCCGCCGCTTTTGAAGTGAAGGATAAGGAAGATCGCTCCGGAACCCTGGGATTTTTGGGAGCTGCGTATGACGTTATTTTAGACCGGCATACGACGATTGAACCGGGGAAGATAGATTTGTCACCGTATTCCCATATTATTATTGCCTCTCCGGTCTGGAACTGGAAACTGAGCACCCCCATCCATACCCTGCTGGAAACCCACAATTTTACCGGCAAGAAGGTTTTTCTTGTTACCACCGCGAATATTGACATAAAGAAGTATGAGGCATTCGGGAATGAAGCCCCTTTCGTTAAAAGATTCCTCAAGGATTACTTGCGGGGAAAGAAGAAGGACAGTCAATCTTTCGCCAAAGGGAATGGGGGAGAATTCCTGGGCCATTACCATTTTGCCACCCAGGAAAAAACCTCTGAACAGATTGTAGAGGATGCCCTAAAAGTTATTGATAAGATAAAAAAACAGCTTTCTTCCTGAAATGCACAGACAAGAAAAAGTAGCGATTGTTAATATCAATTTAAGTGGAGAAATATCTTGACATAAAATACGTGCCTGATATGTTGTGCATATCTATAATATGCCGTTTATGCAAACAGATATTATTGACCGAGAGATTATTATTGTTGATGTCACCACTCTAAGGTCAGAGGTAAACTTCTAATTATTAACCAAGACAATAAAGGAGAAAGACAATGTTAAGGGCTCTTGCTACCGCTGTGGTACGTTTTCTAAAGCCAATGTTAAGAACTTTCGCTACCGGTGGGGCAGGTATTCTTTATTTTGTCGTATCCCTCCTGCTTTTTATCCCGTTCAGGATGAAGCCTATTGCCAATTACAATCTTTGCATGCTTCCCCTGTTATCCGCTATCGCACTTGCCCTTTTTTATAAGGTATGCACAGTGACTGAGGAGAACAAGGCTTACCAGTATGCCTATGCCTGCGCTATCCTGATGTGGCAGGTTCTGGGCGAAATCGCATCCATCCGGGTGCCTGAGGGTATGATCCTCCAGTTCAGCGGGATGAATATCAAAATTCTTGATGCCTACATCTATGTGGCAGCGCTCTGGATCCTGCTCCACATTCTCTGGCGGACAAAGGCTGTTGCAAATCGCTTCCTCTTCCTCATGCTCATCTTCCTTTCGATCTGGAGCTTCGAACTCTACATGGATAACTACTCATCAAGGATTGCGGTAGATGCGATGCCCAATATTGCTAATATTATACTGGTTGTGTTTCTGGTCCTCACCATTGCTATCCTTTATGTGGCAAGGAAAGCTGCAACCATTGAAAAGAAGACGGTTATGGGAGGTCTCTTATACATAACCCTTTCCGTTGTAATTATGGCTTCGGGTCAGTGGAAAAAACCCCAGGGGTTTTACGTGAAGTATGAAAAACCAGCCATAGAAAATGAGATCAAGAACTTGCAGGAAGAGCTGGCATACATTAATAAACTCCAGGAGCAGATGGGGATAGCAAAGAAGGAAGAAGCGCCGGCAGCGCCCCAGCAACAGGAACAGACACCTCCTGCGCCTGCTGAACAGGGAAAGCAACAGACCAACCCGTAAGTCCGGGCGGTCTCTTAGAATTGGAGGTTACTACTATGGAAGAACAGACTCGTTATGTAACACCCCTTGCCAGGTGGGCACGGATACTCGAGATCTTTATCCCCGGCTACATGTTCGGAAAATCCTGGGGGATTGCAGATGAAAAGACCGTTGACCTCTTCCGTGCCATGTTTCCCCCCTTCCTCATTGATGGTGCGGAGTTCTTAAAACAATTTATTCATACTGACAATGTGTATCTGCAACGTCTGATTTCCACCTCTGCCGGGGCAGTAGTGGGATTCCTGGTTATTGCTGCTGTGGCCCTGGTTATCCACTTGGTGCTCCGCGACCGCAAGTACATCGACTCCCTCCGCTTCACGGCAATCTGCATGATACCCATAGCTGTCCTTAACGGTACCCTGTCCCATGCAGTCAAGACACTGGTCGAAAGTTTGACTACCCAGGCACCAGAGACACTGAAAGATAGTGTTGTCCGTGGACCCTGGAACTTTCTTGCCATGAACTTTGTTTTCTTCATGACCGCCCTGTGGATGATGTCACGTCGGACAGGTGTAGCACGTTCACGGCGGTGGGGTGTTCTTGCTGTCGGTGCAGGTTTTATGGTCCTCTTTGTTGCCCTTGGTCTGATGATCTTCCCTGCTGAGTGGAATGCGTTACTTCCCAAACTGCAGCAGTCACTGTCTCATTAAGGAGGGTTCTACCATGGAAATCACGAAACAACGATTCATCAACATTCATAAATACGCCCTGATTGCTGGCATCGCCTTTTACCTTTACGGCATCTTCATTTCAAAGAGCCTCCAGCTTGGGATCATCTTTGTACTGGCCGTAAGCTGTTTTAACCTCCTCCAGCTCAGGTTCTTCCAGGGCCGTCCGCGGCTTGCAGCCCATACCTGGCTTGTCCCTGCGCTTGTCGCCATCTTCACGTCATCGGTTCTCATGGAGAAGGAACCCGGTGCCTCCAAGCCCCTCTATACAGCAATTACCCTCATTATCAGCCTGATCCCCTTACTCCTGCTGGCGACAGGAAAAGCAGTTGAGAAGGCGAGCCAGCGGCCGAGGCTGGAGGTTGTAAACTTTCGTATCATCGTTCAGACCCTGGTCTTCACCCTTTACCTCGCTGTCTCGGCAAATACCTGGATCCTGGGAACCAAGCATGAGCTCCTCTTCTGGGGTATGTTTCATGTTTTTACTGTCGCTATCTTTCCATTTCTCTTCGGCAGGATGCTCTGCGGCTGGCTCTGTCCTAATGCCACCTTGCAGGATGCACTGCACAAGAATCTCACCTACAAGCGGCCTATATCGCGTCTGCCCAGGGCGATAGAGGAGCAGAGCCATACAACAGCCATGTACCTGAGAGAGGGTGACAAGAGCGCCCCATTTTTTCCCTTTACGTTGCTCCTGGCTTGGTTCCCCATGTTTTTCACTGAGACCGTTTTCGACCTCACCCCTGTGCCCTGGTATCCTACAGCATTTCTCTACGGACTTTTAATCTGCTCTTTCCTGTTGCCGTGGAGGAAGCTGTGCACTCACTTTTGCTGGCTTTCCTCCTACCGGGGACTTGCAGGGCAAGCCAGTCTGTGGCGGATCCGCTATAATAAATCAAATTGCAAAGATTGTAAGGTGTGTTTCGCTGAAGCTGCCTGTCCTTTCTACATCGACATCCGCAACCAGGATAACGAAATGCCTGCTACCTGCTGCCTCTGCTTCAGTTGCATGGAGGCCTGTCCTGCTGAGGGTTGCCTGACCTTCAGGAGGGCAAAGGAAGAGAAGGAAAGGATCAGGGCGACAGGAACTGCCGCCTGAATTGAAGACAGGGGCAAGTAGCAAGGGTCAAGGGACAAGGAACAATTCGACCCTATGACCCCTGACCCTACGACCCTACTGCGACCCTTTGTTCCTTGTTACTGACAATTATTCACCCCAGAGGGAGGTCTTATGAAAATCCTCGGTATCTGTGGCAGTTTAAGAGAAGAGAGCAACACGAACAAGATCGTTAAGAGGGTGGTAAAGGCATCGGGCTGTGAAAGTGAGGTCCTTGATCTCGGAAAGATGGATATCAAGCCATGTACGGGTTGTCTCCTGTGTACAATGAATGAGGGTCAGTGTGTTATAGAAGACAACATGCAGGGTATCTACGATAAACTAATGAGTGCTGATGCTATTGTTTTTGGCGCCCCCACCTATTTTATGGATATCTCAGGAGCTGCCAAATGTTTCATTGACAGGAGCATGGCAATCTTTTATCGGGGTATTGGTCCTGATGCAGAGCTTGAAGTGCTTGGTAAGCGGCCTCTGGCAGGGAGACCGGCAGTGGCTGTAACCACCGTAGCAGGGAGCGGTCACGAGCGGGCAATAGAGACCCTCAAGGTCTTTCTGGAGATTAATAAGATGAACATTGTTGCTTTGCTTGCTGAACCTGTGGGTATGAACGATGTTGCTGATATGCCCGAGGTAATGCAACGAGCAGAAGAAGCAGGGAAAAAGCTGGGCGGGGTTTTGAAGCAGGGGTGATAAATTCCCTCTCCTTTTTATTATTGCTTTTACGAATAATTGTTTGTAAATTGCCAACATGTCAATCGATGAAAGAAATATAGAGGTTATTGATGATATAATGGTACAGGTGTTGAGAGAAAAAACGCCTCAGGAAAGACTTGCCATCGCATTTTCCATGTGGAGTTCAGCCAAAAGAATGTTAACAAACTACCTGAGTTCTCTGCACCCAGACTGGGATGATAAACATATACATGATGAAGTGGTAAAGAGACTTTCTCATGGAGCTGTACGACCTCGTTAAATATCTGGTTAATAGTTTTGAATCACTGGGCATAAAATATTTCATAACAGGTTCTGTTGCTTCAGTATATTATGGTGAGCCGAGATTTACCAATGATATTGATGTGGTTGCGGAGATTGAGGAAAGTCAGATTTCAGGGTTGCTAAAATTTTTTCCTGAACAGGAATTTTATGTAAATGAAGAAACCGTTCGTGATGCAATCAGGAACAAGAGACTGTTTAATATCATACATCCAGCATCCGGGTTGAAAGTTGACGTTATTATCCGTAAAGAGAATGCCTTCGATAATAATCGTTTTCTAAGAATAAAGAGAATCTCACCGATCGAGGGTACCTTGGTAAATATTTCTTCGCCTGAAGATGTGATAATCATGAAGATGAAATATTTCAAAGAGGGAGAATCGGAGAAACATATTCGGGATATAACCAGTATGCTCAAGATATCGGGTGATTCAATTGATAGAGGTTACGTTGAAAAGTGGGCAGAGAAACTAAATCTAAGGGATATATGGAAGGCAATATTGATGAAAATACAATCAGATTTTTGAAAAAACGGGCGCTGTCCCTACCTCCTCCCAGGAGATAAAAACCTTTGATCCGAGAATTGCGAAAGCCCTATCCGAACCGCTACGGGAAGCCCATCCTTGCCCGGGTGGACACAGATATTTTTCTCAAAACATATTTTTCTCATTGTTTGAAATGCACGTTTTGTTGCGACGCATGTTGCAGGCATGGCGTTGATACGGCGTTTGATGAAGTGAGGCGGATTGAGAATTACGCCGGGGCTTTAGAGGAGTATACGAGTGTTTCTCGAGAGCATTGGTTTGCCGGGATCAGCCTTGAGGATGATGATTTTCCAGGCCGGGGCAATACCCGCACCGGAACTAATCATAAAGGCTGCATTTTCCTTAACCCCAAGGGGCGGGGATGTATGATCCATAGCTTCTGCCTGCAGAATGCAATTGACTATCATGACCTGAAACCCATGGTTAGCTGTCTGTTTCCGGTTACCTTCGGGGAGGGACTTCTATCGCCGGCTACGGAAGTGGATGATAAAACGTTACGGTGTCTGGGCAAGGGAAGGAGCCTCTATGCAGGCGCCCGCAGTGAACTTCAATACTATTTTGGGCAGGAACTCATTTCTGAGCTGGATGCTTTAGAAACATTAAGCCTTGCGGAGAGTATTCCGCGAGCCGCTTTGAAAAAGGCTCTTCAGGGATTCGTGTGGATTAAAATCCCTCCCCCTTGAGGGGGGAGGGTATGGGAGAGGGTGATTAAGGGTTGAAGGAAAGCCTGATTGTATACACGAAAGATCTCAGAAGCGGCTCCACCCTCCCCTTCATCCCCTCCCCTTAAGGGAGGGGGAAAGAAAGAATGACTCCCCTCATCCGCTCACAGGCTGACTCGCCGAGACGAGAAGGAATATGAAAAGTGACCACAAGATTCCCAGAAGAACCTTGAAAACAAAGAGGGGCTAAGTTTTTTAGCCCCTCTTTGCTTTTAGCCTGCTTCTCTTTTACTTCTTCTCAGGTTCTGCCTTTGTTTCCGGTTTTACTTCTGGTTTGGCCTCAGGTGCCGTGGGAGCTGACTCGGGTTTAATTCCGGCAGCGGGGGGTTCTTCTGCTTTGGCTTCGGCTTTCAAGAGTTCCTCATTAATGGTAACCTTGTTCTTTGCCTTGAGGGATGCGAGCAATGCTTCGATCTTCTCCTTCTGTTTATCTCTCTTCAGCTTGGTGGTGATCCTCACCTTTACGCTGTCAAGCCCCTGCAGTTGGGCCTCTTTTTTCTCATCCACCTTGATGATGTGGAAGCCTTCCTGGTCCTTCACCAGAGTGCCGATCTCTCCTGCCTTTGTCTCAGAGGCTACTTTATCAAATTCCGCTGACATCCTGCCTTTCGTTATAAATCCCAGGTCACCCCCTTTGGCATTGGTCCTGGGATCATCCGAGTTCTCTTTGGCAATGGCCTCAAAGTCGCCGCCAGACTTGACCTTTTCAAGGAGTTCTTTTGCCTTTGCCTCCTTCTTGGCTGTATCTTCAGGAGTGGCATTTGCATCAACCTTGATCAGGATCTGACGGGCCTTGATCTTTTCAGGGATCCTGAACTCATCCAGGTTAGCATCGTAATACTTTTTCGCTTCTTCATCGCTTATCACAATCTTCTGGTTGATCTCCCGGTTGATCAGTTCCTGAATCAGGATGTTGCTGGCCAGGTCTTCCACCTTCTGTTCAACCTCGGGTATCGTATCAATCTTTACTCTCTTGGCTTCCTGAGTCAGCAGATACCGGTCGATGATATTCTCCAGAAGTTTCTTTTTGTCCTCACCCTTAAAGGTCATCCGGTACTGGGGTGGAATCTGTTCGAGCTTGTCATTAAGCTCTTTCATAGTGATTTGTTTTTCTCCCACGGAAGCTACAACGGCCGTTTTGGTTGTCAGTTCCTCTACCTTTTTTACTTCTTCAACCGGGGCCATCGTCCGACAGCCTATTGAGAATACCAGAGCGATCAAGATGAACATCATTCGTTTCAACATCTTTTTTTCTCCTTTCTTTATACCGCCTTCAATTTTTTGTTATAGATAAACTACTTATGATCAATGGATCAATCCATACTCCCGCATTACCTTCTTGAGCTTCTCAAGGTTTGCCGCACTCATGGGTGAAAGGGGCAGCCTGAGTTCAGGTGAAATCTTCCCCATGAGCCCGAGGGCGGTCTTGACCGGTATGGGGTTGGTCTCAAAAAACATGGCGTTGTTCAGGGGGAGGAGCTGGTAGTGCAGCCTCCGGGCTTCAGCATAATCTCCGCGCTCAAAGCTCTTGCAGAGGTTGGCCACATCCCCGGGGACTATATTTGCAGTTACCGAGATCACCCCTTTGCCTCCCACTGCGAGGAGGGGGAACGTTACAAAGTCATCACCGGAGAGGACAGAAAATGTTTCCGGACAGAGCTTGATAACGTCGCTAATCTGCTGGAGGGAACCGCTTGCCTCCTTGATCCCCACAATATTTTTAATCCGGGAGAGGCGGGCACAAGTATCAGGCAGAAGATTGATACTGGTTCGGCCCGGGACATTGTAGAGCAGGAGGGGAAGGCTGGTTTCCTCTGCCACCTTAAGGTAGTGCTGGTATATTCCCTCCTGGGTTGGTTTGTTGTAGTAAGGTGTAATGAGCAGTGCGGCATCGGCTCCGGCTTTTTCAGCATGCTTGGTTAAGCGGACTGCCTCACTGGTACTGTTAGATCCGGTCCCTGCAATTACCGGGACTCTTTTAGCCACTGCCTCAATGGTGATTTCAATTACCCGTTCGTGTTCTGCATGGGAGAGGGTTGCTGACTCGCCGGTGGTCCCGCAGGGCACGATACCCTCAGTCCCGTTTTTAATCTGAAACTCGATTAATGAGCGAAGTCCCTTCTCATCAACCTTTCCATCTTTGAAGGGAGTAACGATAGCTACCATAGCCCCTTTAAACATATCTTTCTCCTTCTCTCCGTTTTAGAATATGGGAGTAATAAATTACGCCCCTACATAAGACCGCAGCAAGACGTTTGGTCGTTCCTACGATAAGTTCTTCCAAGGCCGCTCCTGCGGTAAAATTCTATCGTAGGAACGACCAAACGTTTTATAAACCGCAGGCCCGCCCTGCGGGTGGGCAACCACAGGGGGTTGCCCCTACAAACTTGCAACTTGAAACTATTCCTGATACGCTTCTTCCCACAATTCTCCCTGATAGACGATCTTCACTTCCCCCTCAAAGGCAACCTCTTCAAATCCATCTCCTTTCTTCTTGAAGTGAACCGTGAGGATTTCTCCTCCCCTCGTTTTGACCTTTACCGGCGATGTTACCTGAGCTTTAAGAGAGGCAATCAAGGCTGAGGCAACGATACCGGTACCACAGGCAAGGGTTTCATCTTCAACGCCTCTCTCATAAGTCCTGACCTCAATGCCGTTGCTGCCGATGACTTTTACCCAGTTCACGTTGGTACCGGATGGCTGAAAGAGGGGATGAAAGCGTACCTTCCTGCCGATGACCCGGACGTCAACTCCTTCCAGTGCTTCATGAAATATCACTGCATGGGGGACGCCGGTGTTGATGCTGTGCACGACAATCCTTTCACCGTCCAGAGGCAGGGCAATATCCGTCCTGATCTGAGAAGGCGGGGTAAGTTCTATGGTAACTTTTTTTCCTTCAACCTCGGCACGGATAATTCCGGCCCGCGTTTCAAAGCTCAGCTTTTTTGGCGCTATGCCCAGCAGATGAGCGAGCCTTGCCACGCACCTGCTGCCGTTTCCGCACATATCAGCTTCACTGCCGTCAGCGTTAAAGAACTGCCATCTGAATGCTGCCTTCCCGGAGGGCTCAATCAGGATGAGGCCATCTGCACCAACTGAGACATTTCTCCTGCAGATTTTTCGGGCAAACTGATTGAGCTGTATGCCGGCAAGGGCACTGTTCCGGTTATCGATGAGGATGAAGTCATTTCCGCTTCCACTCATCTTATAAAAGGAAATCCGATTCATACTAAAATCTTCTTAAAAACGTTAGACGTAAGAAGTGAGACGTTAAACGATTTTTCTTTTTTCCGTCTCACGTTTAACATTTCACGTCTCACCCTTTATTCCTGATTCTGGAATCTTGAGGTCATCAGATATTCGTTCGCCCCGGATGAGGTCATCATAACACTCCCTCTCCCGGATGATTGAAAATCGATTCTTGTCAGCCAGCACTTCGGCAATCCTGGGGCGTGAATTGTAGTTTGAGGACATGCTGAAACCGTAGGCGCCGGCTCCCATAACGGCTATGAGCTCCTGAGGCCTGAGCATCTGGATTTGCCTGTCTTTTGCGAGAAAATCACCGGACTCGCAGATCGGCCCTACAACATCAGCTATAATCGTTTTTCGCTTCGCCCTGATGACAGGCTGAATCTTCTGGTAGGCGCCATAGAGGCTGGGCCGGATAAGGTCGTTCATCCCTGCGTCCACGATCACGAAGTTCTTCTTGTTGCTCTTCTTGGTATAGAGAACCTGCGTCACCAGGATGCCTGCATTGCCCACAATCACCCTGCCGGGCTCTAAGATGAGGGTAACCTGTAACCCCTTTAACTCCTTCATCAGGCTCTCTGCATAATCACGGGGATGGGGTGGTTCTTCTTGATCGTAGGTGATGCCGAGTCCTCCTCCGAGATCGAGGTACTGGATGGTTATCTTTATCTTCTTCAACTCGGTCATCAGTTCCTTTACCCGTTTCAGTGCCTCGAGAAAAGGAGATACCTCGACGATCTGGGACCCGATGTGACAGCCGATGCCGGTGATCTCGATGTTCTTCAGTTTCTGCGCCCGGGCGTACTCCTTTACTGCATGAGGAATGTTGATCCCGAACTTGTTCTCCCTCAAGCCGGTAGCAATATAAGGGTGAGTCCGGGGATTGATATCCGGGTTGACCCGCAGGGCAATGCGTGCCTTCTTCTTCATTCTGCCGGCGATCCGGTTGATCAGAGAGAGTTCCTCTGGTGACTCTACGTTGAACATGAGGATATTTGCCTCAAGGGCGTATTCGATTTCGTCCCCTTTTTTCCCGACCCCAGTATAGACAATCTTGTTCGGGCTGATGCCTGCGTACAGCGCCCGGTAGAGCTCGCCTCCCGACACGACATCTGCACCTCCGCCCAGATGGGCCATGATCCTGAGGATAGCCAGATTGGAGTTCGCCTTCACTGAAAAACAGGTGAAGTGAGGTATGGAGGAAAAGGCCGAATCAAAGACCCGGTAGTGGTTTTCAAGCGTATGCCGGCTGTAGAGATAGAAGGGCGTCCCTACTGCCCGGGCGATGGAAGCTATTGGTACCTGCTCACCGTAAAGCTCATTTTTCTTATACACAAAGTCATGCATGGCACATCTCCAGTTGGTAAAGGTTAGGGGAGATATATCACCTTTACCTCTTCAGAGGGGGAACTTTCATTCCTCCTCGAAGAGCTGTCTACAGAGCTGATCGCATAAAAGTATTTCTTATTCTTTTTTGCCCCGGTGTCGAGGAAAATGGTATCTTTCATGGGATCCGGGTTGAGCTTTTTCAGCGCTGCCTCGCCTTCTTCTCTCCGGTAGATGTTATAGCCGGACACATCCGCCTCAGGGCTTTCCTCCCATCGTAAACTGATACCTGCATCGATCCAGAAGGCAGTAAGCCCCTGCGGGATGGACGGCGGTTCAAGATCAACGGGGGTAGCAGAAACAGGGGGAGACCCTTCACTCTCAACCCAGCCTTCCCCGACCTTTCTTGCTGCATGTACCCGGAAGGTATACTGCTGATCGTTTTTAAGGTCAATCACCTGGCATGCAGTTACCTCAAGCGGCTGTTCATTAACCGGCGCAAAGAGGAATTGTGTTCCTTCATCAGTCCGGTAACAGTTGTAGAAGAGAGGTTCCGGGTATGCGGAGCCGTCAGCAAGGGAGGTTACCTTTTTCCACTGTAAGTTCACCATTCCGTTTCCTGCCTGAGCAATAAGGCTTTGAATGGGAGCCGGGGGCAGATTCCAGTATGCCTTTGCTGAGTTTGATTCTTTGCTGAATTCATCGTCAGCGTTGAAGGATAGAACTTTGTACTGGTATTCCGTCCCTGGGAATACGCTGGTGTCACTGAATTCCTTCTTCTCTCCCTTGACCGGCAACTGACCGGCAGCCTGCTGGTATTCGATGTCAGTTAGGGGGATGAACTTTCTGGGACAGCTCTCGCACCCCTCGCTCAACTTCCTCACGCTTCTCAGAATTTTAAACCCTCTGAGGTCAGTCAGGGTTGAGCCGTCAGTGTTCTTTACCGGTATGCCGAAGCTCAGAATGATTGCGTTTCCCTCTGCCCTGGCCTTGAGGTCCCTGACTGCCTGTGGTACTACCATCTCAGGCATTCTTAAGGGCCCCTTCTTGCCGCAGGCCGGAAAGAGAAAAAAAAGCAGGATAAAAAAGACTATGGGAAAAAGGATCTCTCTGAACTTCACCGGGATCCTTTCTTATCCTCCATCCTCGATCTGACGGCCCCGATTGCCCTCTCTACTTCCTCCCGGGCTGTTCCTCCTTTTGCCTTCCGGCTGTTGATTGAGTTCTCCAGGGTGATGACGTTAAAGACATCCTCCTGGAAAAGGGATGATATCTCGCGGTATTCCTCGAGAGAAATCTCAGGGAATGATTTCCCTTTGTCAAGGCAGTACCGCACGAGCATACCGACGGTCTCATGAGCCTGGCGGAAAGGAAGACCCTTGCGCACAAGATAGTCGGTGAGGTCAGTTGCCGTGGAAAAGTCCTTTGCCGCCGATGCTTTCATGTTCTCCAGCTTGAAGTGCAGCTGGGGGATGATCTCACCCATAACCTTGAGAGCGCCTGTGAGGGTATCAACCGAGTCAAAGAGAGGTTCCTTGTCCTCCTGCAGGTCCCGGTTGTACGAGAGGGGCAGCCCCTTCATGGTGGTGAGGAGAGAGAGAAGGTTTCCGTACACCCTCCCTGTTTTCCCCCTGATCAGCTCGAGTACATCGGGGTTCTTCTTCTGGGGCATCATGCTGCTGCCGGTGCAGAACGAATCAGGAAGATCGGCATAGTCAAATTCGGTAGAAGACCAGAGGATCAGGTCTTCGCTCATGCGGCTCAGGTGCATCATAGTGATGGCGGCTGCACTCAGGAACTCTATGATGAAATCCCGGTCGCTTACCGTATCCAGGCTGTTTTCACTGACCGCCGGAAAGTCCAGGAGCTGGGCAACGTAGTCCCGGTCAACAGGAAAGGAGGTGCCGGCAAGGGCTCCGGAGCCAAGGGGCATCACATTGACCCTCTTCCGGGCATCCTGAAGCCTCTCCCTGTCTCTCAGGAACATCTGGCAGTAGGCCACCAGGTGATGGGAGAGGAGTATCGGCTGGGCATGCCTCAGGTGTGTAAACCCAGGCATGATAGCATGGAGATTGTTCTGAGCTGTTTTCAGCAGGCCATCGATGAGCGTGTCCATGAGATCGCCGAGGGCATCAATCTCTGCCCGTAAATAGAGCCTGGTATCCAGGGTGATCTGGTCATTTCGGCTCCTGGCGGTATGCAGTTTGCCGCCGATGGTTCCGAGTTTCTCGAGGAGCCTGTTTTCAATGTGCATGTGGATGTCTTCCAGCTCTTCGGAGAACCTGAACTCGCTCTGTTCGATCTCCTTTTCAATCTCCATGAGTGCCTGGATGATCTTTTCTGCCTCGTCGGCAGGGATGATTTTTTGTTTCTCCAGCATCTTGCAGTGGGCGATGCT
>Ga0315280_10008754_pt1 | contig 13191 bp, 10 predicted proteins | sample YL17G06_40_MG_FD_203697 | JGI IMG/M metagenome (GOLD analysis project Ga0315280, IMG submission 203697) | Sediment microbial communities from Yellowstone Lake, YNP, Wyoming, USA - YL17G06_40 | ecosystem: Environmental > Aquatic > Freshwater > Lake > Sediment | place: USA: Wyoming | collected...
ACCCTGAGCCCTCACCCGTACGCCCGGATGACTTTCACCAGCGCTGCGGCGATCTGCTGCACGTCCTCCTCGGAGTAGGTCGGGAACGCGAAGCAGGTGAAGGTGTGCGTCTCGTGCCAGCGGGCGTTGGGAACCTCGACGCGGCTGTAGTCGGCGCTGGCCGGATCGGTGTATTCGCTGCAGGTGAACGGGAAGCCGGAGTTGCCGAAGCCGCGCTTCTCGGTGAAGGCCCGCTCCGTGTGGCACTGCGGCCAGAAGACCTTCCAGCATGGGGCCCCCTCGGCACAGGCCGCCGCCACGAACTGGGCAATGTCGCACCGCATCCTCTCGATGTCCAGCGAAAACGCGCAGACGTACCAGCCGTTCTGCCGCTCCGGCGTGTCGATGGGCAGGTACTTCACCTGCGGCAGGCCGCCGAGGGCGTCCAGCAGAATGCGGCCGTTGCGCCGCCGCCGCGGCATGTTCCAGGTGTCCATCCGCGCCAGCTCCGCCAGGCCGATGGCCGACTGCACCTCGGTCATCCGGTAGTTCCAGCCCACGCGGTTGTGGATGTAAGGGAGCTTCTGTTCGAGCACGAGCAGGTTGAGCCGCTCCTTGACGTCGTAGCCGTGATCGCGGAAGCTGCGGGCCTCCCAGGCGAGGTCTTCGTCGTCGGTGGTGACCATGCCTCCTTCGCCGCCGGTGGTGAAGGTCTTGTTCTGGCAGAAGCTGCACGCGGCCATGCGGCCGATCGTGCCGGTCTTCTTTCCCTTGTAGAGGCCGCCGAAGGCCTCGGCGTTGTCCTCGATCACCAGCAAGTTGTGCCGCTTGGCGAAGGCGTCGATCTTGTCCATGTCGCAGACGTTGCCGTAGAGGTGGACGGGGATGATCGCCTTGGTGCGATTGGTGACCAGCTTTTCGGCCGACTCGACGCTGATGCAGTGGTCCTCCAGGTTCACGTCGGCGAACCGCGGAATGGCCCCGGCCTGGACCACCGCGAAGCTCGTGGCGATGAAGGTGTAGCTGGGCACGATCACCTCGTCGCCCGGCCCGACCCCGAGGGCCGAGAGGCACACGTGCAAGGCCGCCGTGCCCGTGGCCACGCTCACCGCGTACTTGCTCCCCTGCCACTCGGCGAACTTCTTCTCGAACTCCATGCCCTTGGGGCCGGTCCAGTAGTTGACCTTGCCGGAGCGGAGGACCTGCTCGACGGCGGCGATGCCTTCTTCGGCGAACTGCGGCCAACCGGCCAACTTATTGGTGACCGCCTTCGGGCCGCCGTCGATGGCGAGCTTCTGGGAGACGATGGATTGGTTAATCATAGCGGGCCTCCATGAGAACGGCTTTCAGCGATCAGCCATCAGCTTTCACATTTCATCCGGCTTGTTGTCCGGCTTGGGCGGCAGCGGCACGCCCTTGCTGCTGTAGCGGACGACCACGAAGATCAGCGGTTTGTCGCCGGTGTTCTTCAGGCCGTGGTAGACCCAGGGCTCGGCATAGAGGATGTCGCCGCGCTTGGCGGGCGTTTCCTTGCCGGCCAGGCTCCACGTGCCGGAGCCATCGGCAAGCACCAGGTATTCCTCCTCGGCATGGCGGTGGGACTTGTGGACCGCCTTGCCGGGCTCGACCACCGCAACGGCCGTGAGCACAATCTTGCTCCCCGATGTCTCGCCGGAAAAGTAGCGTCGCATCTCGCCCCAGTCGGCCTTGCTGACCTGCGCTTCCTCCCAGCCGACGATCTTGGAGGCAATCAGGGCCGGCTTGGGAGCGGCCGCGTCGCTTGGCCGGATCGTACAGAGGGCAGCGGCAAAGCCAAGGCCGCAGCAGGCGAAGGCCCAGATCAGGTTTTTGAATCTGCGTGTCATGGGAAGAAACCTCCGGTTGCCATAGGGAGACGATAGACGCTTTCAACGTACTGCCGCGGGCCGCGGGGGTCAAGAACCTGTGGGACAGCCGCCCTCGGCTGTCACGGTTTCGGCAGAGCCGCACTCGACTGTTGCCGTCTCGGCACAGCCGGGGGCGGCTGTGCCACGGGGCGGCTGTGCCACGGGGCGTCACACCTCCGGGGCGGTGATGAGCTGGCGGCGGCGGAGGACCAGCGCGGCGGCGGTCAAGAAGATTGCGGTCATGCCCAGGAGGATGAGCGCATGGCTGTACCAGGGGGAAGGGTTGAGAAACCGCTCCATCCACGGCGGCACATACTGCCGCGGCAGCCACTTCGCGCAGAGATTCCGCAGGTGGTACTGCACCGTGAACCGGTTCACCATCGCGGGGACCCAACTGATCATGAACTCGAAGAAGAAAGTGTAAGCCACGGCGAGGACCATGGCCCGGCGGAGAAAGAGCACGCCGAAGCAAACAAAGAGCGCTCCATAGGCCACGGTGGACAAAGAGACGATGGCGAACAGCACCAGCGCGGCCCGCGCGGCGCCCTCCTCGGGAGTGACGGCTACCAGCGCCAGCCCCAGCGCCAGCCAGGCGGCCAAGGCCGTCCACACGACGGCGGCCAAGTACTTGCCCAGCAGGATGGGGACCTTGCCGCAGGGGCGGACGGCCAGGTAAGGCCAGGTCTTCCCCTCGACTTCCGCCTGGATCACCGGCGTGGCCCAGAGGAGCAACCCCAGCAAGCAGACCACCTCGGGGATGAGGATGAAGAACATGAAGATCCATCGCTCGGGGTCACCCACCGGTGCCCCGCCGGACTTCATCAACGCGCCCAGCGCGGCCGGGAAGAAAGCCAGGCCCACCAGCGCGATGATCCGCCACGGCGTCAGCCCGCGGCGGCACTCAAAGCCCAGCACCACCAGTACCGAGCGCAGCGCGTTCATGATTCCCCCCGGTGAATCTTCAAGAGCGAGTTGAACAGGGCCTGCAGGGAGTCGTTGCTAGAGCGGAGCTCGTGGATGCGGATCCCGCTTCCCTGGACCCACTGCGGCAGTTGGCCGTAGACCGCCGCCGGGCGGTGCGTGCCGAGCACCAACGTCCCCTCGCCGACGAAGCGGAGCGACTCCACGACCCCTTCATCGATCAGGCGCCGGGCCAACTGCGAAGGATTGTCGCAGCGGATGCGGATTTCGTGGGGGACGTCGGCCAGCAGGTTGTGGACCTCTTCCGACGAGCCGGCCGCCAAAAGACGCCCGCCGCAGATCAGCATGAACGAGTGGGTGACGGCCTCCACCTCGTGCAGGATGTGGCTGGCGAACAAAAGCCCCCGGCCCGAACGGATCCACTGCTTCAATAGCTCGGTCATCTCGTGCCGCCCGATCGGGTCCAGCCCGTTGAGCGGCTCATCGAGGATCAATAGCTCCGGCCCGTGGGCCAGGGCCTGGGCGAGCTTGATGCGCTGCCTCATGCCGCGGGAGTAGCCGCCCATGCGGCGGCGCATGGCGTCCTTCATGCCGACCAGATCGATAGCCTTTTCGGTGCGGGCGACGGCTTCGCGGCGGCCGAACCCGTGGAGCCGCATCAGGTAGCAGACCCAGTCGAACCCGCTGACGCCCGGATAGAGCCCGTCGTGCTCGGGGCAAACGCCCAGCCGGCGGAGCAGATCGACGTTGTTCGCCGGCGGGCGATCCAACACGCGCACGGCGCCCATCGTGGGCCGGAGCTGGCCGGTAATCAAGTTGAGCAACGTGGTCTTGCCCGAGCCGTTGGGCCCCAACAGTCCGTAGGCCCCGCGTTCCAACGACATGGTGATGTCGTTGACTCCGATGACCGAGCCGTACAGTTTGGTGACGTGGTCGAGTTGGATCATGGTCATATCCGCATCGGCGAGGAGACGCGGCGAAACAGGATCACGAGCGAGACCAGGGTAATCACCGCCAATTCAAACGCCGCCGCCGAGATGGTGGCGAAATCCCTCTCCAAGCCGATGACATAGCCTTGCACCTCGCCGAGCGTGTGGTAGAGCGAGGCCAATCGCCAGTACGGCAGGGCTTCGCTATTGGGAAGGAAGCCGTAGTAGATTGCGTAAGTCACCCAGCCCACCGCCCAAATCACAAACCAAGCGAACGCAGCGTAGCGGCTCTCCGAGGTAAGGGAGGAGAGCGCCAGGGCCAGCGCCGTGGTGGGGATCACGAGCACCGCCGATGCAGCCAGGATCCTCAAAGGGATATCCCAGGTGTCTTTGAGCACCCCGGAATCCGGCGGCGACATAAACACCCCCATCGCATACATCCCCAGCGCCGGCACTGCGGTAATCATGAGCAGGTAGCCCCAGACCGTGGTCATCTTCCCGAGGATGTACTCGATCCGCGTCATGGGGCGGGAAAAGTAGAGCATGAACGCCCGAGTGCGCACGTCCTGGGCCACCAGCGGCGGCGCAATGATCCCCGCCACCACCACCAGCGCCAGCGGCTGCGGATAGCGGAAGAAGATCCAGAAAAGCAGCGACCACCACGGATGCCGGTCCAGTCCTGCCAGGCTTTCGTACCACGACCTGGGAATGACGGGCGGGAGCATCTCCTGCAGCGTACCGATGGGCCCACCCCCTCGGCCGGACTGCGCAAAACTCGCCGGCGTCCCGCCCAACGCCTTCGCGTACCCGCTTGCCTGCTCGAAGATAAAGAACAGGACCGCCGTGTAGAGGATGGGAAACGAGGCCATCGCCAGCAGCCGCCTCAGCAGCCGGCTCTGCCACGCCAGGCGGATGCCCGTCTCCGTGATCGCCCAAAAGCGGCCGGCCTCTGGGACCAAGCGACCCTCCCAGCCGCGATAGCCGAGGTCATAGATCGGCACGGGTCTCCTCCCGGACGGCGTCCAAAAAGATCTGCTCCAGGGAGTTGCGCGCGGGCAGGAGCGAGCGGATGCCAACGCCCGCCTCCCGGGCCCAGTCCCACACCCGCTCGGTCACGGCAGGATCATCGCAAGTCAAGGAAAGCAGCCCGTCGCTCTCGGCAGCCACCTCGAGCCCTTCGCGGCGGATCCGCTCGACCAGGGGTGCGGCCTGACCAAAGACCCGCACCTGATACACGGGCGAGGCCGGGCGGCAAAGCGTCTCCAGTTGCTCGACGATCCGGACCCGGCCCTTGGCCAGGATGACCACCGTGTCGCAGATCGCCTGCACGTCCGGCAAGATGTGCGTGCTCAAAAGCACGGTCTTACCCATCTTGCGCGCGAGGATCCGCACGCGGCTGAGCATAGCGGTCCGCTCTTCCGGATCGAGCCCGGCCGTGGGCTCGTCGAGGATCAGAAGCGGCGGATCGTGGACGATGGCCTGGGCGAACTTCAGTTTCTGCCTCATGCCGGCGGAATAGGTCTGCACCGGGCGGTAGCGCTCCTGCTCGATGCCGGAGAAATCGAGGATCTCGTGGGCCCGGCGCAGGGCCTCGATCGACGGCAAGCCCGAGAGCCGGGCCGCGAAGCGGACCATTTCCACGCCGCTGAGGCCGGCGATGTAGCAGTCGTCCTCGGGCATATATCCGACGCGGGCGCGGATGGCGCGGAAGCGCCGGCCCAAGGGGTAGCCGAGGACCTCGCCCGATCCGCCGGTCATGCGGACCAGGCCCAAGAGGAGTTTGATCAGCGTGCTCTTGCCCGCCCCGTTGGGCCCCAGGAGCCCAATGATGCCCGAGCCGAGGGCCAGCGAGACCTTGTCGAGGGCCCGGAGCTTGCCGTAGTCCTTGGTGATCTCGTGGAGAACGATGAGAGAGTCCATGGGCGGTCCACACAACGTGGATGCACGATCGTGCCGGCGAGGTCCCAACACCCCTTGTAGCCAATCTCCGCTGCTGTGGCAAGTGAAAAAGGGGACAGTCCCCATTTGCCGGAACGGCCCGCGACCAACCTTCGGTCGGTGCCCGGCTTCGCACCAATGGGGACTGTCCCCTTCTTCGTCCCTGGGATGCCCTCGCTTTGACGTCTTGCACCCGAATAGGGGATGCGGGCACCAGGCGCGTTATCACTGTGTATTCGCTTCTGGGGACCTGGTATTGGAGCGGCCTCGCGCTGCCGGAAGCGTGCAGCCGCACCCGGCGCGAGGATTGCGGTTTCGGGAGGAACGCGAGACAATAGGAATGCGAAGCACGGGCAGGGTTGCCCATCGGCGAGCCGGTTGGATCGAGAACCAGGAGTACGTGCCATGATGCCGAGGATTATCGGGGTCCATCCCTTGGCTGCGGACGGACAGGGCCGGCTGTTGTGGCGCATCGGGACGGTCTTCCCCTATGGCAACACCGTGGTGAACCTGCCCGGCCTGGTCCACTTCATGGAGCGCAAGGAGTATGTGGACCAGCTCGACGCCCAGCGCCAGAAACAAGGTCAACCGCCGTTTACCGAGCAGGAGCGGGCCGCCGAGCTGGAAAAGGCCGTGGATCTGATCATGGAGGAAGACAAGTCGGGCAGGGGAAAACACAAGATCCTCATCCGGGCAGACCCGGACAACATGCCCCTGGCGCTTGCCGCCGACGACGTGCTCGCGGAGCTGGTGCCCGTGGGCCAGGTGCGTTTCCTCAATGTGCGCAACCCGAAGGTCCGGGACGCGGTGAAACGCCGCGGCCAGTGTTGGCGGATCACGCCCCTGCCGACGACGCACGACGAAATGGAGAAGATGATCGCAAGCTCCCGCATCGCCATCGAGGGGCGGGAGATCTACTGCTTCAACAATGCCACCGGCACCCGCTTTCTCACCTGCGAGGAATTCGCCCGGCTGACGGCGCTGGAGCCCGAGGAGTTGCGCCGGCATCTGCTGGAGATCCAGGACTATTCCGCGCGTTTCAACCGCCTGGGCAATCCGGAGGTCGGTTTCTTCCTGGCCGGTGGCGGCTTCTCGAAGGAGGATTTCGCCGCGCACGATTTCCGCTCCATGGACGCGGAGCAGTTGAAGGCGGTCGCCGAGGCGCTGGCCGCGAAGTTCCGCGATCGGGTCCCGCCGGACCTGCGCCACGACGATCCGGCCGCCTCGGAGTGGAGAAGCCGGATGTTTTCCGCCCTGGAGGCCCCGCGCGAAGAAGTCATCTTGGAGGAACAAAGGATCGGGCTGGGCCGCGAGTACGACATGCAGATCGAGTGGCTCCCGGGGGCGGAGATCGTAGAAGGCGAGTTGATCGTCGACCCCTGTTTCGAGGAGCCGGCCTCCGCCGTCGAGGACCACGGGCATCGAGGCCGCTGGGAGGAGAAGTCCCGCGGGCTGTTGTTCAACTTCATCCGCGAGTACGGCGACCTGGAGTACGTGAACATCGGGCGCGTGGCCGGCTCCTTGTCCCTCACCAGGGAGTCGCAGGGACGGCGCGACGTCTACATCGTGGAGGTCAAGCCGCGGGACAACCCGGAGGAAATCGTCAAGATCCTCCGCACGCAGAAGTGGGACGTGGACGAGCACCTCGACAAGGGGAAGAACTTGCTCCAGGCCATGCGCGAAGCCGAGGACTACACCGACTACGTCCTGGATCGCCGGCTCGGCTGCCGGCAGCTCGGCATGAACCTTACTCCCCGAGTCACCGCCCACAAGATTTTCGAGACGTATGAGGGCGAAAATAGGGAATACCGCGGCATCACCATCCGGTCCACGTATTTCGAGCGCGAATACATCCCCGGGATCGCCACGGACAAGATCCCGCGGTCCCGCTTCGAGGACCCCCAGTACGCGATCCGCTTTGCCGCCCTCCTGGGCCGGGCCGCGGCGCCAAACATGATCGTCGGCCGCTGCGAGGGCGACGACAGAACGGTCAAGAAAGTGATCTTCGACGACGGCGACGAGGTGCTCCAGGAGGATTCGTCCCGCCTGCCTGAGAGGATCGTCGTCGTCGACCAGATGGGAACCTTCCGCGACTATAAGCTTCCGCTGGAGTCTTTCGCGGAGGCCTATGCCAAGCCGGTCAATCGCCGCTTAAAGTGGGGGCCTCCCCCGGTCGTGAAATCGCCCGTCGAGTTTGCCGATGCCTATCTGGACGCGTTCCTGGAGCGGTTCACCCCGATCCAGCAGGAGTACTTCAAGCGGAAGCGGGCCTTCGACAGCCTGTTCCGCCATCAGCGTTGGGACCCCGAGGGGAATTTCCGCTGCCGCTGGGAAATGGTGCTCAATCGCCTCAAACAGACCGACGCCAAGGCCCTCACCGAGGCCATCCGCAAGCACATCAGGATTGGGTAGGGGTCAGGGGTTGGGGATTAGGGACTCTGCAAAGCCGCGACCAGTGGTCGCGGTTCCTGCTCGCGGCCCCTATGTCTCGTTCGGCGCCACCGCCAACTGCCGCAGCGCGTCGAGGGCCGCCAGCACGTCGCCGAGCGAGACTCCCTTCCAGCCCGAAAGCTTGTGGTGCAGGATCGCCAGCTTGAACGCCTCCAGGGCATCGGCCAGGTCCGGCGGCAGCGAGGGCAGATTCTCGAAGGGGCGGACCGTCGCAACCGAGCCGGAAGACTCTGCCGCGTCGCCCGCCTGTTCCCAAGGCACCCCGCCGCCGGGCCCATCCAACGCGGCCTCGCCTTCCTGCCCGGTCTCTTCTCCCAGGCCGCGGACCTCGCGGACCGATTCGTGGATCGTTCCCGGGACGGAGTCGTTCGCCGCCTCGCAGTCTTCGTCCATCTCGGCGGCCACGACCTCCTCTTCGCGCGGGGCTTGATCCGCCGGCGCCCCCACGGCCTGCCACCGCTCGGCCCGCATCCGGGCCACCGACCAGCCGCTCTCGACCGCCCCTTCCAGCCACATTTCGGCGTCGTGCCAGTCCAACGCGGCCTGGAAATGGCTCCAGTAAAGCCCGGGGTACTCGTCGTGGACCATCCCAAACCGCTGGTAGACGCGGCGGAGCCGGCCGACGTGCTGCGGGGTGACGCTCCCCACGCGGCGGCTCCAAGCCTCGTCGCAGTACGCGGCGACCGGCGCCCCCGCTTCCATGAGGCGGTCCCGCCACTCGGAGATAATCCGCCCTTTTTCCCAGTTGGTGGTGCTGATCAAGCGATGCCACCGCCCAACGAATTGGGCCGAAGCCTCTTCCATCGCGGCCTCCTCGGCAAAGTTGGCCGCTTCCGCCTGTTCTGCCGATCCGGAAACCACGCCCAAGCGTTCATCCATGGAGCCCACTCCTTGCCTTCACCGCCCCTCCCACGTGGCACAGCCGCCCTCGGCTGTGCAGTGTGCCACTGCTTCGCCAGAAGCAGTGCAGCCGACCAGCAGTCGGCATGGCTTGCCTTGCGGCAAGCAGGGCACACGACATCGACGCCGGAAGGCATTTTAGCCGCGGCTCCAGGTCGCACCAGCAGCATCCGTCGCGGCGATGCGGCAAATCGTCGCCGCAGCCGGGAATTCTGGGGTGAAAAGGGCCCAAGCCCCGCGCCGACGCCGCGCCCAAGGGCCGTCGAGGGTGAGGAAAACCTGTCGACAACGCCCACCCCGCCATCGAGCCGCAATCGCCGCCCCGATCAAGCCGCCACGGCGGAACCTATGTGCCGGGCGCAACTTCGGCCGACGCAAAACCGCTTTGCCGGTGCGTCCCGTCGCAAAACGGGCGTTGCTGCCAACCCGGTGCAGGAGGTGCAGAGCCTTACTGCTTGGCGGGCTCAGCGGCGGGCTGGCCGGCGGGGGCTTGAGCGGGCTTCGCTTGCACCGCCCTGGCTGCCGCCTTGGCCGCCTCGGCCTTCCCTGCCTGCTCCTCGGTCGCGATTGTCGCATCGGTGGGCCCGCCCTCAGCGGCCAAACGCAGAACGAACAAGACTCGACGCTTGGCCAAACCTTGATCGAGTTGCTGGGACAGAGACTCCGTCGCGGGCTGCGGTGCGGCGGGCGACGCGGCCTTGGCTTTGACGGCCTTTAGCATCATCGGCGCCGCCCGCGCGCCCATGCCCGGCATCGCCTGCTTTGCCTCCGGCGCCATCCCGCCCAACCCCATGGCTGCCCCTCCGGCGCCTCGTGCCCCGCCGAAACCCCCTCCGTAAGGTTGCGCCGGCGATTGCTTTTCCCCTGGCGCCGCGCCGACCACTGCCGGATAAGCCGGGGCTTGCTCCATCTGCACCGCGGGTGGAGCCGCCTGCGGAGCTTGGGGAGCCGCCATCGGGCCAGCCTGCACTCCCTGAGGAACCGCCATCGCGCCGGCTGCCTGACCGCCGGGCGCGGCCCTCTGCATCCGGAACTGGCCTGTCGTCGCCCCGGCAGCGCCTCGGCCCGACTGGTCCGTCCCAGTCCCGCCGCCGCCAGGCGTCCGTGACTGCGACGCGGCGGCCCCATAGGCCGACGGCATCCCCATCCCCGGCGACTTGTACTGGAAGCCAGGTTGTGTACCGCCGGGTGTGGTTGCGGGTGCGTTCTGCTGCCGCTCCTGAATCACTTTCCCTTCCACCCCCTGAATCGTCTGCAGGCGAACAGCGTCGTGAGTGGTGCCGTCGCCCTTGCCGACGACCGGCTGGCCCTCCTCCTTCCCCCGGAAGTCTCCCGGCATCGCCGCGCCCCGGACGACCCTCGGGAACAGCGAGGGCTTCGACTCCAGCTTGGCAAGCACCACGTCTACCTGGACCGGCGTGAGTTCCACCTCCACGTACCGCTCACCGCCAGCCTTGACCTTCTTGTCCGTTCGCCTGGCCTCGCCGAGGTCGAGGAAGTCCACGATCCGCTCAAACGCGTGCTCGCGGACCGCCTCCGGCGTGACTTCGCAGAGGACCACCAGCGGTTCTTCGGACCGCTTGGCCATGGGTTCCGCCGACCGCAACGATTGCGCTGCGCCCGCCTCGCCTTCCTTGAAGAAATCCTTGCCGGCCTTGAGGTCCCCTACGCGCTCTTCCTCCCTCGCACTTCCCGGAACCTTCATCTGGTCCGCCATGCTGCCGGGCGGGACGGGCGATGGCTGGGCTACCGACGCCTTGGCAACCCCAGGCACCGCGCCAGCGGACGGCGCCGGGGCCCGTTTTGCGTCCGCTGTGTCGCCGGACTTCTCCAGCCGCTTCTCGACGACGCGCGGGGCACTCTCACCTCCGCCCTCCCTGGCCCTCTCCGTCGCGGCATACCTCGCCGCGCCCATGCCGCGGGCAGGACTTGCCGGAGGGGCTGCGGGCTGATCCTGCCCCGCCGCCACTCCGTTCGATGACCGAGCCTTCGCGGCAAGGCCCATCGTGCCGTCTACCTTCGGCGTCTCCGCGACGGCCGAGCGACGCAAGGCTCCCTCTCTCCCCAAACCCTCGGCCGCTTCGTCACGGGCACCGGTCAGGGGGCCGATAAAGGATTCCCCGCCCGCGGGCGGCGCCTCCTTGGGCGCCATGGCCACTCGCCGCTCGGCGAGGTCTTTTTCCCCTTGCCGCCGGTCGGGATTCATCACCATGATCAGAATGGCCGCCGCCACCGCGATGGCCGGCCAGAGGAGGTTGCGAGGCTGAAGGGCCCGCCGGACGATCATGCGCCACAGAGGAGTCTCGGCGGTCGTCTCCCCTGGGGAAGGCTCGGCCGCTTGCCCGGGCTCGGGCGACTCGGCCAACATCCGCCGCTCGGCAATGCGAAGCACGTCCCCGCTCAGGCCCTCTTCGAGCTTGCGCGCGGGAAGCGATTGCAGGGTCGCGCTCAGCGCGCGCAGCTCGTCCAGAAGTTGCCGGGCGGCCGCGTTCTGGGCCAGCAACTGCTCCACGCGGGCCTGCTCCTCGGCGGTCAGCTCGCCGTCGAGATAGGCGCTCAGCAGTTCGTTTTCCGGCAGGTCCTTCATCATGGAACCCATTGCTTCCAAAGCCCACGGGTTGCAACCCGTGGGCTTCACAGGCCGTCTCTTACTCTTACGCCACCTACTAATCGTCCGCGATCAATACTTCCCTTAACTGTTCTCTTAACTGCATCCGCGCGCGGTGCAACCGGCTGCGGACGGTGCCCACCGGCAGGTCGAGCACCTCGGCGATGGTCTCGTAGCAGCAGCCGTCGATCTCCCTCAGGACCAGCACCGTGCGGTGCTCGTCGCTCAGCGCGGCAAGCGCCTGCTGGACCTGGCGGCAACGCTCTTCCTGTTCCAGGCGTTGCTCCGGGCCGCTGTTGCCGTCGATCGGCTCCTGGCCCGTGTTCTCCCGGGCCTGCTCCACCGACACGGTGGGGCGCCGGCGGCGGCAATGGCTTGCGGCCACGTTAAAGGCGATCCGGTAAAGCCACGTGTAGAACGCGCTGGTCTGCTGGAACGTCTCCAACTTGACGAAGGCCTGGACAAATGCCTCCTGCACGGCGTCGCGGGCGTCCTCGATGCTCCCGACCACGTGTACAACCGTATTGTACAAGCGGTCTTGGTATTTCAGCACCAGTTGCCCGAAGGCCTTCGTCTTGCCGGCGAGCGTCTCGGCGATCAATTGGGCGTCGTCGTTCACCGCGTTTCCGTAGGTTGGGACGCGCGCAGACGGAGAAAAGTTCCCGACGGCGTTCCGGGGTCCGGCGGGACGGTGGTCCGCGACCACGCATCCCCCATCATCCCGCACACGTCCCCTACTGTCAAACCCTTGTTACATCCCGACTTGCGGAGCCGCGGGCAAACCCATCCAATCGGCGGCTGTCCATACCCCCACTGCGGCGCATCCTTGCGGGGAAACGCACGGCTGGCACCGCAGTCTCTCGCCCCCGCGCACGGGCGGCGCGAATTACCCAGATTCCAGAAATTCCCCCCTATAGCGGGCTGGTAACTTCTCCTAGCCAGAGTAAGCTAACTCGCAGGTTTCAGGTTTCCAGCGGTGGCGGTTCTCAACTAGCGGGGGACAAGCCATGAAGCGCTCGTCTGCGTACCACGGGAGGCGTCCGCGGCACTCGGCATTCCAAGGGGCTTCAGCGCGGGCGGGCATTCTGCCCCGGCGACGCCGCTTGGCCCTTGAGCCACTCGAGGACCGATGTCTCTTATCTCTCCAGATTGACCTGAACGAGATGGCTGCCGCCCGGGTGGTCGTGGGCCTCGCCGATAACGTCGACCTCGCCGACGCCGGTGTGATAGCACAGGCCATGGGCGATTCGGTGCTGAAAGTCTTGCCCATCATTCACGGGGCCGTCATCGACGTGAGCGCTCACGCCGGCACGGCAACCGAAGTGTTGGCGAGCGGGCTTGACCGCTGGAACGCAAGCCCATCGGTGCGCTACGCGGAACCGGACTACTTCGTCCACTTGGATGCGACGATCCCCGACGACTCCTATTTCGGGCAGCAATGGGGGCTCAACAACACCGGACAGGAAGTCAACGGCGATGCCGGGACGCCTGACTGTGACATCGACGCGCCGGAGGCCTGGGACCATTCAACCGGCGCGGCGAACGTTGTTGTCGCCGTGATAGACACGGGCGTCGACTA
>Ga0315280_10008755_pt1 | contig 13190 bp, 20 predicted proteins | sample YL17G06_40_MG_FD_203697 | JGI IMG/M metagenome (GOLD analysis project Ga0315280, IMG submission 203697) | Sediment microbial communities from Yellowstone Lake, YNP, Wyoming, USA - YL17G06_40 | ecosystem: Environmental > Aquatic > Freshwater > Lake > Sediment | place: USA: Wyoming | collected...
AGCGTATACCCAGCGACACCCTCTATCCAATATCTTCCAGTCTATACATTCCTATACATTACCCCGGGTGCGGGTATGCCCCGGGTATACGTGACGCCGGGACGGTCCCGCGTAAACTGTCTATTGACAAGTAACCGTAAATAGTGGTATAATATAGGTAGTGGGAAATATGCCCACGAATAACAGTGAAGGAGTTGAGAGTATGAAGAAGTCGGAGGATACGCGGCTGGTCGCGTGCGTTAAATGCGGGACAGTATACCCGCGTCGGCTGCTGCTACACGGGGATATATGTTACCCGTGCCGCGTTGACATGTTACTTGCAGAAGGAAAATTACCGCACGCGCCCAAAGGTTATCGGGTCAAGCGTCACGTAAACGGAAAACCGCGGGTCATAGTTGAGGTTAAGTTGGCGGGTAAGGGAAAGGAGTGTATATAACATGTTGGTGCAAGGGATAAGCGAAAAACCTACTTTCCAGTCTTGTCCGTATTGTCAAGGTGGCTGTATCATTTCCAGCGGCGCCGACGGCCTTATATCTGTCAGCGCGTGGGATTGTAATCATTTCCAGGTAGACTTTATCATGGAGAGCGGGATAATTGCAGCGCGGGTAATGTTTAGGGAAAATGGCTATCACTACAAGGCCGACATAAAACGGGATTTTAATATGGGCTATATGTACGTAAAATAAGCGGTCTGTCTGCTGAAAGTGAGGTTTTATATCATGCCTGATAATAAGAGAGGTCTGTTAATCAAGAAACAGGAGCAGGTCATTAATCATTTAGGTTACGTGTTTGAGGACTTGAATTATATGTTTGATACATACTTTCCCGGTTATCCTAGCCATTATGAGCCTGTCAAAATGGCAATAACCGCGGTAGCTCAACTTGTCGAAATGCTCCGACAATTACGGGAAATAATGTAAGTTATGGACGATAAGCGGTTTATACGCCAGCCAGGGACGGCGCGTAATTATGTTGATACATTGACCGGGGAAACAATCTCATACAGGCAAATGCAAAAACGGTCAGGTCGTCCCACGTTTGAAGCAATAGCAGAAGCTAACCGGGCCGCAGCCGAATATAAGAATCATATGGCCCGTTACAATGCTTTAGTCAGTCAGTTCAGGTCTGTCAAGGCTGAACAGTTAGGTATACGTCCGTCTGAAATCCGCGTTCGCGGTTTCACTGATACATCGTTGGAGTTAAAGAAAATCATCAGGACATTAAAGACAAAGGACACAAGCGCGCAAGGACTGAAAGCGCAAGCGCTTGTCAGTTTAGGTATGCGGTCGCCGGAATGGATATTTGCGGTCGGCGAAACACCGACGGAAGGAAGTTGACCTTATGTTAAAAAAGGTCATACACAATAGCAAAAGTGGACGGCTTACATCTAAAAAAAGGTCACGCTTCCTGTGTTCTGATAACATACATGTATGTTCAGGAAGTTTGCAGTTACCAAGCGGTGGGTGTGTATTCCGGGAAGTCTGTCCTGATTATGGGAAGCCAAGAAAACCAGCCAAAAATAAAAGGAGGTATCTATAAAATGCACGCGCGCTATCCGACAAAATACAATATAGACGGGACAATTAACGAGAAATGGCATAAACGTAAAGGTGGGAAGTGTTTGACACAGTTCCAGCGCGCCCAGTTCATAGCGTGGGACGGGGAAGGAATGAATACCGGGGAAACAATAAACGGCGCGGCATGTCATAAATACGTTTATTTAGCCAATAGCAAAGGTGGGTATATTTACAATGAGGACGGCCTTGAAAGCGCCGCATGTTTCCGGCTGTTGACTGATACGGCGCTGGAATACCCAAAGGCTATACATGTTATCTTTGGCGGTAGCTATGACATCAACTGCATGTTTAGAGATTTACCCCGCGGCCATTTAGAGAGGATAAACACCAAAGATAACGACAACCCGGTGAAGTATAGAGATTATGCTTTAAAATACACGTCGCGTAAAACGTTATTTGTCGCCCGCTATGCCGACAAGTCGCGTCTGTTTAAGGAAAACAGTAATGGCGCGTTTACCCCGGATTATACAGCGTCGTTAACGCTATGGGACGTTATTGGATTCTTCCAGTCAACATTTTTGGAAGCGGTTGAGAAATGGTTAGGGAAGGATTATATAGATTATCCCTTGATACTGGAAGGTAAATGTAAACGACATGATTTTATGAATACAGACATGGACTATATAAAGCTGTACAATGACGCTGAATTATCCGCGCTTGTATTACTCATGGAGAAGTTATCCGGCGCGCTCAAGCAATTAGAGTTACCCATTAAACGGTGGGACGGCGCCGGAGCGATCGCTTCCGCTATGTGTTCCAAGTATAACGTCAAGGCTGCTTTAGGTAAATTGGACGCACAAAACAAATACGAGCGTCTTACATTCAAGCCGGAATTACAGAGCGTTTTTCAACACGCTTACTTCGGCGGTCGTATCGAAATGATAAGATACGGGTATCATCAAAGTAAGGTTTACCATTATGATATTAACAGCGCTTACCCCAGCATACAACGTACGCTTCCAGCGTTGAGTAAGGGAAAATTCAGGCATAAGGCAAAGTTCAATATTCATAAGCTTAACCTTTTTTCCGTTCTTAAGGTCAGGTGGTATACGCCCGGCGCGTATATATGCCCGTTCCCGTATCGGTCGGAGTTGCAGCATAAAATACTATATCCCGTCGCGGGTATTAATTGGCTTTGGCTGCCGGAGGTAAAGGCCGCGCTTGAAGTACAGGAAAGCAGCGCCGCATACAAGGAATGGACTATTGAGTTACTGGAATGTTATGAGTTCGTGCCGGACAAGGATTGTTATTACCCCTATCAATTTATCGACGAATACTACAACAAGCGGCGGGCTTTGGTTAGGGAGTTGAAAGCCACGGGTAAATTGTGCGGGGAAGAAAAAGTTATCAAGTTGGGACTGAACAGCTTATACGGCAAAACAGCGCAGCACGTCGGCTATAACGTCGAACACGGCAATATCCCTGCCTTGCATAATTTAGCGTATGCCGGGTATATCACATCCGGGACACGCGCTATGATATACAAGGCTGTCATGAGTGCGCCGGAATCCATAATAGCAATAGCGACGGACGGTATTTTTTCAACCGCGGCGCTTGAGGTTGAAAAATCCGACAAGAAGGAAATAGGGAAGTGGGATTTTAAAGAGCATGACAGTATGGTAATGGTACAGGCAGGATTCTACTGGACATTGACAGCGGGTAAATGGTCAGGTATGAGCCGCGGCTTTGACAAAGTGCAAGGAGAAGGAAAAACCCTGCAAGAGAAGGACTGGGATTATCAAAGAAAGATGTTTATGCAAGTGCAAAGAGTAATCCGCGCGTGGCGCGGCGGTTATCCAGTCGTATACTTCCCATGCACCCGGTTTATAACCTTGAAATCCGCGCTTGTATCAGATAAATGGTTTACGCGTTGGTTGTCATGGTATTCTATGGGATATGACCTATACCAAGAGAAGAAGCAGCCCCGGATTGGCCGTTTGTTGAGATTGTCGCCAGTTGGTACTAAACGCATTTTTGACGGAAATGAAAGAGCAGCTTTGTATAAGCCGCACAAATGGCTTATCAAGACTTTACCACTGGAGAATGAAACGCCCGGCGTGTTAAGCGACAAGTATATATTACCGTGGACGGTATCGGAGAATGACGAACAGGAAATTGAAGGTATTGACATTCTAATAGTCGAGCGGGAAATTGAAGAATCTTTTATATAAGGAGTGTTGGTTATGATAACAGTAATGGTCTGGATATTGCAAATAGGTGCTTACATAACCGTTATCGTCATGTGTGGGATTATACTTTACCTGTGTTTCGGTTTTCTCTATCAAGTATGTAAAACTATTTATACAATTATTTTCAAATAGTTGTTGACATTCTTTTCAATGTGTTGTATACTTAAAGAGTAGTAAAGAATACATGCAGGAAGGGGATAGGGACATGACGGATAAACAGATAATCGACGAATTAGTAATAGGTGGCCGGGACTTGCATGATATCATTTTCGGAGCGGTTGTGACAGCGTTGTTTGACGACGGTTACACCGTAAAGCAGTTGCAAGAAAGCATTAGCATGTTGGCAGGTTTCGCAGCAGAGAACCGGGATTAAACTCCCGGTAATGTGGCGGTCAGGTTTCAAGCCCCTGATAAGTCCGTAAATATACCATAAAGGAGTTGTTGGCAATGGCACGGAAAGAAGTATCAAAGAACCTACACCCTATCATCACATTCGAAAAGGTGGACGACGAGTTTACCGGGAATGTAAAAGGTGTCCGTAAAGGTGTCAAGACGGAGTTCGGCGAATGTGATTGTATAGACCTTACGGACGACAACGGAGAGATACACTCGATTTTTATGGGCGCGGCACTCCGGCTGTTTGACTGGAATGACCTTAAAGGCAAAAACATCGCCCTCGTCTACAAAGGCAAAGTGAAGAACAAGGGGACGAAACGCACCTATGAAGATTATCAGGTGTTTGAATTGACGCCCGATAAGGAATAAGTCCAGCGTCTTAGCCCGGCCACTCATGCCGGGCTTTTTCTTTGCGTTACGATATTTTACGCGCCGCCCGTTTTTGTCTTTGACGCCGGAGTTACAGCTTTTTCAGCCGCCTTTTGCGCGTCTTTTTCAATCTGTGTTTTAGCCTGTTTCCATGACGTCCCTATGTTCTTAACATCCTCTGTGATAGACATTTCATTATACCCCCGTTTCTGTTTCGGTAATACCCGCGCCCGTTTCTTTTGACTTATACATGTAAAGTTCAATATACTTATCGGGATAACCAAGCGCCCGGAGTTCGTCAACCGTCCCGGCGGTTGTCAGCAATCCCGCGTTCCACCATTTCAATATTTCCGCTTTGGTCGGTTTAGCTGTCTTTGGCTGCAAGTCGAGCGTCCAAGTCAGTATCAATTCGTCAATGGCAGCCGCTGCTATGTTCAGCTTATTAAGGTATATCCGCGCGTCATCTTCCGTGAGCCGATAAGCTAAGTATTCCTTTTTCAGCGCGCCGATAAACTGTGTCGTAAACTGCCTGTTACGTTTAATATCGTTTGTTTGCAGCAGTAATTCCGCTTCTTCTTTGGAAAACCCCATTTCCTGTATAGTGTTCCCGGCGTCGCCGCGTGTCAACAAGCCGTTTTCATAACATGCTATGACCTCGCTTTTTGATAAGTCCTTTGTCCCTTCGGTAGCTTCAAACACGGCGAATTGTGCCAGTTTAGACGCCTTGTCCTGACTGTAACCTAAGTCCATATACGCTTTGGTTATCTCCATAACGTCCATAACGCCAAGTTTATACATACGCCGCACATCGACGCGCGTAAACGGCGTTTCGGCCAGCGTTATCATTTTCTCTCTCCAATACGGCATAACGTCAAGCGCTTTTAACAGTCCTTTCAGACCGTCAAAATCTATTATACCCCTGTGATACATTTCAATTCCCTGCGAATAAGACGGTAAATCCCAGTGAGCCGCCCAGTAGTATTTAGCGTATTCAGGATTCAAGCCTGACAGTTTAGCGTTGGCTTCAAAGTTGGCTGGGTAGTCCTCGAATTGCCCGTACAGTTTCGCCGTTTCCGGGGAAAACACTTCACGGACGGCAAATGTCACAAAGTCGGCCACGGACGGGATATAACCCGCCAGCTTCAATACTTCGTTTGCTTCTGTTTCCTTGTATCCCATTTCGGCAAGCCGCTTTTTACATTCTTCTTCATTTAACAGCCCGCGGTTATACATGGTCTGTATATCGCCCGCCGATAACAGCGCGTAACTGCCATTAAGCATATCTTCGGCTTTGGTCTTGTCAAGAGAAAACATTGTCATGTATTTCAGATAGTCCTCATGTTTCATTATCCCACGTATCCGCAGGTTAACCAGCATAGAAATATCGTATATTTCATTCTGTACTTTAGTATTAGTCTCATACTGTAAGCCGCGAAACAGCGGCGTTAAAATAGTTGATACGGTTTGACCGACGGCATAAGACAGCATGTTACTCCAAAAACGCCCGGTCTTTTCAAAGAACCATTTAAACGGCGCGAATATCTTTGACCGCAGCGCGCCGCTTTTCGCAGCACGTTGAGCCGCGGCTTCAATCATAGCGCGCCGGGCCGCAAATTCCTTTTCTATCGTCATTCAGTGTCACCCCCTTTGTTTATAATATCAACAGCTTGCATTAAGACCGGGACACTTTCCAGCAGCGTCGGCATAATCTTGTCAAATATTTTTAGTAACGCGACATTCTCAAAGTCGGCCAGCGTGTCAGTTATGGATTCGTCCATATCGTCAACATTGCTTATATTAGCGTTGTCTATGCTGTCCCATGTATCATTGGATACGGACTTCATGTTGTCAATAGTCTGGTAAACGTCCAGTTCCCTTTGCAGTTCAGCCGCTGCCTGACGCGCCTTGATTAAGGCCAGTTCAGCCTGAACATACGCGGCGGTGTTAACGGCAATGAGCCGGACGGCAGCCAGTTCAGCGCGTATTTTTGCAAGTTCACCGCCCGTGAATGATACACTTTTAGCATACACTTCGGCCAGTTTTACATTGACGGCTGTAAACTTAACAGCCATATCAGCTTTTAACGCTGCCAGTTCACCGCGTATCTTTACAAGTTCAGCTATGACATACTTGTCAATCTGCGCTTGTATCAAAGCGGGTAAGGCGGCCAGCTTTACAAAGTTAGCGCCTACCCATGCTTTAATCCCGGCGTTAAACGATGCGCGCCACAACATATTTCTTGCAAAGGCCGCGTTCACTTCAACCAGGTATTTCAGCAGCGCGTCCTTTATGTCAGCCGCCCACTTGAAAGACGGTTTCAGGATATTGGCTGCAAGGTCGGTTAGCGCCTTCTTCATCAGCTTATAGGCAGCTTCGCCCGTTATCGCGCCTATAACGTCGGCAATACTCCACGGCAAAAACCGCTTAATGGCTGTTGTTATCCCTGATACAATCCTTAACCCGGTCTGGAAGTAACCGCTTTTGAGTATGCCGGATACTTTTGAAATCAGACTTTCAGCTTGCATACCTTCCTGTTTGATAAGCGCTTCGACAACCTTCCCAACTTCGTCGCCGTACTTCGCAGCGGCTTTCGCGCCAGCCGCGCCCGGCGAAATCCACGGCATGGTAATAACGAGCGCGTCAATTACATCCGTCCATGATACGTCTTTCCCGAATACGAACCGCAGTATTTTATCATACCATGTTTTAGCATCCTCTACGGAGTTCCACCACTCCTGAAAATACCCTTCCGGCCACAGTCCCATAACATCACCCCGCCGTTACAACTGCAAAGTATCTTCGAGCGTTTGTGCAAGTCCCTGTACTTGCAAGCCGACATTTTCCCGTGAAAATTCCTTTAACGGGACGATGATTTTACCTTCAATCCCGTTAACCGTCTGGAATTTAACTTCGTATGCTTCAATCGGCGTGCCGTTCGCCTGTATGTTTATGGTCGGCGTTATTGAAATAATCTTGTACAAGGTATTCATATAATACCCCCCTTTCTATTATGCGCCGTATGCGGCGTTCATAATCCCACTAACCCAGCCGCACCAGCGGCCAGTATATCATGTATACCCTTTAGCGGCGTTTCAAAGTCCAGTTCATTAACTTCCGACGCGCCGTATGTGACGCCGTACATAGCAGCAGCGTCGTTTATCTGTTGTGTAGTCATCCTGTCAAGGTCGCGACGGAATAAGTCCATATCCCACAGTTTACCGGGACAAGTTTTTGTAACGCCTATGACTTCCCTGTGTCCCAGTACATGACTCGACGGTATCTTGAATTGATTCATGAGTTCCTTTGTAATCATCAGCATAGCGTGCCAAGTAGCTTCGCCCGGCGTCCGTACATCGTAGTTTCCAATAGCAGACACTCCGACGCCTTTCTTATTCATATTATCCTCCAAGCAATGGCCGCCCTTGACGGTCAGTGGTCTTTCCGGGACAATACGCCCATTCCGTTCAATTACAAAGTTATACCCACAGTCAGTCCAGCCAAGCGACAGATGATAAGCCTTAACCGCTGCCGCGTCAACTTCTTCGGCTTGTGTATGATGTATGATAACATAAGTCCAGTCAAGATATTGGCCGTCATCCGGGATTAGCCCCTCGCCGCCCGGATATACCGGAGTTTCCACCTGTTCAGTGTTTCCCTCAATCGCCGCCCATGTTTTAGCGCCCGCTATCCCGTCTGGTATAAGACCGCGTGATATTTGATAAGCTATAAGCGCGTCCTTCGTTTTAGTTCCGAATATGCCGTCAATGTTACCGCATGGAAAACCGTATTTTGTAAGCCTGTATTGCAGGTATTTCACAACCGCGCCCGTGTCACCTTCTTTGACGGTTGACAATACCGCGGGCTTCTCCGGGATAACTTCCACGACAACTGGCGCCGGCGGCGGCGGCGTTACAGGCTTTGACGTATCGAGCGCCGCCCACGTATTGACGCCTACTATCCCATCCGGGGAAAGCCCTTTGCTTTTTTGAAATGCTATAACGGCATTTTGAGTATTGACGCCAAATATCCCGTCAATCACACCCGGAGAATAACCCCAGTATAAGAGCCTTTCCTGACAATATTTCACGTCAGCCCCGCTCGCGCCTATTTTTATTTGAGGTCGGCCCTGTATCGGCGGCGGTGTCGGCGCCGGGACTGTTAAAGCGTCTAAGTAACTTTGAGCCTGTGTATAGTTGCATAATTTCAGCGTCGCGGCAATATCGGCGGGCAGCAGCGGGTATATAGCAGCCGCGCCGTTCGCCGCGGTGGTAGTCGCGTTAAGGTTTCCCGCCGCGTTCGCTTCCTGCCAGTCTTTTTTATACTGGACTATCTTTTTAACATTGTCGTATACGGCCTGTGTCACCAGCATGGATTAGCCACCCCCGCCCGGAATGACAGTATTATCAACTTTACGCTCAGCCATAGCATGGCCGTTTCCAAAGACGTAACCTAAAGTACCTGATATAAGCGCCACCCCCGCCGCGCTGTCCATGCACTTGAACAGCAGTAAAACTGTTGCCGATGTAATAACGAGTACACATACTATCAGTTTAGTCCATTGCTTGATAACCATTTTTTACCCCCCTTTTTATCACTCGTCTGCCCTTACCATCTTAAAATCATCCGGTATATAAAATTCTTCGTACATGGCATAACATTGCACCCAAGAATCAGTCGCGGCGGCGGCCTTAATATAAAGATAAAGCCTGTCATCACCGACAATATAAAAGTATGTTGGTATAAGATAAGGTGCGCCCGGAGTGACAACTTTATTATAGTAGATGGTCATCTCCGATGCATCGGATGTACGCCGATAATACAGCATGAGATAATCCAATGCGTTATCCGTGCCTATCAGTTGACAGTAGATTATTTTATACAAGGTGTTTGCTTTACCCTGCAACAATACCTTTCCAATAGCCGCGCCGTTAAGGGAATGTAAAACCGTATCAATCATACCCACTCTATGGCTTAATTGTCCGTAATCGGGATAACCGCTTATACTCATATCTATACCCCCAACATTTTCATTAATTCTTCGCTTGCGTTTGTGACTACCAAGCTGCTGGTCTTGTGCTCCATTGTAATCCGTATTTGTAAAGTATGGCTATATCTTTCGTCCAAATTCCACGCTCGCGCCGTCAACATAAAAGGCTTATCATAAAGTTCATACTCGTAATTCGCCTGTATGTTTTCGCCGTCGGCGCGTAACTTGCCCTGATTATTGGACGGTATAATCTGTCTTGTATATCTTTCCAACCCCAGTGTGACAAGCCCGCAGCAGCCCCGCGGGAAAAACACATCGACGTTTTTTATAACGCCGTATTCAAGTTGTAATTCTTCCGTATAGCCCGCCGCGCTTGTAGTGGACGCCGGGACAACCAGCGCGAAATCGTAAAACATAATATCACCTACACCTTTATATCCATCCTATAGCATATATCGCGCCTATGGTCTAAAACTTCTTTGATGTTCAATGCCGTATCTGCATATACGGCCACATTATAAATATATCCTTTAAAATATTGTGCCGCCGTTTCACGCCGTCCAATACCAAAATACAACCTTGACGTAAGTGCCGTAGAAAATCCTCCGGCACTTCCTGATTTACGCACATTAACATAACATTGTACTTTCCCATTAGCCCATATAAACCCCACATCACACCATTTATCTGTTGCAACAGCGTTGGTAGCAGTATTAGCCTTGTCACTTCCTTGTAACCTTGCGGTAATATCTGCATAGCTACTCCAACGTAAAAAATATTGGAGATTAGCTGTACTATCAGTGTTAACACCTGCTATATACGTATTAGTCGCGCCCGCTGGTATTTTAAGGGTAATGAAAAAAGCTAATTTTTGCGTTGTAATGTTAAGACATGCCGGTAAAACGGAAAGACGTGCATAAGCATTAGTCCCGTTAAAATATTTACACCTGCCACCGGGACAAGGATAATTTAAGGTATTATTCCAAGTAAAAACATTTATCTCTCTACTTTGAGGTACTTGTTCGTCAAGTGACTTTACAGCCCAGCCGGGAAACAGGTTAAGCCTGCACCCGCGCGGCAACCAGTCGCGCCGCGGCCTTATCAATTTAACTTTTATCGGGCATATTATACTGCTCATAGTTTAAAGACAACCTCACTTTCTTTATCTTCAACAGCGCCGTAAATGCGCCAGCCACGCCTATGGCCGTATCATTGCTCAACACTATTTTTAATGGAGAATCGTTAAATATGCCGCTCACATTTTCTTTATACGTGTCAATAGCCGTCCCGGTTATGGTCTGTGACGCCGGGACAATCCAGCTATCAATAAAAGCCTCCTGTCCTTTGATAGACCCCTCAAAGTTTTCCAATGAAAACAACTTAACAGTTATATCTGTAGCGGTTGACGGATTATAAACGATAATCTCATATTCAGAAACAGGCTTCATCGGCTGGTTAAATATAAGTATCTTTTGAGTATTTATAACTTCGCTGTTCGCCCATGCAATAGACCGTATAAATTCTACTGCTTCCTGTAACAGCAACCTATCTTGCAAATACTTATCCATATTAAGAAAAAAGGCACGTACTACATCATAAGTAATGCGTGCCTATACCCCCCTTTTACATATTTTTACCTCACAAGCCTGTCAAGCACAACATAGTTGTTCGCGCTTGTGCATGTAGCGGTCGAGCGTGTTGTAATATCCAGCTTGACAACATCCTTCGCTTTAGTGTCAAGCCAAGTCGCCGGATTCATGTCATGGTCGAACCTGAACACTCCGCAGTTATGCGGTGCCATGCCTATCTCCATCAGGAATATAGGATTCAGCCCTGCGTAATCCTTGAAGTCCAACAGTTCCGCGTATGTTGTCGCGTCCGTTGTCGGAACCGTACCACGTGCCGCAGCCTGTCCTTCGGCAATACCCGCTTTATAGAGATGGTTTCCCATTCCTACATCCAAGCTGTAATTCGCGTTAACGAGCATTGAACCGCCGCCGAATACATAAGCGCCGTAATCAACAAGATTGTTGTTTACGAGCATGTTCCAGCTATCTTTCCACACCCGTTCATTACCCGTCATAAAGGCCAGTTCGATGTTATACATCAGGTTATTACAAAATGTATACCACGCGCCCGTAGCAGCGTCAATACCGGGGACTGGTTGCAGCATTATGCGTCTTATCAGCCAGTTAGACGGCAACTGGAGATACTGAACTTCGGAGGCCACTGGTACCCATGACCGCCACGCTTCGGAGTGCATATACCCTTTAAACTGACCGGGTACAGCGTCCCTTAATATGTTCATCATGACTGATATTGTTAAGTCTGCATATTCAGCCGCCGACGCCGTGTTTGTTATCCTTATCTCAACATTCTTGAACCTTGACAAGTCAAGCCCATATTCAAGGTCGCCAAGATAACGGCCAAAGTTGATAAGCGTATAATCGCGTTGTGTAACAGCACCAGCATTTTTATACGCGTCCGGCATGGAAATCTTTTGGTCAAAGAAGGCCAGCGCTTTTGCTTGTTTCGCCGAAAGTGACTTAATGACAGTCGCGCCGTCGCCTATTATTTCAATCTTCGAGATAAAATCGCATATACGCCACGAACCACCATTCAGTCCCAGCCATATAACAGTTGTCCCACTAATCCAAATCATAAGCGAACCAAGCAGTCCGTACTTCGGTAAATCTTCCCTCCATGTATTATTTAATGTCATGGAAACGTTTTGTCTAAAATATTCATTCTGCCAATACATAATGGTTATCCTCCTTTCTTTATTGATATGTTACTTTACTAAAACCCTGTGAACCATAAACCCATCCTTTACCCAGAGAAACAAAAGAGTTATGACTTCCGTTTGAAGTCGGCCATGTAGCGCGTGAACGCAGACATGCGTTGAATGGAATCTTCGATCGTGACGTCAGGCATTGAATTAATTTTGTTCAACCCGTTGTCAATGTACGGCAAAAGGTCAGCCGCAAACGCTTCGATTTTAGCCTTGTTCTCATCAAGGCCCTGTGAGACCCTGTTGATACCAAGTTTAATCATTTTGTCTTTCCACATATCGAGCGTTACGCGCTTTAACCCAGCCGCCCATTTACCGCTGTCGAGCGCTTCCATGAGCCTGCTTCTCATTTTGTCAACCTTCGCGGCCGCTTTAATTGTCGGGCTAACTGTTACAGCATTAACGCCCGCCCTCATATCCTCAAGCGCGGCCTTTGTGCGTCTGATGTGTTTTTCCGCGAATTGTGCCGCTGTCATATTAAGCATGATATACACCCCCTTCCTTCAATAATCAAAACCCCTGCCAAGTATACCTATAATACTACACCTTAATTTTACCATATGGTCAAACAAATGTCAAATGTTTATTGTCATATTGTCAGACAATATCGCCATACAGCAAAAACAAAATACGCGATAAACCAACCACCCCGCCCCTGGTTACATAGTATCAGAGTTTAGAAAATCTTACAATTAATAGGACAAAGTAACTTTAGGTATACCCGGAGGCGCCAGCCGGGAAGATAGTCACCTAAGGTATAGTAAATCTTGAAGTATACCCTCTGTTTAGTAATTTATGGATATAGTGGGTAGTTTGTAGACCTATAGTAACGAAATGGTAGAGTTGTAAAAAAAGGAAATTTTGGTGTCGCTGGGTATACG
>Ga0315280_10008758_pt1 | contig 13188 bp, 9 predicted proteins | sample YL17G06_40_MG_FD_203697 | JGI IMG/M metagenome (GOLD analysis project Ga0315280, IMG submission 203697) | Sediment microbial communities from Yellowstone Lake, YNP, Wyoming, USA - YL17G06_40 | ecosystem: Environmental > Aquatic > Freshwater > Lake > Sediment | place: USA: Wyoming | collected...
CTCATTGGTGATGTTGAAGAGCATCCGGTCCTGCCTGGGTGTTCCCGCATCGAAGACGCGTGCGAGAGAGGTCAGACGTTGCTGGCCGTCCAGGACGACCTTCGGGACGAAGTCCGACCTCACTCCCTTGCCGAGGTTCGTCGCCATCTCCCTGGTCACGATCTCCTGGGTGGTGTCCCAGAGCAAGATCGAGCCCGTGGGGAACCCCTTGTAGATGGAGTCCAGGAGCTTGGCGATCTGGGAGCGTCGCCACACGTAGCTTCTCTGGATCTCGGGAATCGAGATTCCGCCCCGGCCCATCTCCGAGATGATGTCCTTGATCTTGAGTGGGTTGCCAATCATGTGTGGTCACTCCACGAGGCGGGCCCATCGCCCTGGATGCGGCTACTTGATGGCCGTCAGGCTCAGGCTGTAGTGCTGGATCTTGGTGACGGGCTGCCAGTGCAGTCGGGCTGGGATCCCGCACGGCTCAGAAGGTCTTCCGCACGTACTGCATGTTGCGGCGGGTGTCGGGCACCAGGCCATTCGGCGATGATGTCTCGAGGACGTACCAACCATCGTAGTCGATGTCCCTGAGCGCCTGGGCTGATTGGGCGAAGTCGACGTTCTCGACCTGCTCGAGGAAGCTGTTCCCGTTCTTCAGGTGTACCTGACAGATGAGCTTGCCGAGCTGGCGGATCTCCGCCGCGGTATCCCGACCGGCGTCGGCCGAGTTCTTGATGTCGTAGTAGACCCGCACGGCCTCATGGTTGACCCGCTGGATGATCTGCAGGTTGTCGTCGGCGCTGAGGGTGTTCTCCAACCCAAGGGTCGCCCCCGCATCCTGCGCGCGCGGCGCAAGCTCCTTGAGCACCTCGATCACACGCCGGACGCCCTCCTTGTCCTGCAGGTCTAGCGTGCCGTTACCGAAGAAGGCAAGGAGGATGACCTTCGCGCCGAGGTCATGGGCGGCGGTGATGCAGTCTGCGACCCACAGGCCAGTCACGGGCTCCGACTTCAGCGGGGTGCCGTTCAGACAACCCATCGCCATTGAGGGGAAGACGACGCCTCGCTCCTTCCCGGCCTCAAGGTACGCCGCGCGGACCTTCGGATCGCGGAGGGGGAAGTTGCCGGGATCGCCCAGGCTCACCTCAACCCCGTCCAGCCCGATCTCGGCCGCGCGTGCGACGGCCGCCAGGTCGGCCGTGGCGCCCAGGTTCCAGTCGCACATGCCGACCTTGAGCTTACGCTGTCCCTGACCGAGGAGCGGCGTGACGGCGCCTGCGAGGGCCATGCCCCCGGCGGCCACAGTTGCGGTGCGTAGGAAGTCGCGTCGGGTGCCCAACGAGGCACCTCCCCGTGTGGTTGGTGACGCTCGTTCATCCCTCGGCGAGCCGCTCTTGCACCCACTGCAGGCCAGCCTCGAAGCTGCCGCGGAAGTCGCAGCGCCTCTCGGCCAGCATCTCCCTGATGTTGTCCTTGCCGAAGTGCCTGTCGGTCGTCACGAAGCACTTGGCGGGCTCCCCGTTTCTCCTGCTGAGATCAGACAGGATCCCGTGGAGGATGATGGCATCCTTCTCCGACAGACCGTACAACTGGTAGGTCAACGAGATGAAGGGCCCCTCCCCGACGGACGAGTAGTCTGTCGGGATGACCTCCCCCGCCCGCGCCAGGCGCGCCGCCAGGTTCAGCAGCCTGTTCGTCTCCCCAGTCCTGCGCACCGCCAGGTCGCGCCGGTTGGGCCGGATGTCGAAGCTGGTCTCCGCGCGGAACATGGTGGTCCGCACGCGCTCGGACTCGGCGCGTAGAGCATTCAAGACTCTCTCGTCATCCACGTAGCGGTAGCCCACCTTCGAGAAGGCCTCGGCCAGAGCGAACGCAGGGACCGCGATCCGAACGCGGCCAGCCTCGGCCGCCCCAAGCATCTGCTCCGCGGCTCGCGCCTCGGGGTCCGGTTCGGGGCCCTGGAGGGCGATCTGGAGAGGGTAGGTCGTCTCGACGTAGACGATCACACCGGTACCCCCTCCGTTATGTGAGCGCCCCACAGTGCCGCCAGCAGGCCCGACTCGGCCAGCGTCCTCTCCGGTTCGTTCGCCTCATCACGCTTGCCGTCAATGAGGTCATAGAGCCACTGCAGGACGACCAGGCGGAAGGCGTCCGGCCAGAGCCACGTGCCTCGCTCGACACCGGTGGGGTCCAGGTAGTCCCCGATGAGCTCCGCCATCGAGAAGGTCCACGTTGCCTCGTCCGACGCGTCAGCAAGGGGCCCGGCCCAGAGGAAGCCCATCTCCTGGGAGAGCACCAACAAGAATGACGCGCGCGCGCCAAGACCGCGATCCGCGATCAGCTCGCGCCGGAGGTCCGCGCCGACCTTGCTGGTGAGCCCCTTCCGATTCTCCAACTCCACGACCACCAGCGGCAGTCCATCCGCACCGCGAATCACAATGTCTGCTGTAAAGCTCATCGTTCCCCTTCCTTTCCGACCCGCCCGGCGAGCCACGACAGTCAGTGCCCCTCATGTTGCCCGAGCGGCGGCGTGTGACCGCCACACGCGGGGGCCATCCCGCTGGGCCCTGGCGCGGCTCCCGGTTTCCGCCAGTTCCCGTCGCTCTCCTCTCGGAGGCCGCGGGGTTAGGGCGGTCATCGCTGTGGGTCAGGGGCAACGCCACCCGCTGCTTGCTCTCGGGCGTGTAGGCGTGCAGCTCGATGCGGTTCCCGTCCGGGTCGCTGAGCCACGCCTGCCAGCTGTTGTCCGAGCCGAAGAACGGGTCGGTCACCTCGACCGCCCTGGCACGGAGCTCGGCGACGGCTGCGGCCACGTCGTCGACCTCCAGGCAGAAGTGCTGGAAGGACTGCCCCTGGGCCGGCTCGCCGAGCTGCCCCTGGAAGAGCTCGACGAAGCTTCGGTCGCCCACGTGGAGGTAGACCCCGAAGCGCTCCCCTTGCTCGTTGATGAAGTCGAAGGCGTGCCTCAGGCCCAGCTTCCCGGTGTAGAAGGCTTCGGAGGCATCGAGATCGCGAACGGTGAAGCAGACATGCGCGAGGGCCTTGACCAAGTGCGGCCTCCCCTCTCGTCAGTGACTGCTGTCGAGCCCTTCCCCGGCGGACGTTCGGCGACCTCTCGCAGAGGCCTTGAGGCTGGCGACGGGGAAGCGTCACCGAGCCGCTGACCACGTGGCAGTGAGGCCGCCATCACATGGTCCTCGACCGGCTGGAGAACGCCGTTCGTTACCTCGGTCTTCATCCCTCCTTCCCGGCGGCCTTTGCCTTCCTGCAGCAGAGCGACCTGGCGTCGCTCCCTTTGGGCCGCCGCGAGCTGGACGGGCACCGGCTGTACGCGAACGTGGAGTGCGTCGAGGGGCGGGGTCGCGAGGGCGCGAAGCTGGAGGCCCATCGCCGGTACATCGACATCCAGCTTTCCCTGGAGGCGCCGGACCTCATCGGGTGGCGCGGCCTGGCGTCGTGCGAGACGGTGGAGCAGGCCTACGATGGGGCGAGGGAGTGTGAGGTCTTCGGCGATGAGCCGGAGGCATGGATCGCGCTGCCGTCGGGGACGTTCGCTGTCTTCTTCCCGGAGGACGCGCACGCGCCTCTGGCAGCGGAGGGGCCCCTACGCAAGGTGGTTGTGAAGGTGAGGATGTGAGTCATCGAGGGAATCAGGAGCGGCACATGATCGGAGGCGTCAGATGGTGCTTGGCCTGATCGGGACCATCATCCTCGGCTCCCATGGCACGTCGGGCTCCGCGCAGCCCCTGGTCCGGCTCGACTTCGAGACAGGAGACCTGCAGGGCTGGAAGATCGTGGAGGGTGCCTTCGGCCCGCTGCCCTGCGCGCGGGATGATGACCGCTGGGGCGGGAACTACAACAAGCAGGGCAGGTACTTCATCAACACGACGGAGAAGGCGGACGGGAGCTTCGACGACGCGATGACGGGCGAGCTTCGGTCGCCCCCCTTCACCCTCCGCTCGCCGATGATGACGCTGCTCGTGGGCGGGGGAGCGCACGCGACGACCTACGTCGCGTTGTGTAGGGCCGATGACGGGACGGAACTCCTCCGCGAGAGCGGCCGCAATCGGGCGGTGATGGACCGACGCTACTGCGACGTGCGAAAGTACGTCGGTACCCAGGTGTATGTGAAGATCGTCGACCACGAGAAGGGCGGCTGGGGGCACGTGAACGCGGATGACATCCGGGAGATGACCGAGGACGAGGTGAAGGGGCGCGAGGAGGAGCTGGCGCGGGTCCAGCGGGAGCGGAAGGAGCGCTACGAGCGATGGCTGCAGCAGTTCAAGCGGCCGGCCGACCGGATCGTGTACCACGGCGAGTCGCTGCGGTGCGTCGCCATGCCGATGGGCGGGATCGGCGCGGGGAACATCGCCATGGGCGGCGACGGCAACCTCCGCCAGTGGCAGATCCACAGTGAGGTCAACGCGACCGCCTTCGTCCCTGACAGCTTCTTCGCGATCCGCGCCCAGCCGCAGGGCGGACAGCCGGTGGCGAAGGCCCTGGCGACGAGCTGCTTCTACGACACCCCTCTCAGCCCCGAGCCGCACATCAACGATCACGTCATCCCCGGGCAGCTCCGGGAACAGATGAAGCGCCTGCCCGGGTGCGAGGACATCCGCTTCGTCGGCGAGTACCCCATCGCGCAGCTTGCCTACGAGGCGAAGGAGCTGCCGGTGCAGGTGCAGATGGAATGCTACTCGCCGTTCGTGCCGCTCGACGCGCAGGCCTCGGCGTGGCCCGCGATCGTGTTCGAGCTCACGGTGAGGAACCCGTCCGACAAGCCGGTAGATGTCGCCCTCCTCGGCACGCTGCAGAACGCGGTCGGGTGGGACGGCAAGTCGGAGATCGTCGGCGTCGCCGATCCCGGGTACGGCGGCAACGTCAACGAGGTCGTCAAGTCGGAGGGGCTGACAGCGGTCGACATGACCGCGCCGCGCCTGGCAGCGGCTGATCGGCGCTTCGGGTCCATGGCGCTGGCGGCCCAGGGCGACGGATGGACCGCCTGCGCGCAGTGGGACGACCTGGATGCGCTCTGGAAGGGCTTTGCGTTGGCCGGACAGCTACCCGCCTCGCGGGAGGGCGCGAGCGCCGCGGGCAGGACGTGGAATGGGGCGCTGCTGAGCAGCGGACGACTGGGTCCCGGCGCGGAGCTGCAGGCGACGCTCCTCCTGACCTGGCACTTTCCCAACCACGTCTACGGCGACTATCGCTGTGGGAACCGGTACAACGTCTGGTTCAAGAGCGCGGTCGACGTGGCGCAGAAGCTGGACCGCGAGCTGCCGGAGCTGGCGCGGCGCACGCGACTCTTTCGCGACACGATGTACGACACGACGCTGCCCTACTGGCTCGTCGACTGCCTGACGGCGAACATCAGCACCATTCGCTCGCAGACCTGCATGTGGTTCGAGGATGGGACGTTTGCCGTGTACGAGGGCTGCGCCTGCTGCCCCATGAACTGCAGCCACGTGTGGAACTACGAGCAGACGATGGCCTTCCTCTTCCCCGAGCTCGAACGGAACATGCGGTGGCTCGACCTGACCATCCAGATGGCGGACGATGGGGCCGTGCACCACCGCCTCGCCCTTCCGCTGACGGCCCCGCGCGGGAGCGGGCCGTTCTGCGACGGGCAGTTCGGGACGATCCTGAAGGCCTACCGGGAGCACCTCCTCTCCTCCGACCGGAAGTGGCTGGATGAAATGTGGCCGCGGATCAAGCGGGCGATGCAGTACGCGATCCAGACCTGGGATAGCGACCTCGACGGCGTGACCACCGGAACACAGTGGAACACGTACGACTGCGCGGTGCACAGCCCGAGCACGTTCATCGGGAGCCAGTACCTGGGGGCGCTGCGCGCCGCGGAGGAGATGGCGAAGCTCGAGGGCGAAGCGCCGCTTGCCGCGAGCTACCGGCGCATCTTCGATAGCGGCGTGCGCAGGCAGGACGAGATGCTGTGGAACGGCGAGTACTACCAGCAGCTCAGCGACCCGCTGCTCCAGCCGGTCAACGAGTACGCGACCGGCTGCCATGCCGACCAGCTTCTCGGGCAGTGGTGGGCGAATGTCGTCAACCTCGGGCCGATCCTGCCACCCGAGCATGTCCGGCAGGCGGAGCAGTCCATCGTGAAGTACAACTGGCGGACCGATCTGCGGGATCACGTGCAATCACCGCGGCAGTTCGCGAACCCCGAGCGGGACATGGGGATGATCCTCTGCACGTGGCCGAAGGGCCCGCGGCCGGCGGACGCGATACTCTACGCGGATGAGGTGTGGTCCTCCACCGCGTACCACGTCGCCGCCATGCTCATCCGCGAAGGCGACGTCGAGACCGCGTACCATCTCGTGAAAGCCGGGCGCGACTGCTACGACGGCTTGCGACGCAATCCCTGGAACGAGATCGAGTGCGGCGACCACTACGCGCGGAACATGGATAGCTGGTCGCTGCTCCTCGCCGCCCAGGGCTTCGTCTTCGACGGGCCGGCGGGCATCCTGGGCTTTGCGCCGAAGGTCAAGCCGGAAGACTTCCGCTCGTTCTTCTCGGGGCCGGAGGGCTGGGGCAGCGTCTCGTGCCGAGCGACGGCGAACGGCGGGGTCTGGGAGCTGAGGGTGGCCGCGGGGCAGGTGAAGCTCAACGAACTCGCGCTCATGGCGGCGGGCGCGGGCAAGCAGGCGAAGGTGAGGGCGAAGGCCGGTGAGAGCGAGGTGAGCTGCCGTGTGGTGGTCGAGGGAACGAGGGCGCGGCTGCGGTTCGAGCGACCCGTACAGCTCAAGGCGGGCGACATGCTGAAGGTCAGCATCGTCACAGGATGATCCCAACACCGCTCTTCCTGATTGCTTTCCTGGTTGCCGTCCCGCTGATGGCGCTGAGCGGGGCGTCGCCCTTGCTGGGCTGGGCGGGGCTTGGGTGGTGCGCGTTCGTGTTGGGGCTGCTCGTAGCTGACAACCGGCTGTCGGCCCGCGCGCACCGTGTCACGGTGGAGCGGATTGTCGAGCCGAAGCTGTCGCTCGGTGCGGAGAACAAGGTGCGCCTGCGTTTGGAGAACCTGTCGCGCTGGACCGTCGGGCTACGGGTGAGGGACGACCCGCCGGAGGACTTCCGGACGCCCCACCGGGAGCTGCGGACCACGCTGCCAGGCTACGCCGGCCTGGAGCTGACCTACCCGACGGTGCCGCGGCACCGGGGCCGATTCCGCTTCGGCGACCTCCATGTGCGCGGCGTCTCGTTCCTGGGCCTTAGCCAGTGGCAGCGGAGGACCCCGGCGGAGGTGGAGGTGGACGTGTACCCCGACCTCCTGAGCGTGCGGCGGTACGATCTGCTGGTGAGGGCCCATCGACTCGAGGAGATGGGGTTCCGCCGCACCCGCGCGCGCGGCGCGGGCACCGACTTCGAGAGCCTGCGGGAGTACGTGCCGGATGACGAGTTCCGCCACATCGACTGGAAGGCGACGGCCCGTCGCGCGCGGCCCTACACGCGGGAGTACGAGGAGGAGCGCAGCCGCACGGTGATGTTGCTGATCGACGCGGGGCGGATGATGTCGGCGGAGGCCGAGGGGCTCTCGAAGCTCGACCACGCCGTCAACGCTGCGCTTATGCTGGCGTACGTCGCGCTCCGGCGCGACGATGCGGTCGGCCTGATCGTGTTCGCGGATACGGTGAAGGCGCTGCTTCCGCCCCGGAAGGGCCAGGCGCAGGTGCAGCGGATTCTCGAGGAGCTGCATGATGTCCAGCCCACGCTGGCGGAGCCGAACTACCGAGCCGCCATGTACCACCTCCACGACCGCGCCCGGAAGCGGTCGCTCGCGGTGCTCTTCACGGACCTCGTGGACGAGGAGGCCTCGCGTCGCCTGATCGCCCACGTCTCCGCGGCCTACCCGCGACACCTGCCCCTGGTGGTGACACTCAGCGACCCCGACCTCCACCGATCCGCGAGCGCGGCGCCCGACAGCGAGGCGGCGCTCTTCGAGCGCGCGGTCGCCTCGCAGGTGCTGATGGACCGCGAGAAGGCCCTCGCCAGCCTGCGCGGCCGCGGGGCCGTCGTCCTCGACGTACCGGCAGGGGAGTTGACCGTGGCGGTTGTCAACCGCTATCTGGAGCTGAAGGAGAGGATGAGGGTGTGACGCGGCGGGAAAAAGGGGACGGAGGGGATTTCCCGCCGGCAGCGAGGTAGCAGGCGAGGATGAGCCAGGTCCCCAGGCCGAAGGCGACCCGGACCCAACTGTCCCGGAAGAGCCCGGTCGAGATGGGGCTGATCGTCCCCTCGATACACCCCGCGGCCAGGAACACGGGCACGACGCCTAAGACGAGCTTCACGGATTCCCGCGCCGCGAGGGCGATGGCGTCGCGGCGACGCAGGTCCCCCGGGTTGATGACGCTGTAACCCAGCATCAGGCCGGCGCCCCCGCAGATGAAGACGGCGGAGAGCTCGAGAGCGCCGTGCGGGGCGATGATCGCCCAGCAGTCGAGCTGCCGCGAGTGCAGTGTCCCCACCGCCAGGAAGCTCCCCAGCATCATGCCGTTCGCCGCCAACGCCCACACGGTGAGCGCGCAGGCCGTAAGGCCGCCCGCGAAGGCGGTCACACCGACCTGCAGGTTGTGGGTCCACAGGAGGGCGGAGAAGGGTCCGCTGCCCAGGGCCCCGTGAGCCTCCCCGAAGTACGCCCCCGCCGGCTGGTTCTTCGCCAGGAACCCCTCGACGGCGTCGGGGAGGCCTTTGGGGGCGACGTGCTCGACCCAGCCGCGATCGGCGACTACCAGCACGTAGGCCAGGGACGCTCCCGCCACCGACAGGGCGACCGAGACCGCGGTGAAGCGAAAGGTGCGGCGGAACGTCTGCGGGAACTCCGCCGCGAAGAACCGCCGGAGGCTGAACCCGGGGCCCCGGCGGCGACGATAGATGACCGCGTGGCCGCGGCCGACCAGCAGGTTGAGGTAGTCGACCAGCCGCGGGTCACGGCGCTCGGCGCGCGCCTGAGCGAGATGGGTGGCCGCCTGTCGATAGAGCCGGCCGAGCTCGCCCAACTCCGGCGGGCTGAGCGCCTTGAGCCCGGACTGGTCGACCGTCCTCAACAGGTCGTCCAGCCGCTCCCACTGGGGCCGATGAGCCTCAACGAACGGGTCCACTGACTGGCAGACCTTCCTCGCGAGGAGATGACGGACTGGCCGACGACCGAGTCACCATCGAGACGCCTGAGCACGTGACGCTCTCCTACGAGCTCGCGGGCGCCGGCGCGCGCGTCCTCGCGGCATTAGTCGACCATCTCATTGTCACGGTCGCCATCCTGGGCCTTGTCCTGCTGGCGGTCGCCCTGCAGATCACAGCGGCCTTCGGCTCGGGCCCGGCGGTGGTTCTGGCGACCGTCCTGGGCGGCCCGCTCCTCCTGCTGATCGTCTACTTCACCCTCTTCGAGATCGCCTGGAGCGGCCAGACGCCCGGCAAGCGAGCGGCCGGGATTCGCGTCATGCACGACGACGGCACGCCGGTGACCGTCATCGACTCGATCGTTCGTAACGTGCTGCGGGTCGTGGACTTCCTCCCGTACCTGTACTTCGTTGGTGGGGCGTTCTCCTTCTTTCATCCCCTGGGGAAGCGACTGGGAGACATTGCCGCCGGCACCGTCGTCGTGAAGCTGCGGCGGGCCGAGATTCCAGAGGCCGCGGCTCCCGTAGCGGGGCCCTCGGCCCCCGCGCCGCCGGACGACTTGCTCGTGCTAGTGAGAGCGTCGGCCCGCCAGCTCTCAGGGGATGAGGTGGCCGCGATCCGCCGGTTCCTGACTCGGAGGTTCGAGCTGACGTCGGAGGTGCGGAGGAGGTTGGCCCGGGAGATGCTCGATGCCGTGGGCGACAACCTCTCTCCGGCCGCGGCCGAGGTGGCCGCTGCTGACCCGGAGCCGATCCTGGAGGCCCTGGCCCACGCCGCGGCCCAAGCCGGCGAGCCGTTCTGAACGGCCCGGCGCAGGTGGGTGCGCACGTGTACGGTGACGCCGTCGGACAGGACCGTCACCGCACCATCAAGGTCGGTCCTTCGGATCATCACCCCCGCCTCCTCCAGCTTGCGGACGGTCGAGTAGTGAGGAAGATCGGGGTCGCCGGCGGGGCAGGAGATGACCGCCCACAGAGGGTGGACCGCCTGCAGGAACTGCCGGTTCAGTGCGTATCGGCTGCCGTGATGCGGCACCTGCAGGACCTGCGCTGCCAGAGGGCACTGGCGCTTGAGCAACTCCCGCTCCGCCTCCTCCTCAATGTCCGCGGGAAGCAACACGTTCGTCTCGCCGTACCGCACCTGCAGCACCACGCAGCGGTCGTTCCGTCTGAGGGCCTTGTCCGAGGCCGTTCCGGTCGGCCAGAGGACATCCGCGCTCACCCCTCCGCCGAGGTCGATCCGCCCGCCCGCCGCTGTCGGCTGCACGGGGATCGAGAGGCTGCGGGCGGCCGACTGCACCTCGGGTGACACCGAGTCGTCCGCTTCTGGACCGCTCAGCAGGACGAGCCCCGCTGGGATCTGGCCCAGCACGGCAGGCAGCGCGTTGCAGTGGTCGGCATCGCGGTGCGTCAGCACCACAACGTCCAGCCGCTCGATGCCCTTCGAGGCGAGGAAGGGTAGGATGACCTCTCGCGCGCAGCGTCCGCCGTCGGCGGCCCGCTCGCCGCTGCCAGCGTCCACCATCATGGTGCGGCCAGAGGGAGACCGCACGACGCAGCACTGGCCGTGGCCGACGTCGAGGAAGGTGACCTCGAGGGACGGCTGCCGGTAGCCGCTGAGTGCGAACCAGAGCGACACCGCGAGCGCGATGGCCAGGCCGAGAGCCAGCCACCGCTTGGGTGTGAGGTCCTGCCACCACTTGCCTCGCACCGTCATCGCCCCCAGAGCAACGACCCCGTACCACGCCACGCACGCGAGCGTCGAGAAGCGCGGGACGGAGGCGTAGGCCCACGGAAGGCCTCCACATACGCTGTTGGCGCCCAGCATGGCCTCGACCAGCGCCCGGATGACGTGGCTGACGAGAGCCGCCAGCCGCATCCACACAAAGCTCAGCGGCATGGCGACGCAGGAGAAGGTCATCACAAGCGCAGCCAGCGGCACGGCGGTCAGGTTGGCCAGAGCGCCCAGGAGCGGGAAGGTGTGGAACCAGTACGCCAGGAGCGGCGTGGTCATCGTCCAGGCGCCGGCCGCGGAGGCGCCGAGACGAAGGGTCCAGACACGGAGAGTCCGGGGGTGGAGAGCCAAGGGGGGTAGCCGCCAGAGGCGGAGGGTCCAGACGCGCACGTCTTCCCACCGTCCCGCCGACCGTTCGCGGACGAACCGGAAACCCAGGACAACTCCCAACGTGGCGGCGAACGATAGCTGGGCGCCGATCGAGAAGAGGGCGGAGGTATCGAAGGCGCAGATGAGCACCGCAGCGAGGCCGAGGGCCGTGTACGCGTCGTAGTCGAAGTAGCGCACCCGGCCGGAGCCGGAAAGGACGAGCAGCAGGCACATGGCGACAGCCCGCGAGACCGACGGGCCAAGGCCGACCATCAGCGCGAGGAAGGCGAGGGGGAGCGCGATCACGACGGCATGATACCACCGTGCGCCCGGCCATCGTCCGCGCGGCAGCACGAGCACCAGCCAGGCCAGCAGCGTGACCTGCGCCCCAGAGACGACGAGCACGTGAACCGTGCCGGTGTGCCGGAACGACTCGGCCACGGCCGCCGGGATGGGCGCCACCTGCATGCCCCACACGATGCCGGCGATGAGACTGGCGAAGAGGCTGCGATTCGCGCCCCCGACCGATTGCCGCAAGCGCTCGAAGACCGCGCCCCGCGCCGCCGCGGCTTTCTGCCGCACCCACATGGCGAGGGGCAGCCGCGAGGTCGCGATGCGCTCCACCGAAGCGTTCGTCAGCACGACGCTCACGTGCTGGCGCGCAAGCAACGCAGCGTAGTCGAACTGGCCGGGGTTCGCGGGCGTCGCGGGCAGGGCGCATGTGCCCTCGCAGCGCACCGGTACCCCATCGAGCGGTGGCCCATCAGAGCGGGCGCAGACGAGGGCGTTCCCCGAGACGCCCTGCGGCCCCGTCGCCATTACGACTGCCCTCGCAGCGACCATGAACCGCCGCTGGTCCGCCGACGGGGGAAGCTCTGCCGTCACGAACCCCTCGAGCGTGACGGGCGCTCCATTCCCCACGAAGTGGCGGACGTCGTCCGAGCGGGGCAGCGTGCGCCCCGCATGGAGCAGCGCTCCGCAGGCCAGCGCGCCGAGACAGAGCGCAGCCCGGCCAAGGCGCACCTGGCCCACCACCAGGCCCGATACGCCTCCGGCGACGCCCAGGAGAGCCCACAAGAGGAGAGGCAGCCGGCAGGCATCGGCGAGCCAGATGCCGGCCAGGAAGCACAGGCAGAGAGCCAGTAGCGGTCGCTCGGCGAACGGCCACCAGTGCTCGCGGGGAGGGGTCGAGCCGGCGCCCCCGGCAACCCGCGGCACGTCGTTCGTCGTGAGCATGGGCGGGAGCATTCGCTGTCTGCTCGGATGGGGGTCTACGGCACGGTGACGTAGGGCCGGATCTGCTCGATCCTCTTGGGGCCGAGACCGGGCACGGCGTGCAGGTCGTCCACGCTGCGGAAGGGCCCGGAGCGCTGCCGATACTCGACGATCCTCTGCGCGAGGGTCGGCCCGATGTCCGGTAGTTGGTCGAGTTGCTCGATGGTGGCGGTGTTGAGATCGACGGCGGTCGGTGGCGACTGCCCGCTGGGAGGGGCGGAGGCCGGCGGAGGAAGACTGGCTGCCGCGAATGGTATGTCGATCTTCTGCCCGTCCTCCAGCGGCGCGGCCAGGTTCACCTGCCGGGTGTCCGCTTCAGCGAGCATGCCGCCCGCAGCCTCCAACGCCTGTTGCACACGAGCATCGCGCGGCAGCCTGTAGACGCCTGGTTGGACGATCGCGCCGGCGACCTGCACGACCACGGTCGCCGGAGTGGCCTGGGACGGCGGCGGGGTGTAGATGGGACTGGAGGACGGAGGCGGGGTGGGGCGGTTGCGCGCGTAGATCCCGACCGCCAGAGCGCCCAGGATGCACAGGATGGCAACGCTGATCCCGATCTGTTGCAGGCGAGTCAAGCTCACGGCAGGCCTGGCCTGGTCAGCGCTACTTGGCGACGGCCATCAGCACCGCGAAGCCGATCCCGAACAAGACCAGCGCGATGAACAGGATGAGGCAGCCGGTGACCGTCTC
>Ga0315280_10008759_pt1 | contig 13185 bp, 11 predicted proteins | sample YL17G06_40_MG_FD_203697 | JGI IMG/M metagenome (GOLD analysis project Ga0315280, IMG submission 203697) | Sediment microbial communities from Yellowstone Lake, YNP, Wyoming, USA - YL17G06_40 | ecosystem: Environmental > Aquatic > Freshwater > Lake > Sediment | place: USA: Wyoming | collected...
GATTGTCTATTCAACAGCCAGGCGTCATTCAGCAGAACTGATTACGAGCGACAGCGACTTGAAAGACTTGGAATGGGTCAGGTTCATACAATGAGTACGGTAACTCGTGCACTTCTCCATTGAACCCCCCATGTCGTGGGTTCATATCCCAATGGTCCCACGATTCACGATCAGTGCTTCGATGGGAAACCTAGCTAGAAAAAGGTCCAAAAGAGGCGATTTGAAAGTAGCCCCACCGTGAATTTCAATTAAGGCAGCCTACAAGAGAAGGCGGACAGGTTACAGCTAGCACCCGAGGTCAGACTTAAGGAAACTATCAATCAAATCGATGCTCTTGCATGTGCAACCGTCAAACCGAATGAAATTCTCGTCTTCGGACACACTCATCAGCCGTTCGTGAACATTACGGAGAATGTGGTCAAAAGTGGCTCATGGGTAGCCGACGCGCCTGTACACAACACGTTCGTGGAGTTATCAAACGGAAAACCTCGCCTCTTTGTTTTCGGAGGGCAAGAGATAACGTAACGCGTGCCTTGTTAGCGAGCGCACAAATGGCACCGCGCTCAAAGACTGATGCGGAAAGATTGTAGCGAGACGCCAATTGTGTAGTGCTTATCTTCTCAGACTTAAGAGCGTGTCTTGCAATAGGAATTAGTCGATTTAAGTTGCTCAAGACTAAACCGACCGTGGCATCGGTTGCCGGAAGGAGTTTACACTGTAAGAACTGGCAGATCGAAGGAGCTTATAGAATGCTGCACAATGTTCTCGACCCAGAAGTGGCGAAGGACCCTGAAAACCTGATCGTTTATGGGGGCACAGGCAAAGCTGCCCGCAATTGGGATTGCTTCGAGAAGATTGTTCTGACCCTGCAGGAATTGAAACCGAACGAAACTCTACTGATACAAAGTGGCAAGCCGGTCGCGGTTTTCGAGACACATGAATGGGCACCGCGCGTGCTGATTTCGAATGCGATGCTTGTGCCCAAGTGGGCTACGTGGGATTATTTCTACGAGCTGGAGCAGAAAGGCCTGATAATGTACGGACAGATGACCGCAGGCTCCTGGGCGTACATAGGCACTCAAGGCATACTCCAAGGAACTTACGAGACATTAGCGGCCGTGGCGAAGAAGCATTTCAACGGCACACTCAAAGGACGATTAGTAGTGACGGCGGGACTGGGAGAGATGGGTGGCGCGCAGCCACTCGCCGTAACGATGAACGATGGAGTGGCGTTAGTCGTTGAAATCAACAAGGCAGCTATTGACCGCCGGCTGAAACATGGTTTCGTCGAGAAATGGACCAATGACCTAGACGAAGCTTTGCGAATGGTGGAAAACGCCAAGCAGGCGAAGCAACCATTAAGCATTGGCCTGCTCGGCAACGCAGCGGAAGTCCTTCCAGAATTGGTTAAGAGAGGAATTGTACCTGACATCTTGACAGACCAAACCTCAGCGCATGATCCGCTACACGGATACTACCCAGCGGGGATGAGCAAAGAGGAGGCTGATGATCTTCGCAGCAAAGATCCTCAGCATTATCTTCGTGAAGCCAAAGTAAGCATCAAGGCACATGTACAAGCTATGCTTCGGCTCATGCAGCGTGGCGCGGTCACATTCGAATATGGCAACAACATAAGGCAGCAGGCCTTCGATGAAGGCTTGAAAGAGGCGTTTGCCTTCTCGGGTTTCGTACCGGAATATATCCGACCAATGTTTTGTGAAGGGCGCGGACCCTTCCGCTGGACATCACTCGTTAATGAACCAGAGGACATCTTCAGAATAGACGAGATGATTGTCAAGGAATTCGGCTACAATAAAGACCTCGTTCGATGGATGGAGAAGGCAAGAGAACACGTGAGATTTCAGGGACTGCCTGCGAGAGTCTGCTGGCTCGGCTACGGCGAACGAGCGAAGTTTGGCAAGATAGTCAATGACATGGTGGCTTCAGGTAAGCTCTCAGGACCGATCTGGGTTGGAAGAGATCACCTGGACACTGGAAGCGTCGCCTCTCCTAGGAGGGAAACCGAGAACATGAAAGACGGAAGCGACGCGATCGCTGACTGGCCGATCCTTAACGCGTTGCTGAATGCTGTCTCCGGAGCAACTTGGGTTTCAGTGCACCACGGAGGAGGGGTTGGCATAGGCTACAGCATTCACGCAGGCCAGTGCCTCGTCCTAGATGGAACGACCGAAATTGAGAAGCGAGCCGTCCGCGTTCTAACGGCTGACCCAGGAATCGGTGTGGTTAGACATGCGGATGCGGGATATGAAAGTGCAAGAAAAGTTGCCCTAGAGAACAAGATCAAGATGCCGATGCTCAAATAACTAATCTGTTAATCGCCATAGGTTTGAGCCCATCTTGAACTCGAGTCCCGTGTCGTCCGATTCTCTGCGTCAGCTCCCATGCGAATCCTATGTGCGGTCCCGCTTTGTTTTCTCATGACCGAAACTGAATTAGCTGCAATAAATCATCTCAAGTCGCGATCAGTCTTGAAGCTTCTCGAGTGTTTCCCAAACTTTAGCGAAGGCAGAAGAAGGGACGTCATTGACGCCATTGTTGCTGAGGCATGTTCGAGAAACGTCAGAGTATTGGATGTCGAGTTCGACGCGGATCATAATCGACCTGTCCTGACCTTCGTCGGAGCACCGGACGCCGTGGGCTTGGCAAGAGAATTCGCGAAACAATATGCGTCACGATTCAATGTCCCCGTCTTTCTGTACGAGGAGGCTGCCGCCCGTCCTGACAGACGGAACCTTGCTGATGTCAGGAAAGGTGAATTTGAAGGGTTAAGGGATGAAATCGGGAAGAAACCTGATAGGTCACCTGATTTTGGAGAGTAGAAGCAAATCGTATCTTTCGAGACAAGGGCTTCGCCCTCTCCAAAGCCTTTTGCTACCTTATGACATCTGACGGTGGTTTCCAAGATTTCCTCACCTCTCAACGCTGGCAGCCACACATGCGCTGTGTGATCTCTTTGGTCAGATGACTCCAGCCGACTATTACGATTTCGTTTCCCTGAATTCTTTGTTTCAATTCTTGATCGGACTTGGGTGGATCACGAAAAATCTGGACCTCACCAACTGCTCTAAGCCGCCCGATATGCTGCTCCTCTAGATACACGTGGTCCACGACAACTATCTTCATCTTACCTGCCCAACTTTGATGCGTTGAACCCATCAGCTATCGTGACCTTTCAATTCTTTCCATCAGTTCAGAATATGGCAAACGTTGTTGGTTGCGAATAGATGTGACAAGGTTAATCTCCGTAGCCTTCGTATTGCAGCAACGGTTGAAACTCGAAGGCACTTTGCAAACCCAAGACACGCAATCCGCCTCGCTTAGCTTACCTGTTCCGCTGTCTATCAAAGACATATTATGAAGTCCAATAGGTATGCGCTGCTTGAGTGAGAGGGTTTGAAGATAGAGAAAATCGAAGTATTTCCGCTCAGAATTCCGTATAAAATGGCGGCTCGCATAGCGTCCTTTGAGTATTCATACGTTGAGAGCATGCTTGTGAGAATCAGAACAAATGACAATCTATACGGATACGGAGAGGCCGTGACGGATCCAGCTTTCACAGGCGAAATAACGGACAGCATATCGGGCGCTATCAAAAAGCATCTCGGACCAGCAGTACTAGGATCGGACCCCTTCGCACTCAGCGAATTCCATCAGAAAATGGACCAGGCTTTGGTGAAGAACACCGCAGCTAAAGCGGCCGTTGAGATGGCATGTCTAGATGCTGTAGGGAAAGCTACCGGAGAACCAATCTACAATCTTCTGGGAGGGGACTTCAATCCAGACATCTTAGAAGTCCCGGAAATAGTGATCGGCACGCTTGCTGATGACGTGAGATACTGTGAAGAAGCTTTTGCCAGAGGCGTAAGGTCCTTCAAAGTGAAGGTTGGCGAAACCCCGGATAAAGATGTGGAGAGGGTCAAGAGAATTAGAGAAACTGTAGGAGACGCCGCAGAGATAAGATTAGACGCAAATCAGGGCTGGCGAGACTATTGGATGGCCCTAAAGCTTGCCAAGCGGATGGACAAGTTTGACATTTCATTGTTGGAACAGCCTTTGCCAGGGCACGATCTCAAGGGCCATGCCATGTTGAGGAAGGCCATTGACATCCCCATAATGCTTGACGAAAGTATCCACCACGTTAACGATGCGTCCGCTGCAGTACAGCTCGAAGCGTGCGACGTGATTAGCGTGAAGATCATGAAGTCTGGTGGTCTCATGCGCATAAAGGAGCTCGTCGAGTTCTGCTCCACACAGAGTATACCATGCCACATGGGCACCTCATGGGAGACTGAAGTTGGGTGGGCTGCAAATCTAAATCTGATAAGAGGCCTACCTGGGATCAAGTTATGGGACGCCTACTCGCCCACTGACATATACTGGGGATCGACTGCAAGCATCGGTACTCCGATTGGGACATACCGCAAGAACGGTGTTTCTCAAGTTAGATTTCCCGAAGGCCCCGGCCTGGGTATAGCTGTTGACGAGAGCGCAGTCAAGAAACATCTGGTAACTGAACCAATTCGCGTAACGCGTAATGCGTAGTCTCGTACTCTCCAGAGGAAAGGCATCAGCTGATTTGGTGCTCATCCATAGCTTCGGTACTGCGGTCTGATCTATACCTCGTAGTCTCGTCCGTTTGGTTAGAGTTCGATTGCACACAATGCCTATTCTGCAATCAAGATACTAAGGTCCATTACATTGGTTCCCGTGGCCCCGGTTCGTATTCCGTCACCCAACTTCTGAAAAACTGTCGAGATCTTATGTTCCTTCAGTGAAGAATAGATGTCAATGCCTTGCGCTTCTGCTCGCTTGACTGTGCTAGAATCTACGAGTCCTCCAGCGAAATTTGTAGGGCCATCGGAACCGTCTGTGTCAAGGAATACACCAGCTACCTTTGAGTCTCGGGGTAGTCGTAGGGCTACAGCTGCAGCGAGTTCTTGGCTCGGGCCCCTTTCCCAAAATTCGATTCATCTTCGAGCTTTACGACGGTCTCACCGGCGCAAATGATGGCCGCTGGTGTCTGGAGGGGCCTTCCGTATTTCGCCATCTCGCTCATTATGGCGGCGAGGGCGTAGCCCACTTCTCGACTCTCACCCTCCAAACTTGTTGTTAGGGTCCGCGAGTTGAAGCCGCGCGCATATAAGTGAGAGAGAGCTGCTTCCGCTGCCATAACGTTGTTCGCGATTACGAAAGTGCGTATTCGCAAATCCCCGTAATCCTTCAATGTTTCTTGATTTGGAGAAGCGTTTGATAGGTAGTTTCTTGCGGATTCTGGAATGGCTTCCCACAGATCGTATTTATTGAGTGTTGTTCTCGCGTCATCGAACGTCGATGGGTCAGTGACGGTTGGGTCGGTAATGCAGTCCAAAGGGTCGCCGATGACATCGGATACCGTGAGATTCACTATCGTGGCGGGCGCCATTTTCTTTGCGAGGCCGCCGCCCTTAGTCCTTGAAAGGTGTTTGCGCACCGAGTTGATCTCGGTTATGGTGGCACCGCATCCTAAGAGCAGTGAAGTGATTCGACGTTTGTCTTCTAGGGTGACTCCTTCGACAGGGTACGGCATGAGAGCCGAACAGCCGCCAGTGAAAGCTACCAGGAAAAGGTCATCTTTCTTCGAATCCGAGGCAATCCGGACGATTTCCTGCGCTGCCTTGAACCCTGCCTCATTAGGTATAGGATGACCTGCTTGGACGACTTTCACTCGAGAGAGCTTACGAGTCTCGTCTTCTCTGACTATAACCAGCCCCTCCGAAATATGTTCGCTGAGAATCTCCTCGAGCGCTTTGGCTATTGGGTAGGTTGCTTTGCCTGCTCCGATGACGCAGAGTCTACGCACTCGTTTCAAGTCAAACTCAAGGTCGCCGATGGACAGCAGGTCATGGTTTAGTTTGACAAGTTCTCTAGTCCTCAGGTATGGGTCGACGTATTCCAGTGCGTACTCGATAGCATCGATTAACTGCTTGCGTAGGGCCACGTCTCCGTGATCTAGCAACTCTTCTTGATTCTTGATATACACGATTGACCTTCACATTCTATCGGTGTCGCTTGCTCTAATGCAGCGTAGAAAGAGTTCGACGTCCAAGATAGCGTGCGTTCGAACCCAATTGTTCCTCGATCCTGAAAAGCTGGTTATACTTGGCGGTGTGTTCGGCGCGAGCAGGTGCTCCGGTTTTGATTTGGCCGCAGTTCAGCGCAACGGCGATGTCGGCGATTGAGTCGTCTTCTGGCTCTCCGGAACGTTCGGATACCATTACTGCATAGCCGTTATCTATCGCATACCGGCCCGCCTCTACGGCTTCCGTTATAGTGCCGATTTGGTTGGGTGGCGTGTATCCACCTTCGTCCGCCGTGTTAAGCACGTATTTTGTGTATTTCTTTGCGAGCATCTGACCGAGGCAATAGTAAACCTCAACTCCTTTTCGCATTGCCTCAGAGAAGGATTTCGCTCCGACGGGAATTATGATGTGTTCCTGAAAGTCGAGGTCGGTCGCGGCAAGTTTCCCACCATTGATGTAATTCAACAATGGCGCTGGCAGCACGCACGCCGCAGGACCTCCGACGTAAGCGTAGAGGGGGACGTCGAGAGAATTAGCGGCTGTTCTTGCAACTGCAAGAGAGACGCCGACTATGGCGTTTGCCCCGAGTTTCGACTTGTTTTCAGTGCCGTCCAATTCAATGAGGTGAGCGTCTATCTCTTTCTGATTTCTTACATCTACTCCCTTCAGAGAAGGCGCGATGGTTTCGTTAACGTTTCTGATCGCTTTGCGAACTCCTCTCCCGAAGTATTCAGTGCCGCCGTCCCGAAGCACGTGAGTTTCGTACATCCCCGTAGACCTACCCTGGGGAACGTCGGCTCGACCTAGAACGCCGCCTTTCGTCAAAACTTCAACTTGGACTGTTGGGTCTCCTCGGCAGTCAAGGATTTGCCTGCTACTTCGAATCGTTCACTCTGCATTTAGCATCGTGCGGCAAACAAGTGAGGTAGTTGACTTAAAGCTTCAGTGAGTTTGTCAAGATTGTTAGCTCCCAGATTAGGAGACAATAAGACGATGCACGATCAACTCATGTTGGATTAAATGAGAGAGGCAATTTCACTGGTCGGTTTCCTTCTGCTCGAGAAACGATTGAGGCAAATGCGGCAGATTCGCTCCTGATTGCTGTCGAGGCGGAAAAGGGTGGATTCGATGCGATTTGGTTTGGAGATCACGTTATGCGCGAGATCCTAACGAAGATCTCTCAAAACCCGGGACTGCGCTTCTTCAATAGACAATAGAACAGCTAAGTAAGAGGACGGCACATTGAAGTGATTGCTGATACTCGAAGATGCACGAATCTGACGGAGTCCTCATCCTCTCAGAAAAGGAAGTCAAATCATGCCTTCCAATGAAAGACGCGATTAACGCGGTTAGGCAAGCTTACGTGGCTTTCGCGGAGGGTAGGGTAGCGATGCCGCCTGTCGTTCATTTGGGTGTTGAGAAGTATAATGGCGAAATCGATGTCAAGACTGGTTATGTGGAGGATTTTCAACTCATCTCAACGAAGATTGCGTCAGGTTTCTATGATAACCCCAAGATTGGTTTACCGTCAGGTGTTGCGATCGTGATTCTCATGGACCTGAAAACTGGCCTGCCCTTGGCGATAATGGATGGGACCTACTTGACTGCGGTTAGAACGGGAGCTGCAGGTGCGGTAGCCGCAAGCGTCCTCGCCCGAAAGAACTCCAAAACGGTGGGAGTCATAGGGGCCGGAACCCAGGGGCGCGAGCAGGTGTTGGCGTTGCATGAACTATTCGCTATTGAAAAGGTGAAAGTGTGGAGCAAAACCGCGAGCAATGCAGGAAAATACTCCACTGAGGTGGCCAAGAGACTAGGCATAGAGGTTCAGGCCACAGCCAATCCCAGGGAAGCGGTAGCAGATGCCGACATAATCGTCACGGCCACGCCATCAAGAACTGCCATCGTCATGGATGACTGGATCCAACCCGGAATGCACATAAATGCAATCGGCGCGGATGGGCCGGGGAAGCAAGAGCTTGATCCAAAGATAATGAAACGGGCGAAGATCGTAGTCGACAGCCTCAAGCAATGCAGAGTCATAGGTGAAATCCAACACGCACTCGCCCAGGGGCTAATCAGGGATAGTGACATACACGCTGAGATCGGCGAGATCCTAACTGGAAAGAAGAGCGGCAGGGAGTCCGATGATGAGATTACTCTCTTTGATTCAACCGGTATTGCTGCTCAAGACATAGCCGCGGCGAACATCGTCTACCAGTTTGCGAAAAAGACTGGAATGGGCAAATCGGTCACGCTTCTCGAATCGAGCTAAAACTAAAGCTCTTGGTGGTTACATCATGATAACTCTGCGGGACATAGAAGACGCAAGGCAATCGATACGAGGCGAAGTCAACAAGACCCCCTTAGTGCGTTCGCGTTTCCTGTCCGATTTGTGCGGTGGAGAGGTCTATCTCAAACTAGAGAATCTGCAGATAACCAACTCCTTCAAGATCAGGGGAGCACTCAACAGGATGATGCATCTTAAGCCCGAGGAAATGCGCCGTGGGATCGTCGCGGCCTCTTCAGGAAATCACGCCCAAGCTGTAGCGATTTGCGCAGAGAAACTGAATATGGCGGCAACGGTGGTCGTCCCCGAGACTACACCCAAGATAAAAATTGAGAAGATCAGAAAACACAAGGTCGAACTGATTCTGCACGGCGAAATGTACGACCTTGCCGAACAGTATGCTCGAGAGCTAGCTAGGAAAGAGGGTCTTACTTTCATATCCGCTTATAATGATCCATACGTTGTTGCTGGGCAGGGAACCGTCGGACTGGAAATTCTTGAGGATCTACCGAACGTGGATTTGATCATCGTCCCTGTGAGCGGGGGAAGCTTGCTTTCGGGAATTGCCACTGCCGCAAAAAGCACGAGACCCAACATAGAAATCCTAGGAGTGCAACCTGAGAACACCCCTGCCATGTACTATTCTTTGAAGGCAGGCAAAATCACTGACGTAGAAATGAGACATACCATAGCCGATGGTCTTGACGGAAACATCGAGCACGGTGCGGTAACATTCGAGATAATCCGAAAATACGTGGATGAGGTCATGTTGTTTGATGAGGAAACCATAAGGAAAGCGATATGTCTACTCTGGGACAAAGAGCGGCAAGTTGCCGAAGGATCAGGGGCCATCTCTATTGCGCCTATTATCAAAAGCCCCGAACGGTTTGCTCGAAAAAGAACGGTCGCTGTAATAAGTGGTGGAAACATAGACGAGGCAGTTTTCCAAAACATACTGGCATCCGGGGGATTATCGAGTCCTAGCTGAATTTGATAACGCGTCCCCTGATTCAAGAGGCGTTCTTCGAAACCTAGGCTTTTGAGGCTGGCGTCAATCGTTCTTTGAGGCGTTGAAAGAGATGGGACTATGGGGCGTTGAAGTGCTTAACAGTGTCATCAAGAGCGCGCAGGAAGGTCTCGACTTCTTGAACAGTATTGAAGTGTACCAGGCTCGCGCGAACCCCTACAGATTTCCCATAGGTTTGGAGTGTTCTAGAGTAGAAGCCTCCGCCATCTTCGGCTAGGACAGCTACTGAGTGCTTGTCCCAGAGGTATTGGGCAACATGAAAGGGGTCAGCGCCCACGATGTTGAAGGTGAACGTTGGCACTCGCAAGTGTGTCTTGGAAGGATCCTTCACGCCGTAAACCTCCACGCCTCTCATGGCCTGCATTCCCCGTACTCCGTTTGTTCCGCCTAGCATCGCATTTGAGAGCGTTTGCTCATATTGCTCAATCCATGAAAGAGCAGCCTTGAGGGTGCGTCTTCTTCCAGTATAATTGCCGATCTTGTCTCTGACCTCGGATTCAACTTGGGAACCTAACCAATTCAGATAATCCATGACAGCGCTGATTGAGGAAAAGAGCGCTTGGTCTCGTGTCCCCATCTCCCACTTTCCAGGCGGTTTGTCGGGTGCGGGTTTCACTTTGTATGGTTTGAGGGTTTCCAGTAACTCTCTTCGGCCGTATGCGAAACTCCCGCGCCGACTGAATAGTTTGTACGCGGAGAAGACGGCGAAGTCGCAGCCAAGTTTGACGACATCGACCGGAATGTGCGGAACCGTGTGCACAGCATCCAGAACAGCGTAGGCTCCGACTTCTTTTGCAAGCTTGAAGACTGGGGCCGCGGGTGTCTTAGAACCTAGTACATTGGAAACGCCGGCGACGGAAACCACTCGTGTATTCTTGTCGAGGAGGCTTGCCAAGTGGGATACGTCCAACTGGCCGTCGTTCGGATTGAACCTTGCAAATCTTACTTCCTTAACCACGCCGCGTTGTTCGAGTTCCAGCCATGGGCTGGCATTGGCGTAATGCTCATACTCCGTGGTGACGATGTTCTCGGTTCCCGACATCTCTCTCGAAAGCGCATAGCTGAGACCAAAGAGGATGCTAGTGGCCGACTCGCCTGAGATTATGCAGTCTTCGGAGGGTGCGTTGAGAAAATCTCTCACGGCTTTCCGGCCGTCTAGGATCACTTCCTCGTTCATCTTCGACTCCCAGAACGGTCCGTCGACGTTCGCGGAGTAGTCTAGACGTGCCTTCGCCTCCGCTTCAACAGCACGTTGTAGAACTAGGGAGCCAGCCCCATTCTCGAAGAATATCCTTCGTCTCCCGTTCGCATCAGCATCAGCTCTAGGAAATTCCCTTCGGATGGCCTGGTGCATCTCACTCATCGTTTGCCTAGTCGATTCTGATGCTTGGACTTCTTTCTGCGTCATTTTCTCTAACCTGTGCGCGTAGATTCACTATAACCGCTATATCGTTTGTGTAAGTAGTCAGTCGTGTGGTAAGGACTCTCGAAACCAGGGAGCTTGTTTTCGCGCCAACATGAAGCCAAGACATGGACCTGTTAGCGAGTCACAAGAGAGAGACGGTCACGTTTAATCTACCGGGTTGATACTAATCGCCTTCTGGTAACGAGCAATGGCATCTGCGCCTGCGAGCAGAGTAATCGAGATCGCTCCTGCGTCGGCAATAGCGTTTGAGATTGATGAGGGCAAGTCACTGCGAGTTGTTTCCGTGGAAGGCCAACAGGTCGGAGACTTTGTGGCGTTCAACAAGGCGAATCTTGCTGAAAGATTTTCTTCCGGCCGAACAAGATCAGAGAATGGAAAAGTGAAGATCAGTGTCGGGGACAGGTTGTTCTCAAACCTATGCAACGTAATGTTTGAGATCACCCAGGATACTTGCGGCGTACACGACCTGCTATATCCACCGTGCAACAGGTGGGTTTTCCAGAACAGATACAAAATCCCGCCACATGACGGCTGCGAAGAGAACCTCGAAAAGGCGCTGTCAAGGTGGAAGATCACAAAGTCTGACATACCCGACCCGTTCAACATATTCGAAAACAGCACTATCGACGCGACTGGCAAACTCAAGATTCAAGCTCCTGTTTCAAAAGCGGGCGATTATGTCGAACTAAAGGCCACAATAAATTGTCTCGTAGGAATATCCGCCTGTGCAGTCGACGTGAGTTTTACGAACGCTGGAAGATGCAAGCCGTTGCGCGTCATACTTCCAGAATAAGATCAGCAAATCTCGGTAGACGGGCGCGTGAAGCCGCTTCGATGCGACGCTCAAAGCAACGCGACTTTTCCCCAGCAAAAAAATCGTAGCGACCACCTCGCGGCACCATAAGTCTCAAATTCGCTACGCAGCGCATTCGCCTTGGGTATTCTTCTGGGGTGTAACGCTACGAAAGCTCTTGTTCTTGGCGCCGGAAAGCAAGGAGTTGGCATAGCATGGGACCTTCTCCGGGCGCGGGATATTGACGAGGTCGATCTTGCCGATGTTAGCAGGACGCGACTTGGCCAGGATGCAGGCAAACTCGCGAACGAAAAGCTACGCACTGTGGAACTGGATGTAAGAGATCGTGAGTCTCTCTTGCGGGTTATGAAATCAGTTGACGTCGTTGCCAACGCATTGGTATGGGACCTGAATTATGGAGTGACTGAAGCCGCGGTTGAGGCTCGGGTGAGTGTAGTCGATTTGGGCTCACCATCTTCAATCAACAGACTTGATCAGGCTGCGAAATCCGCCGGCATAACCATCATTCCTCACTGCGGGCTGGACCCTGGCATCGATCGGATCCTTATCTCGTATGGAGTATCGAAGCTTGGCACGGTTGAGGAAGTGACGGTAAGGTGCGGGGGCTTCCCGCAGAAGAACCTGTTGCCCTGTCCTCTGGATCACAAGATTACTTGGTCATTTGAGGGGGTCATCGCTAGCTACGTCGACTGGGACGACCTTTTCGAACCTCCTACTGGGATGGGGCGTGTCACAATAATCAAGGATGGCAAGAAGGTCTCCGTGGAAAAGCTGTCAGGCCTAGAGAGGTTACACTTTCCCGAACCGGTGGGCGAATGTGAGGGCGTATACATACATGCTCCGCTTGATGTCATTGCGAACCTGAGTTTGAAGAACGTGAAAGAATGCTACTCTAAGACCGTGCGTTGGCCAGATCATTTTGAAAAGTTCAAGACGCTGATTGAAGTCGGGCTAACAAGCACCCAGCCAGAAAAGATCGACGGTGTTGAGATTTCCCCTCGAAAGTTTGTCGTCTCCCATCTCTCCCGTCTTCTCCAATATTGGGAGGGTGAAGGAGACTTGGTGGTAATGCCTGTTGATGTCAACGGATACAGGTCTGGAAGAAGAGAGGCGCTAACCTTCGAAATGATTGACCGGTACGATGAGCGAAATGGATTGATGGCGATGTCTAGGACAACGGCGTTTCCGTGCTCGATTGTGGCACAAATGATTGTACGAGGCGAAATCGGGAGAGTAGGGGTTATGCCTCCGGAAGTTTGTGTTCCTCACGAAAAGTTCTTCACAGAACTTGCCAAGAGAGGAATAAAGATCGCTAGTTCCCATAAAGAGGACATATGGTTAGCCTAAGTTCCATTACTGCACGGAATTGTAGAGGCTGGTATTTCATGTGAGCCCTGCGTACTTGCAGACAATCTCGATGCTACGGACCAGAGCCCTAATGCTGAGTCGCATGTTTTCCTCGATGAAGTTGCCGTCCTCATCTGTATCGCCCATTCCTGGTGTGATCAGGATGGTTCCGTCATAGATGGGCGGTGGGTATACGCCCATTTC
>Ga0315280_10008760_pt1 | contig 13184 bp, 12 predicted proteins | sample YL17G06_40_MG_FD_203697 | JGI IMG/M metagenome (GOLD analysis project Ga0315280, IMG submission 203697) | Sediment microbial communities from Yellowstone Lake, YNP, Wyoming, USA - YL17G06_40 | ecosystem: Environmental > Aquatic > Freshwater > Lake > Sediment | place: USA: Wyoming | collected...
TGTATCACCTCTCATTCTTTTCACTCGAACAAGACCAACGTGACGCGCATGAATTCAGATGAAACGTGCACATATTGCGGAAAGCAGCTCCTTAACGGACGTTGTTTCAGGTGTGGAACCTGTGAACGGTGCGGAACCTAGACGCGGAACGTCGGATTATCCGCCACGCTGGAGTAGGGTGTCAAGGTGGGTGAGAGGGCGAGCCGGCTGGCGTTGTGAGCTTTGCGGAGTCAAAAATGGGCCTGCTCCCAACGTGCTCACGGTTCACCATCTGGACGGCAACAAGTGGAATCTCCTGCCGTGGAATTTGGCTGCGCTCTGCCAGAGATGCCATTTCAGAGTTCAATGGACAGTCGACTTCTGCCAATCCACTCTCTCAGGCATCTACCCTTGCTGGCTACTGGAACACGTGAAAGCCTACAATGCGTGGGCACAAGGGAAAGGGCGTACGCGATTCGCCTTGGCCGATTAAGACGATGCAAACAAATGCTGCAAATCCTCTGGACTAATTTACGATGTGTGCTCTAATGCTTCGGCTCGGTGTCTCAGGAGAATGACTGGTGCCAGGAGAGGAGTTCTATGCTTCTTCTACAACTATCATGGTCAGCGTTGATCTGACGCTGCCTAGTCTGCGAATCTTCCCGGTTATGATTTCCTCAAGTTTCTCCTTTGTCTCAGTTTCAACTTTTGCGACAATATCATAGGCGCCATAGGTCAGGTAGGCTTCCTTGACATGCTCAATCTTCTTCAGTTCATCCAGAACTTCACTTTCTCTGCCCGTCTCTGCGGTTATCATCACGAAGGCCAAAGGCATCTTTCGGGTACCTTCTCGCGGTCAAGCCTATGGCCTTGCGGGACAAAAACGTTTGGAACGTCGTCGGCGGGTCCGGATTCATCTCATCATAGAGACAGCGGTTTTATGTGTGCGCGCGCCAGGCAACAGGCACTAAAGACGGAAGAGGGTTTCCTCCTAGCCTTGGGTGCGCACGTGTAACAGCATCGAAGTGAATCATTTGGACCCAAACATTGTTGGAGAGACTGCAGCAGTAGCTACCTCATGCCTTTGGACATTGAACTCCCTACTCTTCGCTTCAGCTGGGAAAAGGATCGGGTCATTCAGTGTCAACGCTTATCGCATAATCATGGCGGTGGGGCTCCTTGTGCTTGCACATGCGATTCTGCTGGGGACGATACTGCCCGTGGCGACTAGTGGGCAATGGTTTTGGATGGGATTGAGTGGAGTTGTTGGCTTAGGCATTGGTGATTTCGGATACTTCTCGGCGCTTGTCGCGATCGGGCCTAGGCGTTCGGTTCTTCTCATGGCTTTGTCCCCAATATTCGCGTCCATAGGCGCCTACCTAATGTTGGGAGAGACAATTCCAACATTCGCCGCTCTTGGAATAGCCATAACGTTGGCCGGCGTCATCGTAGTCATATTGGAGTCGGAGGAGCGTTCAGGAGAAGAACCTGTTTCAAAGAGGCTGAGAAGCTACGGCGTCTTCTTTGCCCTGATCGGGGCGATTGGTCAGGGTGTCGGCTTAGTCCTTTCGAAGAAGGGAATCTATCTAGACCCGGGAGTGATACTGAATCCGCTATCTGCAACGTTGATACGCATGATTCTGGGAGCGTCATTTGTGTGGATAATTGCGGTAGTTGCACGGAAATTGCCTGAACTTCGCAGAGCCACGAAGAGCAAAGAGGGAATCCGTGACACTGCTGCTGGCGCGTTCATCGGTCCCTTCATGGGTGTGACGCTCTCCATGGTAGCAGTAACCTATGCTAGTGCTGGTGTCGCCCAGACTCTGATGTCATTGATGCCAGTCCTCATAATCCCAGTAGTATGGATTCTGTACAAGCAGCGAACTAGCTTACGAGGAATACTAGGCGCAGTAATCGCAGTAATTGGCGTCGCAATCCTGTTCCTAACCTAACGCATTCTCGGACCGCGCGCATCCGTCTGAGGGTCTATTGGCACTTTGAAGAACCTATATGAAAGTCGCCTCGATTCTTCCTAGGACCGGGGGAGGGACGGCTTGGCCCTGAAGTTGAGGGATATCAAGACCGAAGTGATGCGGGAGAAAGATGGAAGCTACGCGGTGGTATGCTCAGCGCTTGGCGTGTATTCGGTAGGCAAGACTCTGAGGGATGCTAAACGGAACTTCGAGGAAGCGCTTGATCTGCACCTGTCCGTCCTCAGAGAAAAGGCAACTAAGCAGATAGCGACCATCGCACCAGAGCGCTGATTTCTGGTCTGGTCTTTGCCTCGTCTGAGACCAATTCACGGGAAGGATCTAATCAGGATTCTTTGCAACAACTTCGGCTTCTCAGCAGTTAGGTAGAAAGGTAGCCATGTGACCCTTCAACGCGACGACACTTTTGTCACGGTTCCCTTAAAGGAGGTACAGGTTGGTCTTCTCAACAGAATTCTAAAGGACTGCAAAATATCAAGAGACAATTTTCTGCATGTCATCTGATGGAGGAGAGTTATCAGTACAGCGTTGGGGGACTCGCACTCGCGTGGTCGTTGGGCGCCAAAGGGAACACATCTGTTTACCGCTTCGGCACTGATAATGACTGGCAGTGTTCAGATTCTGCTTGGCTGACTGCTTAACCTTCAGAAGAAAAAAGACGAAAAGGTGGGATGGATATCGAGGCTGGGTTGGTCGTTTACTTGACGTATGTGGGCACAGTAATCTTCGCAGGTTCGAACTCCTTGATCTTTCCTGCCAGAAACATCTCGTATGCTGATAGGTCTAGAAGGCCGTGACCGCTACAGTTGAAGGCGATTACTTTGGCCTCGCCCGTCTTCTTGCAGGCAAGCGCTTCGTCAATTGCGCATTTTATGGCGTGCGCTGTCTCGGGTGCCGGGATCACTCCTTCTGTACGTGCGAGGATCAGTGCGGCGTCGAAGATCTCTTTCTGTGTGTAGGCTACTGATCTCATGAATTTGTTGTGGATGAGATAGGACATGATTGGCGCCATGCCGTGATATCGCAGACCGCCTGCGTGAACTGGCGGACAGGCGTACTTGTGTCCGAGCGTTAGCATCTTCGCAAGTGGTGTTGTTTCAGCGGTGTCTCCGAAATCGTACGTGTAGACTCCCCGCGTCGTATGCGGTACCGCCTTGGCCTCGCAAGCAATGAAATCCGTGTTCTTCTTTCCTTGCAGCTTATCCATCATGAATGGGAAGGAGAAGCCTGCAAAGTTGGATCCGCCGCCAACGCAGCCGATTGCTACATCTGGATAGGTGTCGAGCATTTCGAATTGTTTTTTCGCTTCCAATCCCACGATGGTTTGATGCATTAGCACGTGGTTCAGTACTGAGCCGAGGCAGTAACGGGTGTTCTCGTTGGCGAGTGTGTCCGCGATTGCTTCGCTGATTGCGATTCCTAGTGTTCCTGGGTGGTTCTTGTTCTCCTTGAGTAGGCTTCGGCCGAACTTTGTCTGATTGCTTGGGGATGCGAATACTTCTGCGCCCCAGGTTTCCATCATGATTCGGCGGCCGGGTTTCTGGTCGTGGCTGACGCGAACCATGTACACCCGGCATTTCAGGTCCAAGAAGGCGGCCGCCATCGCGAGGGCGGATCCCCATTGGCCTGCGCCGGTCTCCGTGACAACTCGCTCTACTCCCTGCGCTTTGCAGTAGTAGGCCTGAGCGATCGCGGTATTCGGCTTGTGGCTGCCGGCGGCGTTCATGTATTCGCATTTGAAGTAGATCTTAGCAGGCGTCTTCAGGTACGCCTCAAGGCGCCGCGCTCGGAATAGTGGTGTGGGTCGAGGCATCCGCAGGTACGCGTCGAGCACTTCATCCGGTATCTTGATGTAGCGTTCTTTCGATTCTTCTTGGCGTACGAGTTCTTCTGCCCATATTCTAGGATGCAGGCCCGGGCTCAGCGGTTCTTTCGTGCCCGGGTGGAGCAGCGGCGGAAGTGGGTCGGGAAGATCCGCCTGAATGTTGTACCATGAGGTCGGTATCTCGTCTTGATTCAGGTATGTTGCACAGTAGTTTCTATTCGACATTTGATTTCACCAAAACTTTCGGAGGCCGTTTCGATGCGTCTTGATCCATGAATGGAGGTTCAGTCAAGCGGTTGTTGGCTGTCTGCCGTCCAAACGCGGTCACCTGTCATCGGATTTGACCTCCGAATTGGCCGCCGAATAGGCCAGCGTCTGATTTAAAGCTACGTTGTATTATAGTGTACATTGAAGTACAAATGTGGAGACAGATATCCCACCGCCTCGCAGACTACCCAGGCCGCCTCAAAGTCGCCAGAACACTAGTAGAACTAGGACTAAGCGTCAAAGAAGGCAAGATCTTCTGCGGAGACGTGGAACAATCCGAACTCAAAATGGCACGCGCAATCGGCGTCGACAGACGCACCGTCAGAGAAACCGCCCAAATCATCGAATCCGACCCTATCCTACAACCCGTCTTCAAAGGCCTCAAACCCGCCGGCCCATTCCTCCCGAACGTCGCTCGCTTTCTCGGCTACCGCGTGATAGAGATCTACGCGGATCCTCACGCGGTCGGAATCGTCACCGAAGCGTCGTCGTTGATCTCTCAGGAAGGCATCGCGATTCGGCAAGCTGTCGCCGACGATCCAGATCTGACTCCGGAACCGAAACTCACGCTTGTGGTAGAGCGAGAGCCATCCGGCGATGCGATTCAGAAGATGCTTAAGATTCGAGGCGTAACGAAGGTTGCCACGTACTAGCTGGGGGACACACTGGAACTAGAGGATCTCATTTCGATCGCACGCGAAGCCGGGGAAGGACTTGCAAGAGACTTCGGCAAGAAACATCTGTCAGAGATAATCGGGATCGGTGACTCCGGAGACGAGACCATCCGCGCCGACAGTCTCTCCGAGCAAATCGTCCTCAAACGCCTGAAAGAGATCGGCAACATCGAAGTCCTGTCCGAAGAAGCAGGGCGCGTCGTCTTCGGTAAACCGGAGCATAGGGTGATCCTCGACCCGCTCGACGGAAGTTCGAACTACAAACGCGGCATCCCGCTCTTCTCGATCTCGATTGAAGTCCAAACACTGCCGGCGCTTGAACACGTGATGGCGGTGATCTATGAGCCGATGAATCGAAAGATGTTCTCCGCCGAGAAGGGGCACGGCGCATTCATTGACGGCTCGGAGATTCACACCAACCAAGAAAGGCCATTCAAAGACTGTCTGTTCGACTTGGATCTTCACACAGCCGCCGACGAGAAGAAGTTCATCAAATTCGTTGAGGCCTTCCGCAAGTTCGGCCTTCCATTGAAAAGCTTCCGTAGCGTTGGTTCATGTGCAATATCGCTCGCCTACACCGCCTGCGGAACACTCGACGGCTTCCTAGACTTCACCAAGAACAGCAGAATGGTCGACATAGCCGCAGGACTATTGATACTGGAAGAAGCAGGAGGCGTCGCAACCGATATTCGTGGCAACCCGATCACTGAGAAATACGATTCACTAATCGCATGTTCCACTGAGCAGATCAATCGAGAAGTCAGGCAACTACTGCTCGACTAAGCTGACTTGAGGCCTCCACGTGTTCAGCAAGAATCCCGAACGAGTCATACGTGCAGAAACGATTGTCGACACGAGCCAAGACGAAGTCTGGGACGCATGGACCACAGAGAAGGGCATCAAGTCGTTCCTTGCTCCTGACTGCAATATTGACCTTCGCGTTGATGGTCCATACGAGATCTTCTTTGACCCCGAAGCCGAGCCTGGCCGACGAGGAGGAGAAGGTGTGAGGATTCTGGCTCTTGAGCCTAAGAAGATGTTGTCGATTACTTGGAACGCTCCTCCGCACCTGAGTGAGGTTCGAAAGCAGTGGACCCATGTCACCGTGAAGCTTGAGGGGACTCGGGAAGGGCAAACCAAAGTGACGCTGACGCATGATGGTTGGGGAGAAGGAAAGGAGTGGGACGAGGCCTTCGCGTATTTCACTAGAGCATGGATTGAAGTCGTCCTGCCCCGATTGAAGCATAGATTCTCCGTCGGTCCAATAGATTGGAACAATCCCCCAAAACTAAGTTAGATAAATCGCTACGCAATTGAACAGTGGTCCGTCGACTCATTTCTCGTTGGCGAACTGCCGTAGGCTATATGCGAAACGCCTATGAGCGATGCGCAGTCGTTCTGCGCGAAGTGCCTCGCATGCAAACCGCAGCCAGACCCAAGCTGTTCGGGTCGCTCATATCTGAAGTGCTGAATCGTGACCATAACTGGGCGAGCGTAAGCTCCTGCCTTCTGGTCGTGGAGTAAGCGAGCCCCTTGCAGCTTAAATGGTTGGCACAGACCGGATCCGCTAGGGCCGAATGAGACAATCCCGGAAGGGAGAGTAGGCTCAGATGAGGTTGAGATGTCCAAAGCCTCGAATAAGGCTCCCAACCGAAAACAGGCGGGGCAGGCTCGAGTAAGCAGACGCATCGTGAATATGGCGGCTCGCTGCGGCGGGTACGCTGTCAGGCCAATGGTTTAGCCTATGCTTCTACGGTGGGATCGATAGCGGGTGGAACCGCAACAACGGAATGCCCATCCTAGAGAGGATCAGAGTGGAAGCATGAATCTCCCGACTTTTGGTCGCGGAGAGAATCAACTATGCACGTTCTGCGGCGCTTGCGTCGCATCCTGCCCGGTCTGCATCCTTCAAGTGCAGGACGAGAAACCCACGATGAAGGGTAAATGCGAACTCTGCCAAGTATGCTACTGCTCATGCTCAGCGGCCGAGTTCCCGAAGGACGAAGTCGAGCATGCCGTCTTCGGACGAACCAGAACTGCTGACGAGCCGATCGGGATCTACAAGAGCATAGCGAACGCTCGCTCAAAGAAGCAAGAGATACTCCAGAAAAGCCAGGATGGGGGAGTTGTCACATCGATTCTCGGCTGCGCACTTGAGAGCGGAAAGGTTGATGCCGCCGTGGTCACGTGCGCCGACAAGCAAACGCCATGGAAATCGATCCCAAGCGTTGCCGTGGACTATGCTGACATTCTGAACGCTGCGGGAACGAAATACACGCCCGCTCCCACACTGATCGGGCTCATGTCAGCCACAGAAGAGTACGGGAGAGAAAGGGTCGCGGTCGTTGGCACTCCATGTCAGATCCGATCGTACAGGAGAATGCAAACATCGCTTCTCGGCGCGAGGAAACTCGCGAGCGCGGTCTCACTTGCGATCGGATTGTTCTGCATGGAGAGTTACCGTTACGATCAGTTCATCGGAAATTACCTCCGAACCAAAGGCGTCGATGTGACCAAGGTCAGCCGTTTCGCGATAAAGAAAGGAAAGTTCAGAGTCACAATCGAAGGGCAGGAGGGTCTGACAGTCCCGATCAAGGAGCTGGACGAGTTTGTGCGGTCAAGCTGTAGGATCTGCGAGGATTTCACAGCCGAATTCGCTGACATTTCAGTCGGCGGTGTAGGCTGTCCGGAGGGCTGGTGCACCGTGATCGCACGCACAACCCGCGGACAAGAATTCCTGGATGAGGCTCAGAAGAACGACTGGATAGAGCTGAAACCCATAGACGCAGGCAAATTTGGCGTGGAACAGGTTCTCAGACTCTCCGCAAGCAAGAAGACAAGCGTCCAGCAAATTCAGTCTACGGTCGGCGTGCACGCACAGGCGCCCATTCAAATTCAGTCACAGGCAACATGAAGCGGTACACGCAAGACGTGGTCTCCTCTACCGACGGTTCGGATTGCGACGTGCGCACTGGGGGTAGCAACCCCAATGAGTGACATGCTGATTTGGGGGACGCTTTGCCTTGCGACTCCCATGATTAGAGTGCATCTTCTGGAACGGAATCGCTGAGCCGATGTTCGCACAGATACGTCAGATGCGACATCACCGCGCCTTCGTTTTTGATGAGATCATACAAAGACCAGCAACACGTCTACACACTCTTAATTCACCGTATGACCAAGCACTAGTCGGGCATTATGGCCACGCCTGGCCAAGATGAGGCAAATTCGATGGTCAAACTGGCTCAGCTAGATGAAGCTCTACTGGAGGCCGTCGACTTTGGCTTGCTTGTTCCCGGCGAGATTGTACGCGCGACCATCTACGAACGTCTCAAGACAGTATACGGAATCAAACGCGAAGAGATTCCTGAGAAACTCCCAGCTTTCCATCAGGCTCTACGGGAACTGGTTGGCTCGGTCGCAAATGTCCTCGAGAGAGTGATCGCTAAGAACCTCTACAGTCGCATCGGCCAGAGCTTCGTCAACCACGAAAACTGGACACTGGTCGACTATGTCGATCATGCGAAGAGATCCTTGAGAGGCGATTGAAGAGTGGAGAGAGACGCTTCGCTTCCGTCTGAAGCCGCTCCCGGGCAACTGTCGGGTGAATCGAACGGGAGACTACACGATCTGCTGATAGCTGTTAAGGATATCCACCACGCGTTGTTAATGGCTGAGAATGAGGCCGAACTCTTCCAGCAGATCTGCAATTCCCTGAAACAGGTAGATTATGTCAAGTTCACATGGATAGGGCTCGCGGAGAGAGGAACCTTCGACATTAAGCCTGTCGCTTCTGCGGGGTTCGAAGATGGAGATCTCTCCTCTATCCGCGTCGCTTGGGATGACTCCGAGTACGGAAAGGGACCCACTGGCATGGCTATCAAGACCGGCCAGCCTTTCGTGATGAGAGACATCGCAACCGACCCTAGGTATGATCCTTGGAGAAAGGAGGCGCTGAAGAGAGGCTACACGTCCAGCCTCGCTCTACCACTGATTCATGAGGGAGAAGTAATTGGCGCCCTCAACGTGTATTCCGAAAGAAAGGAGGCATTTGGAGACCAAGAAGTCCAGTTTCTAAGCACAGTAGCTGAGGACATCGCTCTCGGCGTCAGATCACTAAGGTTGCAGAGGAACCTCCGAGAGAGCGAGGCGAAGTATCGTACACTGGTCGAGCAGTCACTGCAAGGAATCGTGATAGCTCAAGGCCCACCTCCTCGCCTAGTCTACGCCAACCCCACCATGGCGAAGATCCTGGGGTATACTCCTGATGAATTGACATCTCTCTCACCCAAGGAAACGGAGGGGCTAGTGCACCCTGAAGACCGCGCGATCTTCTTTGGTCGCTTCAGCGATCGGCTGCAAGGAAAACCTGCGCCGCCACGATACGAGATCCGCGGAATCCGCAAAGACGGTCAAGTATGCTGGCTGGACTTCTCCCCAAACAGAATCGAGTACAACGGGCAGCCGGCCGTGCAAGCAGCATTCGTAGACATCACCGAACGCAAACGGATGGAGGAGGCGTTGCGGGAAAGCCAGGCGAGGCTGAGGGATGCTCAAGCATTGGGACTGATCGGAAGCTGGGAATTTGACGTTGAAAGCGGTAGAATCGCGTGGTCCGACCAGACGTACAGACTCTACGAACGTGATCCTGCCCTGGGTTCACCCACTGCCGAGGAAGAGGCCACATATTACTCTCCGGAACAGGCCTTAAGGCTGCGCGAATATGCACGACGCGCCATTGCGGAAGGAGCAGATTTCAGATACGACCTTGAAGCCGATCTACCTAGCGGGAGACATGTTTTCTATTCAGCCATGATGCACCCCATCAAGGATGCCCACGGCCGGGTCGTCAAGCTATTCGGTACCGTACAGGACATCACCGAACGCAAACGAGCTGAGGAGGTGCTGAGGGAGAGCGAGGAACGTTTCAGGCAGGCGATGGAGGCGACTAGTGATGGGTTGTGGGACTGGAACGTGGAAACCGGTGAGGTCTATTACAGTCCAGCCTACTATCAGATGCTCGGCTACGGGCCTGGTGAGCTTCCAGGCCTTGCACAAACTTGGATGGAGCTCATTCATCCTGACGAACGGGACGAGGTTTTGCGAAGCAACCAAGACTGCATTGAGAATCGGATCCCGAATTTCAAGATAGAATTCCGGATGCGGACCAGGAGCGACGGGTGGAAATGGATTCTAGGGCGAGGAAGAGCAAGCACCCGAGACGCCAATGGTCGAGCGCTCCGAATGATCGGAACCCATGAGGATATCACTGAGCGCAAGAAGATGGAGGAAGAGCTCAAACGTTACTCCGAGCATTTGGAGGAGTTAGTTCAGGAAAGGACAGGTGAGCTGGCAGAGAGCGAGAGAAAGTACCGTTCTCTTGTCGTGAATATGCCTGATGTCGTGTGGACATCTGACCAGAAAGCCGACACCACATTCGTCAGCCCCAACATCGAAAAGGTCTACGGATATGCGTCCGAGGAAATCTATGAAGGTGGATACAATCTCTGGTCTCGAGGAATTCACCCTGATGACGTCGAAAGACTAGAGGAGGCGTATCAGGCGCTATTCACAAGAAATGAAGTGTTTGACGTCGAATACAGATACCAAAGGAAAGATGGACAATGGATATGGTTACACGACAGGGCGACATCAACTTACGAAAAGGACGGCGTGCGATATGCTGACGGCGTGACCTCAGACATCACCGAACGCAAGCGGGCTGAGGTCGATTTGCAGGCGGCAAAGGACTTTGCGGAGAACCTGATCCAGACCGCGCACGCCATGGTTGTCGGGTTAGACAACCACGGGAATGTTCGGGTGTTCAACCAAGCGGCGGAGAGAATCACAGGATACACCCAGAAGGAGCTTGAAGGTCGGAACTGGTTTGAGGTGATTGCGCCCAAGGACCGCTACCCGGAGGTCTGGGCCGAATTTGAGCGTCTGAGGGCGGGTGGCTTACTTAGGAACTTTGAGAATCCCATCCTCACCAAGTCTGGGGAAGAGCGCTATGTCGTCTGGCAGAATAATGAGGTGCGTGAGCAAGGCCAAGTTGTGGGAACAATCTCATTTGGGATTGACATCACCGAACGCAAGCGAGCAGAGGAGGAGCTTCGCGCCACAAGGGAGCGACTGGAGTATGTGATCGTCTCGAATCCTGCTGTGATCTTCACTGGGCGGCCTCGTGCAGATTATTCCGATTATGACGCGACCTACATGAGCAATACTGTCTTCCAGATGATCGGTTTTCAATCCAAAGAGTTGATCGGTAATCCAGAATTCTGGGAGAGCCGCGTTCACCCTGACGACTTGCCCCGCTATCATGCAGAGCTGCTACAATTCTGGAAAGAGGGGCATCATGTCTTCGAGTACCGTTTTCTCCACAAGGACGGAACATATCGATGGTTGCGTGAGGAGGCAAGACTGATTCACGACGCATCGGGCAAACCTGTGGAGGTCATAGGGTACGGGAGCGATATCACTGAGCGCAGAAGGATGGAGGAGGAGCTTCGAGCGGCCAGAGAGCGGCTCGAATATATGATCACATCGAATCCGGCTGTAATCTATGCGGGCAAGCCTCTTGCGGATCGCTCCGATTTTATCGTGACCTACCTTAGCGACAGGGTGGTTTCGATGCTTGGGTTTGAGCCGCGGGAATTCATCGGACATCCGGAGTTCTGGCAGCGCCGTGTTCACCCTGAGGACGTGCGCTCGGTTCTGGCTGAGATGCCTCGCCTCTGGAAGGAAGGACAGTACAGCTTCGATTATCGGTTTCTGCACAAGGATGGAGCCTACCGGTGGATACGCGAAGAAGCAAAGGTGGTCCGTGATGCCGACGGTAAGCCGATTGAAGTCAACGGATACTGGACAGACATCACTGAACGCAAGCACTTGGAGGAAGCGCTTGCGAAATCTCAGCGGCTGGCTGCTATCGGCGAGACTTCGGCCATGGTAGGTCACGACCTCCGCAACCCGTTGCAGGGAATAGCTGGCATCATCTATCTTGCAAAGAAGAACTTGGAGTCCAGAAAGGCTACGGACAGAAGAGATGCTGCAGGAATGCTTGACACTATTCAAGAACAGATCACGTACATGGACAAGATTGTCTCTGACTTACAGGACTACGCTCAGCCCCTGACGCCCAAGCTTACTGAAACCGACTTGCCAAATCTGATCAGACAGACACTCTCAACGGTTAGGATACCTAAGGCTGTCAAGGTTTCCGTAGAAGTCGAGAAGGCCGCTCAGAATGTGATGATTGACCCCACGTTGATGAGGCGGACGTTCACAAACCTAGCCATAAACGCCATCCAGGCCATGCCGAAAAGGGGGAAACTGACAATACGAGCTCGCAGCAAGGGAGACTCAACGATCATGACTGTTGAGGATACGGGCGAGGGGATACCTAAGAAGAACTTGGCTAGGCTGTTCAGTCCGTTCTTCACCACCAAAGCCAAAGGCCAAGGCCTAGGCTTAGCTGTCTGCAAGCGACTCGTGGAAGCTCAGGGCGGCATAATCACCGTTAAGAGTAAGCCTCGCAAAGGCACCGTATTCACTATCAAGATGCCGCGAGGCAAGAGGGAGGTGGCGAGTTAGGTTGGAGAAGAAGAGCATCCTCGTGATCGATGATGATGAAGTAGTCCTCGACTCAATTGCTGAGGCGCTTAGACTGGAGGGCTACAAAGTCGACACCGCCGAAACCGGCAAGGAGGCAATCGAGAAATGCAAACTCAGATTCTACAACCTCGCCCTGATAGACATCCGCCTTCCCGACATGGAAGGAACAAAACTCCTCAACGCCATTAAAGACACAACACCAAAGATGGTCAAGATAATCGTGACAGGCTACCCGTCACTTCAAAACGCCACAGAAGCACTGAACAAGGGCGCTGATGGTTATGTGATCAAGCCCGTAGACATACCCAAGCTCCTCGCAACTGTCAAGGAACACCTGCAGAAACAAGAAGAAGCTGGAAGATACAGCGAACAAAGATTCGCGGACTTTATAGAAACACGAGCTAGAGAAATAGAGCAATCAGCTGCAAAACAATCGACGCGAACATCTCGCTAGCACGAAGAATGGATCTCATCAGAAGATAGGACACGGCTCGCGTAGGCTGCGGCCGCCGGAATAGGGTGAGGAAAGACTTCGTCTGATTTTCGAGGCGAGCGACTATCTTTTTCTATCTTCCTTGGCCAGTTGCTCTGTGGCTTTCCGTACGGCGTCCGTGCTGCGAAAGCGTGGAGACCAGCCAAGAGTGCGTAGTTTTGAGATATCGAGGAGCATGCGCTTCACGTCGCCGGGCCAGCCTCTCCCTTCAGGGCCGGGCTTGAAGCTGATCTGAACATCTCTCAGGCCCAACTCTTCGATAACGATGCTAGCTATTGTTTTAACATCCGTTTGATCGTCTGTGCCAACGTTGTAGATCCCTGGGTTCTCATTGCCGT
>Ga0315280_10008762_pt1 | contig 13181 bp, 15 predicted proteins | sample YL17G06_40_MG_FD_203697 | JGI IMG/M metagenome (GOLD analysis project Ga0315280, IMG submission 203697) | Sediment microbial communities from Yellowstone Lake, YNP, Wyoming, USA - YL17G06_40 | ecosystem: Environmental > Aquatic > Freshwater > Lake > Sediment | place: USA: Wyoming | collected...
GATCCACTTAGGTGCGTGGAGGCTTTGACCGAGGACAGAGAGGGCTCCATTAGAGATGGCGTAGCTGCTCCAAAGTCTGAGGAAATGTCGGGGGTTCTTCAAAAAGTGCGGGGGGTGGGATTCGAACCTCTGGTTCGAGTTGCGTACTGCGAATCCTCACTTTCCGGCTCTTCGGAGAATTATGTGGGTCCCCCGCTTAATGCTTTCGATTGGCGCGGCTGTTGAAAGTTAGCCGTTTTTCCTCTTTCATTGGTGCTAGATTCACGCCTTCCATGGTGTAGTTCGGATGGAGCACGCGTCTTGGGCATACCTCTTCACAGAAACCAAACCCGATACCTTTCCACAGCCGTTCAAGCGAGAACCGTGAAATAGTTGGACGCTGAACTGTGTGTGCGTGGGAGCAAGGCATCAAACTAGAATGCGATAAGACGAGGTGAAAGAATGGGCTCATGTTCTAACTGTCGTAACCTGATGGTTAAGCATGGTGAAGACGACGAACAGTACTGTAGCCTAGGCAAAGGTCAGACGGACCATGTCCTGCCAGACGACTTGGACAAGGAGAATAATTGTCCCGACTTCAGATGGGAAGCATTTGCCTACCTTTCCTACAGTGTTTCAACAAACTGGGAGGGACTCTCTCTGGTGACAAATCTCAGAATCACTATCGCTAATCCGGATGGCAAGGTTGCCTTCGATGAAAAGATGACGACCTCAACTACTGGTATCGACAACGAGGATTGGGTCGTTCCAGCCGGCTCCAAGTTGGGCATCTACACACTGACGGTCGTGGCAAGCAAAGAAGGGTACATTTCGGCTCAGGCTAGCGACAGTTTCGAGGTCTACTAGTTCTCGAGCCGTTTAGAAGCTCTACAAACCCCTCAGAGACGTGAACCAGACGGAGAAGGAACTGCACGTTTGGGAATCACGCCACACGAAATGCATAGAGAACCATCCCAAGAAGCACAACATAGGAGAGACGCACAAACCCAATCCTAAGAATTGTTCCCGACTCCTAGGGAGGCATGTAAGGATACAAGCGATCGACGTGGGTTACTGGAGTTCCGGCAACATTCCCCGCGTCGAGTATCTACAGTCGTTCTTCTCTAGGCGGCGCAATGCGTAACGGATGCTCAAGAACCTGGTCGAATAAGGCGTCTATATGCTCTTGAGTTTCCAAAGTCATTTTGATGGCTCCAATCATTTTGGAATAGTGTTCAATTTCGGCCGGGGTGAGCTGATGCTCCGTCCTTTCCTTCAGCCACCTCTCCAAGACAGCGTACCCGCCAATTTCATACGTCCAAGAATCGCGGTTGACATCTGAGAAGTATTGCTCTCTGTTTATCTGGACATGTCCCCGCTCTTCGTCAAATGCAACTGTGTCGACGGTATCGGAACCATGCTTCGGAAACCGTGCGGCCCTAAGACCGACCTTGTACAGTAGCCACATGGTTGGAGAAACGATCCATCTTACCTTCTCGAATTCTCGAGGATGCCTGTCTTTGATGCCCACTATCTTGGATACAGGAGAGGTGGGGGATATTGAGACGCCTCTCTTCGACAGCTCGATTGCAGACTCAAGACCCTCCATCTTCCTGAATCCCTGGAGATCTTTCTCGTGATACATGAGAGGCCTGAAGACATCGCTACCACACGCGTCCAGCAACAAAACGGTCCCCGAGGTACTCTGAGCTGAAAGCAACAACTCCTCAGATACCTTGAAACCTCTCTTCTTTGGAACTGCTAGTCGTAGCGATCTAGTCCATTGCTCTGTCGTCTGTTCCTTGATCTGCGACCTTCCAGAAGCTAGGACATCGCCATTGAGGCCATAGCATTCATACCTCACACCTGAAGTGCCGAGATCCAGACCAACCAGCTTTACCAAGAGACACAGCCTCCGCCATACCGGTATACTCAGATGCGAGGGCCTATTCACTTGATCTCCTCGTTTTGTCGTCTTTTGACGCCACCACTCAAATGTCGATGTGGATAAGCAATCACTAGATGTTTGAGGCTGTGTTTCCGACGGCCATCAGGTTAGGTTCCGGCAGCTCGCCACATGGGATTCAGAAGGCCATCTTCGACCATCGTTAGGCATCTGTCGTAGACTTTCCTCCAGTGTTCGTAGGATTTCACGTACTTCGCGTGATTGTTCGAGTTGGGCTCGAAGTCTCTTTCCCATTTCATGAGTCTCTCAGCGGCATCTGGAATGTTGGGAAAGAGACCGACACCAACGCCTGCACAGATAGATGCCCCCAGCGCGGTCGCTTCTTTCACGACTGGAACTTTCACAGGTAGGCCAAGCACGTCAGCCAGTATCTGCGGCCAGAGGAATCCCTTGGAGGCTCCACCGCAGAACACGACTTCCTTGGGGTTGTGTCTCGCTATGGATTGGATGATCTTCAGGTGACCGTGCGAAATGTAGGCCGCACTTTCCTCAATCGCTCTGAAGCACTCCTTCTTGCCCGACAGCTCGGGCTGTTCAACGTTGAACTGGACGAAAGAGGCCGCTGCATGCATCCATCTTTTCGCGTTCATGAGATCGGAGAATATCGGAACGACTCCATTAGAACCCGGGGGCACACCTTCTGCCTCCTTTTCAAGCAGGTAGTAGGGGTCAACTCCCTCTCTCGCAGCCTGCTCTTTCTCGCGATCACAAAATGCATCTCTAAACCACCGCATGGTTATTCCTGAGTAGAATCCCAGACCCTCGGTCATCCACAGATTCGGTGCCGCATGACAGAGCGTGCGAAGCCTGCACTTGGGATCGATCACAGGCCTATTCGTTACGATCGTTTGTTGCCAGAAGCTTCCTCCAATTATCGTTATCTTGTTCGGCCGTACGGCGCCAACGCCAACCAAGCCTAGCTGTGTGTCTGCCCCGCCAACTACGACAGGTGTTCCGGCTTTGAGACCCGTCTCTGTTGCAGCCCGATCGGTCACTTCACCTATGATCGTTCCAGGTTCGCGAACTTCGGGGAATACGTCACGTCTAAGGCCGCACCAACGGATGATGTCATCGGACCAAGCCCTCTTGGAAAGATCGAACAAATCAGAGCTAGAACCGAGTGAAGGGTCAGTCACGAATTCTCCGCTGAGTCTGTAGAGGATCCAGTCGGCGAGCATCGTCACGTGTGCGATATTCTTGTACACGCTGGGCTCGTGCTTCTTGATCCACAAGAACCGGGGAGGCGACGTGATTGAGAGCCAGTCGCCGCCCTTGAAATAGATCTTCTTCGCTAGCCCCTTTTTCACCAGTTGGTCCACTTCAGCTCTGGCTCTGGAATCCACGTTAGGACAGGCCCAGATCTCTCTACCTTCACTGTCATACAGAACCATGCCCTCTCTCATGCTTGTGGCGCTGATGGCACGTATCTGCCCAGGGTTGATCTTCGCCCGATCAATTGCCTCTCTAGTAGACTGACACAGAAGACCCCAGTTTCTTTCGGTGTCGAACACCTGAGAGCCCGGGACATTTGGGATCGATGCGTGCGACCACTCCCGAGCGGCGGAAGACAGCTGTCTGCCCTCAAGGCCGAAGATGATGCATCTTCCGCTTCCAGTTCCCGCATCGATAGCGGCAATGTAACTTTCATTCAACTTGACTCACTTCAACCTTCAGCGACAAATGTCAAGGTCAGCAATAATGAGACTATCGGGAAATACGCTACCCCAGCGGAAACTGCACTAGGGCATGAGGGCGGAGCCTTTCATGGCCTGGCTAAGGCTATCTGCTTAGGGACCTGCTAGGGGTAGGTGTAAGCCGGCTTCAGCGAGATGGCGTGTCCGCTGACGGTCTCGGCGACCATTTTCAGTACAGGGGCCGTGTCCATATAGTAGAAGCGAATATTCTCACCGATCCTTCCGCTCATTAGGACATCTATTCCGTTCTTCTTGAAGCTCTGTAGTGCCAAGTCCACGTTCTCCGAGGGGGCAACCACAGCCACATGTTGAAGTCCTTCGCCCTTCTGGTCCAAGAATTCTTTGTATATGCTTGGCCCTTCTAGGGGTTGGATAATCTCGAAGTCTATGGGGTTGCAGTGTACCTCGGCGCCGAGCATTGTGAAGTGCACTGGTTTTCCGCGAAGCTCTGTATGATGGAGGATCGGAGGCTTGTGCTCTCTTAGCTCTTACGCCACACAGCGCCTCATCAGAGTCGTGGCCTTGCCTACTTCGTGCCCGGGTTCTGTCCGTACCGCGTCGCCTTGAAGTTCTTCAGATATTTGAGTTCCTGTCGCGTAAATTCTCTCGCTTTCGTCAGCATGATCGAGTGGAGTGCGATTGTTGCGACATCCTCAAGGACTATGGCTGTATCAAGCGCCTCCTCGGGAGTCCTGCCAACAACGACGACACCATGTTTTCTCATGAGAACCGCGTTTATGTTCTGCAGTGCTTTCACGATGTTCTCAAGCTCACTGGGTTCAGTTGTTCCAGGAAGAGAGTATTTCCTAACGAGGGGTATTCTTCCTCCCAAATAGAATGCCTGCTCCGCTGAGACGCAGGGTATCTCCATGTTTGCTGCTGCAAATGCGCAGGCCATCGGCGAGTGCGTGTGAATGACCGTACTCAGGTCAGGCCGCCGCTTGTGAATATGCGTGTGCATAGGCGTCTCCACAGACGGTCTGAACTTGCCTTGAACCAGATTCGTCTCAAGGTCAACGATGATCAAGTTATCCTTGTCGAGACGTGCTTTGCTGAAACCGCTCGGCGTAATCAAGACATAGTCCGTGTTGGGGATTCTTGCGCTTACAACTCCAAAGGTGGATACTACCAACTTGTTTTCGAATAGCCCACGGGCAACTTCAACCACCCTATGCTTCAGGTCATCAAGTATGCCCGGTTCGATGCTTTCGAGACTCGTCTTCGACATCCGACACCCACACCCAAGAGACAGAACCGCTACGTTGATGCTATCTTTGAATGTTCTCTTCACCATGGTGGATCGGGTCAGGGATCCGCGGTCAACGGTCCTTGAATGCGTTCAGCAGCCCGCCGTGCTCCGGGCCCCGTGGGAGGACCGGCCAGACGTCGACGACTTTGTCGCCTTCAACGACATGGTAGATGTCGAAGTAGCTGACGGCGAACGGCGTGTAGCCAGGGAGCAGCTCCACCGTGTCGCCGACCTTGAGCGGGCACGAATCGTAGATGTCGAAGATCCCATGCTCCTCGTCGTAGCGGGAGATCGGGTAGTCGTAATCTTTGAGGACGGCTTCATCTGCGCCAACGGTCTTCTTCCCGGCATCGGTGACGATGCGGTCGGGTCGGCGGCTGATGATCGTCGCGAGTACGGTCGTGGCCTGCCGGAACCGGGGCTCCAGGCCGGCGTGGTAGCCATCCATCGTCGCGTATGAACCAGGCTGAATCTCGGTGATCCGCGGGTTAGAGGCGGTGACCTCCAAGCATGGAGGTCACCACAGGCCAGGTCGGCGACACAACACAGCTCGGCACCCTACTCGAAAGCCTAGACGACATAGAATCCGTCTCGGGCGACACAGGATACCTCTCCCGCAGAAACTGCGAACTGGTCGAAGCGAAAGGAGCCACACCCTACCTCAAACCAAGAAGACACAGCCCAGAGAAACCTATCGGCCCACCAGCCTGGAAACGCATGATACGATCCTACAGGCGAAACAGACGCAGATGGATGAAACACTACCATGGAAGATCAATGGCCGTGGAGTGGCCCCCTGCTTTTGAGAACGCTTTTTCGGTTTTTGAACGTATGGTTCTATCCGTCATGTTGGGTCACCTTCACTCTTGTCAGGAACTCGTAGGGTGTCATGTATCCAAGAGATGAGTGGATCCTTCTCTGGTTGTAGTCTATGTAGGCTTCCTGGATGGCTTCTGAGGCCTCTTGGAAGCTCTGGAAGTCTCTTGTCCAGACGTATTCGCGTTTCAATGTCTTATGGAAGGATTCCATGTGGCCGTTCTGTTCAGGCGTGTTGACGGCTATGAATTCCTGCTTGACGCCTAGGATCTTCATGCTCTCCCTGAAGGCTTCGCTATGGTATTGTGGGCCACGATCGGTTCTCAACCTTACATCTATGGCTTCTGGATGCTTGATGAGGGCTTTCTGGACGTTTAGGATGGCGTTCTCTCTTGTGGCGTACTTGTCGAAGACGTAGCTTACCCATTCCCTGGTGACCACATCTTCCACATTGAAGAGGTACGCCCAGCCGTCTACACCGCAATGGATGTAGGTGAGATCTGTCTCCCAGAGCTCGTTTGGCCTCGTGGGTTTATGTCTCCTATCATATGCTGCTCTGAGGAGCTACTTCTTCGTCCTCTGCGGCTGAATCCAGCCTAGGATGCGGTAGATTCGCTGGATACGTTTGCGGTTGATTGGTCTACCCAGCTCCCTTGCAAGAGTGACTGCCATACGCCTGGTCCCGTAGAGCGGTCTCTTCAAAGCTTCCTCTCTAACCTTCTCGAGGATATACGGATCTGGAGGGATGGTTCTCTTTCTGGTTCGGTAATAGTGGCTTCTGCGTGAGCATGCGGATAGGCGTAGAGCCTTTCTGAGACTTGCTCCTTGATCTCGGATGATATTTGCTACCATCTTCCTTTCTCTCCCTGCAAAATTTTTTTGAACGCATCATTCGCTATGGTGAGTTCTCCGATCAGCTGCTTCAAACGCTCATTCTCCACCTGGAACTCCCCCTCCCCTCATTTTCTTCTGGATCGGGTGAGCGCCTGTTTTCCTCCTTCAATGAACTTCTCTTTCCATGCGTAGAATACGACTGGGTTCACAGCATATTTTCTGCACAGTTCAGCTACGTCTATGCTGGTGTTCAATGATTCGAGAACTATCCGGATCTTCTCTTCAGCTGTCCAGTGTTTACGCATCATAGCCTACGCCTCTCAGCAGGCATTTGTTCTCAAGTGTTCTCATTCTAGAAGACATGTAAAAGCCGCCGATACTACGTGTTCACGGGCGACCCTGCTGACCCCTAACCCCTCGTGACCGAGAGGTCTCAATTCTAGAGTGGGGCTCTGCCTTGAGCTGCTGTCCAAGTGAGCTTCGAGCTCTGATAGAAGATTGCAGCTTTCCAGCCGGGTCGCAAACAAACCAAGAGGAGGTGAGAATGAAGGTTGGAGTATATTGGTGTGGATGTAGGGAAGAGGAAGTGTGTAGCATGCGTGATGAATCAAGATGGCAACATCTCTGAGACATATTCATATCCAAATACAACGGCCGATGCGTCTGAGTTCGCGAGGTGCCTGGTGAAGAAGTACGGTGAATGCAAGGCTGTAGTCGAATCGACAGGGAACATGTGGATGAAGACATACGAGGCTTTCGAGGAGGCTGGAATAGAAGTCAAGCTTGCGAATCCCTCCAAGACAAGAGTGATAGCTGAAGCAAGAATCAAGACGGATAAGATAGATTGCAGGATACTCGCCCATCTCCTCAGGGCGGATCTGGTAGCTGGCTGCTATGTACCAACAAAGCAGTTGAGGGATACTCGTTACACATTAACCCATAGGATGAACATCACCAGAGACAGGACCAGGATACAGAACAGAATCCACAGCCTCCTCCACAAGTATGACCTTCAATGCGAATACGGAGACATTTTCGGAACGCATGGAATGGATTGGCTCCGCACCCTAAGGCTGCCGGCTATACGCGACCGACAGATCCTAGACTCGTTAATCAGACAGGTAGAATTCCTGAATTGCGAGGAGGAAACGGTAAACTCGGAGATCGCTTCCGATGCGGTGAACAACAGGTACGTTGCTATAATCATGAGCATGACTGGCTTCGATTATTACGGCGCATCAGTCCTAGCCGCGTACATCGCAGACATCTCCCGGTTCCCATCGCCTTCACGCCTGGTCTCATGGGTTGGAATCTGCCCTTCAGTCCACCAGACTGGAGATTCACTCCACATGGGCAAGATGAAGGATGGAAATACAAAGGTAAGATGGATCATGAGCCAAGCAGCGAACGTAGCCGCCAAATGCGACCCAAGGATGAAAGCATACTATGAACGGAAGCTTAGGAGACATCATCATAACGTAGCCATAACCCACGTAGCGAACAAGATGCTACGAATACTATGGCATATGCTACGCGATGACGCCCTATACAATGAGAGGAAGGAGCAGCTCTATCACAGAAAACTTATCAGAATGGCTCGAACAGCATCATAACGCAACCAGGCTGGGAAGCTAACAGCAGCAAGCAAGCAGAGTCACATACGTGAAGGCTTTTACATAGAAGAGGGGTCCACACCAAACCCCCTTCTGGCGTTTGGCGTGTTGTGTTGTGTGTGTTGAGTGTTGTAGTCAGGATCTGTGACGATTTTGTGGGAGTATAGAAGTATAGGATAACAGCCGCTATCCATACTATAGTGGCGGCTGATAGACTATACTCTTAGACTGGTGCAATTTCCGCCTTCTACAGCCAAGAGTTACACCAGCAGCAATGATCAAGTGATCAAGTGCAGAACGATGGCTCAAATCACGATGCCCGCATCAATGAAAATTCTCTTCTCATGTGCTTCGCGGTTTTGGTGTGGGTTGGCTGACTCATGCGGTTTGTAGGCTTGATTCGGTGATTCGTTCTAGCCTCCTAATCTTGTTTTCGAAGAGTTCTGGTCTCAGGCCGCGGTATTGGCTGTGGTGGTTGAGGACGTGGTAGATGGTGACGAGCATCTTTCTGGCGACGGCGACGACTGCTCTGTTGTGTCCTCGACGTTTCATGATTCGCTGGTAGAATTGGCTGAGTCTGGGGTCGTGGCGTGCGGCTTGGTGGGCGGCTTCGATGAGGATCCAGCGGATGTGGCTGTTGCCTTCTTTCGTGATTGGGCCGTGTGTTGTGTGGTTGCCGGATTGGCGGGTGCTGGGTGCGAGGCCTGCGTAGCTGACAAGCTTCTTCGGTGATGAGAACCTGGCGACTGGTCCGATTTCGTTGATGAGGAACATGGCGCTGTAGTAGTCGATGCCTGTGAATCCCATCAAGAGTTTCACTTCAGGGTTCTCGATGGCTGATGCTGCGATTGATTCAGTCAGTCGGGTGATGGAATGGTTGAGGCTGTTGAGTTGTTCCAGGTTGATTTCTAGGAGTATTCGGTCGCCAGCTGGTAGTTTCAGCTTGGCTAGCCATTCTAGGCCGTGTTTGCCGAAGAGGTCAGTGAACGGGGATTTGTAGGCGTGCTTGTCGAGTAGTGTGTGGATTCGGTTCTTGATGATTGTGCGGAGTTGGGTTAGGCGTGCTCGTTCGCGGATGATGCTTCTCTGTTCGCGGATCTCTGGGGGTGGGACGTAGCTTGCTGAGAGTAGGTTCGCCCGTAGGAGATCTGCGAGGATGCGGGCATCGAGCTTGTCGGTCTTGATCTTGGCTTCGGCGATGAGGCGGGTCTTCTTCGGGTTCGTGAGTATGATGTGGATCTGTTCGTCTTCGAGTCGGTTGTAGATTGGGATCCAGAGGTTGCCTGTGGATTCGATTGCGACTTGGACTTCTGGGTAGGCTTTGAGGTGTGTGATGAGTTCCTCATGGCCGTGTGGGGTGTTCTGGAACGCGAATTCTTCTACGATTCTTCCTTCCTGCGTCTTGACGCATGCGACGCAGCGGGTTTTATGGACGTCTAGTCCTACACTATTCATGGGGGTTCGGTATGCCTCCTGTGTTGGCTGGCCTACAGCGACATGCATCAATTCGAGCTTCCATGCGTTGGAGCCCAGTTCGAGTAGTCGCTGAGTCTGAGCCCATTCACCAGACGAGCCGTCAGGCGGCTCAGCGGGCATCTCGGGCTTGGCCGGCCACACATCAATTCGAGAAGCTAGCTAGAAGAGAGCTTCCAGGCGCCGAGAATTTTCATCTCGACACCAGCTGACCTGCCCCCCAAAACGATTAGGAAACTACAACTAGAGGGATAAGAGACAAGGTAACGAAGATCGATAGGAGGCGTTTCGATGGGAACTGACGCCACGAAACGATATGTGAGCGACGTACTAGAACTCATGGGCCTCAAAGGGAATAGAAAGAAAGAGCTCCGGGTATCTGAGATAGAAGTAAGGGCTATTGGAGAAGAGCTGGAAGGACGTGCTAGGGATCATCACAGTAAGAACTGGGAGTCGCTGGCGCAAAATCTCGTCGAGGAAAAACAGCCGAAAGGCATCCTAACGGAATCACCCTGGACATTTGTTTCTGCCACTATGCCCGAGTTCCTGACAAGAGCTGCTTTCTACTACAACAAGCTAGTTGTCGATGATCCTCTGGACTATTCACTACCGCAAACTGCGACGTCAATCGGTTCCAGAAACCTCATCGCTAAGAAACTGAACGTGCTGTGTTCCCTTGAGCCCTGGATCGCAGAGGGTTTCGTTGAGTTGGCCCCATACTATCACCATTTCACTTCAGTGTCAAAAGCAGTTCAACATTGGGCAGATGCTGACAAAGAGGATTCTGAGTGGCAGAAGCAGGCGTTCAGTCTCGCAAGTGCAGACTTCCTTGAGTATATCAAAGCCTCGATAAACCAAGAGGGGGTGGATATGCTGGGGAAAGGCGATGCGGCGCTGACAGCCCGAGCTGTGCTCAGTGGTGGGGCGTCAAAAGAGATTGCACAAGCCTACCTTCTAGGCAGCGCGACCGATACCCTTCCGATAACCGACAGTCAGAAGATGTGGAGACTACTTCAATTGTGGATTTCGCGAAGACTGGCTGCTGAATCTGCCGGCGGCAGAGTGACCGACGCCTTTGTGAGAGAACTGAAGGCCGGCCGAGCTTGGCTTGCACTTGATGCCAAGGAACTTGTCGTGCTCGATAAGCTCGAACCTGCGAAGATTCTTGAGATAAGGAACTCCAGCGAGTATTCGTTTCAGGACTTCAGAAACGACCTTGGGAAGGCCGTCGAGGAGATTCGAGGAACTGGCATGGAAGACGAGGCGGCGTACCGTGAGGCCGCGTATCAAGCATGGGGTAAGGTGAGAGAGAGCGCAGACGAGATCAGGAAGGAGCGTCCCAAGCTAGAGAGGAGGCTCGCAGTGGATGGAGTAGCCACAGTCAGTGGAGCTGCGCTGTCTCTTGGCTTGGCACCCGTAGCTCCCGGGTACGCTCTCACAACTGCGATGGCAACCGCAGTCGGACCCGGAAGAGACTTCGTCAAATCCATACTGGACCGTCAAGCGACGAAGAAGTCATCCGGTTACTTCCTACTGAAGCTTGAAGAAGCCGAGTCCTCGACGTGATGCAGAGGAAAATCAAAGCATACTAGCTGATTAGGATTCATGCTTGTGTCTTGGTACAATTCCCTCTCGGCTTCTCCACTTTTAGCTCGATCTAAATCTCATCATATTGGATCGTATATGTCCCACGCTCATCTCTGAAGACTCGGACTGTGCCCCCGACAGTGCGTGGACTCTTGCGCAGCCCCCTGATTTCTGCAAGTATTTCTGGCGGTAGATCCTCATCTGAAACCTCGAGACCTATGCCCCCCTTCCCAAATGACGATATTGGACCGACATCCCAAATGACTTTCTGGGATTTCAGTTCATAGTGAGCCCCTCTCAATTCACGCTCAATCTGTTCTTTGCACGCTTCTTCCGAGACCTTTTCCTTGAATTCAACGTATCCAAGACCCAGCAGGTCTGTTGGAAAATCGACGGTACCCTTCTTAAGCAGACACACCCTGTCTCGGCCAAGGTATCCCATGAACAGTCCGTACTCAAATATCACATTCTGACGGGCCCTTTCCTTGAGAGATGCTGCTAACTCGTTAGCGTTGGCAGGATGATGACCGGTCGCCGATTCGAAGCCTTCAAGCAACTTGGCCAGCTCCGTTCTTCCTATTCCAACATCGTCAGGGGTCATCAATGCAAACACGTAGCCGACATCTGATCTGAGAGCAATGAGTTTCTCAACTAGTGTTCTTCCCATATGAGGCTCTTCGATCATAATAATCGGTTCAAACCCCCACTGGACAAGCATCTCTTTCAGAATCTTCGTGTTCTCCTTGTCTTTTCCATGAACGATGAAGATCTTCTTCGAAGTCAGAGGGGGAACAATCTCTCCGGCCGCTGGCTTCGGGGATGGTCTAGATTCTTTTGCCTTCAACACCCCGATAGCTTGATCGATCGCATCAAGGATTCTGCTCTTTGGAATCCGAAAATCCGAAGTGTTCTCGGTAAGAAGATCAAGGGCGTGGAACCGTAACACTGGTCCCCCGACGGCGGGAGGCGGGTAGTTAATGACAGTAGGGGTCACGCCGCATCGGCCCAGCAAGCTCTTCGCCCGAGGCACCATTTCGCTTATTGCGCGCCGAAGTTCCTGGGACTCTTTCTTCTGGAGTTCCGCGTTCATTTTCTCGAGGGACTCACTGTCGTACTCATACGCTTCTGGGTCAGTAGGCGGAGAGTACCCGAGAAATAGATATCTGTCTATTTTCTCTCGGAAGCTGTTCATGAATTCAACGTCGTCTTTTCTGTCCAAGAACGACTCGGCTCGATGATAATATCATGGCGATGGATAACCTAAAGCACTATCTCTTGTGACGACATACTCGAAAAACGTTATTAGTTTTCACGCAATCTTCTCAGGAGCAAGACCTAACGCTCACAACTCATTCTCTGTGAAGTCCACACCGCAATTATCACATTTCCATCCCCATCTTCGTTCGGGTTCCTTCCGGTCATAGATTCCAGAGTATGGTGCATACCGTTCCACTTCGGCTCTTCTCATGAACGTTCTGCAGAATGGACATTTCGGACTCCTCAACAGTCTTTCACTTTCGTCTCGTTGAGTTTGAGCGAGGGTGACGAGTTGCTCGACGAGATTCCGCAAGTCAAAGTCGACATATGTAGGGTCTTCTGCTATCTTTTGTCCGCTCAGTAGGTCCCCCCATATGACCTTGCCCTGCTTCCGTTGGGCAACTACAACTTTTCCAAATTCTCTCGTCATTTCGCTGTTAGCCATTATCTCCGGACTCACTATAACCAGTTTGACATCCGCATCTGATTGGTGCAGCATGTTGATGTCGTTCAAGAATTGCGTTTTGGAAGGCGACCAGATAATCTCGATGTAGATGCTGACACCTGATGACGTCACTGCAAAGACATCTATAGCAACTAACATAAGTATTTGATCATGTTGAGCTTGAATCTTCTCGTTCTTATTCTTTCAGCTATTGCCTGTTTCATCTCCTCGAAGGTAGGGTGCAGTCTGTTGGCGACGAGCTTGTATT
>Ga0315280_10008763_pt1 | contig 13181 bp, 13 predicted proteins | sample YL17G06_40_MG_FD_203697 | JGI IMG/M metagenome (GOLD analysis project Ga0315280, IMG submission 203697) | Sediment microbial communities from Yellowstone Lake, YNP, Wyoming, USA - YL17G06_40 | ecosystem: Environmental > Aquatic > Freshwater > Lake > Sediment | place: USA: Wyoming | collected...
CCCGCCACGGCCACGGCGGCCACGGCCAGAAGAGCGATGGCCGGCACCCACTCGTACCCGTTCCTGGCCGCCAAGCCTGCAAGGAAGCCCGTCAGCGTAATGAGGGGGAAGGTGCGGATGCCTGCCACCAGCGTCTCGTCCTCATCTCGGGAGTATTCCCGTTCGAGCCCGATGAGCAGGCCCAGCAGCATGGCCATCACACCTTGGTAGATAATCTGGATGGTCTCCGGCATCAGTTGGAAATCGCCTCCATCACGATACGGTCCCGCAACGCGGGATCAAAAGCCGCATAGTAGAGTTCCACACTCAACTCGCGATGCTCTCTGAGCAGCACTTCGCGAATGCGCCGCAGGTCTCCTTCCTGCTTCGCGCGCGGGTCAGCCGTGGAGTGAAGGAAATGGGGAAGGGACTTGTACCAGCCGCAGTCCTGGTGGGCAATCAGGATGATCCGCTTCAACCCGTGCGCATCCACCAGGAAACGGAACCATTTCCAACCGGCCCAGGCAAACTTCGGCAGGTACTCCAACAGGGACAATGCCTGCGCTCCTCCGGGTAACACCAGCAAGTCGTAGTTTTCACCAAGATTGAGGGCCAGGTTCAAGAACTCATAGTGCCCCGCCTGAAAGCGATGGTCGCTACAGTGAATGACAAGCACCTCAGTGTGCGCCTGATTTACTTTGGATGAAAGAGTATAAGAAGGCATGGGTTTTCTCCCAGCGACCGGGCTGATTCTATGGTCTCCGGCCCTCCATGTACAAGCTCTCCGACACCCGTCCGGCTACGTCCAGGGAGGCCACCTCCGGAATCAGACTCTTCCCGTAACTCCAGCGGCGGACCTCGGTGAACCCCGCGCGCTCGAGCCCGGCCCCCAGCGAACGCTCATCATACATCCAGAAGTGCCTATCTCGTCCCCACAAGGTGCGAATAGCTTGAAACCATCTGGGACCCCCTGCGTCATCGCCACGCAAGTGGGTACGCTTCAAGAACCACTCTGCCGCCAACTCCCCGCTTTGCACCGTGGACTGGGTGGCCTCGATATATTCCTCGCAGAGCAGACTCAGGTCGGGGACCACTACGCGCAGAATGCCTCCCGGCGCGAGGACACGATAACACTCTCCTAGGAAACGGTCCGCCTGGTGAAGCTTCTGGTGCTCCAGGAAATGCGAAGTGTACACGTACTGGAGCGATTGGTCCGGATAGGGCAACGACTTAGTCGCATCATGAATCCGAATATTCTTCGGCCAGGGGACCGCGGCTGTTTCCACCGGCAGTAGATGTGCCAGCGCCAGCAATCGCCGGATACGAGGATACTTGGCCAGCCGCGCATTGGGCGAGTTGTCCATGTTTTCCCAGCCCGGCAACTCGCAGACGGCTAGCCCGCACCCCACGTTTACCCCTTTGACGGCCATCCGACCGCTCCTATCGGTGGGAGCTCTGACCTGAATCTTTCACCGCACGAAGATCGAATCACCCGGCCCTGCCGGCAAAACGATGGTCAGAATGAACAAGCTAATGCACCCGCAGGCCCCAGCCGGATGTTGAAAAACGATGTAGAGGCTGCTTTCCGCCGCCAACCCTCCCCACTGAAAACATCGACTTCCTAGCGGGGTTATCCCGTCGCTACCTTCAGGCAATCGCCCTCGCCATCACTTCTTCGCTCCCTCACCGCTAGTAGGAGAGGCCCCCCGCGAGGCCGCGGATTCGGCCGCTACTGCCGGCTTGCCGCCCTCCGCCCCAAGCTGCGATAGCACGGCCGGGATATCCAACCCCAGCGCCTGCAACTGCTGGAGCAGGTTGAAGACCAGCGCCGGGCCGGTGCGCGCGATGCGTCCAATCCCGCCCGTGCCGTCCGCCGCGCCGGCATTCCCCTGCTCGATGACCACCACCTTGTCGATGTTCCCCAAGGGCGCCGCCACGGCGCCGAAGATGGCCGCCGAAGCTTGCAGGACGCTCGGCAACTTTTCGAGGATGGTTTGCAGCTTGGCCGCGTCGTTGAATTGCTTCCATGCCTCGGCCTTCTTCAAGATGGCCTGAGCCTCCGCCACGCCTTGCGCCTCAATGGCCCGCGCTTGCGCCAGACCTATGGCTTCGACCTTGGCCGCCTCCGCACGGCCTTCCGCTTCGACCGCCGCCGCGCGTCCCAAGCCGGCCTGCTTCAGTTTGGCAAGTTCCGCTTCCGCCAGGGCAATCTGCGCGGATTTCTGGCCTTCGGCCTCGAGGATGGCTGCCTGCTTCTTAGCCTCGGCGCGCAGGATGGCCGCCTGCCGGTCGGCTTCCGCCCCCTTGATGACCGTGGCTTCCAGTTCCTTTTGCTTGCGCAGGACTTCCTGCTCCTGCACGGCAATCTGCTCTTGAGTCCGCGTCCTGTCCACGCGCACTTCTTCCGCCACCACCGCCTGCTTCGCCTTCGCGTCCGCCTGGGGCCCGGCTTGGGCGGCCTTGGCCTTTTCAATCTCGATTTCCGCCTGGTACTGCGCCTGCCTCACTTGGAAGTCGCGTTGTGCGGCCGCGATATTGGCATCGGCGTCGAACTTCGCCTTCTCGCCCTCCTGCATGGCCAACGCCGACCTGACCTTGGCATCGCGTGTCGCTTCCGCTTCGCCAATGGTTCCGTCACGTTTGACTTCCGCGGTCCGCTTCTTACCCAGAGCGTCAAGGTAGCCTTCCTCGTCACTGATGTCCTGGATGGTCAGCACATCCACGCCGATGCCCATCCGTTCGAGGTCCACAGCCGCTTCCGAGGTCAGCTTCTGCGCGAAGCTCTGCCGGTCGCTGTTCACCTCTTCGACGGTCAGCGTGCCGAGAATCGACCGCAGGTGGCCCTCCAGCGTCTGGAAGATGACGCGCTGAATCTGGTCGTGCGACATGCCCAGAAAGCGCTCCGCCGCCGCGCTGAGCGAAATGTCGTCACCCTTGATCTTGACGTTCGCCACCGCCTTGACCGAAATCGGCACACCTTTCAGCGTGTAGGCGCGCTTGATCTCGAGGGGAATGGTGAAGACGTTCAGGGATAAGTAATCGACTTGCTCGAGCAGCGGCCAGCGGAAGCTCGCACCGCCCTTCACCATGCGGTAGCCCACCAGCTTGCCGTCGGCCAACTTCCGTTTACGGCCGCTGAAGATGGCCACGGCATTGGGCGGCACCTTCAGATAGTTGCGGCTGAACAGGGACATGGCCACGATGAGGGCCAGCACCACAAAAATAACCACAATGGGAATGAAAAACTGTTGCAGTCCTTCCATGACATTCCTCCTTGTCGCACACCCAGATGGTTTCTCGAAACCCGAAAGATACGGGCGGCGCCCCCCCCGGCGAGCAGCCCGCGGAGCTTTGCCGGTTACTTAATTACTCGGCGCGGCGGACCACCACGGTCTCACCGACGATGGCTTCCACCTTAACCAAAGTATTCGCGGGGATCTCGGCTCCGTCCACGGAGCGGGCAATCTTCTCGATGCCACTCTCTCCCAGGGTGCAACGAATCTGGCCCAGCCCGCCCTTGGGAATCGCCACGCTCACTTGTGCCATGCACCCCACCAACTCCTGCACGCGCAGGTCGCTCGAAGCCTGTTGGCTGTGCAGGAAACTCACGAATAGAAACACCAGCCCGCCAAACACCAGGCCGCTGGCGAGACCGATGGCGGTACTGATGCCTATCCCATACCCGAGATGGATACCAATGGCCCCGAAACCCCCAAAGGCGGTGATAAACACGCTCAGAACACGGCCGCTCAGAAAGCTGGGGCCGCCGCCTCCGTGGACGTCCACGTCGTGGTCTCCCATGATGTCACCCAGCTCGAACAGTTCTCCAACCACAAAGGTGACCATCAAGATGAGAAATCCGATGGCAGCAATACCGAGAAAAATCCCGAAGGCAGAGAAGCCCGCGAGCAGATACATAGGTTCGACCTCTCCAGAACGAAGGCTCTCGCTCGTCAGCAAGAATACCGCGCCCAGACGATGCTACCTCTGGTGGAGCTTACTCTAAAGCCCCACCCCCGCGAAGTCAAGGTATCTCCAGAAGGGGCAGGCCCGGCCCAAGACCGTAGGTGAATTCATCCCAGGCAACCGATGGCCACGCAGATTGTCTTGGCAGATATACCGCAGAAAGGCAAAGAGCGTGCCGGCCCTCACCAGGGGAGCGGATACATAATCCAGCCGAGCAGCACGGCAATGCCGATGAAGGCGCCGAAAACTTTAGCGCCGTACTGGAATCGTGCGCGGGGCGAATTCCCGGTCAGCGTCCCAAAGACTACCGAGACGAGGAATGCGAAGATCACCATTGCGGGAAAGTGAGAAATCACCATATTCAAGAACCAGTGATGAGTGACAAGTGACAAGCAGGAAACCCTCTCTCCGCGCTCGTCACTCGTCACTGGTCACTTGTCACTGCCCTTAGGGCTTGCGACCCAGGGCAATGTCGTAAGAGTCCAGCAGCGCCAGCACGTTCAGCATGCCGGCCGTCACCAGGTAGGCGGTGCCGTACCCGGAACCCGGGAAGTGGGGATCGCCTCCGTCGTACCCAAAGAATCTGGCCGCGGGCATGGCCACGCCCACCGCCATTTCGCCAAAGTAGCCCAGCGATTGCAGGTAGGAGTCCGCGCGCACCGTGAAGAACTCACCTCTCATCAACAGACCGAGCAAAAACATGCCGACAATGGAAACGAACAGAATGAGCGCGCGCCATTTGCGTCCCAGCAAGAGGTGCCCAAAACCGGGAATGAGCCACGCCGCCACGCACAACCGCAGCAGACGCCCCACTCCCACCTGGGACGTGGTCACTACTTCTTCTTGGACCACCTTTTTCGCCATGGCTGAAGTCTTCCAGGAGTACCGCGGCCGAGCGCGAAGGTAAGCCGGACGCGAACTGTCAATCTCTCAACTTAGCACAGCTTGCGCGGCGGCGGCAAGAATCACCCGGCTGTTCGAAGGTCAGGCGGATGGTCTGTTCCCGGTCTGTATAGATGAGGGCCAGTTTGTTGCGCCGGCCGCGGGTGAGGTGCCGGTCGATGGCCTCATAGGCCATGTTGACTTTGGTGGTCCGCGCCTAGTCGAAATCAGACGTCGCGTCTTCCCAGTGGAAGCTTCGGTAAGCGGTCTCGTAATCGTGCAGATAGTGGGACTCCGGTGAATCCACCGGTTTCAGAACATGCTCCGCCGCGGGGGTAGGCTCAGTCGCCATACGCAAGAACCTCTCAGTGAGATTCAGCTGCCTGGTAAGCCTCGTCGAGCAGTTCGACCACGTGCAGTACCCGCCGCTGGTTCCCCGTGCGGGCCACACCCGCCCGCAATTGCAGGAGGCAGCCCGGATTGGCCGTCAGCACCAGTTCCGCCCGCGTCTCTTCGATTCGGCGGAGTTTGTTCGCCAGCAGGCGCTCCGCCATCTCGTTTTGCACCACGTTGTACACTCCGGCGCTGCCACAGCAAAGATCCGGATCTTTCAGCTCTACCAGTTCGAGATCGGGGATGGCGGCCAGCAGCTGGCGGGGGGCGGAGCGAATGCGCTGGGCGTGGGCCAGGTGACAAGGGTCCTGGTAAGTGGCACGAACCTTGGTCGAGGCAAGATTCCGATTGAAATCGATGTTGGCAAGAAACTCCGTAATATCCTGCACGCGCCCGCTGAATTCCTTCGCCCGCTCGTGGAGATCGCGTTCCTCCTCCTCAAAGAGTCCCGGATAATCCTTGAGCATGGCCCCGCAGCCCGCCGTATTAATGATGATCGCGTCGTATCCGTCCGCCAGGAAAGTCTCGATATTCTGGCGCGCCAGGCGGCGCGCCACATCCCGGATCCCCGCGTGGACGTGTAAGGCCCCGCAGCATTCCTGCCCCGCCGGGATGACCACCTCGCAGCCGTTGCGCGCCAGCACGCGCACGCTGGCTTCATTCAGACGGGCGCAAGCCACGTTCTGCATGCACCCGGCAAAGAAGGCCACGCGATAACGCCGCTCGCCTTGGGCGGGAAGGGTGGTACCCAAACGCGCGTTGAAGAAAGGCCTCTCGATGCGCGGCGCGAGGCGGGCGACGCGGTCGAGCCGCTTAGAGAACAGTTTCAGGATGCCCGAGCCCAGCACCAGCTTCTCGAGCCCGGAATGCTGGTAAAGGTAGAGAAGTGTCGCCACCAACGCGAGCCGCCGGCGCGAAGGAAGAAGCTCGTAAAAGAAGAGTCTGCGCACGAGGGCCGTGAGCGGCGAGCGTTTGTAATAGCGCTCGATCTGGCCGCGCGCGGTATCGACCAGTCGCGCGTAATTAACGCCGGAGGGACAAGCGGTTTGACACGCCAGGCAACTCAGACAGAGGTCGATATGGCGCACGAAACTGTCGCCCAGCGCGAGGCGCCCCTGTTCTACCAATAGCATCTGGTGGATTCGCCCGCGCGGCGAATCGGTCTCGAGCCCTAACTCGCGATAGGTAGGGCAAGCGTTCAGGCAAAGGCCGCAGTGAATACAGCGCGAGTAGAATTCCCAGGTGGGTGCTTCCCCCGGACCGAACCCACTGCGTCTTTCGCCGTTCGAGGTTCCCGCAGTACTCATGGTCAACACGTGGGGTCATCACCGTGCAATCTGATGACCCATCAAGGAATTAAAGCCCGCCGACAAACCGGCCCGGCGCCAGGGTTCCTTTCGGGTCCCACAACGCCTTCATCTGCCGCATGGTGTCAAAATCATCACCGGCCGCGCCCCAGACGTCCACGGCCGGCTTCAGTTCGGAAGGACAACGCTCGACCACCAACGCTCCGCCCAGCCCCTCCGCTGCCTGACGCAACCTGCCGATCAGCGCGGGGATGGCAGCCCCATCGACCAGTTCCAGCAGGCAAAGATAAATCACGCCAAGGCCCGTCTGCCCGAAGCTGGCGAAGCGCAACTTTTCGTTCTCTGCTTCCTGGTGCGCGCGGCTGAGGAACTCTTCCCCGGCAGCGCGGGGCAAGGCTGCCTTCAAAACGATGAGACCGGGGTAGGCCCTACCCAGCGTGGTGGGAAAATCAGAAATCCGGTCCCAGCAGGCGTCCACATCCTTCCCCGCCACACGGTCAAGTTGCGAACCTGCCGCGCGTCCCAACTGCTCGAGATCGTGCGCGTACCGCTCCATGCCGCGCTGCGAGCCCCCCGCTTCGATCCACAGTTCCGATCCCTTCACCTCGGAAGCCACCCCTGCACCGGCCCGGGCATATGTCGCCGCCGTGGCATCCAGCAAAACCAGCCGCAACGGTTGCAGCGGCGACCCCTGAATCTTCCGGCGCAGGTCGCGCGCGATCCCGAGGGTTCCCGCGGGCAGGATGAAGGTGGCCCGCTCCGCCCACTTGGGGTAGAGCTTGAAACTGACCTCCACAATGACGCCGAGCGTTCCCAGCGACCCGATGAGGAGTTTTCCCAGGTCGTACCCGGCAACGTTCTTCACCACCCGGCCGCCGCACTTGATGACTCTGCCTTCCGGGGTGGCGAACTTCAGGCCCAGCACCATATCGCGCGGCGTCCCATAAAAGAGGCGAAGCGGGCCCGCGCCGTTCGTGGCTACAATGCCCCCGAGACTGGCCTCGGCGCCGCCGAAAGGGTCGAGCGGCAGCCAGAGATTATCCCGCCCGATGTGCTGCTGGAAGTCCCCCAGTTTCATCCCCGGTTGCACTTCCACGGTGAGATCGCTCGGCTCGTAATGCCCGAGGTGGGTCATTTCCTCCAACGACAACGCCACGTCATAGCGGCGCGGCGGATTCCCCAGACCCAGCTTCGTACCACTGCGGACAGCCACCACCGCAAGGTCGTGCGCGGCAGCCGCTTGCAATACCGCCGCCACCTGTTCCGCCGTCGCCGGCAGCACCACGCACTTCGGCACCTGGCCATCGATCCCATGGGCGGAGCAGGCCGCCATGTCGGTCAGCACGCGTGGTTCGCCGACTATGGAGGAGAAAAGCTTCTGCACACTATCCTCGGCCTGAGCCAAATCAGCCTCCCACGGTAACCTGATCAGTCCGTTTTTCCGCAGGATCCTCAGCCGGCAGGACTTTCCCGGGGTTGAAGAGCTCCGCAGGGTCAAACAAATGCTTTACCTGGCGCATGGCAGCCAGATCGTGCGCAGAAAAGAGGAGCGGCATCAAGGAAACCTTCTCCAGGCCGACGCCGTGCTCGCCGGTTATCGTTCCGCCTAATTCCACGCAGCGGGCAATGATTTCGTGGGCAGCCTGCTTGGCCCGGTGGGTTTGTTCCGCACTCCGGGAGTCGTAAAGAATATTGGGATGGAGGTTTCCGTCTCCCGCGTGAAACGTGTTCCCGACGGCAACTTGGTATTTCTTGCAGACTTCATCCACAAACTCGAGCATCTCCGGGAGGCGGGTGCGCGGGATGACCCCGTCCTGAACGTAGAAGCTGGGAGTGAGCCGCCCGATCGCGCCAAAGGCGCCCTTGCGCCCCTTCCAGAGCAACTCCCGCTCTTCCGCGGATTTCGCCAGCCGCACTTCGCGCGCGTGGTTGGCGCGGCATACTGCCTCGACCGCCTGGGCATGCTCCTCCGCTTCCTCCGCCAACCCCTCGACATCAATGAGGAGGACAGCCTCGGCATCCAACGGATATCCCGCATGCGTGGCCTCTTCGATCGCGCGCAGGATAAAGCGGTCCACCATCTCCAGCGCCGCGGGCGTAATGCCTTGGGAGGTAATCTCCACCACCGTTTGCGTGGCATCGCGGATTCTGTCGAAGATCGCCAGCACGGTTTTGGTCAGCTCGGGCTTGCGGCACAGCTTGACGGTAACCTCGGTCACGATGCCCAGAGTCCCTTCGGATCCCACCAGTAAGCCCGTCAGGTCATAGCCCGCGCGATCAGGGTAGCGGGCGCCGGTGTGTACGACGCGCCCGTCGGGAAGAACGACTTCGAGCCCGAGCACGTGGTTGACGGTCACCCCATAGGCCAGGGTATGCGGTCCGGCGGCGTTCTCCGCTACATTGCCACCGATGGTAGAAGCTTTTTGACTGGAAGGATCCGGGGCGAAGTAATAGCCGGCATCCGCGACGGCTACGGAAATATCCAGATTCACCACGCCCGGCTGGACCCGCGCGCAGGCGTTCTCCACGTCAATTTCGAGGATCTTGTTCATGCGGGAGAAACCGATGACGATGCCGCCGTGCACGGCAATCGAGCCGCCACTCAGCCCGGTCCCGGCCCCGCGCGCCACCACCGGGACGCCGCGGCGGGCGGCCAATTTGACAATTTTCACAACCTGCTCGGTCGTCGTGGGAAACACCACCGCGTCCGGTTCACCCACCGTTGACAGGCCATCGTAGGTGTAAAGCAGCAGATCGTCCCGCTGCCACAAAACGCCTTCCTTGCCCACGACCTGGAACAGTTCAGAGACAAGCTCGTTCGGCTTCATGGAATTCACCTGCGGAACCACACAGCCGTACCCTTGAGGCCATGACCCCAAATACCACCGCACTTGTCAACGGGCATCACCCCTTACCCTCGGAGAAATCAGTATAACTAACCCCCGCAAATCAGTCAAACATCGCCTGTTTCGGCGGGTTCGCGCAGTTTTTCCAGTCGCCGCGCGAATAGCGCGCCTGGCAAAAACGCGGCCACGCTAAAAAAAGAATCTCCCGCCAATGAAGCCAGCCCCCATCCGCGTTCGGCCCATCAATTGCTTGCAAACCGCCAGCACAACATTTTGCGCGGTCGCAAATAAAGTGGAAACTTTTGTGACCCCCGTTGCGTATTCCTCATTAATAAAAGAAGGACGCAAGGCACGTCGAGGAAGGCGGCAAGGGGCACGGAGTTGCTAACGTAAGGTTCGGAGGATCGTCAGAAGGCAAGAGGGCGCAAGCAACGCGACGGGCGAGCTTGGTCGCAAAGGGACGAGCAAACACAAGCTTGGAATTTGAAACCTTAATGGGGGTGGAGAATGAACCGTGCAAAGCATTTAGGGATGTGGGGGTTGGCACTGGCTGTCTGTTTGGCGGCGGGGACCTCCGCGTTTGCCAAGAACTCACACCAAGTGGAGTTGCAGCAATCGCTGGCGGTGAACGGGACTCCGCTCGCGGCGGGCGAGTACACGGTAAGTTGGGAAGCGCAAGGCGCCGGCGCCACCGTAACCTTCGCACAAGGCAAGAAGGTGGTGGCCACGGCTCCGGCCAAACTGGTTGACGTCGGCCAGAAGTTCGACCGGAACCGGGTGGACTACGAAGAAGACGGAAAGGGCGCCGCGAAGCTCACGAAAATTCGCCTCGCGGGCACGAGCCAGTCCCTGGTGTTCACGCAATGATGACAGGAAGCTAAGCCTGGGGGCGCGACCTAGCCGCCGGCGGCGGGGACGGCCGGCGGCTTTGTTTTAGGTCAAAGTGCATTTTCCTGGGTGCGCTGCGTGTCCGCAAGGTAGAATCTTCGCCGCATGGTTCCGATTCCCCTGCATGACCATATCCGGCGGCAGACCTTTTGGTTCATCACCCTGCTGCTGATTGTCGCCAATGTGTGGATTTTCCTGCTGGAACTGGCACAGGGACCCGCTCTCAACCGGATGGTCATGAGCCTCGGAGTGGTCCCGGCCCGGTACACCACCCCCCACTACGTCCACGACCCCACGCTGGCAGGCTTCCTCGCTCCCTTGTTTGCTTCCCTGTTCCTGCACGGTGGCTGGCTTCACCTTTTGGGGAACATGCTCTTCCTGTTCGTCTTCGGCCGCAGCATTGAAGACCGCTTCGGGCATCTCAGGTTCCTGTTCATCTACCTCCTGGCGGGCCTGGCCGGAAGCCTTCTCCACATCCTGCTTAACCCGGCCTCGCGCGTGCCCACCATCGGCGCCAGCGGCGCTATCGCCGGGATCCTCGGCGCCTATTGTGTTGCGTTTCCGGCGGCGCGTATCACCACACTCATCCCGCTCTTTTTCTTCTTCTGGAAGGTCGAACTCCCCGCGCTATTTCTACTCGGGTATTGGTTCCTGCTTCAATTCTTCGCAGGATTCCAAATGCTGGCCATCCAAACCGCCACGGGTGGCGGCGTGGCGTGGTGGGGGCATGTCGGGGGATTCGCTGCCGGGGTTCTCCTCGCCCTGATTCTGCCTCCGCGGACCCGCCGACGGGTCATCGAAGGGCCCTAACGCACGCACCCTTTCGTTGAGTTCATGAACGGGCCGACTTAGAGATGTGCGACTAAGCCAGTGGCATGAAACTTAGATGGGATGTTCGTTAGGGCGTCGAGTCCTTTGGACCCGGAACCGGTGGGCCATTCTCGCGCGCGCGTTCCGTAACGTACACCCCGAGAAGAATCGCGAGGCCACAGAACGCCAACCGCCAGGTAACTTTCTCTCCGAGCCACCAAGCCCCTAGCGCGGCGGTGATCAAAGGCTGAATGTAACCGAAGGCGGACACCCGCGCCGCGGTGAGTTCACTCAGGGCATGGGCATAGATCAGGTAGGGCAATAACGAGCCGAAAACGATCATACAAGCCAATCCCAACCAGGCGGGAAGGGACAGCGTCGCCCAGCGCGTCCCCCAGACGGCGGGCGCCCCGAAAGGAAGCAAGAGGATTGCCCCCAAGCCGAAGGTCAAGGTATTCAAGGTGAGGGCGTCGAACCGGTCCGCGATTTCTTTGACGACGACGGTGTAACCGGAAAACGTCGCCGTCCCGGCGAGAAACAGGATATCTCCCTGCCAGTGGCCGCCGTCGGCACGGCTGGCCATACCCATCGTCAAGAAGGCCACGCCGCCAAAGGAGATCAGCATGCCTCCCAATTTCGCCATGGTAAGGCTCTCCAGCCGCAGCAAGCAGGAGATTACCAGCACCATCACGGGGCCGGTGCCAAAAATCAGCCCGGAATGGACCACCGAACTCCTGGCCAAGCCCAGCACAAAAAAGAATTGGTTAAAGGTGACCCCCAGCGCCGCTATCACGACTAGAGAAAGCCAATCACGAAACCGCAGCCGCACTCGAGGCCTTTTCGACCAGGCAAAGAAAATGACCAGATAGGCCAGCGCCGCCCCGATCAGGCGCAACTGAGCCAAGGCCGCCGGCCCAAAGCCCGTCAGGGCCTCTTTCCCGGCAACGGGGTTGATGCCCCACGATAGCGTCGCCAGCAACATGAGGCCATACAAGCCAGCGTGAGAAGGCGCCCTGGGAGCTGGCCGCGCGGTTTCCGATTGGATGACAGAGGGGCTACTCAAAGAGCTCCTTTCGCACCGTGAGCTTTTCGATCCGCTCGAGGTTCGGCAGGTACCCCAGCCCTGGGCGTTGCGGCACGCGGATCGTACCGTGAGGACTCACCGTGACTTCAGGATCGATGATGTCTTGCTGCCAGTAACGGCGGCTGGCGGAAACGTCTCCGGGAAGGCAGAATCCGGGGAGCGTCGAGAGCGCGATGTTGTGGGCGCGTCCGATGCCGGACTCCAGCATCCCTCCGCACCACACCGGAATCTTGTGGACGTGACAAAGGTCATGCACGCGGCGCGCCGCGGTAAACCCGCCCACGCGGCCAAGCTTGATGTTGATGATTTTGCACGCCCCCATTTCGATCGCCTTGCGCGCATCCTCAGGACTGTGAATAGATTCGTCCAGGCAGAGGGGCGTGGCGAGCCCCCGCTGAAGCTTCGCATGGTCCCAGAGATCGTCCCAGCCCAGCGGCTGCTCGATCATCATCAGGAAAAACTGATCTAATAGTTTCAGGTGCGGCAGGTCCGCCAGGGCGTAAGCCGAATTGGCGTCCACCATCAAGGGCACCTGGGGGAACTTGGAGCGCACTCGCTCGAGGACCTGCACGTCCCAGCCGGGTTTGATCTTCAGTTTGATCCTCTGGTAGCCGGCCTCACATTCGATTTGAATTCGGTCGAGCAATTCTTCCACCGAGTCCTGGATGCCGATGGACACCCCGCAGGGAATCTCCTCCTGCGTCCCGCCGATCAGCTTGGCCAGTGGCATCCCCTTCTGCTGCGCCTCGATGTCCCAGAGAGCGTTCTCCAAAGCGGCTTTGGCCATGTTGTGGCCGCGGATGGGGAGAAAACGCGCGGTCGCCTCGCCGGCCTCCGCCCAGTTCTGACCCAGGCTCCAGGGGACCAGGTAATCGCGCAGGATATGCCAGGCGGTTTCCTTCGTCTCATAGCTATAGAACGGGTCTTCACCGCAGGCAACCTCACCCCATCCCGTGAAACCGTCGGCTTCGACCCGGACCAGGACGATTCGTCGCTCCGTGGTACGGCCAAAGCTGGTCTCGAAGA
>Ga0315280_10008764_pt1 | contig 13179 bp, 16 predicted proteins | sample YL17G06_40_MG_FD_203697 | JGI IMG/M metagenome (GOLD analysis project Ga0315280, IMG submission 203697) | Sediment microbial communities from Yellowstone Lake, YNP, Wyoming, USA - YL17G06_40 | ecosystem: Environmental > Aquatic > Freshwater > Lake > Sediment | place: USA: Wyoming | collected...
ACCGGCTTTGACCGCGGTCGGCACCAGCACCATTGCCAGCACCAAAATTAGGCCAATATAACCTATAAACCTCATGCCTTAGATTTTATACCCCCCTGCCTGAGCCTTGTCAAACTTAAAGCCAACCTCCAATGTAGTGACAGACCTTCAGGTCTGTCCGCCTGTCCACCTCGGACAGGGCTAAAGCCCTGTCCCTACAGCTATTTCCACAAATCCTAATTTCGAATTCCTAAACTCCATATATTACCTCCAGATGTAGCCCCGACCTTTTAAGGTCGGGTGCACGAGGTTAAAACCTCGTGGCTACATGTAATGGATAAATCACAAACTCAAATACCCAAGCACAAATGACCAAAAACACAAAAGCAAATGGCATTCTGAGCCTCTGCCCTTCTGTCATTCTTCTGTCATTCTGAGGGAGCGAAGCGACCGAAGAATCTCGCAGCGAAGCTTGAGATCCTTCGCTTCGCTCAGGATGACAAAAGAAAGGTTCAGGATGACAGGTGGTAAAAAGCTCAGGATGACATGGAGCAAAGGGCTCGCAATGACAACCAGGGGTCACAAGGCCCCTCAAATTTGGAGAATTGGAATTTAGATATTGTTTGAGATTTAGAGATTGAAATTTGGGATTTCCCCTTGGGGTGAGGGCCAAGATGCGACAAAATCACCTTGAATAAATAGAACATTAGTGCTAGTATTGCCTTATGGTTGGCAGTGAACTGGACTTGTTGCCTGATGAAATCGACTGGCGGGATGAGGGCTGTGAGGTCTTTCCATCGTGTCTGAATTGTCCGCTGCCGAGATGTGTGGAGGAGGAGCCGAGAGGACAGCAGCGGCTGAGGTTAGCGGCGCGGAACAGGCGGATGGTGGAGCTCAGGCAGAGCGGCAAAAGCGTCAGGGACATAGCCGGGCTTTTCGGCGTCAGCCAGAGAACCGTGGAAAGAGCCCTAAAGCAAAGTAAAAAATCAAAGATAAAAAAGCAAAAATTTTGAGGTTTGATTTTTGATGTTTAACTTGAATTCCCTGGCTCAGCTCGACCGCACCAGACTATCCGACTACAAGGCCAACCTGGACTTCTATAACGGCGAGCAGTGGACGGAAAGAAGCAAGCACCGCCAGCTAGTATTCAACTATGTCAGGATCGCCATCGACAAGCTCACCAGCTACCTTATGGAAGGACTTAACTTCGCCTGTGAGCCGGCAGAAGCCACTGATAAGGCTAAGGAGCAAGCCAGAGCAGCCGAACAGGTCATTTATCAGGTCTACGAGCAGAACAACCTCCAGGAGCTTGACTACGAGACCGAGGTGGACGCCGCCATACTGGGGGACGGCTGCTATAAGGTTACCTGGGATGCCGTAGAGAAGCGCATCAGGGTAACCAGCCCCGATGTGAGCGGCCTTTACGCCTGGTGGCTTGGAGACGACCTGAGCAAGGTCTGGCGAGTCGCATCACGCTACACGCTCACCCAAGACGAACTTGACCAGCTCTACCCCCATCACGCATCACGCATTACCAAAAAAGCCGTTACTATCACCGAGCTATGGACAGCCAAGCAGTTCACGCTCTACATGGACAATGAAACATTAGAGGACAAGCCGAACCCCTACGGCTTTATCCCCTTTGTCATCTTCCCCAACTTGAGGCAGCCGAAGCACTTCTGGGGCACTTCCGATATACCCCAGCTTAAGCAGTCCCAGCGAGAGCTTAATAGAGCACTATCCCAGCTATCCCGCATCCTCGAGGTCTCAGGCAATCCCATCGCCGTCTTAGAGGGAGTTACATCAGCCGAGGAAATCAAGGTGGCTCCGGGTCAGGTCTGGACGATCCCAGAGGACGCCAAAGCCTATCTGCTTGACTTGCTAGCCGGCGGCGGCATCAGGCTTCACGTCGACTATATCGATATGATCTACCGATGCCTGCATGATATTTCAGAATCACCCAGGGCAGCCTATGGTGGCATCGAAAGAGAGCTGTCAGGCGTAGCCCTCGAGGTAGAATTACAATCGCTACTGCAGAAGGTCAGGAGAAAGCGAACCATCCGAACCGCAGCCTACAGCAGACGCAGCCAGATGATCCTAGCTTTACATAAACAGTTTGCGAAGCAAGACCTAACCAATGTCAGCACCCGCATCATCTGGGGGACAGTATTGCCCCAGGACAAAGCCCGCCTGGCCCAGAACGAGCAGCTATTCGTCCAGTCAGGCGTTCACGCCAGGAGGACGGCCATGGACGAAATCGGCATCAGAGACCCCGACGCCGAGTTTGCCCGGTGGTTAGAAGAGAGGCGTCAAATACTGGAAATGAATCGGCAGGAATCGGCACGATCCACCCGCGGTGGCCAGCGAGAGAGAGCTACAGCCGCCGAAATGGAGAGCGTACCTTTAACTGAATAAACGCCATAAGGAGAGTACATTGGCAAATGAAATCAAAGACCAAGTCGAAAACGAAACCCCAAGCAAAGAGGACTACGAAGCCATCAAAGCCGAGCTTGAAGCCGAAAGGCAGAAGGCAGCCGGGCTTGTGGATCAGGCTACTAAAGCGCTTCAGGATAAAATAGCCACCCTGGAGACCGAGGCAGCCACCAAGACCCAGGACATCGAAGCCCTGAAAGGTCAGCTAGCCGAGGCAACCACCAACTTCGAGGGAGCTAAGGCAGCCTATGCCTATGCGCTTGAGGACTTCAAGCAGCTGGCAGCTAGCGCTAACCCGCTATTGCCTCCAGAGGTTATCTCTGGCACGACAGTAGAGGAAGTCAAGGCGTCCCTCGGCCGAGCCAATAAGCTGGTGTCAAGCGTTCAAGCAGCCCTGGCCCAGCAGGCAGCAGCGGCCGTAGTCCCGGCAGGTGCGCCAGTCAGGGGTCCCGCCAGTACGGAAGGACTGAGCACCAAAGAGAAAATAAACCTCGGCCTGGAACAGGCCAAGAAGAAAAAGGAGAGTTAACCTATGGCAACAACTTTAACCGAAGCAGCTAAACTTTCTAATGATGTCTTGTTGCAAGGCGTCATTGAAACCATCGTCAAGGAAAGCCCCATTCTCCAGGTATGCCCCTTTACCGAGATAGTCGGCAATGCCTTGACCTATAACCGGGAGAAAGCGCTCCCCGCAGCCGAATGGCACGCCGCCAATGACGACTGGGTAACCAGCCCCGCCGTGACATTCGACCAGCTAACCGCTACCTTGAAAATCCTGGGACAGAACGCTGATGTGGACAACTACATCAAGAGCACCCGCTCCAATGTCCAGGACATCGAGGCAGCCATCGTTGAGCTAACAGCTAAGGCAATCAGGCATGAGTTCGAGCGAGCCTTCCTGTATGGCAACTCAGCCACAGATGCCAACCAGTTCGATGGCATCATCAAGCTCATCGATACCGGCACAGCCTCCGACCAGGTCATAGCCGCTGGCGCTACAGGCGCTACGCTTACATTGGCCATGCTCGACCAGCTCATAGACGCCGTCTTAGGCCAGAAGCCAGACTTGCTCTTAATGAGCCGCAGAAGCCGCAGGAAGATAAACGCCCTCGCCAGAGCTGCCGGCTCTAACCTTGAAGTCGGCACCGGCAAGCTGGGTGAGTTCGTCCAGCTCTATAACGGCATACCCATCGGCATCAACGACTGGATACTGAATACCCACACGCTAGCCGACAGCGTCGAGACAGCCTATACCGGAAGCACATGCTCGACCATCTACGCACTGTGCTTCGGTGAAGGAGCAGTGTGTGGCATCACCGGCCCAGGCGGACTTACCGTAGAGCCAATCGGCGCTATGGAGACGAAGGACGCCTCCAGGACCCGCATTAAGTGGTATGTCGGCATAGCCGACTTCTCAAAGGTCAAGCGAGCAGCCCTAATCGGAGCTCAGGACTAAAAACACAACATATTGTGGTGCAGGCGCGGAGATCGTGAAAACTGAACCACAAGATGTAGGAAAGGAGAATAAACCATGGCATTTGCAGATCCAGGCATAAGCAGACAAATCATCAACTCGGGCACCGGGCCAGAAGCCCCCACGGTAACGCTGGCCGGGGCATGTGTGCGAGGTGATGTCTTAGGCTACAGCACCGGCTGGAAACGAGCCTTAGCCACCACCGGCTCAGTTATCCAGGGCAGGCTTGTCGCATTGGCCGACGGAGCTATCGCCGACATCATACCCGTTTCAGATAAGCCGGTAGTCGGCGGTTACACCGGTGCCACACCCGGCGGCTATGTCTATGTAGCCGAAGGCACGGATAACGGCAAAATAACCCAGACAGCGCCGTCTACATCAGGAGACGCCAACACCATCATCGGCATCGCCTTGAGCGCTACCGAGGTGCTGTTTTTCCTGAACAACCGAGTCGATAGCACAGCAGCCTAACTAAGAAGGGGTAAAGCCCCGGCAGAGGCTATTACCTTAACCTCAGCAAGCCGGGACTTTCACCTCCTTAACATAGGTGGGGGGAGAAGCGGCAGACTCACCTACTGCGACAGCTTCACCCCCCACCACCAACCCATTATGCATCACACATTACGGGTGAGGGGGGGGTAAAGGAGAAAAATGGGGTAAAGGAGAAATATGACGCTAGCAGACATGAGAGCCCTGGTCAGGATAGACCTCAAAGACACCGTGCCCGGCAGCTACCGGTGGTCGGATGATGACCTCGATAGAGCCATAGGCCGAGCCGTTGAGGAGTATTCCAAGCATCACCCAGACCCACAGAAGTCCACCATCGCCACCGTAGACGGCAGCCAGGACATAGACATCTCCACGCTAACCAGCCGTGTCTCAGTCGATAAGGTAGAGTTCCCCATAGACGAGACGCCAAAGGTCTTTGAAGCCTTCACCGTCTATACGGACACGCTAACCTTGACAGACACAGATGGTGACGGCGGAAACTGCTACATCTATTGGGGAAAGATGCACGTCCTGGGAGCCGCATCTACCATACCAACCAAAGACGAGCAGCTAATCGCGCTGGGAGCGGTTGCCTTTGCCCTCGAAGCCTATGCCGACCACACGCTAGCAGAGAAGGTACAGGCGGCCTTGGAGCTGGCCGCGACTGCCCTGGGCAAGGTAACAGGCCAGGTAACCGATGCTGAGACGGCGCTAACCAATGCCGCAGCCGTAGCCACGGACATTGCTACCCAGCTCACCAGCGCCACTACGCAGCTAACCAGCGCCGCCACAGCCATAGCCACTGCTATCGCCACCGGCGCCGGCTCAATAGATGAAGCCATAGCCGGCTATCTTGCCAGCGCTCAGACCCGCATCGATGCTGCCGTAACCAACATCACCAGCGCTAACACCGCCATCGGCAATATCGCCGCCAGGCTTACACAGGCAGCCACAGATTTAACCACCGGTAACGCCTACATGGACACAGCCAATACAGGCGAGGACGTCGCTGGCCATTGGGCGGAGTATGCCGGCAGAGAGGTCGAAATCGCTCAGGGCTATAACCGAGAGGCAGACGGCTATCTGTCAGAGGCAGCTCAGAACCTTGACGGCGCCAGAGCGCAGTTGGGCATGGCAGCAGAGCTTGACAAGAAGCGTAACGCTCATATCGCTGCCGGCGGCAGATATGTAGACGTAGCTGGCGGTTATATCAGCGCAGCCTCAGAGCTGAACAAGAAGCGCCAGGCATATCTTGATGCTGCCGGGCGCTACATAGCTTCCACATTCTCATTCATTCAGGAAGCAGGACAGCATCAGCGAAACGCCAACCAGTACCAGGACAACTCAAAAGCCCTGGCTTCTCAGGCCAAGACCAAGCTGGCTAAGTTCCTGAAGGAGCTTCGGCCCGACTCGATACAAAGGAGACTTAAATTCTCAACATTCATTCCAGAGGAGTAGAAAATGTCAGACACAAACAAATCATCCAGAGAAAAAATCGAACAAGGACTGCCCAGGCTAAAGGACGGTTTGCCGTGGCAGGCATATGCCATTGTCGGCGATAAGGAAGATACGGAGACATGGAAGCTGCCGCATCACACCAAGGCTATCTTCAGAGCCATCAAAGGCAAGATCGGCCATTACAAGACCACCGATTGGGAGCATTGTGCAGCAGCCGTGGCAGCGCTAAGCCGTGGTGGTTTCCGTGGTAAAAGGGTCGAGGCTACCGAGCAGCAAATACTCGACGCCGCCAAGCACCTGATGCGCCATTACACGGAAAACGATAAGCCAGTCCCCGATACACTGGCAGCCCTGGTCGAGTAAGAAAGGAGAACGCACTATGGCAAAAATAACATTCTCGATTAGCCCGGGACCCGAGGGGGGCGCCTACTCCAGCATCACCGCCGAAGGCGAACCCAACGAAGTCGACACAATGACCCAGGCGGTAGACAAGCTCATGGGAAAGTACCCGGTGCTAAAGCCCAAACCCAAGCCCGAGGACATGAGCGCCAAAGAGAAAATCACCCACGGCATTACCCTGACTCGTTAATGAAAAGACCCCCATGAGACAACAGAAAAAAGAGGCATTTTGACAAAACCCCCTGGGGGGTAGGATTCTACCTAAAATGTATTTGAGGGGCTTAAAATCGAATGTGGTGAAGCCGTTTTACTTGACATAACCCTCGGCAGGAGACAGCCCGAAGCTGAGGTTGACATAAAATAAAAAATAAAAGGTGGAGAGTCTGGGGTCTGGGGCATAGCCCCAGTGTCCTACCCTCTCCGAAGGAGTGTAATATGTTACAAAGATTTTTAGACGGCAAGAAGAAGTACAGCGCGCTTATCTTTACGCTACTGGCAGCCGTAGTCCCCGTGTTCATTCAGGAGCCAGGAGCGCAAACTGAGATTATGGACTTGGTGCCATCGGTAGCAGCAGTCCTGGCCGGTATCTTCTATATCATCACCCAGGGCAGCATTGACAAGGAGAAGGTTAAAGCCACCAATGGTACTACTACCACCCAAACCATAGTTCAACCCCAGCCAGCGCCCTCTCAGCAAGAAATCCAGCCTATAGTTGAAACCCAGCCTTTCTCAACCAATCTCAACCAATCTCCGCTTGACATCAAGCTATTTCACGAGCGGGTCTTGAACGATACCGCAGCCAGATATACCGAGCAAAACCCAGCCACGGTATTCAGCGAGGCGAAAGATAAGGGGAGCGTTACCACCTGCCAGAACATAGGTCAGGCTAAGGACTACTGGGATTACCTGGTAACCCTATCCTATGACGCCGAGCAGTACGTCAGGGAAGCCACTGGCGTTGATAAGCCTAAGGGGGGATGCAAGGTCAGGTCGCCGGAGCATGTGATGGCTCAGCTCGAGGTGTCGAAAACCGTCAGGTGCAGGGATAATGTTTATGCGCTGGCGCAGACCAACATCGACTGGAAAAGAAAGCTCAGCCCCAACGACACGCTGTACCACGTCGGCATATTGGCTGAGGAGCTGCTCCAGTACAACACATAGAAGGGGGATAACAATGTGGTTTTGGAATTGTTTTAAGACAAACACCGAGCTTATCCAGCTACGCGCTCGTGTCAAGGAGCTGGAGGCGCTGCTCGAACCGCCATCAGCCCCCACTATCAAAGGCACCATCAGTGCTTCGGTTATCCAGCGCCTTTATGCTGAAATTTTCCCACGGCAAAAAGACGCCATCTTCATCTCGGACAGCGTCTTTGAAATCACGGCCATCGACGAGTTACGCCGGTTCGTAGAGTGGGACAACGTCAACATCTTCAAATATACTTCCGAATACCATGACTGCGATGACTTCGCCCTGGCTTTAGCCGGTGACTTTGCCAAATTCCCGGGCTGGTCAGGCTTTCCCGTAACCTTTATGTGGGGTAGCTATTATGGCGGCCATGCCTTCTGCACCGCTGTAGCCTGGCCTTCGTTCAAAGACAAAACCCCGAGAGTCTATTTCATAGAGCCTCAGAACGATTGGGAGATAGCCCCGGAGTCTATAGAAGGCACTGAGCTGTGGCTACTGCCAATGAGCAAATCACCCCTGTCATTCTGAGCGAAGCGAAGAATCTCAATGAGAAGCCTAAGTGACGCACTGCTCGCAGCGCAGAAAGGCACAAAAAGGAAGCCTATCGTGAAGCTAGAGGTGCAATCCTTTGGCCACCCCCAGCAGTCCTCCAGCATCCAGTGGGAAGCCTTCGGCTGGCAGCGCTTCTATTCCGGCAGCGAAGGCAAAGAGTCCCACGGCCTAACCATGCCGGGAGACGGCTCACTAATCCGCATCCGGAAGTCAGGCACTAGCCTTTACCTATCACGTGTCACCAGCCCTGGCCCGGCATCGGACTACTCCTTGTGGGGAGGCTCTTTCGGTGGCGTCCTGGCTAATGCCAAAGTCGCCATCGCCTCCCTGGCAGCAGAGGTTATCGTAGTCTCCTGTGATGCTTCCACCCTATGGCGCAGGCAGTCGGCAGACAATGGCGCCACCTGGGCAGCCTGGGCGCAGATGGCTAACACCCGTCCCTGTGAAAGAGGCGTAGCCGTAGCCTACAAACCCAACGGCGACTGTGTTATCGTGCACGCCTCCGACGTCAATGACCCCACTAGCCTATACCTCCAAAAGAGGACTGGTGGGAGCTGGAGCACCGGCTTAGGCCAGAGAGGGGGGGACTGGGAGATTGTGGACTTAAGCCTCTACTACGACGGCGACTGGAACATCATCGCTTTAGTCCAGGAGGGAAGCTACATATCGGTCGTCAGGATGATCTATGGAGACGGCTACAAAGTAACCGCCGGCACCTGGGCTACAGATGTCAAAATAGGATTAGGCAGAGCCAGGGTAGACGTTGCCGCTCAGGTAAGGCTGAGGCAGTTTAAGACCGGCTGGCCAGTCGGCTATAAAGCCATGACCTATGAGCAGCGTGCCGCTTGGAGCAGGCAAGTAAAGAGCAGCACCTACTGGGAGCGGCATCAAGCCGTGCTCGAAGCCCTGGCAGGTGAGACGCTTGACGTCTCGGGTCCCTACCTGGTTAAGCCATCCACTTACCCAGCGCTGTTATCCCTGGCCCGCCAGAACCAGCCCTGGCTCTTTAGATTAAAGCCAGGCACGGACTTCATTGACTACAACTGGAATAAAGCCAGCTACATTGACACCAGCGCCTCTCGAGGCATAGCCCTAGCCGCAGACCCATCAGCCACCTACATCTGGGCTACGCAGCCTAACGAGGTATGGAGAAGCGAGCTTCCTAGCTCCTGGACGCCCCCCACCGCCGGCTCAGGCGCTGGCTCCCTCATCACGCTTAACTCATCACACATAACCCGTATCTCCGAGTCCATAGACCCGGAGCAGCCGTCAGAGCTAACCGTAGAGCTGAACAACAAAGACGGCACGTACAACAACCCCGGCACAGCCCCCATCGCTGAGATTAAGAGGGGAAGCAGAGCCAACCTTCACCTCGGCTACAAGGTCGGCGCTACCGACTACCTCTCCGAGGAAGGCAGGTATTTCATTGAAGCGATGGAGTACTCCCGAGACCCCAACAAGGCGTTCTTTATCATGCACTGCACCGACGCCTGGGGGTTGCTCGAGCGCTACCAGTTCAACAAGCCCGTGGAGTGGAATGTCAGCTCAGACGAATTTACAGTTTACCAGCTAATTGAGAAGGTAATGCAGTCGGTAGGCGGCACGCTCTCCTATAAATCTCGTAGTAACCTAATCACTAATCTCTATCCCAGGCTTGAAGTCGGCGCTGGGGAGAGCGCCGCCAGCGTTCTCAGGAGATTGCTCAACCTGGTGCCAGACGTCATCTACTTCTTTGGCCTGGACGCCTATATCGTCTACCCCCAGGCAGGAGACGCCAGTGTCTATAGCTACTACTTCCCATAACCGCTCTGTCATTCTGAGCGAAGCGAAGAATCCCAATAAAGGTTTATTTCCAGAAAAAGGAGAGAAATGTCATTCTTAAACGTCAAAAACAACGCCAGCTCTATCCTGGCCGCAGGCATATCGGCCGGGGCCACCAGCCTAACCGTAGCCTCTGGTGAAGGAGCGCGCTTCCCCGCCTCGAACTTCCACATCACCATCGAGGACGAAATCCTGCTCTGCACCACCAGAACAGGCGACGTCCTTACTGTCACCAGGGCGCAGGAAGGCACAGCAGCCGCAGCCCATGCTGCAGCTAAAGCCGTCCGCCTAAACATCACCGCCGCCATCATCCAGGAGCTGCAGGACCAGGCATCGCTGCCACAGCTTACCCTGGCCAAAGCATATCTGGGAACTAACCAGGAAGATATCGCTGCCGGCACCAACCCCAGAGTTGAGCTCGACACCATCAGCTTCGACTTAGGCAACAACTTCAAAACTGGCGACTGGTACGGCGCATCCGGGGCTTACAGGCAGTCGGATGCAGACTCGGACGCAACCCATATCCGTGATGACGCTGCAAATTTCCCCGCAGCCATCTATGGAGCTTTGGTCAAGTGGGCATCCAATGCTGCCGGTACACTAAATACAGGCGTTGGCTATGTGGCTGGTGGTGTCACAGCGGATGCGTTGACCATCATCAAAACATCAGGGGCATCCTTCGCCGCCAGCTATTACTACTGGATTAAAAAGGCATACTACCTGGTGCCGCTCGCCGGCTACTACCCCTGCTTCTTCCAGATGCAATATGTGAGTGGCGTCGAAGCAGATAAGCGGTATGGAGTATATGTCTTCGTCAATGGCGTCCAGTCCATTTGTGCCCTGTTTCATGCTTCTGTAGCGAGCATGATGAGATTGCCCCACAATGGCGTCCTTTACCTCCAGCAGGGCGATATCGTCACCTTGCATGGCTACGCCTCGGAAAGCCCCAACGGCACAATTGATTTTGGCTCAGGCGTAGGCAACACAGTCATGTCTATCTTCTGCATACAGCGGGCCTGAGGGGGACTAATTATGCCAGAAACTTAAGCGACTGAATATGATGGAAACAGCGCTGCATGTATACTATAATCATGTCGAGGTGAAAAATGGTTGATTTTTTACAGGGATTACCAACTGGCGCACTCCTAGAAGAAGACGCCCACTGTCTTCTTCGTTCTTTGGAACGGGTGGAACAATTAAAAGGTGACTGTTTAGAGGTCGGCTCAAATCTCGGTTTATCATCCAGTATAATTGCATCGAAAATAAAGGGCACGTCACGTTTATTCTGCGTTGATATATGGAGCCGTGATACATGGGATGAGATTGCCCTGAAACTTGGCGACAGAGCAGACAAATATCCATTAAGAGAGAAGGATGCGTTTATCCAATTCTGGGCAAATATGACACGTCTCGGTCTGAGTCAAGTTGTGGTTCCAATAAGGATGCGGTCTGATCAGGCTATTAAAGTTTTCAAACCAACATTGAAGTTTGCCTTTATTGACGGATGCCACGAATACGAATTTGTGAAACAACAAGATATTGAATGGTTAAAATACCTTGCTATTGGTGGCGAGGTCGTTTTCCATGATTACACTACCGATTTTCCTGGTGTAATACAGGCTGTGGATGAGTTCAGATCAAACAGATCATTCAAAGAAGTCGAACGTGGCGGCCTTTGTGTCACCTTCAAAAAGCGCCGCAACCTATTCTAAGTACCCCAAAGGGATAATTCAGAAGGAATATACGCTGAAGATAAGCGGCATGGTGGATTCATGAGATGTTTAATCTATACCTCTTCAACGAAGTCCTGTTTAACATCGATGTCCCCTTCTCAGGCTTCCACGTCATTCTGGACGGCCAGTATATTACCGAGTCCACAGAAATCAACCGAGCCTATATCATCGGCAGAGACCAGTACGGTAACCCCGTCTATGGCACGGCAAGCGAGGCGGGAGAGATCGCCCTGGTAGGCGAGAGGCTAGACTTCCAGCAAGAGCTAGCCATCCCCACCGAGGCCAAGGCAGGAGACGTAGCCTCAGCCATCCTTTCAAAGATGAGGCTCACCACAAAGAGGGGGGTCATACTAATCCCCCCCAACTGTGGCCAGGAGCTATTCGATGTAGTCGAAATCACGGATAGCGGAGCCAATCAGTCAGCTACCAAGTTCCGTGTGGTCGGCATAGGCTTCGAGTTCAACCCCAGGGAAGCCCGCTACGAACATAGACTCATTCTAGGAGCGCCGTAATTTGTGTTTTCCTACGGTGGCTCATCTTATTCTAAGGCGGCGAAATTAACAGGCAGGCCTAAAAAGGCCTGCCTGTTTTGGCTCTGGCTTAACTTTGCAGTTTATGGTCCGTTCCAGTCGCCGGTGGTAGGTTTGTTTTGGGTTGATGAGCCGTATTTGATGGTCTTCCAGACAGTATCGCAGGGGTCGTTACTGGAGCGGAGTGCACCGTGACGGAGTCGGTCCCACCGCCTGCCTCTGGTGCCTCCATTTTCAATTTAATCCTCTTAAAGGAGCCAATGTCTAGCTCAGGGTGATGAGGCCTCGTTTGATGGCGATGATCACTGCCTGGGTACGGGCGTTAGCATCCAGCTTGCGCAAAATGGAGGTTATGTGGTTCTTGATGGTCTGTTCGCTGATATTTAGTTCAAGCGCAATTTGCTTGTTGAAGTAACCCTGGGCCATGTAGGAGAGGATTTCGGTTTCTCTTGGGGTCAGCGGGGAGACAAAGGATTCGACGCCTGTACCCCAGGAGAAGTTTTGAAACTGCTCAAGCACCTGATGGGCTACTTTAGGCTGGGAGAGAAAAGTATCATTTATGGGGTGTTCGCCAGCGGCGGCTCTACGGATTGTCGCCACCAGCTCATTTGAGGAGATATCGCGCTTTAGATAGCCAGCTACACGGGATTTAATTGCCTGAAAGAGCTCGTCATCGTTGGGTTGTGGTGAAAGAAGTATCACTGCCACGGTGGGTAATAGCTGCTTAATGGCTTTGGCCAGGTCCATGCCGTCGCTGAGGGATAGCTCAATATCAAGGAGAACGACATCGGGGTAGGAAGTGTTTATAGCTGAAATAACCTCGTTACTGGAACCAACTTCGCCGCAGATATCTATATCTGCTATCTGATTAAGCGTGGAGCGAACGCCCTGACGGAATAAGGGCTGCTGGTCGGCTATTAACACTTTTATCTTCGGATGCTCTTTAGCCATGAATCACCTTTTCTGAGAGCATGTTATGTTCAGTGTAGCAGGCCGATTCGGGGATGTCAATTAATTGCTTCTTGACGTTACTGTCAACTATTGGTCGGTTTGAATCAAGGATGACTGTCATAGTTATATCTCCAAAAGTTGACACGTTAGTGTTCGGAGAATTTGGGCCCAGTG
>Ga0315280_10008766_pt1 | contig 13177 bp, 9 predicted proteins | sample YL17G06_40_MG_FD_203697 | JGI IMG/M metagenome (GOLD analysis project Ga0315280, IMG submission 203697) | Sediment microbial communities from Yellowstone Lake, YNP, Wyoming, USA - YL17G06_40 | ecosystem: Environmental > Aquatic > Freshwater > Lake > Sediment | place: USA: Wyoming | collected...
TATGGTTCCCAAGTTCGAAGAAGACTCCCTGCAGGCAAGCAGCATCATACTGGCGTCCGCCATCGAGGCCGTCCCCCCGAACAGCGATCGGCTGGGATCATTTGTTATTGGCGACTTGAAGGTACAACCCAACGTGTGGTCCGAATATTTCAACGGACAGTTCCTGATCCCATATCTGCAGATCTACAACGCGGCGATCGATCCGGCCACACTGAAACCGTCGCTGCACATCTCCTTCGCCATCAAATCGGGCAATATGGTTTTGGACGCCGCCGAGGAGACCATGGGAAAGGCGGTTCAGTTCGTCTCGAGTGAACGAGTCGTGATTGTGTACCGGCTTCCGGTTCGGAACCTGGGGCCTGGCATATACAATCTGGAAATCAAAGTCGTTGACAGGATCTCGAACAGAACCGTGGTGACCGGCACTGAGTTCCGTGTCCTCAATCCCCCGCCGGGCCGTTAGAGCTGTGAATTTGCGGATCAGTGGCGGATTACTCGTTCCTCAGAGCCACAGCAGGATCGACTCGAGAGGCTTTGAGCGCCGGCAGGCAGCTGGCAGCCAAGCAGACGAGGCTCAGTACGGCAGCCGCAATGACATAGGATGACGGATCTGTGGTCGCCAATCCAAAGACAAGGTTCCTGAGCAAGCGCGAAGCGGCCAGAGCAGAAGGCATGCCAAGCGTGAGCCCCGTAAGGACCAGGAGACCGGCTTCCTTCAGCACGAGCCACAACGCATCGCCTCTGCCAGCGCCTAATGCCATGCGGATGCCGATTTCCGGAATGCGCCGCGTAACTCCATAGGAAATGGTTCCGTAAAGCCCCACACAGGTCAGTGTGAGGGCCAGCAGCCCAAAGGCTGCGCACAGCTTCGTCATCAGGTGTTCCTGAACCAGAGTGCTTTCTACCGTCTGATCCAGAGTTCTCAGCTCGCCCGTGGCCAATTCGGGATCTACTTGGCGCAAAGCTTGGCGAATCGGCGCAAAGAACGAGATCGGATCAGCTGCGGTCCGGATGATTACCGAGAAAATCGGCGCTCTCTGCTGGGCCAGCGGAATGAAGGCTAATGGCCCGCTTGACTCGCGAAGACCGCCGTATCTGGCGTCTTCAACAACTCCTACGATATGGACTGAATTCTTAGGGTCAAAAGTGGCTCCGAAGCTAATGAGTCTTCCGACCGGACTTTGATCGCCGAAGCAACGCCGGCTCATCGTTCGATTAATCACCGTTACCTTCTGGGAGCCCGCCGTGTCCAGCGTGCTGAAGTCACGGCCCTGCAGCAACTTCATCCCGGCAGTCCCGAAATATCCGGCTGATACCAGGTTCATGCCGATTCGGATTCGCTCCGGATGTCCCTGGACCGAAATCTCCCGAGTTTGCATGCCTCCCACTATCGGTGCGAAGGTTCCGAGGCCTACTCCGAGCACCCCGGGCACCGAGGTCAGACGATTCAGCAGATCGCGCTGCATGCTGTTTCGGTTCAACCGCAAGGAGGCCCCCATTGGAACACGCACCGTCAGGAGGCCTTCGCGCCGGAAGCCGGTATCCACTTGGTAGAGTCTCCAGAGAGACCGCACCAGTAAAGTTGAGCCTACAAGCAAGACCAGTGATAGTGCTACCTGAGCAGCCACAAGTCCTTTGGCGATTCGGCGCCGGTGCAAGCCTTCGCCCTTTTGGCGCACGTTTCCCTTCAACGTCATGTTCAGGTCGACAACGGTAGCCTGCAATGCGGGAACTAAGCCAAAAGCCACGCTCGTAGCAACGGAAAGACACGCCGCAAAAGCCAGCACCCGCACGTCAAAGACGCCGAACAGAACATAGGGGTGGCTGGGATCTGAGATGAGCGCCAGCAGGAATGGAACCCCTGCCGCAGCGACACCGATTCCAAACGCTCCACCCACAAATGACAACAGGAGGCTTTCTACAAGCAACTGCCGGATGATGCGCGTTCGACTTGCGCCTAACGCAAGACGCAGGCCAATCTCGTGCCGCCTGGCAGTTGCCCGAGCCAGGAGCAGGCTGGCTACATTACTGCACGCAATCAACAGGATCAATCCGATTGCTCCCATAAGCACCCAGAGTGGCCGCGAAAACTGCTTGCGCATTTCTTGCAGGCCCTTGCTGCCCAGCTCGAGCTTGATCCGGCATCGAATTTCAGAGGTTCCGCCAGATGAGCTGTCCACCCAATGCTGATACACTGCACTCAGAGCCGCTTCTGCCTGCGGATCGGTGGCCTCAGGATTTCTCCGTCCCAGAACCTGCAGCCAGCCGACCGCTCCGTTTTCAAGCCAGTTGTCAGAGGCGAGTTGAGGCTGCAAGTTAAGGGGCACCCAGAGATCGGGAGCGTGGCCTACGGATTCGCCAAAAAACTCGGGAGGCGCAACACCGATGATGGTCACCGTTGTCCCGTTGATGCCGAGCGTGCTGGCGATCGCGGACGGAGCCGCCGCAAACTGCCGCTGCCAGAAACCATAGCTGATAACGGCTACCGCATCCGTCTGCTCGTTTGGCGAGAAGACCCTGCCCAGAACTGCGCCGACACCCAAAACAGAAAAGTAGTTTTCGCTTACCAGCCTGCCCTCCAGGTGGGGTAGCGCCTCAGCAGAGGTTCCAATTCGCACATCGCGGAGCAGCGCGTCACCGCTGGCGCACAGGCCGGAGAGCACCTGCTGGCGTTTGCTCAACTCGAGGAAAAGCGGGTAGCTGAAACTCGGGCTGTAGGTGCCTCCCTGGGAATTAGTGAGAAGTACAAGTTGCTCCGGGTGCGGCACCGGCAACATGCGGAGGAGCACCGCATCGATGATGCTGAATATCGCAACATTTCCGCCGATACCGAGCCCGAGAGACAGCACGGCAACGATGCTAAAGGCAGGAGCTTTCATCATGGTGCGCGCCGCATAACAGAGGTCGCGCCACAGAGCCTCGAGCCAGCTAAAGGACCATAGCTCGCGGCAAGTTTCGCGGATCAACGTGGCGTTGCCAAATTGCCGCTGTGCGGCAAAATGCGCATCTCTCGGCGTCATGCCATCCGCCGCCTTCTCTTGCGCCCGCATCGCCAGATGGAAGCTCAGCTCCTCCTCGAGATCGCGATCCAGCCTGCGGCGTTGGATCAGTGCCTTTAATCTCAGCCGGAGAGTTGTGAACCACTCAGAAAGCATAGGTTCCTTTCTACGAAGTCTCCATTATGAGTTCAATCGCAGTCGTGATCCGGCTCCAACGGGCCGCCTCTGCCGAGAGATACTTGCGCCCGGTTGCAGTCAGCCGGTAGTACTTCGCGCGCCGATTGTTTTCGGATAGACCCCATTCCGCTGCCAGCAAGCCGCGCAGCTCGAGCCGGTGCAGTGCCGGGTATAGCGCTCCCTCCTCGACGCGGAGCACATCATGCGAGGTCTTCTGGATAGAATCTGCGATGGCGTAGCCGTGCATGCCTCCGCACGTCAGGGATTTCAGTATTAACATGTCAAGGGTGCCTTGCATCAAGTCGCCCTGCTTCGTTTGCGTCTCCGGCATAATTCCCCCCTAAGCGATTTATGGGTAATCTAACTGGGACAATCATGAGAGTCAACGAATATCTCATTCACGGGGGTACGCACCTCTTAGATGTTGCTGGGCTTCTCAAGCACTCGAGGGGCCGACGCTCTGAGGGCCTGGTGCGCAAGTCAAGCTCGAAGCAGCTTCCACCGCTCCTCCCGAAAGTTGCGATTCTCTCCTGAAAGCCACCAGACTGGATTGAGGGATGCATTTAGGCTTATGGGATTTTGTTTGACTCGCGATATGTGCGTGGCTAATATGTTGCCATGCCACCTATGAATACCACGATATTTGACCGCGAGTTAAAGAAGGGGAGTGCCGAGCTTATGATCCTCTCGTTGATCGAGGACCGGCCCCGGCACGGCTACGAAATCAGCAAGCTCATCGAGCAACGCTCGGGCGGCACCGTGCGCTTCTACGTTGCTTCGCTCTACCCTCTGCTCTACCGATTGGAGAAGAGGGGCTGGATCAAGGGCCGCTGGGTTGAGAAGGCAGGACAGCGCCGGCGGCGATATTACCGCTTGACGGTTGAGGGAAGGGTGGTGCTGGCGGCACAGCGGCGGGGCTGGAAGGCTTTTGTGGAAGCGATCAATCGCATCACGGGGGTCGAGCATGCCTGAGTGGAAGGAAGAAATCAGGAAACGGCTCGCGGGATTGAAACTCGCACCAACGCGCGAATCGGAAATCACCGAGGAACTGGCGCAGCACCTCGAAGACCGATACCAAGAGTTGCTGATTGACGGCATGGCGGAAACAGAAGCCTGTGACACGGCACTGGCTGAGCTGAGCGACAGCCAGGTTCTGGCGGGAGAATTGATTCGGGTCGAGCGCATGGTCAAGCATGAGCCTGTTGCCTGGGGGGGGAAGCGGAAGGAGAAACCTGATCGCGGATCTCTGGCAGGATCTGCGCTTCGGACTTCGGGTGCTGCACAAGAGCCCCGGCTTTACGGCAATCGCCCTCATAACCTTGGCAGTCAGCATCGGCGCGAATACCGCAATCTTTAGCATCGCAGACGGCATGCTGTTTCGAAACCTTCCCTACAAAGAACCGGATCGGCTGTATGTGATCAAGGGCAAGGGGAAGGAAACGTATGGAAGGATGCTTGGGGCCGATTATGACTACCTGAAGTCGCATAAGAGCCTTAAGACTATAGAAGATCCGATTACCCAAATAGCCGGACCCTCGTTTGCAGCCATCATCAATGACCATGCCGAAAAAGTTCGCGCCGATTTTGTCTCGGAGAATTTCCTGCAAGTGCTGGGCGTCCAGCCTATTCTGGGGAGAGCCTTTCTTTCTGGCGAGCACACGCCGGGCAACGACATGGTCATTGTCCTTACCTATGGCTTTTGGCGGAAGGCTTTTGGCGGTGATCCCAAGATCGTGGGGAAGTCCATCATCCTCGTGAAGGATTACGACACTTACGAGAGGGCAGCTTATCAGGTCGTCGGAGTGCTTCCAGCGGACTTCGTCTACCCGGACGCTGTGAACTCTCCGCCGGAGATGCTGGCGCCTCAAATATGGACGCCTAGCAACACCGTCAATCTTCACCGGTTTGAAATTCCGATTGTACGACTAAAGCCGGGAGTGACTGTCGCTCAGGCGCAGGCGGAATTAGACAGCCTCATGCTGGGCTTGCGCGAGCACTTTCCCGGGGCACCGAAAGATCGTGGTGCTTATTTGCAGGGTCTACAGAGCGCCCTGTTTTCCTGGCCACGCGACACGTTGCTTATGCTGCTGGGATCGGCAGCTCTTGTGCTCATGATTGCCTGCACAAACCTGGCCAATTTTTCCCTTGCGCGCGGTGGTGCGCGCCAACGCGAGCTGGGCATACGGACTGCCCTTGGAGCTGCTCGGCAACGCCTCGTGCGCCAGCTTCTTGCTGAATCGCTGTTGGTTTCAATCCTTGGTGTGCCGCTCGCTCTATTTCTTGCCGATGGGACGTTTAAGTGGGTAATGACGCTGATCCCCTTCCAATGGCATCACTTTGAGATCATACGGTTGGGCCTTGACGGGCGTGTGTTTCTATTTACTGTGACCATAACCGCTCTCACTTGCCTGACCTTTGGGCTTGTCCCCGCCATACGTCTGTCGAGACCGGACTTGAACTTCTTCCTCAAACAGGGGCCGCGATCGGGAGCGAGAAGTGCAAGTCTGAATCGACACCTTGCTCCCCTTGTTGTTGTCGAGGTTGCGCTGGCATTCGTTCTGCTGGCAGGCGCTGGATTATTGCTGAACAGCTACGTGCGGGCGCGTACGGTGAACCTGGGCTTCGATCCCGGCGATACTTTTGCCGTCTCTCCAGAGACGCTGCTGCAAAGGGCTCCCGAGGGACCCCAGAGAGCGCTGCTCTTCCAACAAATCATGGATAGAGTTCGCAGTTTACCCGGCGTCCTGTCGGTTGCCGGGGCCTCTAAGGTACCGTCACTGGGAGCTGAGCGTTACATGAAAATCGCCGGAAACAACATAGCCATAGGTCTCATAACGGCTGAATATTTTGAGACCTTGCACGTGTCCGTGGTGAAGGGGAGAGCCTTTGCGAACGAAGAATCGTTCCGTGACGCTCCCGTCGCCATAATCAGTGAAAACGCAGCTCGGTTGCTATGGCCGGGTGAGGAAGCGCTTGGACGGATACTTCAAATACCTGACGAATCACCGCGCCAGGTTGTTGGCGTGTGTGCCGATACCCGCGATTCGTTCCTGCGCGACACGACCCCCGCGGTTTATCTCCCATTTCAATCCAAAAACTTCAAGGGGCAGTACGCGGCCCTCTTAGTGCGGATCAGGGGGGATGCCGAGGCTTTCACTGTTGCCGTCGCATCGGAACTCTCGAAAATGGACCGCGAGCGCATGATCGTAATTTTTTCCCTGAATCACTCTCTTCTTTCTCGCACCGACATGGCCATCCCGAGGTTTCAGACTTACATTTTCAGCCTGTTTGCTTTTTTCGCCTTGATTCTAGCCATCGTGGGGATCTGCGGCGTAGTCAGCTATTCGGTGTCGCGTCGCACTCATGAAATCGGGTTGAGAAAAGCGCTGGGAGCAACCGAGAGCGATGTCACCCGAATGATTGTCCGGCAAGCCATGATACCAGTGCTTCTTGGCGCCGCAATCGGGTTGGCTGGAGCTCTTGCCCTAACGCGGCTCTTGGAAAGCTCGCTCAACAAAATCAAACCGAACGATCCAGCCACCTTCGTTGCCATTTCTATTCTGTTGCTCGGCACCGCAGCCCTTTCCAGTTACCTGCCGGCACACCGCGCCGCGAAGATAGATCCCATTGAGGTCCTAAGAGCTGAATGAAAAGGTTCGCGCTCTTGGCTCAGTCGACTCCGCAAGCAACATTTCGCAAGAACACAGGCGCCACCACGAGATGCAAAAAGAGGGAATCCGGGTTTCTAGTGGGTAGAAATGCCGCGGGGCAGCCCCCGGTGCCCCCGGGATTTACCGCTTTCGTACCAATCCTGAGACCTTGACTCTTGGCTTCAGAGGCTAAATCCCATCTTTTCGCATAGTTAGAATGCTCTGCAAAGGCCTGCCAATTTCCTAGCCCTGAGCCGGGTTTACCCACTCAAAACCCGGAAGAGCCAAAAAAATGGGCGCACAGAGACCCCGGATTTTGTTTGATTTCGCAAACATAAGGGCGTAACTAATACTAATTATACAGCATTGAACCAGGCTGGCGCAGCTAGGAGGAAACCATGAAGCTCGGCACAGTGTCGGTTTTATTTTGGATTCTATCATGCACGGCACTTGCATTTTTTGCAGATGCAGAACCCATCCAAATCCGTGGACAGCTGCTTGGTTTTGATGGCAAACCAATGGCAGCGAGCCACGTAGCCCTCCACGGATCGGGAATCAAATCCCAGAAAGGGGCTGCAGATCGGGAAGGACGATTTTCATTCTCTGTTGAGAAGGAAGGGGGATATTGGCTCTGGCTAGCTGGTGTTCATCACAAGACACTTCTGATCCCCATACTTGCTGATGGCAACCAAAAGATGATCGATGTCACCGTTCGCCTGGCGACAGCCGATTATGTGGTTCCGCTCGAGAAGGTGTATGTCATAGGCGACTTCAACAAGTTTTCCACAAAATCGGGCAGCATAGAAATGCAAAAGCAAAGCGATGGCACCTTTGCGGCAACAGTTGAGTCGCAATCAGATACTCTGCGCTATCAGCTCTCCGGAGTTCAAACGGGGGATTTTCCGATATGCGGTACGCAAGCCGATTCATTCGAACCAAACAAAGAAAACCCTTTGATCGCTGATCACAGTTTCCTATTTGATTCCGTGATCAAGACAGGAGGAAAACCGGTACGGATCGTGTTTGATCCAAAGAAACTCCCTCGCTCACAGGCTGATGCCGATATACGGTTTGGGGAAGGAAACACAACTGCAGCGAAAATTGTGTTAGTGGACAGGGAGCTTAGAAAACGTGCGGACCGTTATCAGCAAGCTGCAAAGGCCTATGTTGCGGCGGGAAAAGATCCGAGCAAGTTTCAGTATGACTTCTCCGACGAATTGCATGCACATGAGCAACAAATCGAAAATGAGCATGATCCGCTAGTCAAGCAGTATCTGATGCTGCGCTATTTTAATTTCCCCACGTCTGACACAAATTCGGCGTTGGCTCAGCGCGTCTTCAAAGAAATCCCACCAGCGGCCCTGGTTTGGTCGATGCTGTGGGCTGGACCCGTAAATGTCCTCAACGCAGTTTCCAAGGCTGCAAATGCTCCTGAAGCGGAAGAGATGTACAGACAACAGGTTCTGGCAACACATCCAGACGCCGATGTCAGGGCTGCTTTCCTCTACTCCGCTCTACGCAAGGCCCACTCGCGAGGCGAGGCCGACAAGGTAGGGCGTTACTATACTCATCTGATGGACGAATTTAGCACGACGCAATATGCGAGGATGGCCAAAGAAATCGCGCCAAATCGCAATGTTATGAAGGGGAAGCCCGTGCCCGACTTTAAACTCATCTCATTGGATGATTCCAGCGAGATCACACCCGAGAAGCTGAAGGGCAGTGTCTATCTGATTGATTTCTGGGCGGTTTGGTGCGGCCCTTGCGTCGGGGAGATGAAATTCCTCCACAATGCATATGAAAAATATAGAGCAACGGGTTTCAAGATCTTGAGCGTATCAATCGACGATACAGCAGAGGACGTCGCTAAATTCAGGCAATCGAAATGGCCCATGCCTTGGATAAATGCTCGCGTTGAGGACGGCTTCGGCGGGAACGTGGCCACTTCGTTCGAGGTTTTAGGACTTCCCAAACCCATTCTCGTTGGAAGAGATGGTCAGATCATCGCTAGCGAGGGAGAGCTGCGTGGCGAGAAACTGCTCGAGACTCTCGCCCGCGTAATCGGTGAGATTAGGGGAATCAAATAGAGAGCTTCGCACCGCAGAGCTGGATCTTGAGTTAGCGTGCTTTTCTGAGGGCCCCAAAGGAATCTATGGGGGATAGTCCGAGCAAGCCCAACATCAGAATAAGATAGTAGTTAGTACGCGCTTGTAGTGGCAAGAGGGACAGAACCTCGCTCGCGGCCGGACGAAACGGCCGGCGGCAAATCAGACGAGCTGCGAGAGCAGAGTTGCGGCCGATACCCTGACAGGAGCGCGCACTTCGAAGGCATCGCGGTCAACGTAATCCAGGTCCAAGCCGACCTGAAAGGCGTATTTTGTCTTCAGACACCGGTCAAAATATGCCAGGGGTCCGGCCAGCGTTCGATCCTTGGATTTCACCTCTACAAGCAGCCACGGTTTACCGTTGCGGGTAACGAGGAAGTCCACTTCGCGCTTCGCCTTGTCACGCACGAAAAAGAGATCGTAGGTCCCCAGCCCGATGTCGGTCCACCAGTGAGCTGCCTTCATCAGGTGGGAGGCAACAAAGTTCTCATTGCGGCTACCCTGGTCAGGTGCCAGGCTCCAGTCCCACAGATACACCTTGGGCTGCTTTCGAAGGGATTTGGGCACATTGCGGTGCCAAGGGCGGATTGTATAGCAATAGAACAGGGCTTCGAGCACCGCGAGCCAGCGGCGGACCGTATCCACCGACACATTCACCTCCGCGGCCAGGGAACTATAGTTCAAAAGCTGGCCCATGCGATGGGATAGGTTCTCTGCCAGCACTTGTACCTGCCCGGCTTCCTGGATGCGGGTCAGATCAGGAAGGTCTTCGCGGAACAGCAGTTCCATTATACGGATAATCGCAAGATGGTCCGGACCGATCTGGGACGTGTCTCAAATCGCCCCTCGCGGATATTTTCCACGTGCTCATTGTGAATCCACGACGTTCCGCTCCTCCGGGGGCCTGGGTGCGCAAATCATGCGCAAGGCAACTTCTGCCCGCCTTACCCGAGAATCGCGATCTTTTCGTGAAGGCAGGAAACTTGCCTGGTTCGCCGACATTCGGGCCAGGTTTAGCTCCGGCTCAAATTCCCCTTGACTATTGACAAGAGAAAGACGATATTCCGCTTGTCGATAATTGAGGGGAGGCCAAATGGGAAAACCGACTGACCTTGTGCAGGGGACTTTGGATCTCTTGATCCTTAAAACCATCGCGCTCGAACCCTTGCACGGCTGGGGGATCGCGCAGCGCATCCGGATGGTCTCGAAGGAAGTGCTGCAGGTAAATCAGGGGGCGCTGTATCCCGCTTTGCATCGCCTGGAACAGCAGGCATGGATCACCGCGAAATGGGGCACGTCCGACAACAATCGCCGCGCCAAGTATTACTCAGTGACTCCGGCAGGCCGAAAATATCTGAATCAGGAGCGTGTGAATTGGGACAGGCTGTCCACAGCTATCGACCTGGTGCTGGAAACGCCGTGAGGAGTGACCAATATGCCGCGCTGGACATACAAGTTAGCGCTTCGATTTCGCTCGTTGTTCCGCAGTAGCAAAGTAGAGAAGGAACTCCACGAGGAAATCCGCTTCCACCTCGAAAACCAGATCGAAGAACACATCGCCCAAGGAATGTCGCCGCAGGAAGCTCGTTACGAAGCGCTACGTGAATTGGGGGGCGTCGAACAACACAAAGAAGAGTGTCGCGACATGCGCCGCCTGAACTTCATCGAAGACTTACTTCAGGATCTCGGCTACAGCATTCGGAAACTCCGCCGGGAAACCGGGTTCGCCATGACAGTCGCGCTTACCCTTTCCATCGGCATCGGCGCGACAACGGCGGTGCTCAGCACGATCAACATGGCGCTTGTCCGCCGCATTCAAGCCGCCGAACCTGACCGTCTCATCATTGGTCTCAGGACACGCAACGGTACCGCATTGGGCTTGGTCGCGGGCTTCGATTACTTGGACTACCGGCAGCTCAGCCGCTGGTTCGACGGACTCGCTGCATTCACACCCGCCGGCCAACAGACCGTCACGGGCGGCAGCGAACCATGGGTCGCAGAGGCCTTCCGCGTGACCTCGGATCTGTTCCGCGTTCTGCGAGTGAATCCCGTCGCCGGCCGGCAGTTCTATTCGGAAGAAGAAGCTCGGGGTGGAGCGCGGGTTGTCCTCATCAGCTGGGCTCTCTGGCAAAACCGATTCGCGGGCTCCTCGACGACCATAGGCAGCACTGTCAATCTGGACGGCTTGCCGCATACGATAGTGGGGGTGATGCCGCGTGGATTTCGGTTCTTCTACGACGCCGATTTTTGGATGCTTGTGGACTGGACACGTTCGCCGTACGCAACGAACCGGAACTATCACAATTACCACGTCATCGGCAGGCTGAAATCAGGTGTGTCCATCCAGCAAGCCCAGCAAGATGTCGACGTGATCTCGCGCGGCCTGGAACAGCAATACCCCGCGAGCAACAAAGGAAACGGGCTGCGTTTGGTTGATTTGCAGGAGTACATGGTGCGTGACGTCCGTACTGGTCTCCTGTTGCCGTCGGCCGTGACGATGTGTTTGCTGCTCATTGCCTGCGCTAATGTCGCAGGTCTCCTGCTCGCACGGGGACAGCGCCGGGTGTCGGAGATGGCATTGCGATCGGCGCTGGGCGCGTCGAGACCGCGCCTTGTTCGTCAGTTGCTCACCGAAAGCGCGACGCTCACGTTGCCGGCGGGACTGCTGGGTGTTGGTTTCGCGTACGTATTCCAGGGCCTGCTGTTGCGTTTACTCCCGATGGATCGTCTCGGCATCCATCAGCCGGTGATTGATAGTGCGGTCCTGCTGTTCGCGTTGTTGGTTTCGATGGTGACCGGATTAGTGGTCGGCATCGCCCCGGCGATTCGGGGCGCGGCTGTGGCTCTTTCTCCGCGGCTGGCAACGGGGAAGCAGGTAGTCGAGGGCACCGGCAGCTCGCGGTTGCGGAGCGCACTGGTAGTCACGCAGGTTGCGATCTCCGTCGTTCTGCTCATCGGATCTGGTCTGCTCGTCCGCAGCTTGGCGCTACTGTCCAGGGTGAATCTCGGACTCGATCCTGGCAACGTACTCACGGCGCGAATCCAGATCCCTGGTCAGGATCGTTCGAAACGTGAGCAGGTAAACCGGTTCTTCACGTCTGTCCTCGAAGAGATCGAATCGCTGCCAGGCGTGGAATCGGCGAGCTTGGTTAACAAGCTTCCGATAGTCGATCCCGGCGAAGACTGGGAGATCCGACGCGCCGGTCGGCCGCATGGATCAGAGGACGATTATCCGGCCTTCGCACGGTGGGTGTCCGCGCGCTACTTCTGGACCATGCGTATACCGCTCATAAAAGGGCGAGATATCTCCAAAACGGACATCGTCGGGACTCCTCGGGTGATGGTGATCAGCAGAAGCTTGGCGCGGACGCTCTTCGGGGACCGTGACCCGGTTGGCGAGATGGTTGAGGTCCACCTCATTGACTCCCCCTATGTCCGGTATGAGGTGATCGGTGTCGTCGGAGATGTGCGCCTAAACGATTTTCGGCGCGAGGGCGATCCGGCGATGTATCTGGCGGCCGCGCAAAGGGGCGGCAACGAGATGCGTCTCGCGGTTCGGACCACCGGCGATCCCTCCTCGCTCGCGGAACTGATCCGTCAGCGAGTGCGACAGAGGGACCGGAACGTCCTACTAGCCGATATGGCCATTATGGACTCCGTTCTCGACGATGCACTGGGACCGTTCCGGGCAGTGATTCGATACCTTGGGCTCTTCTCCGGCATCGGGCTGCTGCTGACGGCCGTCGGTCTCTACGGCGCACTGGCCTATCATGTGAGCCAGCGGGAGCACGAGGTGGGCGTGCGACTGGCGATTGGGGCGACCCCCGCAAGCGTGCTCCAGCTGGTTCTCAGACGGGGTCTGCTTCTTGTCGGAATAGGGTTGCTCCTAGGTGTGGCGGGCGCTCGCCCCGGAACCACACTGATCCAGCAACTCCTATACAACATAGAGCCACTCGACCTGTCTACCTACGTGGGTGCAATGCTGTTCATCGGGGTCGTCGCGACCGCGGCCTGTCTCCTTCCGGCGTGGCGAGCCACGCGCGTCAATCCAATCGAGGTGCTCAGGAGCGAGTGACATCGACGGCCTCCAGTTCCTCGGCGTCGCTGCCTTGTCGCCTCCGGCGCGACGAGCGTATATCCCTTCGAGCGCTGGCGCTACCGCCACATCAATGGGGTCGGGGATGATGTCGAGATCGAGTTTGTGGACAAAACTCTCGACGGGAACTATGTCTTAGACAAAAACCCT
>Ga0315280_10008767_pt1 | contig 13177 bp, 16 predicted proteins | sample YL17G06_40_MG_FD_203697 | JGI IMG/M metagenome (GOLD analysis project Ga0315280, IMG submission 203697) | Sediment microbial communities from Yellowstone Lake, YNP, Wyoming, USA - YL17G06_40 | ecosystem: Environmental > Aquatic > Freshwater > Lake > Sediment | place: USA: Wyoming | collected...
AAGTGGACATAGACGACATTATGGTGGAGAAGAAAGCGGGCGAATCCCTAACTGACACGAAACTCATTGAAGGACTCATAATAGACAAGGAAGTAGTCCACTCTGGCATGCCGAAACGCGTGGAAAACGCCAAAATCGCCCTGCTAGACTCTGCACTTGAAATTGAGAAAACAGAATTCGACGCCAAAATCAACATTGAAAGCCCAGACCAAATGGAAGCCTTCATGCATCAAGAAGAAAATATGCTAAAAGAAATGGTGGAGAAAATCGTCGAGAAAGGCGCCAACGTGCTCATTTGCCAAAAGGGCATAGACGACCTAGTCCAACACTTCCTGGCGCGAAAGGGCATATTGGCATTGCGTCGAGCGAAGAAATCCGACATGGAAAAACTCGCTAAAGCGACTGGAGGAAAAGTCGTTACAAACTTAGATGGCATGACCAAGACGGATCTCGGCTACGCCAAACTCGTGGAAGAAAGGAAAATCGGTGACGACAAAATGACCTTTATTGAAGGCTGCAAGAACCCCAAATCGGTCGCTATCCTCATACGGGGCGGAACTGAACGAATCGTCGAAGAAGCAGAACGCTCAGTACATGACGCCCTATGCGTTGTGCGAGACGTAGTAGAAGAGCCAAAAGTCATGGCTGGAGGAGGAGCGCCAGAACTCGAAGTAGCGAGGACGCTTAGGGAATATGCAGAGACGCTTCCAGGCAGGGAGCAGTTAGCCGTAATGAGTTTTGCAGAAGCCCTTGAAGTTGTTCCTGTCACCTTGGGTGAAAACGCGGGACTTGACCCCATTGACATTCTATCAGAGCTTCGGGCTCGACACGAGAAAGGCGAGACATGGGCCGGAATCGAGGTTACTGAGGGCAAAGTGAAGAACATGAAAGAGGTAGGCGTATATGAACCTCTAGCAGTCAAAAAGCAGATCATCAAATCCGCCGCTGAGGCTGCATCAATGATCTTGAAGATTGACGACGTAATTGCGTCTGGAAAGATGAAGGCTCCGCCAACACCGCCAAGGGGTCCTGAAATGGGGCCTGAGGGCGCTGGAGAGTTCTAAAAAAACGCCTAGCAAAGAAAAGGAAATTTCCATCGGACCTCCTAAGCTCACCCGTTTCGAGAAGGCTCGGATAGTGGGCTCAAGGGCACTTCAGATAGCCATGGGTGCGCCTATCCTCGTAGAGCCTTCTGAAAGCCTTTCGAATCCCATTGACATTGCCATTAAGGAGCTCGAAAGCGGAGTCCTTCCAATCACTATACGTAGAACGCTGCCTGACGGAGCCTATCAGGACATTCCACTTAAATGGCTGCTCCAAGGCTGAAATTATTGACCAGCTTGTTTTAGGCCCATTCCGAGCACATATATTTCTGCACTTTTTGCTCTACTTGCCTTTGGCTTAACAAACTTAACAAACTGGAAATTTTGTTTAACTTCTTTAATAAATTCGTTTAGCATGTCGCCTTGGAACACTTTTACGAAGAAGTTTCCTTCGGGCTTTAGGAGTAGAGTGGCAATTTGCATAGATCTTCTTGCAAGGTCGACTTGGCGGGCGTGGTCAAGCTCCCATATTCCCGAAATGTTCGGCGAAACGTCTGAAACCACAACGTCAGCCGGACGGGGCAAAAGCTCCCTAATGCGTTCAATTGTTTCCGGGTCGGTTATGTCGCCAGTAATTGTGTGCACATTGGAAAATTCAATTGGACTGATGGGTTTAAGGTCTACGCCTAAAACGAATCCTTTGTCGCCCACAACTTTTCTTGAGACTTGTAGCCAACCTCCCGGAGCAGCGCCTAGGTCGATTATCACATCGCCAGAATTTATGAACCCGTATTTCTTTACTGCTTGAAGAAGTTTGTAAGCCGCACGGGACCTATATTTTTCTTCCTTCGCCTTTCGGTAATAGTATTCCCTTTTTCTTTCTCGGACCCACGCCTTTGGCAAAACTAGATTTCACCCTGCGGCGAGTTTACTCCCCTTTGTACGAGGCCAAGAATCCATCCGGTTAATTTGTCACATTCATTTGGCGAAATTGCGCTCCAGGCTCCGCATCTAGAATCGTCTGGACAGGTTAGGCAGGGGCAGTCAAGTATTGAATCTATGGATGCGGGCTGCCTTTTCGGATAAAGCCTATATGTCCATCTTCCTTGCCAAAGCTGTCGCTCGCGACGGATTAAGTCCTTGTTTGCCAGCTTAATGGATATTCTTGAGCCTTCTCTGCTTGTGGCATCGAGTTTCCGCCATAATTCAGACTGAAGAATCCCTTGGTCTCCAACACGCATGATTACCTGTAGGGCTTTATGCTCCAAGTCATTATAGCGTGGCATACATATCGATTCCCATGTCCTTCTAATAAATAAAGTGTTTCGAAGCATAAAAATGTAATACCTAAATCGCCCATAATAGACTCAGAGGAGGAAGAAGAAAGATGAGAAAGAAAATATTTGCTGCAGTAGGCATAACAATAGCCTTAATATTGTACCTATACTTTATGACAAATGTCGCGCTTCCAAAAATCTACTCAGGCTTATTCTCCTATTACGTGTGGCTTGTATTATGCATTATAGGCTTTATCACATACCTCATATTCATAATAACACTAATTCTGAGCAAATGATTAACGATAGTGCAGATAACCAATGGTAACAGTTAGGTTAGTGACTCAATGCTTAAATACACGGATAAAACTCATGAAATCTCGGTGTAACGTCTTGACCCGTGTTGTTTTGAGCGAAGAAGACCGCAAGCTTTTGCTTCAGACCAGAAAACTCTTGGACGAGCTACTGGAAACTTTAGATATTTTAAGCAATCCCGAGGAAATAAAGGCCTTAAAAGAATCTGAGAAAGAGATGAAAGAAGGGAAGCTAACGTCACTGGACGATCTTATCGATGAACTCGAAACCAAAAAGGTATAAAGTTGAAGTCACGCCGCGCTTCAGGAAAATGCTAAAGAAGCTTGACCGCGAAGCGCAATATAGGACGCTAAAGAAACTCAAGGAGTTAGAGACAAAGCCTTATTCTTTCAAAAGATTGCACGGACCTTTGGCTGGAAGATACACCCTGAGAATCGGAGACTATAGGATTATCTACACCATTGATGAAGATGGAGGAAAAGTCGTCCTTCACACTATTGCCCACAGAAGGATGGTCTATAAAAAATAATTATGAACCCACCAAAACCACAACTTTAAGGGTTATTTGACTGTGACCGCTTTGGTTAGGTGCCTTGGCGTGTCTGGGTTAAGCCCCCTCTCAACCGCCATGTAATATGCGAATAGTTGCAGAGCGACGGCACATAGGATCGGCGAAAGAACTTCCGGTATGTCCTTCATTGTTTCAATGTAGTCGTCGGCTAGGGCTTTGACCTCTTCGTCTCCTTCCTCAATTATGGCGATGATGGACGCTCCCCTAGCCTTCATTTCCGCCATGGCTTCTACCATTCTTTTATGGGTCTCATCCTTGGGGCAGATGAAAATCATGGGAAAGCCCTTTTCAATTAAGCCCGTGAGTCCGTACTCGATTTCTCCGCTCGGATAGACTATTGAAGGAATCTGGTTAGTCTCTAAGAGTTTCAGTCCGCCCTCTAAAGCAGTGGCTAGGCTTATTCCCCTACCCAAAAAGAAGAAGCATTTCCCATCTTTGTATTTTCTTGCAATTTGCCTTATCCTCTCCTCTTGGTTTTCAAGAAAAGTTTCAGCAATGTCCGGAATCTGCCCCAATTTCTCTTCAAGCTGCTCAATTTCTATGTGAGAAACCTTCCCCCTCTTCTTGGCAAGCCTTAACGCAAGCTGGGCAAGAACAGAAAGTTGGGCTGTAAAGGTTTTCGTGGCTGCGACTCCTAGCTCTGGACCCGACTGCGGACATAGGTAGACTCGGGAAACGCGGGTTAGAGTTGATCCAACAACGTTAGTTAATCCTAGAATAGTGGCGGCGTGAAGCCTCGCGTGTTCTACGGCGGCTAACGTGTCTGCGGTTTCTCCTGATTGGCTCACAGCGAGAATAGTGCTGTCAATGTTGATGGCTTTTCCCTGTTGTTCAATAAATTCCGATGCAAAAACTGGGTGTGTCGCTAGAAAAGCCAATTTAGAAAACATATAGGAGGCTGCTAGGCAGGCGTGATATGAGGTTCCGCAAGCCACGAGGAAGACTTCTTTGGCTCGGTCTAGGAAGGCAGTCATAAGTTCTAGGTATTGTTCCTGTAGTCTAAGCGTGTTTCTGAGGCTGAGTGGTTGGTCATGAATCTCCTTCAACATAAAGTGTGGATAGCCATGTTTTTCAGCCATTTCGGGCGTCCAGTCGATGATTTTAGGTTTTCTTGGTACGAGGCTCCAGTCAGCAATTTTTCGTATTTCAAGTTCTCCCTCGCTTAGGATTGCAAGTTCTCCATTTTCAACTATGACGGACCTGTTTGTTAATGGAAGAAAAGAGGAAACGTCCGATGCGCAGTAAACAGCTTTTTCGGCGACGCCGACAACCAGAGAGCTCTCCCTTCTGGCGCAAAAAATTTTGTTAGGCTCTTTAACGGAAATGGCTGCCATAGCGTATGAACCTTCAAGTCTGTTTATGGCTTCTCGCATTGCCTCAGTGAAGTTTAAGCCCTCTTTCAGCCGCTCTTCAATTAAGTGGGGAATCACCTCGCTGTCAGTCTTAGACCGGAAGACATGACCGCGGCCCTCAAGTTCGCTCCTAAGCTCCAGAAAGTTTTCGATAATCCCATTATGAACAACGGCGATCTGCTCATCGCAGTCGGCATGAGGGTGAGCATTCACCTTTAAAGGAGCCCCATGCGTAGCCCATCTTATGTGACCTACGCCCACTCGGCCTGGAAGGTCATCTAAGTTATAGAATGCGTGAACAGCATCAATTTTGCCTTGATCCTTCTTTATGAAAAGCCTATTTTCATGGATGGTTGCCTCGCCAACGGAGTCATAGCCCTTATACTCAAGCCTTTTTAAGGCGGCGTGAATAACTGGCGCTGCGTTTTCGTCCTTTAGAACGCAACCAAATATTTCAACCATTAATAACACCTCATAATTTCTGTTTATTTTAAGTAATAGCCTTTAAACAAGCTTTATTCCGTTTAAGATAATTAATATTTCGCAACAACTCCTCGGGATACAGACATACCTAGTGAATTTCTAGGACGAAGAGATTGCAAAAGAAAGTAAACGGTATAAATTAGCACTAGTATAATTCGTGGAAGGGATGATTAAAATGATTGTGGCGCTGTTTGAGGATGAAAGCTATGAAAATTTTTTGCCTCTCACCTATACTAGGCCCATTTTTGAATGCAGAAGCGGAATGTTCACCTTTCTGGAACGCACTAAAAGGGCATATCCCGAATCCAGAGTCCTTCTATTCACAAGGGAATATTTGGCGCCCACCCTCAAAAAACGTGTTTCGAATCCCGTAAATGATTTTGACTTAATTGACGACGAAGTTCTATTGGTTAATGGAGTTCTCCTCATAGACGAACAGGCAAAACAATTGATTGAAAAAAGGCTTGACAGAGACGTTGTAGTAACGCAACAGGGGAGAATCGCTGTCGCCCATTTAAGTGAGAGAGTTGCCAAGAAATACGGGGAGAAATTATGTGGGTTTCTAAACCGCAAAACATCGGAAAAATTAATGAATGAATGCAAAGTTCTAGAGGCAGCGAACCTATCTTTATCAGCTTACTCATGGGATTTAGTTAACAAAAATGCGGAGCTAATCAAAGAAGACTTTTTAGCATTAGGCAAGAAAGAATGTGAGGGAACAATAGACGATAGAGTCGCAATATACGGCAATAGGGAAAACGTGTACGTAGGCAAAGGTGCTTTCGTCGAGGCTTATGTCACATTGGACGCAAGAGACGGACCGATTTACATAGGCGAAGAAACCGTGGTGCATTCGGGCTCAAGAATTAGCGGTCCAACCTACATAGGAAACAAGACGATAATTGCCACAGGGCTAATAAGGGAAGGCTCCAGTATTGGACAAGTTTGTCGCGTTGGCGGCGAGTTGGAAGAAACGATTATTCAAGGCTATACTAATAAGTATCACACAGGTTTCATAGGGCATGCTTATATTGGCGAATGGGTGAATCTTGGAGCCGCCACAACTAATTCGGATCTGAAAAACACTTATGGGAATGTCAAGGTCACAGTTAGAGAAGGAAAGGTTGACACTGGGCAAATGAAGGTCGGATGTTTCATTGGCGATTATGTTAAAACGTCTATTGGAACGCAGATTTACACGGGCAGAAAAATAGGCTTAGCTTCGCATTTGCATGGTTTCATAACTGAAGATGTCCCTTCCTTTACTATTTGGGCGAAAGGTCTGGGCGCAAAACCCATGGAACTTTATCTCGATTCAGCCATCGAAACGCAAAAGAGGGCTATGAGCCGAAGAGGAATAAAACAAACAAGCGAGGACGTAGAACTGCTGAAAAAACTGTTTAAAATTACTGCCAAGGAAAGAGAGACAGCGGGAGTAGCGAAGCACAAGTTTGAGTTGTAAATTGTTAGTTACTTCAATGTTTTAGACGCAATATACGACTTTACGCTCTGAATGCCCTCCATTGAAGCCAGTTTGTTCAGCACTTCATTGAGCTTGTCCCGGTCCACTATGAGAACAGCGTCCATGTCGCCAGCCACTCTAAAAACCCTTTGAACGGCGAGGCTCACCATTTCTCTATGCGCCTCTTCTTTCTTGATGGAAGAGACTCTAACAAATACGAAAGCAGGATTAGCGGAAACGCCCAAAACCCCTAAGCCTTCCTCAGTTATGTCAATGAAGCCCCTGCCTGCTCGGATGAATCCTCGATTTCGAAGCTTACGTAAGTGAACATTCAACACCTGTCGGCTGATGCCGAGTTCTTTTGCCAACTCCACCTGTTTTGTTTTAGCGGTGTAAACTGTTGCGGGCTCAGCTCGTGCGTATAGGAAGTTAAGCAAACGGAAGGGGCGTCCGGTCAGAATTCCCTTATTCATTAGACCACCGTACTAAAGGTAAAGTGCCATATACATCAAAATTGCGGTCACGTAACTTATTATGGCGTTTAACCGCAACATATTTATTAGCCGAGAAAAAGCATAGGAAAGCTTTGATATCTATAAAAGAAAGGAGAGAGGCGGTGAAATGTCAGAGAGCAACTCTGTGTTTATCGGGCGAAAGCCAGTAATGAACTATGTGCTGGCTTGCATAACCCTCTTTCACGGCGGAGCAGAAGAAGTAAACGTGAAGGCGCGAGGAATGGCCATCAGCCGAGCTGTTGATGTCGTCGAAATCGTTAGACGCAGATTCTTGCCAGACGTGAAAGTCAAGAACATAGGCATCGGAACAGAACAAATGGTACCTACCGAAGAGGGTGGCACGCCTATGAACGTCAGCACAATCGAAATTACACTGACAAAATAGCTAGTAAGCAACGTAAAAACTCCGCCGCCCTCCTTTATTTCCGGAGGCTTTAAGACGAGGTGAAAGCGGCGCTATGCAGTTTCTGCCTAAAAAGCGGAATACTGTGTCCAAGTTGCCAAAGAAAACTTAAGTCGGGAGAAGTAAGCGAGACCGATTTAGAGACCGCTCGCTTGCTCTTATCACTTGAAAGCATCTATCCTCCGCTTCAGGAAATTTATTTTCACAAGGCTGTTGAGGCAGACGGCGTCTTAGCCGTAGTAGTTGGGCAAGGAGATGTTGCACGTCTACTAAGTTATGGAGGGAAAATCATTAAGACATTAGGGGAGAAGGTGGGGAAGAAAGTTCGCGTTTTAGAACATGGAGTGGATGACAGAAAATTTTTGGAGGACCTGTTTGCCCCATTAAGCATCGTAACAATAAACACTATTTGGCTACCGGACGGAACTACCGAAACTAGGGTGATCCTAAAGAAAAGAGGGCGACAGCCACCTCCGATGAATATGAAGGCTTTAAAGGAAATCGCTAAAAAACTTCGCGGAATAACGCTGAGAGTGGAGTTCGCGGGCTGACAGAGGCTTTTAAAATGAAAATTGATCAGCTGGGAAGCTGGCGCAGAACCCACTATTCAACTGAGATTACGCCTAAAATGGACGGAAAAGAGGTTATCGCTTTAGGCTGGATTCGAGACATAAGAGACCTAGGCGGCATAAGGTTCGTAATTCTGCAGGACAAAGAAGGCATAGTTCAAATTACCATACCACGCGATGAGGCGAACCCAGAAGTACTGAAAAAAGCGGGTTCTCTGCAGAGGCAATACAGCATCGGCGTGAAAGGAAGAGTTAAGAAAATGGAGCAGGCTCCAGGGGGAGCCGAAATAATACCTAGCGAAATCCGAGTGCTGGGAATAGCAAAGCATCCATTGCCCCTAGACATAACTGGTAAAACACCAGCGGAAATCGACGTGAGACTGGACGCGCGTGTTCTCGACTTGCGCCGAGACGAGAATCGGGCCATTTTCAAAATTCAACATGTTACGCTGGAGTCAATACGTAGCTTCCTATCCAAAAGGGGCTTTATTGAGGTGCATACGCCTAAAATTATTGCGTCAGCAACTGAGGGTGGGGCGTCGCTCTTTCCCGTGGCTTATTTTGGGCGAGAGGCTTTTCTTGCGCAGAGTCCTCAGCTTTACAAGGAGCAGCTGATCATGGATTTTGAGAAGGTTTATGAAATAGGTCCTGTTTTTAGGGCTGAGAAATCGCATACTCGTCGTCACTTGAGCGAAATTATTTCGATTGACATGGAAGAAGCGTATGCAACCGCGGAGGATGTGATGAAGTGCCTCGAAGAACTTGTATGCCATGTATACGAGGTTGTGAAGGAAAACTGCCAAAAAGAACTGAAAATCTTAAAGCGTGAAATTGAGGTGCCGAAGATGCCTTTTAAAAGGTTTACTTATGATGAGATTCTTCGGGAGCTTAGGGAGGAGAAAGTGCGCGTTAAGTGGGGTGAGGATATTCCTACAAATGCTTTTAGGGCGCTTGGCAAAATTCATCCTTACTTCTATTTTATAGTTGATTGGCCTAGTAAGGTGAAGCCTTTTTACATTAAGCCGCGGGACGATGATCCAAAGCTAAGTGAAGGTTTCGATTTTATGTGGGGTTGGATAGAGCTCGCTTCAGGTGGAACTAGGGTTCATTCTAAAAGTCTTTTAACTAAAAGGTTGAAGGAGCAGGGGTTGAGTCCAGAGTCTTTTAAGTATCATCTTAAGGCTTTTGATTATGGTATGCCTCCTCACGCGGGTTGGGCAGTCGGCTTGGCGAGGTTGATTATGACTTTAACGGGTAAGAAAAATGTGCGTGAAGTTGTGTTTTTCCCTAGGGATCGTTTTAGGCTTACTCCCTAATTTTGTGGGCTCTATTTTCTTATAAGAGTTGGAGTTTGCCTGTTATTTTGTCTAGGAGGGCGGATGGGGCGGGTCCTATTCCTAGGCATGTTATGGTTCCTGGCGGGATTTCGGTTAGTCCTCTGTCTACTATTAGCGCGTATGGTAGGCTTGATTCTTTTGCTTCTTTTTCAAGTTTTAGAAGCTCCTCTTCGGACTTTGCTTTTAGGGCTATTTTGCATTGTCCTTCCTCTAGCCAGGCTTCCAACCATTCATGGTGTTTTTTTCTTGTTTGTTCTGCGGCGGTTATGGCTGCGTGGCTTGCTTGGGCTGCGGTTTTTCCTTTGCTCATTTTTAGGTCTGTTCGTATGATTATGGCTTGTTTGTATTTGAATTCTGACATGGCGGATCAGCTATTTCAATTGGGCTGAAAGGTGATTTAAAGTTTTGACGTTGGCTTGGGCCTCTGTTGTTAAGATAGGGTAGAGGGGGGATCATTATTTTTGTGAAAAAGTTTTGGGGCAGTAAAAGGAGTTTAGGTTGGGTTGTTTTGTTTAGAAGGGCTTTGGTTTATGCTTTAAGACTAAAATATGAAATGTTTTGGATGGGTTAGATGTGTTAATTTTGTAGGACAAATACTTAAATTGTAGTGCTAAAATATTATTTTGGGGGAATGAAATGGAAATAGTAACCTTGAATGAGAAGGGGCAGGTAACGATCCCAGTCAGAATCCGTAAAAATAAGGGTTTGAAGAGAGGTATGCGAGTTGCGTTAATCGAAATTGGGGAAAGACTTGAACTAGTTGCCATGCCAGAAGACCCCATTCAAGGACTCATAGGCTTGGGAAAAAAGCTTCCAAGCATAGAAGAGATAGAAGCCGAGGTTGACATAGAATGAAGGTATTCTTAACGTCGGATTCTGATTTTAAAATTGTGACAGAGGTTAAAGTTGAATTTATTTAAGATTCCCCATGGGTATTCGCTTGTTCATAGTCGTATTGTTTGGTAAAACAAACTTACGTTTGGAAAAACAAACTATATAAGCCCGTATGCTTAAGTAGGATTTATGTCTATGTCGCTTACGCCTAAGGTTATTTCAATTCTGAGGACCATGCATTCAAGCCCTGAGAAATGGTATTATACAAGGGAATTAGCCAAGCATGCCGAGGTGAGCCCTTGGGTTGTGTCTAAGGAGTTCAGCAAGCTTGTGAAGGAAGGAATGGTGCAACAGAGAGCAGAGGGCAGAGAGAAGTTTTACAGGCTCAATCTCGCTGATCCAAAAGCGAGAAAAATTTTTGAACTATTTGAAACCGAGAAAAGGGAGAAGTTCTATAAGCAAAACAGAAAGTTTGCCTGGATTTTAGAAGACTTCACTAAAAGAGTTTCTGACTTTATACCTGAGGTTCAGTCAATCATTTTATTTGGAAGCGTAGCCAGAGGTGAGACAACTTCAAGAAGTGACATTGACGTTCTCGTCTTAGTCCCAAATTCTGAAGAGGAACAATTCAAAAAGTTGATGAACTCCATAGATCAGCTGGCCAGCGAAGTTAGCGGAAGACATCCCATTAAGCTTGCTCCAGTTGTTATGATGATAGGGGATTTCGAGCAGGGGCTGAGGGTTAGGAAAAGGTTTGCGACGGATATTTTAGAAGGAGGCATAACGCTTTTTGGAGAAGAACGATACTATCACTCACTTTCCAAGGTGATTTGATTTATGCCTAAACTGCCGACATGGACAGAATGGTTAAAGAGCCCCCAATCATGCGAAAGGTCAATGAAATTCTTTGAGAGACCGAAAATTTCAGCCATCAAAACTTTATCGAAAAGAATAGCCGAAGAAAATATTCTCGGTCATCTGAGAAAGGCATACCACAATCTTGATCTTGCGAACAAGATTTTTGAAATGCATGAAACACAAGCATCATTCAGATATGAAGGTGAAAACTACTTCGACTGGGTTATCACAATATGCTACTACGCAATGTACCAGTCTTCACTCGCTGCGTTAGCCGCTGTTAAGAAGGAAGGTGAAACCCACTTAGCAACGGTCTGTGCGCTGATTCATTATTATGTTCATAGAAGGAAAATGCTCGGTGAAGAATACCTAATTTCTCTAGATACTGTTAAAGCTTTAGCAAAGCAAGACATTCAGAAGCTCGTCGAAAAAAAAGAGGAAAGAGAAAAGGCGTCATACGATACGAGTTTCATGACGCAAAAGGGGCTCGCTGAGAGAGCACTGACCGACGCAAGGGAATTTCTAGCTAAGATCAGGGAAATCCTCGAGGAAGGTCTAGGTCCAGACTTCTTAAGGAGCATCTAGCGAAGCTCATGTGGAAGTTAAAATCACAGCAAATAAGCTCAAATGCCATTTTAACTTCTTGGGCGGAGTGTTGAAACACCATGGCGAACATAGACACCGATGTGGTAGTCGTAGGAGCGGGCCCAGCCGGGCTCATCGCGGCGCGGGAGGCAGCCAAAAGAGGGGTCAAAGTAACGGTTTTAGAGGAGCACAAGGAGATAGGGGTTCCATGCCACTGCGCAGGCTTGCTGAGCATTAAAGGATTAAAGAATATAGCCATACCTCTAAACGCCAACTTTGTTCAAAACAGGCTTAAGGGCGCCCGCTTTTATTCGCCTTCAGGCTTATCCTTCACGGTGGAAAGGAAAGAACACGTAGCCTGCGTCGTAGACCGAACCAAGTTTGACAAATTCTTAGCACGAGAGGCAACCTATGCCGGAGCTGAAATCAAACTGCAGTCAAGGGTTCAACAAGTCAATAGGCATGGTGAAGGAGTCACGGTTAGTGGACCTTGGGAGTCAATTAACGCGAAGGTTGTGATCGATGCAGAAGGCGTGAACTCACGTCTCGTTAAAAGAATGGGCTTAACTCCCCTAAAGCCCGAATGCCTATTACCCGCTTTACAGTTTGAGCTAGCCGACGTAGACGTTGACCCTGCGTATGCCGAAATTCACGTTGGCAGGAAAGTGGCGCCTAATTTCTTTGCTTGGGTCATTCCATTAAATGGTAACTCGGCGAGAGTTGGCTTAGCCTGCAAAGGGACAAATCCCCACAAAAAGCTTGAAAGTTTTGTTAGAAGCAGATTCGATAAATACAGCCGTCTATCCGTCTCTTCTGGTCGCATTGTCGCATGTGGTCCCATCCCAACGACTTTTAATGATAACTTTATTGTGGTGGGCGATGCCGCTGGTCAAGCTAAGCCAACAACAGGTGGTGGTGTCATTCTTGGCGGCATCTGTGCCTCTATCGCTGGAAGCATTGCGGCGGAAGCAGTGAAAAGTGGAATCTACACTAGTAATTTCTTAAGGAAGTATGAAGTGTTGTGGAAAAGGAGGCTGGGTAGAGAGTTTAATATTATGTGTTTGGCACGAAACATTGTGAATCGCCTTTCGGATAAGACTCTTGACAAAATTTTCAAGATCGTCATAGATAAGAATCTTCAAACCGAGCTTTCAATGAAGGGCGACATGGATTTTCAGTCCAACCTCCTATCAGCGCTCAGAAAGAAAAAGGATCTGCTAAGGATTCTGCTAACGGCGGTTCCAGACCTCCTACCTTTTAGGGCATTAGAACTCGGTAAAGGATAGCATATATAAGGGAGTGAAACCCATATCCGATTTCCCTTGAGGTGCCGTACGTGACCAAAGAAGTCAGCGTTACAATGCCAACATGCACGTCATGCCACCGAATTATCCCGCCGGGGATGGGGGCAACAAAATTTCCCTGTCCAGAATGTGGAGAAATAATTATTTGGCGCTGCTTGAGATGCCGAAAATTTGGAAGCCCCTACCGCTGTCCAAAATGCGGATTCACTGGCCCCTAGAGGAGAAGCATATGGCAAAGGTTGTAGTTTCTCTTAAAATTTTTCCTTCCG
>Ga0315280_10008768_pt1 | contig 13177 bp, 10 predicted proteins | sample YL17G06_40_MG_FD_203697 | JGI IMG/M metagenome (GOLD analysis project Ga0315280, IMG submission 203697) | Sediment microbial communities from Yellowstone Lake, YNP, Wyoming, USA - YL17G06_40 | ecosystem: Environmental > Aquatic > Freshwater > Lake > Sediment | place: USA: Wyoming | collected...
CTTTTTTCTCCTTGGCGTGGCCCAAAATGAATTCCATATGTCGGCACTTATTCCCTCCGAGAGCCAAGCCGCAAAGGTCTTCGCGCTTAATGAATATGCGGGGACCTGCCAAAACATCGGACAAACGCCGAGCTTCCATGAGAGGCGTAGGATAGTAACCTAACTTCACGCGTGGTAATTTCTCTATAAATTGTTTCAGTATCTCCATATCTTCCACCCTCGAATTCTCCTAGACTTTTCGTTTTTGATTACCCCTTCGCTAACCTCTTTTTTGGGCACACGAATCCGGCCTATGCCCTAGTGTTTGCATGTGGTAATGTTAAGTTTTTAGTTCCTGAAGTGATTTTTTTAAACACTCGACCATTTTTTCATTCTGATAATGTGTGCCAATTGTAACACGGATGAAGCCTTTATAGCCCCAGGGTGTCATTGGTCGAATGATTACGCCGTTTTTTGTCATTGTCTCATGAAGCTTTAGATCATCTACACCAACGTTCACAAAAATAAAATTTGAAGAAGTTTTAAGATAAGAAAGACCCATCTCCCTAAATTGCTCATAATAATATTTCTTTTCTTCCCAAACCAGTTGAAGACATCGTTTCAGATGGTTCGTATCGTTCATGGCTTCAATACCAGCCATTTGAGCAAATCGATTGACATTAAAGACAGGTCTAACCTTATTTAGATACTTAATAATTTCAGGACTTGAAATAGCATATCCCAATCTTGTTCCAGCCATTCCATAGGCCTTAGAGAAGGTTCTTAAAATGATGACATGATACCCAGCGGAAATGTATTCTACGGCTCTGGGGAAATCTTTATCCTCTACATATTCTGCATAAGCTTCATCGAAAACCACAACCTTTTCCTGGCCCACTTCGCTCAAAAAGGCTTCTACTTCGTCCCTTTTCACGATATCACCTGTCGGGTTATTGGGGTTGGCAATGAAAATAAGTTTCGTTTTAGGAGTGACTTTTCTTGCCATATCCTCAAGGTCGATACGAAATTCTCGCAAGGGACTGAAAATATTTTCCCCCCCTATGATGTCAGTAATTTCCTGATACCGATTATATGTTGGCTGTGGTATGATACATTCATCCTCTTGGTTGATGAAGGCCTGCCCAATAAAGGTGATTAGTTCGGCCGATCCATTTCCGTGGAGCACCTGTTGAACGTCCACTCCGTACGTTCTTGCAATCACAGAGCGAAGTTGAAATCCAGTCGGATCAGGATAAATGTTCATTGTCTCTGCGGCTGTGTTTGCGGCTTCTATGGCCTTGAGAGAGGGGCCTAAAGGGTTTTCATTAGAAGCCAGTTTTATAATCTCCACTAACCCATATTTTCTTTTAACTTCTTCCGAAGAGAGTCCAGCGGTTCCCATCTCCACTTGTTGTACTCCCTTGCTGAGCAGGTTCAAGAGCGAAGGTTTTGACATATGTAACTCCTTTCATTTCCTGAGGTTCTGGCACACAAATTTTCGCAAAGACTGAGGCCTTTCAGTAAATTTTGTATGTATATTTGCATACAATAATTCCTTTTGATTGTCAAGTCAATCAAGCGACCCCAGGTAAAATCGTCAATCTCCGTATCTACCCATTAACAACTCAAATCTCAGAAATTCGATTCTGGTGCGAAGGCAAGCTTATCGATGTCCAAAAACTTAAAAACTCTGACCTCCAAGGTTTGCACTTTTAAATTTTAGCTAACAGTGAAAAGTGCTCTGGAGTTTCCTGAGTTTCTCGCGGTCCTGCAAGTTTCCTATACAATTTTTCGGAAGGGACTTTTCAAGTATTGGAAATGCTCAGGCCATGAGTTTTGAAACTCAAAAGAGGATAATTGCAGATGCCCTCACCTTCATCCCGGTTGATATTCCTATATAAAAAAGTTTTCTTTCTTAAAAACTCACGAAACTTCAGAAAAGTGTTTTGAAGAGTCGGGATGGACGTCGAACTAACCTGGGAATGGCTGGCAAGACGTGACAGTTGGAAAAACATGTTTTAGGTAATGGAAACATACGCGGTGTCCGTTAATCCGATCGGGAAATTTATCATAAGATCGATAAGCACGATGGCATTGTGGGAGGAGCTTCATACGGGGTCCGTTTCGAGACCTCTTGAGGTGAATCGTGGAACGTGGTGTTTTGAGGTATGGCAGGTCGCAGTCGATGTTGGATCCTGGAGTCATGAGAGAGACTAGGGTCACTCAAGGAATTCAGAAACAATTATGCAAGAGAGATGGGAAGTGAGCGATAGGTTGAAATGTGACCGATTTTTTCCATTGACAAGGAGTTCGGCTCTGTATATAAAATTGCATACATAGAAGTATCAGGAAAAGCAGGCGGGATTGGGGTGTCGTCTGGAAAATGGGAAGGGTAGTTGAAGGAATGGTGTGCAGCGAGGGTATCTTTGGCATTAGAATTTGTATGGCAAAGAGGCGAAGAGGGATAATATCTTCAGGATAGGATATCTTTCTGGAGTCTGAAACCTTCTATAAACGGATTACTTGAGAAAATTAAGCCCTCCTTTGAAGGATAGCGACGTTTGTCTGTAACGGATACAACGTCCAAAAATATTATACGTGCTTTAATGTGGGTAGAAAGAGGCGTTAAGCAATGGAAAAAATTAGCTTAATAGGAGAGTGATTCCATGAGGGTTGAGAAAATCGATCATATCGGAATTGCGGTAAAAGATTTGAGTAGTGCGCTGAAATTATACACAGATGTGCTTAACCTAGGGATAAAAAAAGTTGAAGAATTCCAGGATTTGCAGGTTAAGGTGGCATTTATACCCGTGGGGGAAACAATGATAGAATTAATTCAACCCACCAGCGAACGAGCCCCTTTAGCAAAACGGATTCACGAGCAGGGTGAAGGGATATATCATCTTGCGGTGAAAGTAGAAAACATCGATAAAGCGTTGGACGAAATGAAAAGGATGGGAATAAAGATGAGGGATGAAAAGCCTAGATCTGGAGGTATGGGATCGAGGATTGCGCTTTCAAAACCTGATTCTACAAATAACGTTATCATAGAGTTGGTGGAACGAGGAGAGGATATTTGACAAAAAGAAAAAGCACAAGTCCAAGAGGATCTTCTTCTAAAGGGAGATAGGAGTTTAGGAGTGAAGGAGAAATTTCAGACGAGTTCTTGGATTCCAGTTAAAGAAGTCTATACCTCGTTAGAGCTAAATGAAATAGGGTTCAACGAGTCAAGAGATCTCGGTCTACCGGGAACCTACCCGTTTGTCCGGGGGATAGAACCGAATATGTACAGGGGCAATTTCTGGATTATGGGTCAGTATGGTGGCTATGGAAGTGCTGAAGATTCCAACCGGAGGTATAAATACCTAATTGAACAGGGAGCTACGGGTTTTTCTATTGCTTTAGATTTACCTACCCAAATTGGATACGATTCGGATCACTCGATGGCTTTCGGTGAAGTAGGGAAAATTGGAGTAGCGATCGATTCTCTTAAGGATATGGAGATTTTATTTGATGGAATTTCGCTCAATCGAGTGAGGCAGATTCGAACTACAGCTAATGCGATCGGTCCAATTTTTGTTGCTTTTTTTTTGGCACTCGCTGAAAAGCAGGGTATTTCACTAAGAAATTTTTCTGTATTATTACAAAATGATGTTTTGAAAGAATATGTAGCGCGGGGCACATATATTTTCCCTCCAAAACCCTCGGTCAAACTCTGTGCTGACGTGATTGAATATTGCTCCACCAACTTGCCCGACTGGATCCCGATCAATTTTTGTGGTTATCACATGCGGGATGCGGGTTGCACGGCTGTCCAAGAAATTGCTTTCACGTTTGCCAACGCGATCACCTATATCGAGTCAAGCCTGGATAGAGGACTACATATCGACGAATTTGCTCACAAACTTGCCTGTATGTTCAGTAGCGGAATGGACGTGTTCGAGGAGGTAGCTAAGTTCAGGGCAGCACGTAGAATTTGGGCAAAGTTAATGAAGGAAAGGTTTGGTGCTAAGGACCCAAGGTCTCAATCATTACGTATCTTTGGCTATACAACGGGCAGTAAGTTAACAACCCAACAACCTCTGATTAACATCGTCCGAGTTACTTTAGAAGCTCTTGCTGCTGTCCTGGGAGGGGTTCAGATATTGGCAACATCCTCCTACGATGAAGGTCACACGACTCCATCTGTAGAGGCAGCCACGATTGCCTTGAGAACGCAGCAGATCATTGCCTATGAAAGTGGAGTGATCAATACGGTCGACCCGCTTGGTGGGTCGTTCTATATCGAGAGATTAACTTACGAAATTGAAGAACAGGCATGGAGATACTTAAGACAAATCGATGAAATGGGCGGGGCCATTGCTGCGATAGAGGGTCGTTTCTTCCAAAATGAGATTGAGGAGGCTGCGTATCGATACCAAAGAGAAATTGAGAGTAAAGAAAGAATTGTTGTCGGTCAGAATGAATATAAATCAGACGACGTCATGAAGATCGAAACTCTCAAGGTGGATCCCCAGGTGGAGATGAGACAGGTACAGAGGCTTCAAGAAATGAAAAGGAACAGAGACAATTCGAAAGTGAAAGGTTGCTTGGCAGTCCTAAAGAAGGCCGCCATGGAAGGACAGAATGTAATCCCCGCGACTTTTGATGCTGTAAAAGCCTACGCTACCATCGGAGAAATATGTGGCACTTTAAAAGAGGTTTTCGGGGAGTATAACGAGGCACATTGAGGTTGGGGGTATGATCGTGTAAAAGGGTTTGAGGAGTGAGGCGCAAAGGTTGACAGAGGCTCACCTTAGAGAGGAATGTCTAGAAATGAAAGTAGGTCATGAACCTACCGCGACAAAAGAAGTAAGAAGTGGTGGGAGAGTGGTGAGAGAAGGTTTGTTCGACTGGCCATCGGTAAATCCTGCTCTTATTGGTCATCGATGTAAGTTATGTAGGAACGTTTTTTTCCCAAGGAGGTTCATTTGCCCAGAGTGCTTTAAAGAAGGGACGCTCGAGGAAATTCGTCTAAGCACAAGGGGGAAATTGTATACCTTCTGTGTATTGGAGAGGGGACCAATGGGTTTTGATCCTCCATACGCAGTTGGCTACATCGATCTACCTGAAGGATTGAGAATATATTCTCTTTTGACCGCGGCGAGTATGGAAAAACTGAGGATCGGGATGAAGATGGAACTTGTGATTGAAAAAATTCGTCTAGATTCAGAAGGTAATGAAATTATCGGATATAAATTTAAGCCTGTAGGATAGAAAGGACTTAAGAGAACGGACAAATGAGAAAGGTTTATGTTATTGGCATTGGGATGACCAAATTTGGGAAGTTTCCTGAAAAGAACGTATTGGAGTTCGGCATAGAGGCCTGTTTCAAAGCCATTAAGGATGCCAATATAGATCCTAAGTTCATTCAGATCGCTTATGCAGGTCATGCCCGTACTGGTCAACTCCAGGGTCGAGAGTGTGGAGTAGGACAGTCGATATTATGGGATCTGGGCATCACGGGAATTCCTATTTCAAGCGTTGGAAATTTTTGTTCAAGTGGATCTACCGCCTTCCGTGAGGCCTGGATTGCAGTAGCTTCGGGAATGTATGATGTCGCCTTAGCTGTGGGAGTCGAACAGCTTTCCGTCCGGTTGGGGAAAGGACGACCCCTGGCTTCCGATGGTATTGAGTTGCTGACGTCGTTAGGTTTTGCACCCGCCACTTTCTTTGCGAACCTTGCAGCCAGGCATATGTATGAATATGGCACCACAAAGGAACAGATGGCTATGGTGGCCGTGAAAAATCGGAGGAACGCTTGTTTCAATCCGTATGCCCAATATCAAGACGGAGTAACAATAGAGGAAGTCTTGGGATCCCCGATGGTTGTCAACCCCCTTACGCTATATAGCTGTTGCCCCACGGGGGATGGAGGAGCCGCGGCAGTGCTTTGTAGTAGCAAGATAGCCAGAAGGTTCAGTCGCGCACCTATTGAAGTGGCAGCATGCGCTCTCAGTTCCGGTGTCTACAAAAAACAAAAAGATTACACGACCCTTTTCGTGACGCAAGAAGCTGCGAGACAAGCCTATGAATTTTCAGGGATCGGGCCTGAGGATGTTGAGGTCGCCGAGGTCCACGATTGTTTCACGATTTCAGAGATCGTTCATTATGAAGACCTTGGTTTTTGCAAAAAAGGCGAAGGTGGAAAAATGATAGAAACTGGGGAGACAAACATTGGGGGGAAAATTCCTGTCAACCCAAGCGGTGGACTGTTAAGTAAGGGGCACCCCTTAGGAGCCACTGGAATTGCTCAAGTGGCGGAAATTGTGTGGCAGCTCAGGGGTGAAGCTGGCGACCGACAGGTGAAGGATCCCAAAGTAGGTTTGACTCATTGTGCGGGAGGATTTCAGGAAAGTCTTGAACTGGCGGAGGTTTCTGCTTGCACAGTTCTGCTATTCAAAAAGTGATCGATCCAATTTCCAAGATGTGGGAAAAAAATCAAGATGCTAACCATACATTCCAGCTCCGATGTTACGAATGCGGGAAAGAAATGAGCACCCCTTATAAATCGTACATCTTGAGCTTAGGGGATTGTTGCGGCCTAGAACCCATCGATTTTTGCTCCGAAGATTGCTTGGACCAATACAAGAAAAGGATGGGTGATTAGGGGGAGAAAATGGGCCAGCGCGGCCTCCGACACTGACTTGATTAAGAGGAAATGGACTGAAACTAAGGGGGATGAGAAGGAATCTAAATGAAGCAATGGTTGATTGAAGAATTAGGAGACTTTTTCTCGACGCTTTCGTTTGATCAGTTGCCCCATGCTGTGGTGCAAAGAGCCAAGGCCTGCTTACTTAACAGCTTGGCTGCCACAATAGGGGGGTATGACATAGAGCTATCGAAGAAGGCCATAAACCTTGTCAAGAAGAGTGAGAAAGCAAAAGGCGTTTCCACGATCTTAGTGGATGGGTGTAAGGTGAGTGTTTCGGGAGCAGCCTTTGCAAATAGTACTATGTCATGCAGCAGAACTCAAAACGACACTCACTTCCAGACAGTTGCCCACATAGGCGAGGTAGTACCCTATGTTTGCCTGGCCTTGGGGGAGGAAAGAAAAGTGAACGGGAAAGAGTTCATAGCCGCATTGGTTGCGGGCTATGAACTCATGGCGAGGGTTGGAAAAGGAGGAGTTCCTTTCACAATTCGTAGAGGATTCAGGAGTACTCCGGTTTATGGAACTTTTGGTGCTAGTGTTGCAGCAGGGAAATTGATGGGCTTGAACAGAGACGAAATTATAAACGCACTTGGCTATGCCGCTAATTTCTCATCAGGACTGTTGGAGTGTTGGCATGAAGGTACCACTGAGTATGCCTTTCAAGCGGGCGTGTGCGCACAGAATGGAATTATGGCGGCTCTTATTGCAGCGGAAGGAGGTACTGCTGCGAAAACGACACTAGAAGGCAGACATGGTTTCTACGAAGCTTTTGCGGGGAGCCAAGAAGGAACCATAGAGGTATTGAATGGATTGGGAGAAAGGTTCGAAATAAATGAAGTTGTCTTTAAGAAGTTCCCAGGGGAACTTTTTAATCAGCCGGTGATTGAAACATTTCTTTCTCTTATGGAGGAACACCAAATTGCAAGGGAAGAAATGAAGAAGATCCTGGTGAGGATGGATCCAGTTGCGGCAAATTATCCTGGTGTCAGCAATAAAGGGCCTTTTCGGACTTATTTAGATGCGCTGGTAAGTTGTCCCTTCGTAATTGGTACACTGTGCACTTCAGGGAAGATTGATTTTGAAGATTATTCGAATTTTCAGGATAGTCGAATCATCCAAGTATGCGAAAAAATTGAGGTAGTAGAAGAAGCAGGAAGACTCCCGATGTCCTGCTGTATAGAAGTGCAACTTACCAACGGAAAACATCTTTCAAAAGACCTGGGTTTGTCTCTTGATAGCTACAAACTTTCTCTTGAGGAGGGCTTAGCATTTTTCCAGAAGATCTCGGGTTCGGTACTCAGTAAGGAAAGAACTAACGATGCAATAGAAAGAATGGTCTCACTGGAAAAAGAAAAAGATATTGCCCAGATCCCCAATTTGCTGACTAAGTGAAGGGGCGGAAATAAATGTTGGCACAATAAGTTATCTACAAAGGAAGATGGCCGCATAGAAGCCAATGAATTCATGGATAAAGGGAAAGGAGCCATTCTTATATTTGAATTGAAGTGAAGCCATGGATATTAGAAAATTCTTGGAATCAAAGGTTTTAAGAGATCCCGATAGAGTTTACCTTTACTTTGAGGATATGCAGTTGACTTACCGCCAATTTGATGAGCGTGTGAATCAGGCCGCTAACACATTCTTGCAGTTGGGCGTTCGGAGTCGAGACCGGGTTTGCCTAATGTTGCCTAATTCTCCCGAGTTCCTTTTTGCCTGGTTGGGGTTGAATAAGATCGGCGGGATCATGGTCCCGATCAATACAGCCTTTAAACTCCCTGAGGCCGGGTACATTGTGGAACATTGCGAGGCGACAGGAATTGTTGCTCATCCTGACACGCTGGGCGTAGTTTTCCCTTTGAAAGAAAAGTGCGCGAGCTTAAAGTGGGTTGCAGCAGTTGGCGGAGGATCGCAAGATGAGGTAATTCCTATTTCTCGGTTATGGGACCAGAGTTCGGTTACCTTAAAAGAAAAGCTTGATCTGCAGGGAGAGGATCTTGCCTCTATTATCTATACTTCTGGCACAACTGGACCCCCGAAAGGGGTAACGCATACTCATCAATCCTATGTTCTATGTGGCGAGGCAATGACCGTCCGTGCTGGACTTTCGTTTGAAGACCGATTAATGGTCATCCTTCCACTGTTTCATGCGAATGCGCAGTTTTATAGTACAATAGGAAGTTTAGCCGCGGAGGCTAGCATTATTCTTACACCTCGATTCAGCGCGAGTCAGTTCTGGCATCAGGCGAAGAAATTCAAGGCGACCCAATTTAATTTTATTGGGGCTATTGGAAGGATTTTACTCTCCCGTCCAATGGAGGAGTTTACACCTGACCATTCTATTCGGGTGGCCAATGGGGGGCCGATTCCGGCGGATGTATATAAGGGATTCACGGAACGGTTAAAAATTCCCCATGTGATTGATGGATATGGTCTTACGGAATGTCCATGTGTTTGTCAGAACCCGATTGATGGAATCAAAAAGATAAGTAGTATGGGGCTTCCTGCCAAACATCCTGATCCATCCATCAAATTCACGGAAATGAAGATCGTTGACGATGAAGATCATGAAATTCCCGTAGGGAAAATAGGGGAGCTGGTGTTGCGAAGTCCCGTGCTAATGAAAGGTTACTTTAAAGATCCGTCGCAGACTTCCGAAGCGATGCGCGAAGGATGGTTCCACACGGGAGATTTTTGTTATCAAGACGAAGACGGATATTTCTTCTTTGTAGACCGAAAAAAGGACATCATTCGCCGGAAAGGAGAGAATATCTCCTCTGTTGAAGTTGAAATGGTGATCAATGCCCATCCCAAAGTCCTAGAATCTGCTGTGGTACCAATCCCTTCATCCCTAGGCGAGGATGAGGTAAAAGCCGTTGTGGTGTTGAAGGAGGGGCAGGTTTTATCCCCGGAGGAGTTTATAAGGTGGTGTTCGGAGAGGTTGGCGGATTTTAAGATCCCTCGATATCTGGAATATAGGGAAAGCCTTCCCAAAACACCCTCCCAGAGGATTGCCAAGTACATTTTGAGACAAGAGAGTGGACGAGAAGAAACACTTAATTTTAGCACGATGATACAGAAAGAGATAGTGAAAAAATGAAATCGCGCGGCTCTTCGATGCTTGGGCGATGGGTGAATTGGATAACGAAGAATTCAAAAAAGCAATTTCCATGGAGGTATACCCTCGTCGAAGAGATTTCAGACCGTGAAGGAGGGTTTTCAGGGTTTGCCAATTAAAGGTGGAAGTGGAAGCCGGTTTGTTTTAGTCGGCGGAGGATTTGCCGGGGTCATCTTTGGCTCCAGCCGAAATATTCTGCCCGTTGTCTTTCCCCATATGAGATCGACCGTCCAAATGAATTATCAAGATTTAGGGATTTTAACATCCAGTTATTTCTTTTCCTACATGATTTTCTCCTTCATCTGGGGACATTATTCTGATAAGATCGGTGGGGGAAAAATCGTTCTTTTGGGATCCCTTATTTGTGGACTGATGATCATTGGAATGGGATTTTCGAACCATTTTATTTCAGCCGTATTGTTTTCGATTGCTATTGGCATTGGCGCAGGAGGCATTCGCGTTCCGATGCTCTCCGTTCTCTTGAAGTGGTTTAAAGACAGAAAGCATGGACTTTCAGTTTCGATCCACTCTGCAGGGGAGGGGATACAGGCACTTCTGGTTGGGATCATCATTCCCTTGATTATCGCTTACTTTTCTTGGCGGTTTGTCTGGTGGTTTTTTGGCATGTTCAGCATTCTATTGTTTCTTGGATTATTAGCACTTCTAAAGGGCAGCAACTCTAACAGAGAGCCGAAAAAGTCCCGCTATTCAGAGGATGATCTCAATTTCTTCAGGATCATAAGGTTGCCGAGAATGTTCAGGTTGAGTGTGATTTATTTCTTACAGGCCATTACGCGGGGTGCCTTCGCGACATTCATTGTGGCATACCTGATTCAAGAGGGTATTTCCTTTAAGGTCGCGAGCGGAGCGTACTCGTTGATGGGCCTTGGACTTATCCCAGGCACTGTTCTTTCAGGGATCGCCTCGGATTTACTTCGAAGAATTCGGGTATTAACTTGCTTATTATTCATTCAAGGGATTTCGGTAAGCTTCATTCTGTTGATTCATAAGATTCTCCCTGTCTATTTATTTGTGGGAATGGTGGGTTTCTGTTTGATTGGCGTAACAACGGTCATGGCGACGATTCCTTCGGAGTACTTTGACCGGAAAGTATATGGGAAGATCATGGGATTCCTAACATTGGTCTATGGGATCGGAGTGACGCTTTCTCCCTTTATAGGGGGGACGCTGGCCGATTGGTCAGGTTCCCTTACGCTTACGCTATCGGTTTTTGGAGCGGGGGTTTCTTTGCTTGCAGGGATTATTGCATTGTTGACAAAATGAGGAGGTTTTGGTTAAGAAAAGATCTAAGAGGGGAAAACATAAGCTCATGATTGGGAGGTAGATTTTTCACTGAAGAAGAGCTAAATGGGTAGGTTGCCCGGAGAATTCCAACCCAATTGTGGGCAAAGGCGGAGGACGGCGGGATAGGAATTCAGGAGTTAGCACTTTGGTTTTCAGGCGATAAAAATTCTTAAGCAAAGGAGGAGGAAAGATGATAGCTACAACTTCAAACATGATGTTCGGGGTAGACTGGGAGGAGAGGATTGATTATGGAAAACTCAGGAAGGACAGACTTCAGAAGCTTCAGAAGAGCATGAAAGAAAGAGGGTTTGGGGCACTTATGCTTTTCCGTTATGACAACATTCGTTATGCTACAGGCATGCGGCCATCTTATCTTGATGCTTTCTACGTTACTCGCAACCTCTCCATTGTTCCTGTTGAGGGAGAGCCGTTTATCTACCCCGCCAGCGGCGACTATAGACGGGATCGGCAAGCGATGACGTGGGTTTCAAAAAATAGACTGTTCCCTCTTCCGACCTTAGAAGATGAGGGAGTTGCAGCGACGGTAGCCAAAACGCTTATTAAGGATGCTTTTTTGGAGATAGGAGTATTAAAGGGAGGTAAAGTTGGGATTGACGCAATCATCTTCCATTTGTTTCAAGAACTGCAGCGACAATTCCCTAAGATCCAGTTCGATATGGCAACAGACGTTATCCGGTCAGCGAGAATGATTAAGACACCGGAAGAGATTCAACTCCTCCGGACGTCCGCGGTAATCTCTGACGAGGCAATGATGGCAGGGATTGAAGCTGTAAGGCACGGAGTAAGAGAGTATGAGGTTGCGGCTAAGGTGGTTGAAAAGATATGGAATTTAGGAGCAGAGAATTACTCTCATGCTCCTATGATCTGTTCTGGAGAAAGGATTTGTCCTCTTCATCGAATGCCGACGGATAGAATAATGAGGCCGGGAGATATGGTCTTTTTCGATTTAGGCGCAAATTTTAATGGCTATATAACTGAGTTTTCAAGGACTGTGCTTGTCCCTGGTAGAAAACCAACAGCATTGCAGAAAAAGGTTTATCAAACGGTGTATGTTGCCCTTATGAAAGTCATTGAGATGACCGTCCCTGGCGCAAAATCGACGGAAATCAATGCTGCCTGTAGGAAAGTGACCAGGGATGCTGGGTTCGGGGAAGGATATCAAGGCATTCTGGGGCATAGCATTGGCACTTGTTTACAGGAGCCTCCTTATGTTGGAGAATCATTGGCTGGTGGTGAATACGAGTTTATTGTAGAGCCAAATATGGTGTTAACTATGGAGCCAGGTATTTTCCCTCAGGAACCGATCAATGGGGAATATGTCGGAACAAGACTCGAGGATGTCATTCTGGTCACTGAAAAAGGAAACGAGGTGCTGACAAAAACTCCATATTCTGAAGAGCTCCTCGCATGACAAAAATGAAGAAGGGCCCTAGATACAAAGGCTACGTAGCGACCTCCAAGGGGCCCTTCCTGGTTTCAGCAAGATCTTACAATTTATTTTAATTCATGCAAGGAGATACGCACGATGAGAATAATGGTAATTGCACCCGGTTCAATGTCACCAGAAGAAATAAAGATGAGAGAAGATTATGCTGCGTCCCTCTGTTCTTCGGAAATAAAAGTTGTTGCTGTGGAGGGACCACCGTCACTTACTGATGACGCAACACTAGGTTTGCTAGTCCCGGGGGTGATAAAAAGAGCTAAAGAAGCGAATCGAGAGGGATACGATGCTGTGGTTATCCATTGTTTTGCGGACATAGGAATTGACGGTGCGAAAACGGTTGCCGACATTCCAGTGGTGGGAGCAGCGGAAAGCGTTTATCGTGTGGCTTCGTTATTAGCTGACAAGTTTGGTTTAGTAACAGCCAGAGATGAGTACATTCCTTCCTTTTATAGAAGAGCCAGAGTGCTTGGTGTGTCTGATCGGATTGTATCGGCAAAATCTATCAACATTCCAATCTTGGAATTAAGGCAAAGAAAAGACGAAGTCGAGGCAAGATTCATCGAAAAAATCAGAGAAGCAATCAGGGATGGAGCGGAAATAATAATAGTTGGGTGTCTAG
>Ga0315280_10008769_pt1 | contig 13176 bp, 11 predicted proteins | sample YL17G06_40_MG_FD_203697 | JGI IMG/M metagenome (GOLD analysis project Ga0315280, IMG submission 203697) | Sediment microbial communities from Yellowstone Lake, YNP, Wyoming, USA - YL17G06_40 | ecosystem: Environmental > Aquatic > Freshwater > Lake > Sediment | place: USA: Wyoming | collected...
AAGATTAATTCTTCCCCGACATAGGGAGCCAACCTGCCGTACATTTCTTCAATAATTTTTACCTCAATTTTCCCTTCGTCAAAATATAATCTTCCGTCTTTTTTAATGATTCTGCCGTTCATAAAATTCATCGGCGGCGAACCGATAAAACCAGCAACAAATTTATTTATCGGTTTATCGTATATAGTTATGGGGTCGGCGACCTGCTGTATAATGCCGTCTTTCATCACGGCAATTTTATCTCCCATTGTCATCGCTTCTATTTGGTCGTGGGTGACGTAAATCATCGTCGTTTGCAGCCTCATATGAAGTTTGTGCAGTTCAGTACGCATCTGAACGCGTAATTTCGCATCAAGGTTGCTTAACGGCTCATCAAAGAGGAATACGAGAGGTTTTCTTACAATGGCTCTGCCCACCGCCACTCTTTGTCTTTCTCCGCCCGATAATTCGCGGGGCTTGCGGTTAAAGAGATGTTTTATTCCCAGAATTTCGGCTGTTTCATTAACGCGGCGGATGATTTCCGTTTTGGGGATTCTTCTTAACCTTAAACCAAAGGCCATATTTTCAAAAACGGTCATATGGGGGTACAGGGCGTAACTCTGAAAAACCATAGCAATATCGCGGTCTTTTGCCGGTATATCATTTACCAGTTTATCGCCTATATAAATCTTCCCGGAACTAATATCCTCTAACCCGGCAACCATCCTTAAAGTAGTGGACTTCCCGCAACCCGAAGGACCTACCAGAACCATAAATTCTTTATTCTCCACCCCTAAACTGATATTGTTTACCGCTTTTATGTCGGGTGGGAATATTTTAGAGACGTTCTTTAGACTTACCTGTGCCATAAGCCTTGCTCCTTCATCGCTGAAATTTAATTTTATTATATATGTATCAAGTTAAATAGTCAAGCAATTGGCTTAATGTTGATTTCAAGTTCTTGCGGTTGACGATGATATCTATAAGTCCGTGCTCGATGATAAATTCGGAACGCTGGAATCCGGCAGGTAATTTTTGTCTGATTGTCTGTTCAATAACGCGCGGGCCGGTAAAACCGATTAATGCCTTTGGTTCAGCAATAATGATATCGCCCAACCCGGCGAAAGAGGCCATAACGCCGGCCATCGTGGGATTGGTCAGCACAGAAATATAAAGCAGGCCTGCCTTGTGGTGATACGACAACGCAGAAGAAGTTTTAGCCATCTGCATTAGGCTAAACATCCCCTCATACATCCTTGCCCCTCCTCCTGAACCGGAAACAATGATTAAGGGGAGTTTTTCTTTGGTAGCTGTCTCAACTGCCCTGGTGATTTTCTCTCCTACCACCGAACCCATCGAACCCATAATAAAACGCGAATCCGTAACTGCGATAATTATTCTTTTTTTATCCAACAGGGCCTCCCCGGTCACCGCCGCTTCGTTTAAACCGGTTATGCCCTGGTCTTGAATAATCTTCTCGCTATATGTCTTCGGCCCTTTAAAACCCAAAGGATCCTGGGGTAACATATCTTTATCATATTCTTTAAAGGTATCGCTATCGATAAGCATATTTACTCTTTCTTGGGCTCCCAATATAAAATGGTAATTACACTTAGGGCAGACCTTTAAATTTTCCTCTAAGGTTTTATTATATAGCGTCTCGGAACAGCCTTCGCACTTTGTCCATAGGCCGTCGGGCATTTCTTTTTTTCTTAATCTCACAATCGTATATTTTGGCTTACCAAAGAGGGCCATTTTAAATGAGCACATAACTTATGGAGCTGCTATTTAATTTTGCTCCGACATAAGTTATCTGTGCGAATTTACCCAGCACTAATTTTTATTTAGCGTGTTGTTACCAAAATTAGTGCTGGGTTAACTCGGACATAAGAGTTAGCCTCATTGCATTCGTCTAACTCTTGTCCTTGTTAAACTTATTAATGAGTAAACCCGCGAAAACCTTAGGATAAAAATAAGTAGACTTTGGGGGCATCCTTTCCCCGGCCTGAGCAATAGAAACTAATTGCCCAATCTTTACCGGATTAAGAAAGAATGCCACAGAGCTATTATCGTTATCTACGCGCGAGATTAGCTCATCTGTGTTAGGATTAAATTTTATTTTTTCCTTATCCTCTAAGTCTAAGCCTAAGATTCTTTTTAATACAATGTAGTTCAATATAGTCACATCCAACGATCTATATTCTTTCGGCTTATCTAATATTTCCTTATCCAAAATTTTTTTATTCTTGAGGCGCAAAAGGTAAAATTTCTTATCTTTATACATCCCCAGCGTATTTTCTCTAACCCCCGCCTTTTCCAATAATAATAAAAATTGATCCCTCTCTTTTATTTCCTGAATATCAAAATATGCCTTGATTTTTTCTTTAAAATTATCGATTCGGAAATCCGAAATTCCCTCAACCAGCCTATGGATAGGCAAAATACTTAGGCCCTTACCTTCTATATTGGTAAAATAGGCCATGATATAATTAAAATCCGCCTCCTCAGGCAAATTCCCCAGTTTCTGCTTCATTTCTTCTTTAAAAGCAAGGGCCACTTCGTATCTATGGTGGCCGTCAGCGATAAATATATTTTTATTCTCCATCTGTGCCTGGAACAACTCCCAGGCATCTTCGGAATTAAACCTCCAGATCTTATGGGACATCTTTTCTTCGTCGCTAATTTCGATAAAAGGGGCGGTATCTTTTATATATCTCTCGTAGGTGCGCCGAATAATGCGCTTTTCGTCGCTAAATAAAACAAATATCGGGCTTAGGTTTGCCTCGACGCGCCTTATAAGTTGGAACCTGTCCTCTTTCGGCTCAAGGCGGGTATGCTCGTGAGGGAAAACCGTATTTCCTTTGCCTTCCAAACGTAAAAGGGCAATAAATCCCAAACGTTCTTTGGTTTCGCCTCTTACGGCAAACCGCTGGTTATAAAAATAAATAGCGGGTTTTTTATCCTGAATCAATATCTCCTCTTTCAACCAATTATTAAAGTATGTTTCGGCAAGTTTATATTTATCTTCGCCCGGCTTATCTTTGCCGAATTCGAGATGAATCATATTGTAGGGGCTCATCCTATGATAATTCTCCTGGGCTGCAGGGTTGATTATATCATAAGGGGGGCAGATTAATTTGGCTATGTCTGCGACCTTATTCCGATTAAAGTAAATTCCACAAAAAGGTTTTATATTAGCCATAATTTTGTACTCAAAAGGCTGCCGATGACAGCGCCTAAGGTATCAAAAGATACATCTAGCAGAGAAGCATCCCGAAAAGGAACAAATGCCTGATGAAATTCATCGCCAATACCATAAATCAGGCAAATCGCCACCGTCCAGTAAATATAATACCAACGGCTCCTCAACGGATAATATGCTTTTATTGCCCGCTTAATCAGCCAAGCAAAAATAGCATATTCAACTACATGAAACAAAACCGATTGAAAAGGAAAAAGGCTCGGTATATTATTACCCGGTATAGAAGACACGATAAATATCAGCCCCCCCCAGGCAAAAACCAGTAAAAGATTAATAGCAACCACGGCAGCCTTGTTTTATTTTTGGAATGCCGCTGCCTGAGCCGATAAGCCGCTTAAGGCCCTTCTTGCATTTTGGGCAGGACTCCAGAAGCTCGTCTTTGATGTTTTGAAAAACATCAAAACGATAACCGCAATGCGTGCATTCGTATTCGTATGTTGGCATAACTCCTCGCTTATTTAAACGCTTTTTTTATTTTATCGGTAAAACTTTCTTTCGAATCTACTTCTTCGCCGGATAATTTGGCAAATTCAGCAATTAATCGGCGTTGCTCTGCTGTCAGGTGCGTAGGTATGTTTATTAACACCCTTACTAATTCATCACCCCCGCCGCGGCCGTGCAAATCAGGAATGCCTTTATCATTTAACCGGAAGATTTTGCCACTCTGTGTTCCCGGAGGTACTTTCATCGTTACTTTTCCGTTTAATGTAGGAACATCTACTTCTGCGCCGAGAATTGCCTTAGGTAAGCTGATGGTTATTTCAGTCAGTATATCATTATTATGCCTCTGGAATAAATGATGAGGCTCTACATTTATGACTACGTAAAGATCCCCTCTTCCCGCTGTACCAGCTTCGCCTTCACCTCGTACCCTTAATTGCGAATCAGTGTCCACCCCCGCAGGTATCTTAACTTTTATCTTTCTGGTAATCTTTGTCTTTCCTTCGCCGCGGCAATCCGGGCAAGGTGCGGTAATTATTGCTCCTTCGCCTTGGCATTTCGGACAAGTCTGAGCCAGTTGAAAAAAACCGCTAGATACAACTATTCTGCCAGACCCCTTGCATTGCGAACAAGTAGTTTTCTTAATGCCCGGCTTAGCTCCGCTTCCCGAGCAAGTGGAACACACCTCATAACGCGGCAGGGTAATTGTTTTTTCCGTGCCGGTGGCAACCTCCTCTAAGGTTACATCTACGGCAATCTGTAGGTCGCGACCCCGGCGGCGGCTACTGCCCCGGCCCCGCCTTGCGCCAAAAATGTCAAAACCTAAATCGCTGAATATCTCCTCAAACAGGCCTCCGCCAAAACCAAAGTCCGATAAGCCTTCAAACACGCTGCTAAAATCTGCTCCTTTAAAGATATCCTCATAGGCATACTTCTGGTCTATGCCGGAATGGCCATATTGGTCATACAGAGCGCGTTTCTGGGAGTCGGATAAAACCGCATAGGCTTCGGAAATTTCCTTAAATTTTTCTTCTGCCTCTTTCTTCTGTTCATGGGGTACCCTGTCCGGATGAAAACGCAACGCCAATTCCCGATAGGCCTTTTTTATCTCATCAAGGGTTGCATTTTTTTTAACACCCAATATTTCGTAGTAATCGCGTTTGGTAGACATTATTTAATTTATTTCTTGTCGTCCTCTTCCTTATACTCCGCATCAATGATGTCTTCGTCTTTCTTTTTCTTGCCTGCGGATGAGTCTTCCTGCGGCTTCTCTGCGCGCGGCCCGGCTCCGCCTTGCTGCGCTTGCTGTTGTTTTGCTGCCGCCTGTTTATAAATCTCCTCAGCCAGTTTATGGGAAGACTTGGTCAAATCCTCCATTGTCTTCTTAATCCTATCTATATTCTTATCCTTCATCGCGGCCTTAAGATCATTTATTCTTGCCTCAATATCTGCTCGCTCCGACTGGCTTATCTTATCGCCGAATTCCTTAAGGGATTTTTCGCTCGCATAGACCAGAGTATCCGCCTGATTAATAATTTCTACTTCTTCCTTTTTCTTGGCATCTTCCGCGGCAAATTTCTCGGCATTTTTAACCATCCCCTCTATCTCTTCTTTGGAGAGTTTCTTGGGAGCAGTAATACGGATTGACTGTTCTTTACCCGTGCCCAGATCTTTTGCCGAGACGTGCACTATACCATTGGCGTCAATATCAAAGGCAACCTCAATCTGAGGTATGCCGCGCGGTGCCGCAGGAATACCTACTAAATCAAATCTGCCCAACTCCACGTTATCGTCTGCCATTGGCCGCTCACCCTGAAGAACGCGAATAGTTACCGCTGTCTGGTTATCAGCAGCGGTTGAGAAAATCTGGCTTTTTCTCGTAGGGATAGTTGTATTTCTTTCGATAAGTTTGGTGTTAACTCCGCCTAAAGTCTCAATACCTAAAGATAGAGGGGTTACGTCAAGTAATAAAACATCCTTCATATCACCTTTAATGATTGCCGCCTGAATTGCTGCGCCCAACGCTACACACTCCATCGGGTCAACCCCGCGCTCGATCTTTTTGCCGACATAATCTTCCACGAATTTCTGAACGATGGGCATGCGCGTGGGGCCGCCGACCATAATAATCCGGTCGATATCCTTTGGTGTTAACTTAGCATCAGAAATTGCCTGCTCCATAGGATGACGGCATCTGTCAATAATAGGTGATACGAGTTCTTCTAATTTTGCCCGCGTAATTGACATCGTTAAATGCTTCGGCCCGGTTGCATCAGCAGTAATAAAAGGAAGATTGATATCCGTAGTTAATGTTGAGGACAATTCAATCTTTGCCTTTTCTGCTGCTTCGCGTAACCGCTGCACAGCCATTTTGTCATTACGTAAATCAATTCCGGTTTCGCGTTTGAATTGGCCAACAATATATTCGATAAGGGTATTATCCATATCCGTGCCGCCTAATTGCGTATCCCCTGATGTTGCCTTAACCTCAAATACGCCTTGGGCCATTTCCATAATCGTGACATCCAAAGTTCCCCCGCCAAAATCAAACACCATAATCTTCTGTTCTTTCTGCGATTTCTCAAGGCCGTAAGCAAGGCAGGCGGCAGTAGGCTCATTGATTATGCGCAAAACCTTCAAGCCGGCAATCTCGCCCGCGTCTTTGGTAGCAGTTCTCTGGTTATCATCAAAATAAGCTGGACAGGTAATTACTGCCTCTTCAACTTTATCCCCTAAATAGGCTTCGGCATCCTGCTTTATCTTCTGCAAGATAAACGCCGATATCTGCTGGGGAGTATATTCTTTGCCGAAAACCTTGAATTTAAAATCCGTCCCCATCTTGCGCTTGGCTGCCTGAATTGTTCCTTCGGGATTTATTGCTGCCTGGCGCCTTGCTGGCTCGCCTACCAGGCGCTGGCCGTCTTTGGTAAAAGCAACGTAAGAAGGGAATGCCTTACCCGAGGCCACACCCGCGCCTTCCGCAGAAGGGATAATCACGGGCCGAGCGCCCTCCATAACCGCTGCTGCGGAATTAGAAGTTCCTAAATCAATTCCGATAACTTTTGCCATTTCCTCGCTCCTTTCGTCGCTCGGAGATTACAGATTACAGAGTACAGATAACAAATTAACTCTGTGACTCTATCAATCCCCAAATCATACTTGTAATCTCTTTAGCTTCCGAACGAACCTTATTATATTCGTTTTCTTTAATTAGCCCTTGACGTTTTAGGACGTTAAAGACAGAAACACATTCCCTGCTTGAATCTAAAGATATCCCAAAATATCTATTTTTCTCTTTCTTTGATTTTTTGCCGTTACCCTCCGCTAAATTATTAGCAGTAGATAATCCCGCTCTTATTAAATTTTCTCCCAGCGAATATCTGTATTCTTTCGGTAAAGCTTTTACAACCTCAAATATGTCATCTATAAACTCCAAAGATTTTTGATATACGTTTAGGTTTTCAAAATCAAATTTAAATTCTTCCATTCTCTGTTCTCTGTTCTCTGTTCTCTGTTCTCTTAGAAACCTTAACTTTTGCTGTCCTGATTACGCGGTCATTCAGTAAATAACCTTTTTGTAACTCCTCAATAATGGTGTGTTCCGGCACATCTTTGCTTTCAACCTGCATAAGTGCTTCGTGATAGTGCGGGTCGAATATTTTACCTTGCGCCTCTATGGGTTTAACGCCGTATTCCTTCAACATATCATACAGATGCGCCAGGATCATCTCCACGCCCTTCAAAAATGCCGATAGATCCTGATGTTTAGACTGCGCAAGCTCAACCGTGCGCTCTAAATCATCCAGTATATTTAATAATTCCGAGATAATTCCTTCGTTAGCAAATTTAAAGAAATCGCTCTTTTCCCTTTCCAGACGTTTGCGTGTGTTATCAAAATCTGCCTGAAGCCTTAGTATCTTATCCCAATATTCCCTAGCTTTATCCGCCTCTTCCTTTAATTTTAAATATTCGGCCTCTTTGAGGGTCACAATCTTTTCTTTGTGGTTTTCTTTCTGCTCGTCCATAATTTTCTTTAAATCCTATCCAACGTTTCGGTTAGTGCTTGCGATATATATTCCAAAGCAGGGATAATATGCTTATATTCCATGCGCATCGGACCCAAAACCGCAAGCCTGCCGTATCTATTCTTTATACGGTAACTTGAAACAACCAAAGAACAACTTTCCATTTCCGGGTAATCTAATTCGTCGCCAATGTATATTTTTACCCGGTCGGAAAAATCGCGATTGATAATATTGAGCAAACGTTGCTTATCTTCAAGCATCTTGATTAAACAGCGGGTTCTCTCGAAATTCTGGAACTCCGGCTGGTCTAACACAAAGCTTATCCCTTTATAAAAAAACTTGTCCTGCCACTCCAGAAATGAAACAATGCCGGCGTAATGGGTAATTGCGGCAATAAGTCCTGAGGTCTTCTCAAAGGCATCCTCCAGGCGTTTGATACCTTGATTAAATTCTCTGACAATACGCTCTTTTTCCGCTTCTAAAAGCCCCATTTCCTCGATAAGAAAATCCACATAATAGCGGTAACCTATATTCGTCGGCATCCTGCCTCCGGAAGTATAGGGATGAGTTAGGTAGCCAGACCCTTCCAATTCAGCAAAGATGTTTCTTATTGTTGCCGGGCTTAAATCAAAATCCCTGGCAATGTCTTCGGAAGCAACGGGCGTTGCCTGTTTGATATACCGGTTAATCGTTGCTGATAAAATAGCCTTTCTTCTCGAACCATAATCAACATTTCTTACCATAAACCACCTCTATTTAGCCCTTCGACTTCATCCTTCGGTAAACTCAGGACAGCCCTGAGCGTAGTCGAAGGCCTTCACTCACCTCAGTGCCGAGCGTTCTTTCGTGCAGATAGTTCGCTGCGGGGGCAGGGCTAATGGTGAGTACAATCGAACCATTAGCACTCTTATCTAACGAATGCTAAGTCCCGTTAGAAAATACTTCTTCTGCCGTTAGAATACCTTTTCTAACGGGGTAAGCAATAATTTTAACATAAAATATTATCTTGTCAATTACTTCATCCTTGCTTGATCCTTACTTAAACACTATTTTTTTATCGGTGCCCAAGTCTATCATTACTCTAGAACCCTCTTTTAAAGAGCCATCGAGAAGCTTAAGCGAAAACGGATCCTGGATATATTTTTGTATCGCCCTCTTTAAAGGACGCGCTCCGAAATTGCTATCAAAACCTTTATCTATAAGGTAATCCTTTACCTTCTGGGTAATTTCTATACGAATACCTTGCTGTGCCAATCTTGCGGAAAGCGGTCCTAATTCTATATCCACTATTTTTTTCATATCGTCTTTGGTTAGAGAATTAAAAATTACAATATCATCTATCCGGTTTAAAAATTCGGGCCGGAAAATCTTTTTTACTTCCTCAAGAAGTTTATCCCCGGTATCCTTAAGCGCACTCTCTTCTTTAGGGGTCTTGAAACCGATTGAGCCCTGTTGTTGGAGAAGTTCGGCGCCGATATTAGAGGTCATAATTATTACGGCGTTAGAAAAGTTAACGGTTCGGCCTTGGCCATCGGTTAACCGACCGCCGTCTAAAATCTGCAACAATAGGTTAAACACCTCAGGGTGCGCCTTTTCAATCTCATCCAAAAGTATGACGGCGTAAGGCCGGCGCCTAAGCCGTTGCGTAAGCTGGCCCCCTTCTTCGTAACCGACGTATCCCGGTGGAGCACCGATGAGCCGGGAGACGCTAAATTTCTCCATATATTCCGACATATCAATTCTGATAAGTGCTTCTTCGTCATCGAATAAAAACCAGGCTAATGCCTGCGCTAATTTAGTCTTACCCACACCTGTCGGCCCCATAAAAATAAAAGAACCCCGCGGCCTTTTTTCGTCGGCCAATCCGGAACGCGACCTTCTGATACAGTTAGCTATAACCTTAATCGCTTCATCCTGACCGGCTACCTTCTCCCTGAGAAGCCTTTCCATATTTACTAATTTCTCTGTCTCTGACTCCTTAAGTCTGGTTAAAGGTATTCCTGACCACTGGGAAATTACTTGGGCAATGTCCCCGTCATCAACTTCCTGCCTTAATATCGCTGATTCTTCTTTCTCCCGCTGATTCTTCTTATCATCTAAATCTTTGACTTCGCTGGGTATACTGTCTATATCAATTCTCAGGCGCGAGGCTGCCTCATCAATCAAGTCCACAGCTTTATCCGGCAGATGCCGATCGGTTATGTAGCGGTGGGATAAATTGGCAGCGGCAATAAGTGCCGAATCCTTTATACGTACTCCGTGATGTATTTCATATTTTTCCTTTAAACCGCGCAATATCCCAATCGTATCCTCTAAACTCGGCTCATCAACAAAAACCGGCTGAAACCTTCTCTCTAAAGCAGAATCCTTTTCAATATATTTACGGTATTCATCCAACGTCGTGACACCGATACAGCGCAATTGCCCTCGCGCTAACATGGGTTTTAACATATTGGAGGCATCAATTGCGCCTTCGGCAGCGCCGGCACCGACAATCGTATGCAATTCATCAATAAATAAAATAACCCGGCCGTTCTTGCTCTGTATTTCCCGCAGGACTGCCTTGAGCCTGTTTTCAAACTCACCGCGAAATTTTGTTCCGGCAACGAGGCTACCCAAATCAAGCGAGATTATCTTTTTATTTTTAAGGCCGCTGGGGACATCATCGCAGGCAATACGCTGCGCTAAGCCCTCTACAATTGCCGTCTTACCCACACCTGCCTCGCCGATTAAAACCGGATTATTCTTGGTGCGGCGGGATAATACCTGCATCATCCGCCTGATTTCTTTATCCCTGCCGATCACCGGGTCAAGCTTCAAATTTCTCGCCAAATCGGTAATATCCTGGCCGTATTTTTCCAAGGCATTAAATTTCGCTTCCGGATTCTCATCGGTTATGGTGTAGCTGCCGCGTATCTGGGAAAGGGCTGATAAAATCTTTTCTTTATCAATATTTAATTTCTTTAATTCTTTTGCCAGCGGCGAATCATTGTCGAATAAGAAAGCCAAAAGGATGTGTTCTGCCGAAATAAACTCATCCTTTAAAAACTCGGCTTCTTTACCTGCCGCATTAAATAAATTAGCAAGACGGGAGGAAAAATAAACCTGAGTATTAGCTCCGGTTACTGATGGCTTTTTTTGCAGACCATCCTCAATGATTTTGATTAGTGAAAAGGTAGGAATGCCTAATTTATCAAAAATAGATGCGATTATGCCCTCCTCTTGCCTGAGCATCACGTAAAACAAGTGTTCTGGCTCAACCTGCTGATGGCCCGAGTCGGTAGCAAGGCTTACCGCATCCTGAATTCCCTCTTGTAATTTTACGGTTAATTTATCTAATCTCATAATTTACCTCATTCCCCAAACCCCTCACAAGATCGGGTCTTGTAACTTATTATTTTTCAATATGATTCAAGACCCGATCTTGACTATGTTAGCACTCCTTTAGCATGACTGCTAATATCCAGGCAAAAAAATTATTCTTTTGACTCCATCTCTAAAATTATTCTTACGCCGCTGATGTTGACGCGTTTATCTTCCATAAGATAATGTACGTATTCTAATTTTTTTATATCCTTCAAGGAATAAATCCGGCTCTTCTTGCCGATTCTTTTCGGCCTAACAACGCCTGCCTTGTCCAAAGCACGCAAGGTCCAAATCGGCATATCCACCAGCTTACTCACCACACTTATTACATAAACCGGCTCATCCGCGCTGATCTGTATATCAAAGAGTCCCATTACCCATCATCCCCTCTGTTCAGGAACAAATATAGCATAAAATAATTATTTTGTCAAGATATTCTAATAAAATTTTTTACTTATTCTAATTAAAATTATCTAACTCTTTATTTTTCAACAACTTATTCGCAAGTAAAGTAGGTAGAGTAACCTCTATTTTTATACCTTTGTTGGTGTAGTCTATTTTATGAACCTTGCCTTCTTTATAAAGCAAATTCACAATATCCATTCTCGTAGAAGGAATAACTAACTTCAAGCGGCTCATCCGGGCTTGAAAATATTCCCCTATTTTGTTTAACAAAATATCGATATGCTTGCCAAATTTTGCGGAAAGAGAAACCGCGCAGGGGAATTCTTTTTCCAACGTGTTTAGCCAAGTCTTATCATCAATCAGGTCTATTTTATTTAAGGCGGTAATAATCGTCTTTTTATCTGCGCCTAATTCTTTTAACACCCCCATTACTGCTTGGTTATGTTCAAAAACCCTGCTATGGCTAGCGTCTAAAACCTGGATGAGCAGATCTGCCAGTTGAACCTCCTCTAAGGTGGCCTTGAAAGCTTCAATAAGATGATGGGGAAGATTATGCAAGAAACCCACCGTATCAGAGACGACAACGTTTTCTCCGTTGGCCAACCGCATATTTTTAGACAGGGGGTCTAAGGTTGTAAATAAGCTATCATGTACAACCTGACCCGCATTGGTTAGGGTATTTAAAAGGGTTGATTTACCGGCATTGGTATAACCTACAAGGGCAACTGAAGGAACACACCCTTCTCTTCTTTTTTCCCGGATAACCTGGCGATGGACGCGTAAACGGCTGAGGTCTTGTTTTAATTTATCTATTCTTTTTCGTATGCGCCGGCGGTCAACTTCAAGTTTCTGCTCTCCCGGCCCCCTTGTTCCTATGCCGCCTCCCAGACGCGACAATATAACGCCCTTGCCTATCAGTCTCGGCAGGAGATACTGAAGTTGGGCTAATCCTACCTGGGTTTGGCCTTCCGGGGTTTTGGCGTGCCGGGCAAAAATATCCAGGATAAGCTGTGTCCTGTCAATAGTTTTTCTGCCGATCGCGTCTTCTAAGTTTCTTTGCTGTGTGCCTGATAAATCGTGGCTAAAAATAATCACCTCTGCTTCTTCATCATGAGATAGAACGGCTATTTCTTCTGCTTTTCCTCCTCCGATAAAAAAATTCGCCGTAGGCTTATTTATAACGCAGGTAATATTCGCTAAAACCTCAACCCCGCTACTTATTGCCAATTCCTCTAATTCTCGGGCGCTATCTTCGATATCCCAGCTGTCCTTTTCTGATTCTAATTTTATGGTTACTAACAGAGCTTTTTCCATATTCTTTTTGCTATATCCCCTGCTGATTCTCGTCGCTTAATATTAATCCACTTTACTCGTTTATCTCTTCTAAACCAGGTAAGCTGTCGTTTAGCATAATGGCGGGAGTTGCGCTTAATCAGACGCCCTGCCTCGGCTAAATCATACTCGCCGTTTAGAAACCCTTTTATTTCCTTTATACCTATGGCCGCAGATGCACTCCGGCTTAGTTTTAACCGGAGCAATCTTTTAACCTCCGCAACCAATCCCTGCCGAAACATCCTATCCACTCTTAAATCGATTCGTTTATACAGTTCACCCCTATCCCTGTTCAGGCAAATAATTCTTACATCAAAATCCTCGGCAATCCCTTTTCTTTTTTTCTGCAATTCGGAAATGGGGATC
>Ga0315280_10008770_pt1 | contig 13175 bp, 11 predicted proteins | sample YL17G06_40_MG_FD_203697 | JGI IMG/M metagenome (GOLD analysis project Ga0315280, IMG submission 203697) | Sediment microbial communities from Yellowstone Lake, YNP, Wyoming, USA - YL17G06_40 | ecosystem: Environmental > Aquatic > Freshwater > Lake > Sediment | place: USA: Wyoming | collected...
TGAAGATTTTTGCTGATGAGCGGAATTCGGCTTTGGCTTCGTAGTGTTTCCACACCCAGTGGAGACCCCATACCATGCTTGGAATTCCCGAGAGGAGCCCTCCGATTATGACGCCTAGTACTCCGAGAGGCGGGATTAGGAGGAAGGCGAGGGGGAGGCCGATGATGATGGTTAGGACGGCTTGTTTCATGAGCACTTTTGTCTCGCCCAGGCCTGTTAGGAAGCTGCCCAGGCTGAGGTTACCGACAACTGCGTACAGGTTGCCGATTACGTAGAGGGTTAGGAAGAAGGGTGCGTACGCGTATTGTTGGCCGAACAGCGTGTTGACTATCGGCGTGGACAGGGCCATCACGGCCATGGTTGCTGGAATGAGGAGTATTGCGGTGTATTTTACGGAGGACGCGAAGACGGTTTTGACGAGTTCACCCTCGTTCTGGGAGTCGAGCTTTGCAAAGGCTGGGAAAAGCACGGTTGCGATTGGGGTAGTGAAGAATGTTAGGAGCACGGCGAAGTTGATGGCGGCTCCATAATTGCCTATGAGTGAGTTGCCTGTTGTTGTGTTGGGGATGTAGACTCCCATCAATAAAGTGTTAAACTGGGTTAGGAGGCCGAGTAGGATGCTGGATATGCTGAGGGGTATGCCGTATCTCAGCATCGGTTTCAGGGTTTTGGAAATGCTACTTCTGGCTTTTCTGGATTTGGTTAGGGGCTTGTAGAGCACGAGGTAGAGGATGGCAACGCCGATTAGCCCTGCGGCGATGTAGGAGAGGGTGTAGCCGAAGACAGCGCCGAGGATTCCGTACCCCAAGAGGACTAGGACAGGGCCGACGGCGGTTTTGACGATGGCTTGACAGATTATTGTAAGGCTGTTCAGATTCATTCTTTCGTAGCCGATGAAGCTGGATTGAGCGGCTGTGAGCAGTGAGCCTGAGAGTATCGTAATGGACATGATGGATATGTATGGGTATATGTCTGGTCTTTTGAGGATGGATGCGAAGAGTCCTGCCAGCACGAAGGATAGGCTGGACATGGCTACGCCCGTGGCGACCTGGAAGGTTACGCCGGCGAGGAGGATGTCGCAGGTTTCTGGTTCTTTGCCTTCAGCGCGGAGGCTGGCGATGTGTTTGGTGATGGCGCTGCTGACTCCCCAGTCTCGGAACAGGTTTATCATGAGGCTGGGAGCCATAGACAACGTGTACAAGCCGTAATTGTCTTTTCCCAAGAACCTCGTCAAGAACACGGTTCCGACGGCCATGATTATGGTGGACGTGGCCACGCCTATGAGCAACTGGAAGCTTCCAGTGGCCGAGGTCTTGCCTATCTCCTGCGCTTTTTCCACGGCTTTCCATCCTTTCAGGGTCTGTCCAAAAGTGGCCGAACCTATTTAACTGTCTTATGGTTTGGTTGTTGAGTTGTGAGCCTTCTGCTTGTGTGCTCACAGCCTACCCCCTCGGTCTACTATATGATCCAAATATGATCTGGAAAACAGAACCAGCACCGCAGCCCACTGAAAACCTAATTCAGGAACAGGCATGCACGCTAGTCGGGGTATACGTCTTCAGTCCAAGCCTGAAACCCTCTGAGAGCACTGTAGGGTAGCGCGCTCGAGCATCGTGGACAATATGCGGAGAGGAGGCTTATACCCCTTGGGAGAAGTGTATGCGAGGTTTCTTTTTCTCTTAACAAAATCAGGTGAATCGACTAACTCAAGCTTCTGATTATCTCGTTTCATGTGCGGTTGAGAGCGCGCGCGGCCAGTCTTACGGCTTGTTTGCTTGAATGTCTTGGTTTCCACCCGGTTCTTAGGAGTTTGTCTATGGATAGTTGCATGGTTTTCACGTCGCCTTTCCATCCTCTTCCGCCGTTGACTCCGCCGGTGAACTTGTATTTGATTCTAGGCGTGTTCATTTCTTCTGAAACGATTTTGGCGATCTGTGCCACGGTTATCTTGTCATTGGGGCCCACATTGAACACGTCGACTTTCTCAGTGCCTTTCGAAAACGCATTAGTCAAATGCATTATTGCTTCGATACAGTCTGAGATGTACATGTAGGATTTTTCCTGACTCCCGTCGCCGAGTATCTCAAGTTCTCTTGGGTTGGTCTTGATTTTCTTGATGAAGTCTACTATGACTCCGTGGTTTGATCTTGGGCCTATGATGTTGGCTAGGCGCAGTATGAGTGCTCGATGGTTGAACGTGTAGGTATAGCTTGTGATGAGGGCTTCGCACGCGAGTTTTGAGGCGCCGTAGGTTGAGATGGGTATCAGCGGCGCATAATCTTCCGGTGTTGGAATCAGTTTGGCTTCTCCGTACACGGTGGATGTTGATGTGAAGATGAGGGTTTTTGGTTTTCCATTTTTTCTTACGGCCTCGAGCAGGTTGAAAGTTGCTAGGATGTTTTCTTCAAAATGCGTCTTGGGATCTGTTTCGCCTATCTTCACTTCAGGGTTTGCTGCTAGGTGGAAGATTGTGTCCGAGGCGTTAATGATTTGCTCCAGTTTTTTCGGTCTCTTCAAATCTTCTTTGACGATGGTTAGTGAAGGATTGTCCTGCAGATGTTGAATGTTATCAATTTTGCCGTTCGAGAAGTTGTCGAGCACTACTACCTTGTGTCTCTGGTTTAACAGCCCTTCAGTCAAGTGGCTGCCTATGAAGCCGGCTCCACCTGTGATAAGTAACACGCGTCCAATCATTGTGTTACATCTCAGATTCTAGCTGATAATAGGTTTGTGAGTCAAGATAGTATTTAGGATTTGTTTTAGAAGCATATCCTGACGACTTCGTTATTGGCCGTGGGCGGTTCCGCTTCTGTGTGGTGCAGTGGTTAGCGGTGCGGCTTTCTCATATTGTTCATTGGCTATCGGTAGCCGCCTTTTCAGGTGTGTTGGCTGAACAGCTGCTAATAGGATGGACTATGTTTCGCATTCCTCTGGTTCTTCAGGTATCATGACCGTTATTGTGATGAAGTCGTCTTCGGAAGTCGTTTTGGCGGGGGTTTGTTGGGTTTGCTGCTGTTTGTGAGAGCCTGTCCAGAGCATAGTCCATCCGATTATCCAAAGGAACACTACGATTGGCAGGAATAGTAGCTTGATTACACGTTTGCACATGTTTTTTCACATGTGAAGTTTTGGCGTCGAAGGGTTGAGTGGTGTTGTGTGTCGTTAAGACTTTTGCGAAGCTGGAATAAGTATTCGCGATGCGTCTTGTTTGATTCTGATTTCATATTCTCTTGCGATGGCTGTTGTAGCGAAAGCTAAGGTCAATATGGTCAGGCTTAGAACGATTGGAGTTAGGCGTATGCCCCATGGCGTGTAGTTTAGGAGTAGGCCCACTATGGGGACGAGAGCTATGCTCATGCCGAGGCTCAGAGCGACTCGCTCAATTATATCCAGGTCCTTTTCGGTTGTTCCAAGAGAATGCGCCAGTGCACGTGCGAAGGGGAGGGTTTGTGGAAACAGAGCTTTTATGAAGGCGTAGCCTGGCAGCCACAGGACGAATATTATTCCTAGGACGTATCTTAGGTATACCAGTGGGAAAGCGTCTTCTGGGACGGAGAACACGACCATTGCTGTTGCTATGGTGAGTGTCATTGTGACCCAGTACCAGCGGGCGTAGTTTGAGCCTAGGTAGCTGGTGAGTTTTTCTGGGGTTGGCGTTTGGGGCGGTTTGAGATGGATTTTTTCTTCTTGCTGCAGGTGCATTATTCGATTTAGTATTTCCTGTTTGGATTTTGATGACAGTGCTTGCACTTGGTCGACTAGTTGTTGAACGTTTTGCGGTTTTGCCGTTTCGACGATTTGGATTATTTGTTGGTCTAGTTCGTCTTCGGCGGGTTTTTTGGGCAATTGTGTTGGCTCCTTGGCTATCGGCTTGTAAGTTCTGTGAAGGTTTTAGGGTTTACGCTTCTATGTTAACGTTGTTTCGTTGTTGTAAGAAAGAGCGTTTCCAGTAGAGGTACGTATAGCTGCAGAATCTTCGTCTGCATAGAATCCAGACGTGCCTTCAAGTTCGTCGCTGTGCAGAATGTGGGTTGTAAGCGTGCTGGTCTTCGTGTTTCTTTGCGTTTCATGGGCTGATTATGATGGTAGCTATTCTTATTGCCACTGTTATGAGGAAGAGTGTTGAGACAGTTAGTGCTACGTTTCGTAGTCTTTTCTTGTTGATGAGTAGGTTTGTTTTTCCGTAGTATGGTGAGATGAGTTCTGATGTTATGAGTAGGACTATGGCTGTGATGGCTAGCCACAGGCTTATGTCCCAGAATGTTAGTGGAAAACTCATTGTGCTATTCCTCTATGATTTCGTAGCTGGCTTCTATGGTGTTGCCGTCTTCGGAGCTTTTGGTGTCTGTTATTCTTACGGGTTTGCCTGTTGCTTTCGTTATGGCTATGGCGATGGCGCTGCAGATTGGACCGCCTATTGAGCCAGTTAGTTGTGAAGGTTCTTCTGCTTCTTTGAATGTGTCTGCGTAGAACGGCTTGGTTATTTTTGCGTGGATTGTGGTGCTTTTGGTCATGTCGTCTTCTGCTCGTATCTCTAGGTTTTCAGCGATTTCCAAGTTTTCAATGAAGAGTTTTGGGAGATTCTGCTGTAGGTTTTTGAGGTCTGTTCTGATGAAGCTTGTTCCGAGCGATTTTTCGAGCAGTTTTGACAGTTGAATGCCAGGCGGTGTGAGTAGCATGCCCCGTGGGGTTCTTGCTACAGGTTGGTTTTCGTATTTTTGGACTTGTTCTGGTGTCGGCAGGCTTGTGTCCTTATGTTTTGATATGTATATCTTGGTGGTTTCTGGGTCTGCGAAGTACTTTGGTGGCAAGTATGTTACATCTCCTTTGTAAGCGAATTCTTGTATCATCTGGTTTAACGTTGTTAGTGAAGGTGACAGTGTTGCTTCTAGCAGGACTTTTTTCGTGTATTCTTCAGGCCTGATGTAGAGGAGGATTGCTCCCCAGAAGGCTAGGCCTAGTCCTATGAAGGCCAGTATCGTTGATGTGGATATAGTAGAGGCTACTAGAGCTATAGTGCCCAGTATGAGCATTATGATGCCCGGTGCTTGTGCAAACCCGACTTCTATCCTCACTTTGTGTCCTCCTATTTTGCTGCGTCTGCTTTGGTGATTTGGAGTACGTGATGAAGTTTGAAGTTTCTGTGGTTTTTTGCTCTGTTCGCTAAGTCTGCTTAATCGCTCATGTCTTCCACGTTTGTATTGGCTCGTCATTCTGGCTGTATACGGAGCTCTTTATGATGCCTGCCTTCTCTAGTCCCTGAAGCGCGCGCTACGCGCATTTTCTGACCGGCGCAGACGGGGATTTTGTGTCAACCGACTTCCTTTTTGCGTATACAATAATCAGAGTCAAGATGATAATAAATGATAGCAAAGCTATTAACGTAAATTCTGGAATCACGTTGTAGACGTAGTATTTTCCTGCGTTGTCTTCTGTCGCCATGTTTCCAGCGTTGTCGAAAGCCGTTATCTTAAAGGACACTGATGTCTGATTTGGTTGACCAGGAATAATAATCTCATAAAGATGACTGGTTTCGTTGTAGTTCATTAACAGATCAGTCCAAGAGGTGGCGTTGCCCAACTTGTATGATAGTGTTACGTTTTTTACTTCACTTTCCGTATCCGTCACATTAACGGTTACTGTTACTTCTTGGTTCAGTGGAACATCTTCGCTAGGCGTGTAGGATGGAGTTTCAATTGTTGGCGGTGTCTTGTCTTCTGGTGGGCTCCATGGTTCCATCAATGGGTAATTGTCTTTATTATCTGCATTAATGGGGTAAGGTGTATCCCCTATACCGTCACTACCTGTTAAGTTTTGATATGGTCCACTATACAAGTCTGCGCCCACATAGTCACTCCAATGGTTTCCGCCTGATGGATAGCTATCGTCCCAAACGTTCAAGCTAGAGTCAGTCTCTACTTGCTTCTCATAACTAAAGAAATCGTTATGTAATACTTTATTACCTGATGATTTTATTAGCTGAACTCCACAATAATTGTTGATTATTTTGTTCGCTACGATACTGTTGTTAGATGAATACATAAGCCAAAAACCATAGTCACCCATTTCCATTTTACACTCAGTAATTGTATTGTTTGACGCCCAAAACATTGGAAAACCATAGAGGTTGTTAAGTGATGTAACATTTTTTATGATCGAGTTGGACGTAAAACATAGTAAGACGCCTTCGTTATTGTTCGTCAAGGTTAAATCTTTGACAGTTATGTTGGTTGAGTTAATTATTGCGACATATCCCGCATCAGGTGGAATTTCCATGTTATGCTTGTTTGTCCAATAGTAGATGGGTTTGCCGTTGATCGTGTTCGATGTGTCGATGTCATTCATCAGATGGGAGATTTGATCTACTTCTACAGCAAAGTTGTACCTGTTTCCGATGATTGTGTTGTTCTTCATAGTCACCGTTGAGGAAGTCAATGAAATTCCTGCGTAGTTGTCCGCAATGAGATTGCCCGACAAGTTACTTTCAGGTGACCAATTTAACGATATTGCCTTGCTATTGGTTGTAAATTCGTTGTCAATAACTGAACTTCTGTTTGAGGAGATCACTTGAAGACCGAAACCGACGTTTAGTGTGATATGGTTGTTTATCACAAATATATCCATTGAAAGATATGCATGAATGCCTATAAGGAAATTTGCGATGGTGCAGTTTGTTATGGTTACGTTACTTCGGCTGGTTAAGTCGAATCCGTAGCCAGCTCCGTCTCCTTTGATCCAGTAGCCGTTGCCATCTATGAGTATATTATTTTTTTGAACTAGAATTACTGCAAAAATGTTATCAGTGAGTCTGTACAAATCGCCTATATGTTCAATTGGGGCCTCCACAGGCTCCACTAAACCATCAGGCCGAATGTAAACCACATTCGAGTCACTAGTAGCGAACAGCTTCAACGGTGCAGCTACTATAAACGCAGCAAACATTATTAATGCCAGGTTCATACAGAATATTTTTCTCATTCAGTTGTGACCTTCAAAGTTGAGCAATGCGAATGTACTCTCGTCAGATTATTTATCTATTATTCTGTCTTTTACACTATGATGAACTTGTTAATCTTCCAGTCCGTATTGATGATAAAGCAATGCACTTTTCATGGCTCTCTTGTGCAGAGTTTTACTGTTGAAATGACTCTTTTTCGCTTCCTCTAGATCCATGGGATGAGCACGTGCAACTGGTAGAGGAAGAATATGCTGCCATACATACATTCTTTCGAGGGGCGTTTCCATTCCATCCAATCAAACAACGGCGATGCATGCAATGGTTTATATCGGCCTGGCAAGAACTTATTGATGATCTCTTCAAACGCTTCAAAGTCCGTTACGTTTGCTGTTCTGACAAGTATTTTTGGTTTAAGCAATAAATTCTCCTGCAAAAGTGCGTATCACGTTTTGAAAGCCAGTAGGCAGAATACCCTTCATGTTTCTCCATGTAGATGCAATCCACTTTAATCCTAGAAGAAAAACCTGTGAGTTGTAGCTAAAAGGGATGAAGATCCTTTCATGCTGAGCGAATGAACATCCCACACTCAATTTCTGAATATGATGCTCTTCTATTGGATTAGAAGATGTCGCACCCAGAGAAAAATGTCTGAACCCATTTTCTTCAGCCCATTTAATCAGCTTCCAACTTACATATGGCTGAACAGAATACCTGCGAATATCTCTCCGATTTCTATCAATCGCGGCGTAGGTTCCGTAGATTCCGCCACCATATTTGAAATATGCTAATCCGCCTATGGTCTTTTCTTTTTCAACAAAAAGAATCGAAAAAATTTCCGGGAACAATAGCTTCCACATATTCTCGAAGAAACTAAAAGAATGTGGGCGAACATGGATATAGTTCATGTTACAGCAATACAAATCGTAGAACTTTCTCAAGTCGGATCTTGTGTTTGCGTGCCAAACATGCAAGCCCTTTCGCTCATAACCTCTAAACTTTTTCCTCTGGTTCTTCCTAAAGACTTTTTCCCAAATATACTTGGCAGGTGTCGTCTCTAGGTTGATTTCCATCGTGCCAGTGCTGGTGTCAACATAGCTTAGCGGCGATTTGAAAAATCGGCTTATCTTGTCGCTAGTAAACGAGATTTTCGCGTACGAGATACCTTTCTCAGAGCAATACCTCTTGAAAAAGAGATTCAAAGAGGAAGAAGCTTCAAAAGCGCAGCTCTGATCAATTACAGGACCTCCGAAATCTGAATGAGGCATTGAAGCATATATTCTGAAAGGCCCTGACTTCAAGACAAAGCCTGGACAAATACCTACCACTTTCCCATTCGTGTTTCTAATCGTCAAGTACACTGCTTGATGAGAGAAGGATTTTTCAATTACTTCTTTCCACTTTAGACTATGGAAAAAAGTTCTTTCTACGGCGGTTTCCAGAAAGTCTCCCCACTCGGTACTATTCTTTAACTCTTCAACAAACATGATCTATCACTCAATGCTCATCGTAGCCGTTCCATGCTACCATCATAAATTCAAACTCTCTTCGGCTTTTTTTGCTGCTGAACACATCGTTTCCAATGTTAACATGCCATTTCTTTCCTTTTTCTTTACGTACTTAAGTATTGGAATCAGAATCTTGTTAGTGTTTCGCTCTATGTGTTCCTTGTCTTGCCCAAAATTCCACAAATGTAACCAGAAATGTAGCGGTGTTTTCTTTATGATGCCTAGATCCACTATTTTTCTAAGAAGAAAAGGGTTCAATCCTAGACTAATGTACATGCTTGGACAGATGTTATACAAGGCTCCACACCTCTCTATACTCATGTTGTCTCTAAGAAAACCTCCTGACCCTCTGTAGCACTTGTACCCATATCTTTTGAGCAGGTCTAAGTGGGCTACGTGATTTCTAGGAAAAACAAAACTCTTAGGAAAAATGCCATATCCACCCATTCGTAGGCGGATCTCTCTCAATTCTCTTTCAGCTTCGTTTTGCGAAATTTCCGTAAATGACCTATGATAATAGCCGTGAGCCCCAATGTCATGACTTATAGGAGAATCTTGGAGTAAGTCTATGATTGAGCTGTCTACCTCAAGCATCTGTCCTCTAATTGCGAATGTTACGGCAATTTCAAAACAATTGATTATGTCCACAAATTTTGGCAGTACTCTTTCTTCCACTTCACCGATTAGAGATTCTCCAAAATGTGAGCTAACATCTTTATCGTATTTTCCATTATTCAGCACTGCTAGTTTCTTGCTACCCACATCAATGTCCACCGACAGAATAAACATCGCATTATCGAAGACCATTTTTCGTCTTTTGGTCATGAACATTGGAAAATGGTATAGTTGTGACAACAACAGAGGATGTATTCTCATTTCTACACCGTCTCATAGACTAGTTAGTGTATTTGTGTGCAACAAATGTTGCAGAGGCTTTATATTGAGCATGGGCTATATTGTATAGTAAGACACAATATTTACGTCTTCATTCGGAACCAAGGTGAAAATGAAACTATCATTTCACGATCGGAAAAGAAAGGTCTTGCTACCACTTGTTACTATAATTTTTGTTTCTTGTGTTTCCCAAGTCTTGGGTCTGGAGAATATCTCGAATCATATCACAGCCATTGGAGAAATAGTTTACCCTTTAGCTATTTTGAGGGGAGTGTCTTGGTATGGATTTGACTCGAATCCTTCATGGTATGAGATGAACAAGCAATACTTCGATTTTATGGTTCAGACTTTTCCTGCAATGACCTTTTTATCTCTTCCAGTGTCGGCAAATACTATAATGCCGAAAATTGAAAACGGCGACTATAACACAATCGACTATAGCAGGTTAAACCTGCTAAAGGATTTCGTTTCATGGTCCAAACCACATGAAATAAAGATTTTATTAAGCAACTATTGGGAGTCCACAAATGAAGTGGCATTAAAAGCCTATTGGAGATTTATGGCTCAACAGTTTCTAGATGAAAACACAATAGTCGGCTTTGATCTGATAAATGAGCCATGGGCTTTTGCTCACGGCGACGAGGGGTTGATTGACCTCTATGAAAGAATTATAGACGCGATACGAAGCGTTGACCCATACAGGACATGTTTTGTACAAAGCATGTATTATCATTATCAGACGGCCGAATGGCGTAATGTACTACTTACTAATCCTGTAAATCGATCAAACGTGGTCTATACAGCGCATCTTTATTCCCAAGATGCAGCAACAGGCGAATGGTATGACAGTTACACAAGCCCATGGATTCCATATTACCTTAATCATGATTACGGACGCGCAAAACAAGTACTTAGAAACACAACCGAGGGAGGGCATGGAGGCCTATACCAAAGATTTGGTTTCATAAAACAAGAGCTAGGATATCCCGTTGTCATAACAGAGGTGGCAACCATTGACACAGAAGAGGGACACCAATATTTAAGAGATGTCTTGGACATTCTCAATGAATGGAACATCAACTGGACTTACCATCCATGGTATACCAACATAGATAGACCAATAAGCCTAACATATCCTAATGGAACTGTGAGACCTAAAAGCACAATAGTCAGAGACGCAATGTAACAATTGCAACAACATTGTTGAAATCTTCGAGTGCCACGTGCACTATAGACCATCTTCCTGAAGTTATCAAACTCATATGTCCTCATTCATAGCCTTTTGAAAAACATTAAAAGTTGATTTTGCAATAATATCCCAGTCGTGAAATTTCTCAACATATTCGCGTGCTCTTTTCCCCATCTCACTCGACAATTGTTCATCATTAAGTATCTTTACTATTGCTTGGGAATATGAGATTACGTTAGCTGGCGGAACTAGGAATCCAGTCCTTCCATTTTCGACTATTTCCGAAAGTGATCCAGCATAAGTTGTTACTACTGGTTTTTCCATGGCCATAGACTCTAAAACAGTAAGGGGGCACTCAGTGTAAGGCCAAAACCTAAAAGGCAAAGCGACGACGTCTGCCATACCTAAGTATTGCATAATCATTTTCGGCTGAGTAATACCACCTATCAGCTGAATAGTAGAGTTTTTTCTTGCAAGATTCTCTAGATTTGTCTCAGTTAAATCCTGACCAGATTTTCGAGCCAAAATCACTAACTTCGCCGTTGGAATCTCTTCAAGAATTCTTTTCATTGCCGAGATCACGATGTCTGCTCCTCGAGGAGTAGACAAAGGCCCAAAATACAAGATTATCTTGTCTTTTTCCTCAAATCCAAACGTAACTTTCTTATTCGTCTTGTCTTCTTGAGACAAAGGGCGAATATTCTTTGTGTCGACTCCCGAGGGTATCGAGGTGATCTTTTCTCCATCTATCCTCATTCCCTCAAGATAACTCTTCAATCGTTTGCTAAGTGTTATTATCCTCTTCACTTGATGTATATCTGCCCCCTTCTTGATCACAAAGCTTGGAGTGAATGAACAAAGAATAGAGTTCCAAAACCTGCGTAGCCTAAGAATATCAGACAATCTCAAACTCGTGAGATCTTGTCTGAATATCTTTCCTTGGTAAATAGTCCACACGATCCTTTTGCTTAACAATTTGCGCAAACGCAAGAAATAGAGTGCTGATAGTGGACCACTGTTCCAGTTGACCAAGTCCACATCGTTTTCGCTCAAGCTTTCCAATAAATCTCTTAGATCAAGCAAAGATCCTTTTTTTCGAATCCTATGAATTGACATCCCATTTATTTGCTCATCTTTAGGTAATCCTGGACTCAAGTCAGTGAGTACACATGTTAAGCTTCCTTGAGCAAGTATCCTGCTAGCGATTTCTTGAATCTGTCTCCAAGGCAATGCAACTATGGAAGCCTTCGTAAAACCTTCACAAAAAAAAGCTATATTCATAAGATTTCTCTCTTGTACCTTACAACATCTTGCAGATATGAAATGACTTTTTTTCTGATTTCTTTTTGATTCTTGGCGAAATCGTCTGCGGTACACAAGACTGGCAAATTAAGTAAGCGCGCTAACAACAGGTATTTCTGTCTGTTGCTACGAAAATAATCTATTGAAATGGGGCGCCTAGAGACTAGTAGTTCTTCAGGCGCGTCCAACACAAACGTGAGATTGGAAGTAGGGGTTGCTTGAAGAAAGAGCTTGATAAGGAGTTTTGTTAGCAAACTAGAGGTCATCAATGAAACCATAAAGTCATAGACACATCTATCGGATATCACGATCTTACCAAAAGAAAGCGGTATACGAATTTTAACTAATACATTGATTTGAAAATCAAGAAATATGGAATAGACTAAGAATGGCTCCAAAGCCTTGCGAATGTTTTTAGGAGCTCTTCCGAGTGGATTAATTTCACTTTCATCGCCAGTTTGTTCTTTTTGCCAATACCTGAGAAACCAAGTAAATGCATACAAAAAATAAGAGAACAAGACTGGCCTAATAACAACCCAACTGTAACGATAAGAATAGCCTTGTTTAGAAAGATAATCACAAAGCGACTTTGCATGAGTAGTCTTGCCAGACCCGTCCAATCCAGCAAAGCATATAAGCACACCCTTTCGTGGCAATAGTCGCCTTAAGTATGTTGAAAACTCTCTCTGCATTCTTCACATTGCTTCCTGTTCAGACTTGATGAGACGACTTACCCTCAGACTTAACTGTTTCTTGGCATCACGAGCAGTACTGATTCACCGTTGCTATACACAATAGAGGAACTTGCCAAAATCTCGTTTAGGTTTGTTATTTTCGAAATATTTGTCGCCGACCACCATAGTTCATGCTTTAAGTTGTAAAAGTGCAGGGCAAGATAACTGCTGTTTAGGTCGAATCTTGGCACACCCACGTTTTTTGGAATCAATGTATGGGTGAAGTACATAGTTAAAGATCCTCGAATGTCGACAGATATGCTTTCGTTGAGCGACAAATATTTTTGAGCCCAATTCCACATCAAGTAATCTGATTCTAGAACAAAAGTCTGCGAGATTGCTAACTCAGGGGAAACATCCTTTACCGGGCTGAACGTAACCAAGCGATCATAACTTGGAAGGCCTAGGTTGATCGGTAAGTTTACCATAAGGAAAAATACTAGAAATGCATACTTCAATTTTCTGTTAGTTTTCAGTAGGATATAGGCTAGGAAGGGAATCCAGAGCGGTAGAGACATAGAATAAACTCGGTTGAAAGCCACCGCAGAAGTAAAAACTGGAGTGACCAACGTGGCAAAGAATATTAAAAACAA
>Ga0315280_10008771_pt1 | contig 13171 bp, 11 predicted proteins | sample YL17G06_40_MG_FD_203697 | JGI IMG/M metagenome (GOLD analysis project Ga0315280, IMG submission 203697) | Sediment microbial communities from Yellowstone Lake, YNP, Wyoming, USA - YL17G06_40 | ecosystem: Environmental > Aquatic > Freshwater > Lake > Sediment | place: USA: Wyoming | collected...
GACGGCATCCGCGCCTTGAAAAAGAGGCAAATTCTCATCGACCTAGTGAGATTGTCCCCCAGATCAGTTCCTTCCGTTACGCAATCGTTCGGCATCTGCTGGTAGTCTTCCTCACAATTCACCCAGCATGTCATTTCGAGCCACGCGACAGGAGAAGCTCTCCAACTCAAAAAAGATCTAAAGTTGGAAAGGGCGAATGCCGATAGACAACCATGAAGGGTTTGGAAGAGGGTGTCTTCGGAGCGCCCCTAATGGGAATAAGGAGTGAGGACTATGACGAGGAAGAATTGGAAGGCGCACATCACAGTGTGGGGCGATTTTTTCTAAAAAAACACTTGACAAGGCAGTAGCCCCTTTATAGTATGACACTCATTCCAAGAGTACGGAGGGCCCTATCGAGGTACCCACGGCCCGGGCCGGCGAAGAGCCGGGCTGAAACGAAGAAGGAGACAAAACCATGTTGAGTAAAAGCTCGAGAGCGGGTGTATCGCTATTCGTGTTCGTTGTGGCTATGGCCGCGTCAGTCTCGGCCTTTGCGGGGTCAGCGGTGGTCGGCTCAGTGGCGGGGAGCATGAACGCGACCATTAGCGGGCAGGCGCTCTTGCCCAACACCACAATCTTCAGTGGAGACAGCCTGCAAGTGAAGGACGGGGCGGCGGTGGTAGCGGTAGGGAGCGGGAGCCGGCTGGTGTTTGGCCGGGAAACCGAGGCCTCTTTTCTGCGGGATGTGAATGAGGTGACGGTACTGCTGGGGCGGGGGAATGTCTCACTGTACCGGGCAGCCGAAGGGACGGGCCTGCGGGTAAAGGTGGGTGAGGTATCGATCCTGCCGGCGGCGGGCTATAAAACGCTAGGGGAAGTGGCGCTGCTGGGCGGGACGATTGTGGTAACGGCGAAGGAAGGGAAGCTGCGGGTGGAAGGAAACGGGCCGGCAGTGGAAGTGGTGAAAGGGAAGACGATCACGCTGGCGCGGCCGGCGCGGGGCCCGCAAGGTGCCGGCTCGGGTTCGGCGGGGGTGAGCAGCTCGACAGCCCTCCAGATTGGGGCGGTAGCGGCCGGGGGTACCTCGGCAGTCCTGTCAGGGGTGGCGATGTCGCGCGCGGCGGATGCGCGGGACGCTGCGGCAGCGGCGAATTCCACGGCCTCGCAGGCGGTGCAGGCGGCGAAGGCGGCGGAGGATGCGGCAGTGGCAGCGGGCTGCGCGCTGAACACGGCCTACCCGGATTTGAGTCCGTACACCCCGCCAGCAGGCTACACCTGCCCCTGAGCGGGTAGACTAGGAAGGAATGGAGGACGGGCGGCGGCCAAAGAAGGCCTCGGCGCCGCTCGTTCGCTTTTTTTCGACCTACTTCTCTTCTTGACTTCCAGACGAGCCACAGGTCTTTCAAAGGGAAACAAACCTTTTCCTTGTAAGCACGTGCCCGGAGTGCCCTCGGGCGGCAACTGAATCCTTCCTCTTCAGGGGAATGGGAATTGCATTCTCGGGCGCGGGGGAATCATCCTCCGGATGACTTACAGCTTTGCTCGCACTTTGGAGATGCTGGCCCAAGGTGCAGGAGCGCCGGCCTGAGAGGGATAACTACTCCAAAAACTCCGGTTTCACTGGGTGAGGCAGCAGCCCCTTTTCAAACCCGCGCTCCAGCAGTGTCCGAACCGCCTGACGACCGCGCTCGCCGTAGTCGAGCGTCCAGTCGTTCACGTACATGGAGACAAAGCGATCGGCCGTCGCGGTGTCGAGGCCCCGGCCGAATTGCATCGCATACTCCAAAGCCTCTTCCCGATGCTTTAAGCCATACTCGATGCTTTCTCTTATCAGTCTCGCAGCCTGATGCAGAGTCCGCCGGTCCAGGGAGCGGCGGATGGCGTTGCCTCCCAGGGGAAGGCGTAGCCCGGTCTGTTGATGCCACCACTCGCCCAAGTCCACGATCTTGCTCAGGCCTTCGCGGGCGTAAGTCAACTGTCCTTCGTGGATCACGACCCCGGCATCCGCTTCGCCCCTGGCCACGGCCGCGAAGACTTGATCAAAAGAGACAAGGAGGGGCTCAGCTTCTGGCTCGTAGAGCTGAAGCGCGAGATAGGCTGTGGTCATTTTCCCCGGCACCGCTACTTTTTTCCCTTTGAGGCCCGCGGAGCCTAGCGGGCCGCGGGCGACCACCAGGGGGCCGTAGCGGTCTCCGAAACTTGCCCCGCAGGGCAGCAACAGATAGCGCTCCGCGAGATAGGCGTAGGCGTGAAAAGAGAGCGCGGTGATGTCGTAGACGCCCTCGAGGGCCTTTTGGTTGAGGGTCTCGATGTCCTCGAGCACGTGCGTGAACCTAAGGTGCCCAGTTCGGATCTTCTTTGTGGCCAGGGCGTAGAACATAAACGCATCGTCGGCATCCGGGCTGTGCGCGAGCGTTAGCTCAAGCACGCGTGTCTGGGCGCTGTCCGCTTTCCGGGCAAACGACGGATCCATGGGTCCTCAGTTTGATTTTTCCCCGATGGTGCAGATGAAAAATTGTACCACACCTAGGGACCACTCACAATGAGCGCGTGCGCAGCCCGCCGCTCTTGGCGAGTGCTGTGGGGCACACGCTGAGCTCTTGCGCCCAGCGTCGCCGGGCACAGCTCTCAAGCTGATTGTTGTCGTGAAAGGCCGAGCTTGCAGTTTGGTCGGCCTTTAGACCTGAGGCGAGGACTTACCGTGACCTGACGGCTGCTGCGTTCTCCTACCTCTGGCCTCCCGTTGCCGCGCCGGTAGCAGGGGCGGGCAGGCGCGTGCGGATGGCCCGCAGGGCCCGCAGAGCTTCCTTGGCCACTTCACCATTCCGATCATGCGAGAGGCGCTCCAGGTGCTCGACGCTCGTCTGGTCGCCAGTAAACATGAGCACGGTACAGAGCCGGCGTCGCACCGTGGCGTCCTGGCTGGCCATAAAGGGGTACAAACGGGGAAGCAAGCTCGGATCCCGTGAAAGCTCCACCAGGTAGGTTTGGGCGGAATTGCCGCGGAACTTGGAGCCCAGCTCCTCTACTATGGCGCTCAAGTAATCCGTCTTCCCCAGGGCGGTGATGGCGTACTCCATCGCCAGCTTTGCCTCGCCGTCTTTCTCAGCGTGGACGGCTTTCTCGAGTTCGGGCATAGTCTTCGCGTCAGCGGCGCGCGCCAAGCCTTCCGCCGCCAAAGTGCGGATGGCCTGCTCCGAGTTCCACAGCGCATTGATGAACAGCGGGACGGAGACCGGGCTGCCGAGATAGGCCAATCCTTCCAGCGCCTTTTCTCGGGTGGACTTGTCAGGATTGTTCTCATACATGGACTGCAGTCTGGGAAGGGCTTCGGTGGTTCGCAGGACGCCCACCGTGACCGCCGCCTCCTTCTTCACTCCCTTGTTCGTCGCCTCCAGCAAGTCCACCAACGGCGGGCCGGCTGACTTGTCTTTGATCTTGGCCAACGCCTTCAGGGCTTCGACGGCCAGGTCCTCGTCGGAGGAATGTGCCGCCTTCACCAGATCGGGGACCGCGGCCTGCGCCAGGAGCACGCCGAGCCCGTTGGCCGCCTTACGCGCGGACTCCATCGTGCCCGTGTCGTTCATGACCTCGATCAGGGCGGAAATCACTTTGGGCTCCACCGTGATGCCTGGGTCGATGCGGACGTTCTCCTCCACGAAGCGACTTTTGGCGCGCTGCCACGTTTTCTGCACAAACCCTGTGAACCCGGGGGAGGGAATCTGACCGGTGTAATACCCGGTCAACCCCTCGACGGCCACGACGCGGATCTGGGGGTCTTCATCCCGGGTGGCCGCGATCATGGGGTCGAAGCACTCCGGGGCGCGCAGAGTGGCCAGCGCCACGACGACCTCGCGACGCACCTTCTCGCTGGGATCTTTCACCGCTGCCGCCAGCGCCGGCACCACGGCGGGATCCCCGCTCTTGCCCAGCTCGCGCGCTGCCTCGGCGCGCAGCTTGGGGTCGTGGCTCTTGAGTTGATCCACGTAAGGATTGGAGGGCGTGCTGGGAGCCTGCGGGAAGACTGTCGGCGGCCCCAAGCAGGTCGCCGCAAGAACTAAAAGGATAGCAACAATGCAAGGGCGACTCATATGACTCTCACCTCTCGCTGCAACTTTGACCCGGCGTGCGCTCGCGCCGCAGGCGAGCCAAGCACTAAAGTGCCATCTCGCCCCGGGGGCGCAGCGGCCCGGTTGCGAACTGCCGCTAGTATAGTACAACCGTCTTTCAAGGAGAGATTGGAATGCGAAGGGGCACACTCCGCGCACGCGCCCCCACGGCAGTGGCCAGGAGAGAGCCAGGGTCAGCAGGCTTGCGGCGGTTGCTGCGGCAGACTACTTCCCGACACACTTGCCGCTCGGGCGACGACCGGAGAGGTCAGAGTAGGCGGTGAGACTCGCCGCGGACGAAGCCGGGCCCTCCGGACTCCTTCCTGGCTGGGAGGGATCCCCAGCGGGGCTACTTCCCTATGCGCGCGATGGTGATCTTGGTCTTCTCGGCGTCCGCGTCGCGCGTGATGGTAACCGTGTTCAGCGCGCCCTTAGTCGCGAGCGTGAAGATGGCCTTCCCTTCAGACTCTTGGATGTGGATCTTCGATCCGAACTTCTCCTTGTAAAAAGCTAGCACCTGCTCAACTGAGTCTGAGGTCTCGTATTCCTGGCTGCTGATTCCGGCCTTGCCGCCAAATGAGAACTGGCCGCCACCCTCGGTTGCGGTCGAATCAGGATAGGGAGGCACGTCCACCGTCGCAGCGGCCTCCGCCTCGGAACCGGCGCCGCCTTTCTCCAAGTGGACCTCAGGAGTGCCTCTCTCACTCGACGTCGTTCTACCGGGTTCGACCATACCGCCAAACTTCTGCTTCACCTTGTAGACACCATAGACGCACGTCCCGATTCCGATAACCCCGAGGAAGACCAGAACGGCCACCACGATGAGAACGATCTTCAGCACGGGGCTTCCTGCCTTGGCGGCAGGCGGCGCCCCAGCAGCCATCGCGCCCGCCGCCGGGGCCACAGGCGGTGGTGCACTGGCAGGGCCTCCGGGCGCCTCCGCGGGGCCAGAGGGCGCACCCGCCGGGGTGCCACATCTCATGCAGAACTTCGAAGTCTCCTCTAAGGGAGAACCGCAGCTCGTGCAGAACTTCGCCATGTTGCCTCCCGGGAATTCCTATGGGATTTTGCCTTCCGAGGAAGTTTCCTCTTCGTTGAGCACTGCCACACCTTACGGCAAGTCGGGGGGATGCGCCGCAAACAGACCGCGCTGCTCTGAGACGCGCCCGAGAATACCACCCTTTCCGCTGGGAGTCGAGACCTCCCGGGTATCGCTTGCTGGATAGGGGGAATTAGTGCGCAGCCCTCAGCTATGCGTGATCTCCGGAGCGCCGGAGGAGCCTGGGGAGGGTGACCCCTACGAATGAGATCTTAAGGATGTCTCCTATCAGGAAGGGATAGAATCCCCAATGCCATACCTCGTGGGGGGCAACACCAAAGTAGCCGCGCAGCCAGAGAGTCCCGGAAATCAGGATCAGCGCGTCCGAAAGAAGCAGGGCCAGAGCCAGTTTCCATGCCTTACGGCTGGCGCCGCGCTCCACGAGCCACCCTGTCAGGGCGGCGGCGAGAGGGAAACTCCACAGATAGCCGCCCGTTGGCCCGAGCAGGTAGAGGATCGTCGCGCCACCTCCGGCAAACACCGGCAAGCCGGCCGCGCCGCTGGCGAGGTAGAGGGTCTGGCTGGCGAAAGCGCGTCGGCCCCCGAGCACAGCACCGCTCAGGAGCACCGCAAACGTCTGGCCGGTAAGAGGAACAGGCGTGAAGGGTAGGCGAAACTCAACCTGGGCCATCACCGCCGTGACCAAGGCGAATCCCACGGTCCACAGCAGGTCCATCGCGGGATTCCGCTCCTGGGAAAGGTTGTCAGCAAGCACGTTGGACATCACCTGACTCATGGGTCTCCTTGGAGATTGCAGGCTAGTTGCGTCTCGCTCCCATCCATCGGCTCGACGCTTGCCGGCTCACACAGGCCTGTAAAACTTGCTGCCGCTTCCGAGCCCTGCTCAGTATAACTGATGCTCCTCTGCAATCGCACTCCCTTCAGCAGGCGCGAATGGCCAATTCGCTGCATGCGCTAGCCGAAGCGTCACAATGTCTCCGATAATTGGCCCCATAAATGTTTTTCCCGCAGCCGAGTGGGCCTATTTGCCCAACGACCGAGGAAAATGTCTATGCAGTCGTTGCTCCTTTCTGCTAGCCTTGCGGCTTTGCCAAAGCGGCATTTCGCCGAGCAGGAGGAAAGCACTCTGTTCTGTGGACACCATCGCGGCCCGTGATGGGAAGAGTTCGTTGAACATGCGTTGAAGGAGGTTCGCCGTGGAGCGAGGCACGGTATTTGTCATCGGCGCAGGACCAGCCGGGCTTTTTGCCACGCGCAAGATTGCCGCGGCTGGCCATCGGGTGGTTGTGTTCAACCGCGACATCAAGCCCGGGGGCCTCGCCGAGTACGGCATCTATCCCCAGAAGTTTCACATGAAGGCAGGTCTGCGCAAACAATTCGCCAAGACTCTGGGAATGCCCAACGTGCAGTACTTCGGCAACGTGCCGGTGAGCAGCGCCGGCGCGCTGAGCCTCGGTGAATTGCGGCAATGGAATCCGGCCGCGATGGTTTTCGCGGTAGGCGCGCAGGGCACCAAGAAGTTGGGCTTGCCCGGCGAAGAGGCCAAGGGCGTGTATTCCGCGAAGGATTATGTGTATTACTACAATCAGCTTCCGCCCTTTGCGTCGCGAGATTTCTCCAGCGGGCGGCGCGTAGCCATCATTGGCATGGGCAACGTGATGGTGGACATCGCGCGCTGGCTGCTGCAAGACATGCCGGGGCAGAAGCCGGAGGAAGTCACCGTAATCGCGCGCCGCGGCCCGTTTGAGGTCAAGTTCGACGAGAAGGAGTTCGACCACATCGAAATGCACTTGGACCGCGCCACCCTGCGCGCCGAATTGGACCGCATCGAAGCGCGCATCCGCGCTTGCGATCAGGACATCACCAAGGTGCCGGAGTCCACTTTCCCGTGGCTCAACAAACCCGTGAGCGGGCCCGTCCAGGGCCGGCTGAGTTTCCGTTTGCTTACTTCACCGATTGCCATCAAGGTGGATGCCCAGGGCCGGATTTGCAGGCTTACGGTCGTGGAGAACCTCCTGGTGCGCAAGGGCGACACGACGGCCGCGAAAGCTACCGACCAGACCACCGACCTTGAATACGACACGATGATCTTCGCTATCGGCGACGTGGTGGATCCAGCGCTCGGTCTGCCTTACGAGAAGGGTGGTTATCTGACCAATCCCGACACCACTGATCCCGGCCGCGCAGCTTACGAGGTCTTCGACCCGCAGACGGGCAAAGTCCTCGAAGGCTGCTACGTCGTGGGCTGGGCGCGCAAGGCCAGCGAGGGCTTGGTGGGCAAAGCCAAGTACGACGCGGAGCAAGGGGCAAACCCCGTGCTGCAATACCTCGCAGGCGCGGCGCCGCGCACTGCCGCGACACCCGAGGAGATACGGCGCGAACTGAAGCGCAAAGGCCTGCGGGTCGTGACCAAGGAAGATGTGAACTTGCTGGTGCGCGCCGAGGAAGCGCAGGCGAAGGCGAGGAACCTCCCAGCCCTCAAGTTCTCCACCAATGAGGAGATGCTCGCGGCCATGGAAAAAGAAAGACAAGCAGCTTAGGAGCGTCGTCGGGGGCAGGGCGGCGCGGGTGGGCTGTCATTTCTCCCTCCGAGAGAGCCCGCGGGAGCGTATAATCGCCTACTCGGCAGAGGCACACAGGGTACACCCGGGCCAGAGAACGAAACCTTCTGGTCCCTCTGGGGGTCAGAGACAAAGACCATGGCTACCGAACAAGAAGAAGCCCGAGAGGATAGTGGTCAGAAGATAGTTCGACTGATCAGGCCCTCCGTGGTGGTGCTGTGCGGGCCCGCGGCGTGCGGGAAATCCACTTTCGCCGCCAGACACTTCCGGCCTACGCAGATCATCTCCTCAGATCAGGCTCGGGCGCTGGTGTGCGACGATGAGCGCGACCAGCGCTTTCAAGCGCAAGCCTTCGCGCTGCTCCATTGCCTCATTGAGCAGCGGCTGAGCATCAACCGGCTCTGCGTGGTGGATTCCACAGCGCTCACGCAACGCGCGCGCCAGGCGCTGCTGGAATTGGCCCGCGGCTATCATGTGCCGGCCGTAGTTCTTGTTCTGGACGTGCCGCTGGAGACCTGTCTCGCGCACGACGCGAAACGCGAGCGGACCGTCGGGCAGCCCGTCATCGAGCGCCAATATCAGTTGTTCGAGCAGGCCAAGGCAGCGCTCAAGCAGGAAGGATTCGACCAGGTCATCGAGCTGAAGAAAGAAGACATGGAAACGGCGCAAATCGAGATCATCTTCCGCCCTGTGCCGCGTCCCACCACGAATGCCGCGCCGCCCGAGCGCCGCCGCTATGCACCTCGGCCTCCGCGACCTGCCGCCGGAAATAAAGGTTCGCCCCCCAGCGCCAAGCCTCCCTCACCACCGCCCGAGCAACCCTCAAGCTGAATTGCGAGGGTACAGGGGACAGGGAACAGGTCACTGGCATCAGATGGTGGCTAGCCCTTTGCGCTCTGCTGATTCCTGACTTCTGTCTCCTGACTTCTGACTCCTGGCTTCTTGCATCTCCAACTTACGTGACGGCTCGTTCTGACGAAAGACAGAGTCCTGGTAGGCGCCTGAAACTGCGCGGCCTAAACGAGGGCTTTGAAGATGCCGAGCGGGGCCAAGATCCCGATGGCAATGCCGTAGCCCAGATCGGCCCAAAAGAAGCGCGCAAAGTTCAAGACGTACAAGACGACGATGACCGGGAAGCTCAGGATAGCCAGCGGGTTTCCTCGCAGAGCATTCCGGGGAGCGAGTCTCCAGATGTGCTTCAGGTCCTCGGTGGACGGGAAGGCGTGCATGCCGATCGAGAGGCCCAACCAGTAGAAAAACCAGGCGAGAGGGTCCGCGACTTCCAGTTCCCACACGGGCAGGAACGCCGCCGAGCAAAACAGGATGCAGAGGAGGCTGTTGGCGAAAAACGGGCCCATGCTGACGAAGAAAATGGTGTTGAAGTCGTCGCTATTTTCGTGGATCACGTAGCCGGCAGGATTGCCCACGCGGAAGAAACAGACGTCAAATACGGCCAGCTTGAACCACCGGCAAAAGAGCAGGTGCCCGGTTTCGTGCACGATGACGCCCGGGAAGGTCGCCAACGCGATCAGCCATCCGGGAATGGGAATCATGGCGTACTCCAGATTTCTAACAAGGTGCCGAGAAAGCCAGCCGGCCTGTCATCCTGAGGAGTCCGTCAGGGGACGGACGACGAAGGATCTCGTCAGTGGCCGATTCGCCGAGGGACCAGATTCTTCGCTCCGCGCAGCATGACAACGACGATACCTTTTTCAGCATCCTCCTAAGGCTTGCCTTTCTCCGGGCGAAACCGACGGTCGTATTCTTTCCGATCAATAATCTGCCTTGTCTTAAGCCGGTAGCGGATGCGCTCCTCATACTCCTTGTATCTTTGCAGGGCCTCGGGAGAGGAGGCGGCGAGCTGCCGCCCTTTCTCCAGCATCTCCTCGGCGCGAGCGCGGAATGCGGGGTCACCCGTCACCGCATATTTGCAGGCCAGGGCGCTGGCCAGCGTACCGGCAACGTCCGGGGACTGTGGATGGTTCTTCCACGCCTTTTCGGCGACTGCCAAGAAACCGTCGTAGTCCTTTCGGTCAAAGGCCGCGGCGCCGTCGACTACCTCCACCGCCTCCGCCAGAGCCGCGTCTTCGGGTAGAAGCGCAGCCGCCTCGTGATACGTGCGCGCTGCCTCTACGGATTTCCCGGCTTCGTAGAGTTTCCTGGCCTCTGCCAGCTTTCCGAGCCCCTTGGCAACGCGGTCGTATGTCTGCTTGACGTCGGTGGCCAGAGGCCCTTCCTTGAAGCGGCTGCCCCGGTGAGCCTTCAGCGCCTTGTCGGCTTCTTCGTATCTGCCGGTGAGCAGATCGGCCTTAGCCAGCAGCAGGACGGCCTTTTCGCAATCCGGCGCAATCGTCAGGGCGGCTTGGAGGTACGGTAGGGCCTCGGAATAACGGTGCGCTGTCATCAGCCGCTCGCCCAGCACCAATGCCTTGCCCGCTTTGAAAAAAGGAGCGCTGTGGACCAGCGCCAGTCCCAGCAGAACCAGCAGGCCGGCCAGACTCAGCTTAAGCCAGGACGGGAAGGGGCGCGCATACAGGTCCGGCGCACACCGCGCGCAGACGGGCAATCCACCCACCAACGGCAATTCCGTGCTGCCGTAGTCGGTCTTGCACTGCCAGCAGACGGTGGGATCGATGATCGAGACGATCTCCACCGGCGTGCGGCTGGCTTTGGCTTGCTCCACCGCTTGCTCGGTGCAGCGCCAGCAAAGCAGCCTGCGATTCACACTCTTGAACAAGTTCAGGGAGTACGTGACGCCGCACTGCTCGCACTTGCCTTGCAGCATTTGGCCCGATTCTACGCCCCAAGAAATCGCCTGTAAAGCTTTGGAGTGCGGAAGCTCTGCTTCCGCCTTGTCTGCGGGGAGCTGTGCTCCCTGGGTTGCATGCGTGGCAGAGCCCCGCCGGTTGAAGGCGGTGGTAGAACCACCGCACTCCAAGGGGCTGTCGCCGCTACGCCGTGCGAGAGGCCACGCGCGAGCGGAGGGGCGGGTCCGGGACCGCCCCCTACTGCGCGCGGCCGGTGAGGCGGTCGTAAACGGAGCGGGCGCTGGTGGTGCCGAGCGACTCGTGGTAGAGCGATTTCAGGCCGAGGATGGCCCGGACCTCCTGGTCAAAGCCGTGGAGGGTTTTGAGGTCGCCGACGCGGATAGGGAAGCGCTTGCCCTCGAAATACCAAAACTTCTGGTAGCCCTGGTCCTCCAGGCGGCAGTCCAGTCCGCGGACGTTAAAAGTCGGTGGACCGGAGGGATTCCAGGCGCCGGAGGCATCGCGTGCGAGCACGCAGGCGCAATTGCTCTTCTTGACGACGATGGACTCCGGGCTGCTAGAGACTTCTACAACCTCGAAACCGGCGTCCCGGAACTCCTTTCGCACATCCACCGCGACCGTTGGTTGCTTTCCCATGCCATTCAACCTCGCTTGATTGACTCTCTTCCGACCGCGCCCGTAAAATGGAAGTGTAAAGTATAAAGTGTAACGTCTGAAGGCAGAAGGCGAAAAACGAAATTCGAAATTCGAAAAGCGAAACTCGAAAATCGACAATCAACAATTCCTTGATGGTGCTGAAGCTTAACCAACAACAAATTGAGGCGATTCGTCGGCATGGCGCGCAAGAGTACCCAAACGAATGCTGTGGAATCCTGTTGGGCCATGCCGAGGGTGGGAGCAAGCAAGTCACGGAAGTAATCCCCCTCCAGAACCTCCGGAAGGAGCCGCGGAAGGCCCAGGAGCTGCTCCCGCTCAACTCGCCCGAGAGCGAATCAGAACGGAACCGCTTCCTGATCGATCCGAGAGAGCAACTGCATGTCGAGAAAGACGCCCGGACTCGGGGCCTTGAAGTTCTGGGCTACTATCATTCCCACCCTGACCACCCCGCCCGGCCATCGAGTTATGACCGCGAACATGCTTGGCCGTGGTATTCCTATGTAATCCTTTCGGTTAGAGGGGGCGAACCGCAAGACATGACGTCATGGGTGCTGACGGAAGATCGTTCCCGGTTTGACCAAGAGCAGATTATGAACACGGCGGTGGACTGAGGATACCTCTCGTAGGCGGCGACGGGTTGAAACCCCTTCCGGCGTCCAAGCATCGAATGACATGGGTCAGGCACAGGGGTGCTAAAGCGCAGCTTCCAGGACCCGAGGTTGCTCAGGATGGCTAGGGTTCAGAAGGTTCACAATCTCAGGGGCAGGATCCTGGCCTGGGCGGACCAGGTCGATCCGAGCCTGCCGAAGTACTGAGCGGCGGTGTTTCGCTGGATTGAGGTTGGACTGGCAGGATGTGGGGAGCCAAAAAGAGTTGATTCTTCTTCGGACCTGGAGTATGTTATGAACCCTGACAGTTTGACAGGCAGCAAGGATCGAAGCTGGGTAAGTATGGACCCGAAAGCCTCCCCTAAGCGGACGCGTAGAGCTTGCCGTCAACCCTCCCACGGCGCGACTGCCATGCGCTGCATCTGTAGCTAGCCTGGGTTCCTTGTTCCGACGCGTCGGAGCAGGGGGTTCCAAGGCTCATCCTCCAGACATCCAGAAACTCAATATTGAGAAGCAGTCGGTGCGACGCCCCAGGGCGGACGCAAACATAACTCACCATGGCGCGCTTCGAACTGCCAGGAGTCATGACTCATACGGAAAGGGATCTACATGCCGAACATATACCAGGACAACTCATTCAGCATCGGCAGAACACCGCTGGTGCGGCTGAATCGTATCACCGCGGGCCTACGGGCCACCGTGCTGGCCAAGATCGAAGGCCGCAACCCGGCTTATTCAGTGAAGTGCCGCATCGGGGCAGCGATGGTCTGGGACGCCGAGCAGAGAGGCGTGTTGAAGCCGGGAATGGAGATCATTGAACCCACCAGCGGCAATACGGGCATCGCGCTGGCGTTTGTAGCGGCGGCCCGGGGCTACGACCTCACGCTGACCATGCCCGAAACCATGTCCCTCGAGCGCCGCCGGGTGCTGGCGGCGTTTGGCGCCAAGCTTCATCTTACGCCAGGAGTAGAAGGCATGCCCGGCGCGATCAAGCGGGCACTCGAGATCGCCCAGTCCGACCCTCAGCACTATTTTCTTCCGCAACAATTCGAGAACCCCGCGAACCCGGAAATCCACGAGAAAACTACGGGCCCCGAAATCTGGGACGACACCGACGGCGCCATTGATGTGTTGGTCTCGGGCGTGGGAACCGGCGGCACTATTACCGGCGTATCGCGGTTTATCAAGAAGACCAAGGGGAAGCCGATCCTGTCGGTGGCGGTCGAGCCAGCCGCGAGTCCGGTTCTGACCCAGTCCCGCGCGGGGCTACCGCTGACCCCGTCGCCGCACAAGATTCAAGGTATCGGCGCGGGATTCGTGCCTAAGGTGCTGGAGCTCGCGCTGGTGGACCGCATCGAACAGGTGACGAACGAAGAGGCCATCGAATTCGCGCGCCGTTTGACGGCGGAGGAAGGAATCCTGAGCG
>Ga0315280_10008774_pt1 | contig 13170 bp, 19 predicted proteins | sample YL17G06_40_MG_FD_203697 | JGI IMG/M metagenome (GOLD analysis project Ga0315280, IMG submission 203697) | Sediment microbial communities from Yellowstone Lake, YNP, Wyoming, USA - YL17G06_40 | ecosystem: Environmental > Aquatic > Freshwater > Lake > Sediment | place: USA: Wyoming | collected...
CCTTTTTTCAAGACCAAAAGCGTGTGGTTCTTTGAGCACAAGTTCAATTTCTTCTATGTCTGGCTTCTTTTCTTTATGGAGGATTCGTCTCAGCCAATCAAACATCAGCTTTCACCCCAATAGAAAAAGATGGAAGCTAGTTGGACGTTATAAATATTGGGAATCTCATGACGTTGTTTTCTGTGGTCTGGTAGTATTTGACAAGTGCTTGCATTTCGATTTTTACAGCGGTATAGGTCTCGCCTACCTGTTCATAGCTGAATGGTTTGTCAGTTGTTGTGGAGTCGGTGAAGATGTCTTTCAGTTTTCGTAGTTCCCACGCGTTGAGACCGCTTCCGGCGCATCCTCTAAACTTGCCGTCTTTAGCTAAAACAAGGCTGCCGAAGAATGAGCTTCTACTATTTTCTCCTGCTGTAAAGCCTACGACGTCACAGTTTTCGAAGCGCCAATTCTTTACCTTAAGCCAGCTGTAGCTCCGATCATGCTCATATGGGCTCTCACGTTGTTTCGCTATTAAGCCTTCACGGTCCTGTTTGACTGCTTCATTCCAGGCCTTCACAAGGTCGCTTTCGTAGCTTACGTACTCTATAGTGTTGTCTTCAGTATGTTTCATCAAAAGTTTGTAGAGCATGTCTTTCCGTTCATAGTATGGCTTTTTCTCAACGTCCATTCCATGCACTTGTGTGATATCGAAAGCTTCCAATTTGACTGGAAGCTGCTCTCGGAGATACGGATCTGGGTAATGTGTAGCGCAGCGGCGCTGGCAAGGCGTGAACTCTTCTCGTCCAGTTTTAGGGTTTATATAAACTACCTCCGAGTCAATTATGTGTTTTCCGCGAATAGGCTGCAACGCTTTCACAATGTCAGGTAGCCTTATGGTGTAGATTACTCCGTGCCTGTTCTGCAAAATCACAGTACCATCATCGAGGATGGCGAGGACCCGGGTTCCATCCCATTTGCAGAGGCAATGGAGGGCTCTTATGCGGTTAGCCCTCACAGGTTAGGAGTCCATCTAGGAAACTGAGTCCTCAGACGCCGCAATCCCGCCTTTTCCGCTCGGCGACGAACCCTCTCACCATCAGATTAGGCAAGCCTTCAGCTACCGCTTTTCTATATGCGACTGTAACCTTGTCTCCGTCTAGTCCGTTTTCCTTTAGAACTGAGCCGTTGACTTCAAAATCGTGGCATAGCATCGGCTTGATCATTTTACACCCCAGAGAAAAACCTCTATGGAGGCTGTGCCGGAAGTGTTTTCTCTCCTTACCTTGCCGAAGGGAGAAGGAAAGAAAAAAGTTCTTCCGACATCAGCCTTTCCACGTGCACCCCGAAGGTGTTAACTCCGAGCTGATGAAGAGAAAGGTAAACTCGAAACATCAGTTCTCGGAGTTACACCCCAAAAAAGAAAAAGGGGAATTAGGTTTATATCAACCTTACAATCACCAATCCTTCTAACTCCCTGTAAAGTTTAAGAAATTTATGTCCTTTTTGGCTCGTTTGATATACCATTCTGTGACGGGTTGGCCGCCCTACTATTCCACGGTCGGCAGGATAGGCGTCGAGTAATCCGCATGGTAGTAGTAGCCGTGTGACGTACACGTTGAACGTTAAGGTTGATAGGCTACACGCATGTTTTAGGGGGTCTTTTAATATCGGTTCCCTTGCTACGGTTAAAATTTCAGCAATCTTTTCAAGCACCTTTTCTCCACCCCAGAACAGAAAAAAGAGGATAGGAGGGTTTAAGTTGTGTATGGCGTTGTCTCTGTATTGTTGCCATTGTTAGCCGTCTTCTTCCAAGTGCCCAGATCTATTTTTCCATGTTCCTTCACGTATTCCTCTAGCTCTTTGCCTAGATACTCATTAAGAACTGTGGCGCCAGCGGGACTTATAGCCACGTAGACTATTTCCTTGTATCCGTCTGGGCTTTCAAATCTCAAGATTAGAATGAATGCTTCTTTAGTGTGGCCAATCTCAAAAGCGTTGCAGAATAAGGTTTTACCCAAAACAATCACCCCAGAACAGAAAAAGAGAGGATTAGCCTTTCTTCTCAACGAATCGTTTGACCTCATATGGGACATGGAGTGTTCGCAAATGGTCTTCACTGATTAGATGTGAGTGTGTTTGTGCTTGTTCTTTCAGTCTTCTCAGTTCCCGCAACTGCATTCTTGTTTCAGAAATGAGCTTATCAAGTGTAGCTTCTTCGAATACTGCACACCTATCGCTTGGCACAATCTTAATGACTCCATCTTCGTGTTTCTCTTCTAAAAATCTAATGTAGAACATAATTCACCAGACACCCCAAAAATAGTCGTTGTTAAGCGTTTATGCTTTCTCGCCCTATTTCCTCACCGCAGAATCACTCCTGCGGCTGCTCGCTTCCGCCCACTCACAAGTGAGAACCCTGCAGAATATTAATTCCCCGACTTAAAGATTGCCAACTTTAAAAGTCTTTGGGGGTGGTTCTGCAAGGCATGAGGCTAAGAAGTAATGAGGCTTCTGTTTCGTGTTTTACGAGCTACCATCTCCTCTCGAAGCCTTCCCCGCCAATCAGCTCGAGGAGAGCCTCAACCATGTCATTAAGCCTTTAGGCTAACTTGACGGTTGAGTCCTAATCGGTTTTCTGTAGCCTAACTTCATTGGGGTTTTGACCTGTCCCCACAGGTCGGCGGTCATTTAGGCTACAGTCCTTTGAGAATCATCGCATAAACGCCTTGTCTTTGACGTGGGCTTTTCTCCAGCCCCGTAGCGTTACCGCTACAAATCGTTTAGGGAGATAGAAAACCAAAAAATAATGTGGGCTAATCTCCAGCCTTCTCCCCACATCCCCTTTCTAATTCAACATCATAAAAGGGCTACCGCCTTTTTGTTGATTAGGTGATGCACTTAGGGAGAGCGTTTGGGCTTTTAGAGAACCCACGTTAATGTGCTTTATTCTGTCTGACGGGTTGCTAACTCTCAAGGGTTGCCTTTCCATGCCGTCGGCAGGCTCGCTGCACGACTTTAACATGGATAACTAGAAAAAAGGAGGGAAGTTTGGTCGCTGTGGTAGGCTGATGAGCCTACTCCTTTTTCTTCGGCTTTATCGCTTCCGCAGCCCAATCAGACAGACTGAAGCGTGGCGCAACAGGGTGTCCTAACTCTTTCAAAGAGTCAGGAATAGCCACATTATCGCAGTATCGAACAGCTTTGGCAAGAGGGGCTATTTTCTCCATGAACGGCTTACGGGCTGTTTTGAGAGCTTCCCTAGCCGATGCTAGGTTCTTGCGTACACTTAAGATGGCGGTTTTAATCTCGGTGGTTGGCGTTTCGATGAGTTCCTCGATTTTCTTGTGTTCATCCTTGGCTAATTTGCGAGCTTTCTCGGCTTCAGCTTTGGTTTTCTCCGCCATATCCTGTTGAGTCATTCGGCGTGCCATCCAATAGCCAAATCTCTGACCGACAAGTTCGATGAATGCCTCTTGCAACTCCTGTTTGGAGGCTACTATGGGAACAGAATTAGCTGTCTGAGTTGCGGCTTGTCTTTTTGGCAAAACATTCTTCTCCTTTTAGTGTGGAAACTAACCCCGTCGGTTGTTTTCCCGTCAGATTTCAGAAAGCCATTCTCCCCGCTACGCAAACCAGAAAAACAGGTTACTTGAGGCGTGTGTTTATGGCGTTCCAAAACGCTGAAACCTTCGAGGCACTAACTAACATAGCATAATCAATGTGCGTAATGACGGCAGTAATCCATCGGCTGTCTAAACCTTTGTGGCTCTTGCTGTCGTGATCCTCCATAAACTGACCTAGCGTCTTGCGTTTGTTCGCCATAACAACGTATCCACAGCTTACACATCGAGCAGTAAAAGGCATACCTGAACCTTCTGTGCGTAGCGGTTTAGAGAGGCATAAGTAGTTAAATTTTAAAGGCTTTATTCTGCTTCACATGGTTTTTAATGCCTTTACTATGCACGTGCCTAAGCGTTATCGGGTTAAGGCACACCTTAAACGTGAACCATGAACCCCATCGTTTAAGGCACACAACAACATAACGGCTTATGCGCCGACGGAAACTTTAACGCTAAGATTCCGTAGCGTTAAGCACACAAATAAGACGCTAAACCCTTAATGCGCCTTTAATGTGTGCCTAATAGCTAGAAGGTGTTTAAACGTGGCGTTTTTGCGTTGAACACCTAACAGATTAACCGCTTTTAGCTTTCCTTTCCTTCTAGTGTTCGGCACATCAGTTTAAGGCACATCTTAGGCTTTTCATTACGCCTTAGATGCGCTTATTCTTATTGCTGTGCGTTGTGTCATGTGTTTTGCACATAACACAAATAGACAAAAACGTGCGTTTCATATAAATATTGCGGTTAAATTACATTAAACGAACCCTTTGAAAAATACGTTTTTTCATATGAGTTTTTTTGTTTGTTTTTTAAAAAAAATAATGAAAATAGTTACATTCTCTTATACTCTCTCTCCATCCTCTCAGCTACCTCATGAGCTTTAGAGGCTATAGGTTCTGGAGCCTCTCGAGGACTTATCAGGCGTCTAGCTACTCGACTGACTTCTTCTATCTCTACAGCTTCATGGATCACAAAGGCCACACGGTCCTTGAAAGTTTTGTAGCCTGCAGCCTCAATCGTCCAGTCTGGAAATATTTCTTCTAGCTTTTCTCGGGTCAGTGAATATCCGTGTTGTCTGAGGAAGCGTTCAGCTCTAGTCCAAATGCGGTTTATTTCTTCTGAGGAAAGCCAAGGATATGGAGGAATCACAGCAGGAGGAAGTTTTAGTCTAGGCTTTTTCTTGGGACGTGGGAAACCTTCCTCATACTGCTTAGCCCATGAAGGATAGGGCTTATAGGGATTGAGCCAGCGAGGATCTTTTAGAAGTCGAGTGTTCACCCGGTAATACTGACGAAAAAACCCTGGACTAGTTGTTCTCGCTCTTTCACGCTTTGTCGGAACAATTAAGCCGTATTTCTTAAGAAGATAGATATAGGTCCTGAAGGCTGCATATGTGCCTAGCTCGATCTCCGCTTTCATGTCACGAGCTACACGGACAAAGGCTATCCATCGTTGCCACATACCGTAAACGAAATCTTCATTCACATCCAAAAGATGCTGCTTTATCCATACACCCTTACGTGGAATAGCTTTTCCACCGCCGTGTTTCCAAGAAAAAACTTTGAACTTGTTGACAATTTCTTCCTCGAACGGTCGTAGTACTACTTCAACTTCCATCCTGCAACCCACACCATCCAGATCGCTTGGCCATCCTGCCAAGCCTTAATCTGCCCTCTTATTAATCGACCTAAGCCTTTTTCACCTTTCTCTTCATGCGCCTTAGCGTGACACCAAGGACATAGAAGTTGAGTTTCTTCGCCGCCATCTCTGAATGGAATAATGTCGTGATGTTCATGGAAAGGTGGAAGATCAAAAATATCAGAAATTCCACACCGTTCACAAATACTCTCTGTTCGGCACCAAGTTGAAGGCATCGTTGGAGTTCTAGGCTTAAGAACAACTTCCAAGAAAAATTTACTCCATCATGACTTTCTTCCATCGCTCTACAATTTCAGTTGGTCTAAGTCCACTCGGACTTTTTGCATTTGCTAAACGTTTCCTACAATAATTAACCTTACGTTGCGCAGATTCAACGCGGCGTTGCCAGAATACTTTTAGACTTGAAGTGGCAGCAGTAGCAAGGTGGAATTGAGCAATCTCAAGCTTTCTTTCATTAATTTTCAACCGTTCTTCCCAAAAAGTAGCTGGAGAGTCATACATCGGTGATAAATGTCGGAGCATCTCTAGAGCCATGTTTTTAATAGACATGGTTTTTAATATCCCTCTTTCTCTATTTCACTTTTTCCCTAAATCCTTTTTTCCTTACCCATTCTTCAATAAGGCTTTTTCCAAAGGGTGTTTCTAAGAGCGCGTCAACCAAGGTTTTCTTCTTTCGTTTCTCTATTGTAGTTAGATATCGGATGAAGGCTTCAGCTTCGGCGTCAGTGAACTCTCTAGGCTTTGCGATATCGTTCATGTTTTCACGGCGTTGATTACTATTCCAGTTAACATTCCGCTCAGTTCACCTATAGTTCTTTCTGCTTTGTCCCAATCACTTCTTTCAATCGCGTCTTTCAATCTCTCTACACCATCAATAACATCCTTCTGCATTGCCGGTACTGGTATTTTAATGCCGCGTGACTCAAGAACGGGGAATAAGCTCACAAGACCCTTGCTCCGTTTATCTAAATCGTCAACCCAGCCATGTAAATCTTCAATCACCTTGGTACGTAAACGGACTTGTAAGGGTGACATATGTTTCACTAGAACAATAAGCCCATGAATGGCTCCAACAGTGTCAAACATCACACCCAGATTCATGGCTAACTCAGTAAAGCTTATTTCCATCTTCATCATCCTGGCGGATACGTTCGCCTGTAAGATACGACCGCTGGAACATGCGTGTATCCAAGGTCTTTGGCTGCATTAATCCTGTGTATCCCATCTTCCACCCTATATATTTGTGCGGTATCATCGAAATGTAGAAATGCAGGTGGCATTTTACCTGTCTCACCTATCTTTTTCTTGTTGTCTTCATAGCGTAGTTGATTCCAGGGTGGAGTTAGCTCTATTTGAGCTATTGGAACCATAAGCACAAAGACATTCTCATACCACTCGCCATATTGCTCGTACTGACGCCTTGCCTCTTCAATATCAAGTCTTAACCTTTGGCGCACTCTCGGATCTTCATCCATCAAAGCTTCAGGGGCAGAAGGTAATACAGCTTTCATATGGCAACTATATGTCTGCGATATGGGCCCATGCATTCTGATTGAAGTTACCAAGTTTCTCCACATCTGGTCCATTTCTTCATCTGACCAGCTTTTTATTCCGCCATACTTTTTGTAGGCCTGCTCACGTATAGCATCACGCCTATCCAGTTTCTCCATAAACTCCTCATATGTATGCCCTCTTCCCATAACTTCTTCAAGCTCTCTTTGTGCCTGGACCACAGTTGGCTCACTCTCTGCTCTTCTGTCGTTCTCAATAGAACCCGTCTTAGGAAGCTCATAATGAACCGTGGGAATAAAAAGCATATAGAGCTCTAACTCAGAAACCCAGTTTGCCAATTCACCAGCTCTGATCAGGCTGTCAACATATGCCCTATTCTTTATTTGCCAAGGAAAAACGTCATGTGCGGTTCTTCCGAAGCCTGGTGTAACCACGTCTTCAGGTAATTCTATTGACAAGTATGGGCTTTCTTCATGTCCATGATGGTCTCTTCGCATCCCAGAGCATGAAGCCACAGTCTTATAGCCCATTGCATTGATTTCATTGATGTACCCTACGATACTGACGTCTGCGAATCCTCCAGCCTTAAGCGGCGCTGATATGCCATCTATTTCTGTCTCTTGTCTAAGAGTGAGACGTTGCCCTATGAGTAAACTTAGGTTTCGTCGAACCTTTTCAAAAATTATAGGCGCCATCTTATCAACCATACTCTAATTAGGCTTTAAGGGAAAAAACTTTGGGAGCTAGATGCTTCGAAATCAAGTGTTAGTCTTCGTCCTCGTCTTCTTCTTCCTCTTCCTCCTCCTCATGTTCCTCTATCATGGAATTTTCACCTCCGCCCACAAGTTTTACTAATTCTGGTAAATCTGCTATTCGATATTAAATCTCTTTCTCTATTTCTTATTATGTGCCATGATTCGTAGAAGTTTTCCACACTTTGGGCATCTGGGTTGACCTTTTTTGCTGAGGTTTTCTGTTCCATGTTTTACTTTCCTTCCGCAGAAGGCACACCAGAATTCTTTCAGATAGTCTACGCTGGTCAATGGTAACCGCTTCAGAATTTTATGGGTGTTAAATATTTTTCATATTGGGCGTATAAAGCTCTCCATCCATCACGAGATCTGCTGTGATAAACCCGCTGCTGCTCAGGCACCTGATGACCCATCCAGAACTCAGCCACGTCCCTGTCAGCCTTTGCATCTCCCAAGAGTGTTCTGAACGCAGCCCTCAAAGAATATGGCCTACACGGATTCCGTCCTTTATACTCTCCTAACCATTCTTTGGCTAGGTCCTTAAAGCAGATTTGGACCGAACGTGCAGATATCGGGTAAAGCGGAGTATCCAACTGAAGTTTCTTACCTTTAAGATTCATTTTAAGCGTGGACACTCCCCACTCGCCTATAAAACTCAAGAAAGGAACATCAGTTTTAATCCTAGCCAAGTCAAAACATAATGGTTCTATGCCCTGCTCGTACTCATATTTAATGTCACCATAATTTAACGCTCGAAGATCAGCTATGCCTATTCCTGACTGGAAGACCGCTACAGCTACAGACTTAATTATTGGATGCTCTACCATTTCAAGAAATTCTGCTACCTTCTCTAAGCTCCAAGGAAACTTCTTACTCGCAGGCTGCGAGCTTGGAAGGTCCACATAACGTGTACTAATCTTAATGTCATAATACCCAGCGAAAGATTGTACTGCCCCTGTGTAAGCTCTGATGGTTTTAGGCTCGTATTTTTGTGTAGTGCAAAATCTAACGAATTCTTTTAGAACGTTCCTCGCGACTCGTTTTCTCTGCCTTCGCGGAAGTTTCATGTCAGCCTCGATAGCATCTAGAAAGTTTGAAAGAGACTTTCCATGATAGAAAGTTAAGAAGGCCTTTAAAGCAGAATTGTAAACCTTTCTAGTGCCAGGGGTCAAAGCATCCAGAAATTCTCGAACACTCTCATCAAGTATGTCAAGAGTTCCGCTCATGGCTTTCTATCCTGCTTTTGCCTTCCTTGGGTCTATTTCAAAACCACATTTTCGACACTTAATCCTATGAGTTTCTCCGCATTCTGGACAAACGTAGATGTCAAGTTCTGTGGAACCGCAAGACGAACATTTTAAGCTCATGGGTTCGTTTCTTCCTTGCAAGATATTGTCTGAGGTAAGAATGTGTCTAGTGGTTTTGTTTGATTCTTGCGTTTCCATGGCGTAGGACATTTCCTTCCTCTTTTCTGAAGGTCACATGGCATCGGGCAATGAACATAATAACATTTGTTCAAGGTTTTGCTTCCTTCTTCTCTCAATCCTTGCCATTTCGTTTGGCTCCCTTATTGAAAGATTTCGGTTAGGCAAATTTAAATGTTTACCAAAAACACATATAAGGTTGATTTTCAACTATTTTGTTGGCGATGAGGAAAAGTTTTTCCTTCTCCTTTCTCCCCTTAAGCCTGAGCTATTGAGGAAAGCAGCCATATTTCTAGGTTTACACATTTTGCTGGGTCGCAACGCCCCGGTGGAACCTCCTTACTAATCAAACATTTAACGCATGGAATTGCAAAAAAATCAGCTAATTGCATAATTTCTAGATTTTATAATCTTCTGATATATAGATATCATAACATGTAGGGAGGTTGTAGCCTTCAGCTTCATACCTTCTTCCCACACACCACGCTTATGAGACGTGGCTGGCTCTGGGAGACTCCCTGACGCCCATTCGCGTCTTCGGGTTTCTCGGAAGTTGAGTGTGTCTCATCCTTCTGCCGAGCGCCTCAAGACCCGCGTTAAAGGTCTCTAGTGCCTGTTGCGGTAGGCACTTGAACCCCCGATAAGGGTTCATTAGTTCCTGAAGGAACTTGTAGCCCTCGAGAAGGCTACTTTTGGCCTAGTCTGCTTGAAGACATCAACCTCACCATGCTAAAATGGGTCGTACCCATTAAGTTTTATGGTACAGAGGAGTGGATTTGAACCACTGACCCCAGGGCTATGGACCCTGTGCGCCAACCTGGCTGCGCTACCTCTGTACTTTCACTTTAACTCGTCTCTCCCTCTATCCACCAACTAGCGTTACTTTCGTGAGACATCCATAGGGGCATTTAGGAAAGTTATAGCCTACCTTGCTACACCATACTTCACGTGCTGGTTCTTTCTTAGGTCCATACGGAAAACACTTCAAACACTCTTCCATATCTCTATCCTCTTTTACCCACAATTCCTTAGGCGGAAAGTTCCAACCATAAAACGTGACAATATGCCCTTCTACTATGTGAGCTTCAAACGTTATTTTATCATCAACAAATTTCATAGGTAAAGTTCCATTCCGAGCCCGCACAATAGCCTCTCTAAAAAGTGCTTTCAGCTTCTCCAACTCCTCTTCAGAAACCGTTCCATCAACCCATATTCCTTTACCCATGTTCAAGCAACTCCTGCTGTTTGCCTTCAACAGTTTTATTCTTTCTTTTTCTTCGTTTCTTGATAGCTCGGTTCTTTCTAAAATCATAAACCAAGGGCATTTAGTTTTCCGCCTTTCTATTTCTGAAGTGACTGTGGATCTCTTGCATACGCTTTTCACCGCGCCTCTGTGCTTGGCGGATATGCTTGGAAGGGCGCGTGTCAACAACTATGTACTCCCTACCTTTTTTGCGTACAACATGAACAGTCATACTACGAGTACCCTCCTCTTTTTGTATTAACCGAAAAGTTATATATAACTATCTGTATAAGAGTCTGATTCTGAGGAGATAAACTTGGAAAACAAGGTCAGAACAAGAATTGAAATTAAAATAGGCGACCCAAATGTTCCAGATTTACATGTTATAGGGCAAGTGGACGAGGAAATAGTAGACCAAACATTGAAGTTTTTCGGGTTAAGGTATAGTCCACCTACTACCGTTCTATGTACGCCAATCAGAGTAAGCTGTAATAATGAACGCGGATGCCTAGATTGGCCTGACAAGTGCGGATCATGCGCAGAGAATAAGATGGAACATTTATTCAAGGAGAGGGAGAGCCACGAGTAACGGTGAAATCACTTACACCGTCGCTCGAGGTAACTTGGAACCCCTAATACTACACACGTTGAATATGGACCCTAAAAAAGCCCAAGAAATAATAGAATTCCTCAGGACGAAAATCGGAGTTAAATTCTCACCGGGAACGATCTACACCAAACTTTGGCAACTCGAAAGAGAAGGTTGTGTAACACAAGACAAAAAAGAAAAGAAATTTACGTTAACAGAAGGCGGAAGGCGCAGACTAAAACGCCATGTCACATCACTATTGGTGATATGGAAATTCTTAGGTGAAACGCTGAAATGATTCACATTGGCTTTTCAAAAGGACAAAGCGTAGACATCCGCTTGCTTCACACAATCGTAGCAGCTCAAACTAGGTACGGCAAATCCACGACGATCCGAACGATGATGCAACACATTCCAGACGATTACAAAGCCCTATGTCTCGATGTCAAGGATCCCAGAGACTTCGAAGGCGCAGGCACGGAAATCCCCATCTTCATCGAGAACAAAACGGACCCGTTAATGCTGAAACAGTTGCTCGAGCAGGAAAGCCACCTGTGGTTAAGAAGAGAATTCCCAGAGCTCATCGACTTGTGCAAGGAAGGCGACACTTTCGAAAAGGTTTACGAACGAGTTAACAAGCGCATGACAGAGAAGGTTCACCCCGTCGTGAAGGATCGCCTAAAGGTCTTGCAGTTGCTTCTCAGAAAACTTGTGGAGAACATGGCTAAAACCACGCTGTCAGACACGCTTGAACTGCCAGCTAAAAACAATGTCATGAACCTCTCCAAGTCTCCTTCGGAGATCAAGCAGTTATCGGTTTACAGCGTAGTCAAACGGGTTCTTGAGAAACACGAGAATGTGGTGTTAGTGATAGATGAGTTGCCAGACTTTGCGCCTCAACAATACAGCACCCCTAGCAAGAGCATAATTGGCCAAGCAATCAGGAAAGGCGGCGCCAAAGGAATATGGCTCTGGTTAAGTGGCCAAACCATGACTGGCGTAGACAAGCAAGTGCTTAAACAAGCCATGATCTGGATATTGGGGCATCAACGAGAAATCAACGAAGCAAAACGCACCTTAGATCAGATTCCCTTCAAGACAGGGTTAGATGTAAAAGACATCATGACGTTGCCTGTTGGAAGTTTCGTTGTCTGTACGGATGAAGGCGCCTACATCACCTACGTTCAGCCTGAAGGAGTCGAAGATGAAATCGCTAGGAAAGTGTCGCTTGGAGAAGTTTCCGTTAACGAAGTAATTGAAATGTTAGAAAAAGGAAAGGAGGATGATGATTTGGTCTATAAAGAACAGTTTGAAGAGGAGAAGCGTAAGCGTGAAGAATGCGAGAAAGAGTTTGCCCGACAGCTTGAACATTTGACGAAAAAAGCACGAGAAGAAGCTTCCGCAGAAGCCTTGAAGAAAGTGGACGAGATCAAGAAAGAATGGAACATTGACGAACTCCAAGAAACCATAGTCAAATTGAAGGATGAAAAGGCAGCATTCGAAATGGAACTGAAACGGCTTGAGCCTCTAAAAACCTTCGGAGCAGCCCTGGAGACGTTTCTGATAGAAATAGGTGCGGCCGCACCTACAAGTACACCCGTGTCAACTATGCCTGGCATATCTGTTGCCGACGTTGATGAACGAATTAACCAGCGAATAGGTTCGGGTCCTAGTCCTATCCCCGTGGTTTCAGTTGACGTGGATCAGCGCATTAAGGAACTTGTGAAAAACGAAGTTGTCAACAGAATAGTGACGAGGATTCAAGCATTACCAGAGCCCGCGAAGAAGGCGGCTTGGTGGCTCCACGAGAGGAAACAAGCAACGATCAAAGACCTCTACAACTTCGTTTACGGTGGTCAGACTGAATTGAAAGGAAGGGCTGTTGGCTTGTTCTCTGCTAATGTGGTGACTCCGCTTGTGGATGCTTGGTTAATCGTCAATGAGAGCGGAACCTTACGCTGGGTTCTCCAGGAGAAACTTCAAGCAGAGCTCAAGGATGTACTCCGCAACAGCGATCTAGAGAATGTTCCAAAATACATAGTCAGTCTGCTACTGTAAGGGATGGGTGTTAATGACTAAAGAGAGAACGCTGAAAGAAGTAGAAGAAACATATCGCCGGCAAGCCAAACAGTTTAAAGTTTTACAGAAGGTGTTTTCCAATCAGGGTAGTTTTCAGTCCATGCAACAAGCCACAATTTGCGCTGGACTTGCCGAGGTTGCTGAAACGCTAGCAGATAGAATAAAGAGAAGGCAGGTAGCATAATGGCAACTTGGCAGGAATGGGCAAAATACGTTACCGACAAACTAACAGAGCTTTCAAACCGCATTGACCATATAGTACAAACCACGGCATTAGACACACAAATTCAGTCATTACGTACAGATTTCA